>Ga0256404_1000614_pt1 | contig 92423 bp, 71 predicted proteins | sample RumenRJG_01DNA_FD_185990 | JGI IMG/M metagenome (GOLD analysis project Ga0256404, IMG submission 185990) | Bovine rumen microbial communities from Lethbridge, Alberta, Canada - RJG_01 | ecosystem: Host-associated > Mammals > Digestive system > Stomach > Rumen | place: Canada: Alberta | collected... | reverse complement strand
GTCGGTCAGGTCAAACAGATACTCGCCGTCCTCCTGCTCGATGGTCAGCCCCTCGGGCAGATAGATGTCGGCCTGCAGGGCGGTGTAGGCCACCGTGTTGTCCAGCATGATCTCGACCTGCTTGGTCTCGCCGGCATTGATGCCGAAGTCGGCAATGTACAGCCGGTCTTGTGCCTGGGCACTGAACAGTGCCATCAGGCTCAAGATAATATAACAGAATCTTTTCATCACTATCATTTGCTTTAGAGTCTAATTTTTGCTACACTGCCATTCATCTTCACCAGGACAATGCCGCTAGCGGGGGCTGCAATGGTGTTGCGACCTGCATGTACCTTGTGGGCCACGCTCATGCCATTGGGCAGGGCAATTATCACCTGGCCGTCGACCGGGGTCTCGACCACGATGTTGCCGTTCTGAGCATAGATGCGTGTCTTGGCATTGGCATCATGCACACCCGTGGCAAGAGGAGCCAACACGATGTCGCTGTGGCCGATGCCTTGTGCAGCGGGTGTCGCCAACTGGATGCCGTGCAGCGTCACCACGTCCTGCGCCTCGCCCGAGAGGCTGATGCGCAGCAGCGCTCCCTCATGGCCCTTGAATGCCTTGAGCGCGCTCGATGCGGCCAGCAGGCGGTAGTCGCCACTAGCCACTTGTGCCACATCGACGGTGTGGCTGGCGCTGGCGCGGTCGGTCAGTGTGGCTTCTGCCACGCTCATGCCCTGCGGCAGAGTGAGGTCAATCTGCAGTGCGGTGATGTCCACGTCGTTGTCCAGGCTCACCACAATCTCGTTGCCACTCATGGTGGCATTGATGGCGACATCGCCGTCCATGATGCCCATGGCAGGCGCATGGCGCGGTGCCTCGCTCGGATAGGTCAGCGCAATTGCGGCAACACCCACCAGGTCGGTCACATTGATGCTGCCGTTCTCGTCGAGGTCGGCAGCCGCAAAGATAAACGGCTGCGGGTTCTGCTCCAGGATGTAACTGGCGGTGGTCACATAGTCGCTCACGTTGACCTTGTTGTCGCCGTTCACGTCACCCAGCAGGACATCACCGCTTGGTTCATCGCCACTGACCAATGTCAACAGATAGGGATGCCCCTCACCCTCGTTGATGCCCCAGACATTTTCGAAGTCCCAGCCTTGAGCGGCATAGGTGGCCTGTTGCATCAGTACGTCGGCATTGAGGCTGATTCCCTCCAACGGGTCGTCATAGATGATTTGAGTCACATCGTTGACCGAGACCACCATTGTCTTGAGCGCATGGTTGTTGGTCTGTGGGGTAGCGGCACCGTTCTTGAAACCGCCAATCACACGCATAGCCACACCCTGCTGGTCACTCACATCAATCTTGTTGTTGATGGCGAAGCAGTTGTTGGTCGCCGCGTTGGCACCATCCAGATAGCCCACGATGCCACCGCCGAAGTTGGTCGCATACAAGTCGCCCGAAGCGTGACAATTGTCAATCTTGCCAAAACTGTAGCCTGCGATGCCGCCGGCATACAATCCGCCACGCGTATCGGCTGTACTATAACAGTCGGTGATGTCGCCCGTGGTATAGCCCACGATGCCACCGGCACGGCAGTTGGTCAAGTCGGTTGTGGCCACCGACCCTTGCGAAGCACACTGCCCTATGGCAGCAGATGAGCACCCGGCAATGCCACCGATGAAGTCCTTACCGGTCAGCGTGACCTCGGTCTGGCAATGGGCAATACCGGCAACAGTGCTGCCCACCAAGCCGCCCACGCTGTCGCCCGTGGCGGTAATGATGGTTGATTTCACTTTCAGCCCATCCAATGGTGTAGATACCTCACCGGCGATGCCGCCAACATGTGAAGCACCAGCGATAGTTGCATGGTCGACAGTCAAGGTCGAGAACTGGCTATTGTGGTCATATCCGGTAATGGCGCCCACATATTTGCTGCCCGCCACCTGACCACGCACCATCACATTCTCAAATGCGCAACCGACCGATTTACCCACCAGTATGCCAGCATAGTCACCACTGCTCTGCACCATCTTGCCATCGGCGGTAATGACATGAAGATTCTTGATGGTGGCATTCTCCATGCTGGAGATAAGGCCTGTGTTATTCGAACTGCTATTGAGCCACAGCCCAGTGACGGTGTGTCCGTCACCATCCAGTTGCTTCATGGTGCCACCACCATTGGTACCCACAGGCAGCCAGCCGCTCTCAGGATTGTTGTTGGCAATCCAGTCGGTGAGGTCAATATCGTTCATTACCTTATAATAACTGTAACTATTGATGTTGGCCAAATCACTGGCGGTATAGATCAGGTAGGGCGATTGCTCGGTGCCCTCCCCTGGATACCCAACGGCAGTGGTCACATAGTATGAGTGAATCAGGCTGTCGGTCAGGGCGTAAGCCTTGACCGTGACGCCCGACTGCATTGCCGGCACCAGGGCAGTCCAGTTTGTGCCCGTCACCTGTGCCTCATAGTCTTCTTGACCGATGCGCACATACACCTTTGCCCCCACGGCACACTGTCCGCTCAGACTCGTATCACCAGACACTGGGGTGCTTGTGAATACCGGCGGTGCGCACTGCGAGGGCTTGTAGGGATAACTCTCGGTCTCAAGGATGGTCCAGTCGTTGGTGAAGTCCCAGTTTAGCCCCTGATAACTCGATTTGTAACGCAGCAACCCCTTGCCCATTGCGGTACCGTGCTGCGCACCGTCCTCAACGGTGAGTTGCAGACCCTGCGACACCACGTTCATTGTGGTCATGCCACGGTTGGCGGCATTGGTACCCTGTGTGCCCATGGAGCAGGTGTTGTCGGCAAAACCGTAGACACGGCCAACATCTCCGTTCACAGCATTGATGGCGTCCTGTGCCGCCACGCAACTGGTTGCAGTGCTGCCGTTCAAGAGATAGCCGGCGATACCACCCACATAGCGGCTGCCGGTTGCATAGCCGCTAGCATAGTTCTTGTCGAGCGTGACATGGTTGCCGTAGCCCACGATGCCGCCCACATTCTCCTTGCCCGTGAGCCAGCCGTTGTAGTAACTGTTGCTTACCTGTATCGGAGCACCGGTATCCGAGTCTACATAGCCCAGCAGTCCGCCCACATCGCCGTTGGCAGTGAAGTCACCCACAGCAAAACTATTGTTAATCACTATTTTCTGCACATTGGCGATGTGACCGACAAGGCCTCCCACCGATGATGTCTCGTTTGTGCCACTTGCCTTGATGTTGCCGATGTAGCCGCAATCGTTTAAGGTGACTTGGGCATTCCCGTGATTTACATGTCCAACAAATCCGCTGGCCGAGGGATGCGTGTCATCGGCCTGGGCGGTGACATCGCCATCGGTGTAGCACCGTGTCGCGTTCAGTTGGAAGGCCTTTCCTGCAAATCCGCCCACGCAAGAGTTACCGGTCACTGTGGCACTTGAATTGACTTGAGTCGCTGTGCATTCAACATCAGCCATTCCGGCCACACCGCCGACGTGAGTCCCACCTATTACAGTGGCATGGCTTGAGGCATTCAGGATAGTTACAACTGTGGCACAGCCTATCACACCGCCAGTGTTATCGGCACCATTGACCATGGCTGTATTCGTGACACCCTTCAGTGAAGATACCATAGCATAGCCTGCTATGCCACCTGTGTTGACGTTACCACCACTTACAGCACCATCATGGCTACACGTATTGAGGTCGCTGGCTGCAAGATCACCAAGCAGACCACCTACACTGCCGCCGGTACTGGTCACGTTGCCCACATGGTGGATATCGCTGGCTGTGCAACATGCCATAACACCTGCGAAGCCGCCTGTTCGAGTCTTGCCCTCAACAGTTGCATGGGTTGTTACAGTGGCAATGTTGGAATTTGAGGCGCATCCACAAAAACTTCCGCAGTTATCTGCGCCTTTGATGTTTTGGCATTCAAGGGTGACACGGTCAAATGAGGCATTTTCAGCAAAGCCGAAGAGACCAACAAAGTCGGTCGAAGGCCGGTTGATAAACATGCCCCTGATAGTATGTCCCTCTCCATGGAAGATGCCCTTGAATGGCGAGTCTTGCACGCCGATGGGTTCCCAACCCTGGGTGGGATTGTTGTCTGACAGGAATTGTGTCAGGTCGATGTCGGCCATGAGTTTAAACACAACCCCTTCTCTCCCCGTGAAGTTGCGCACATTGTGCAACTGAATGGGGTTGAAAATGAGGTAGGGATCGTCTTCTGTTCCTGTTCCTGAACCTGAGAAACCACCGGGGCCTTGAGTTGTTCCACCTGGTAAAACGCCACCAACATTGAATTTTCCCCAAACTGCATGACTATGGTATGATGAAAGAGTACCAATCGGAACTAACAGTTGAATGCTAGACTGTGGGGTACCCTCAAACATATTTGTCGCTCCCGATGGGGGTGTAGTTGCCATACAGATGATACTGGTCAAAGCGGCACAATTAGCAAACGCATGATTATCAATGGTAGTGACACTGCTGGGTATCGTCAAAGTAGTGATTTTGGAGCCGTTAAGCATATCCCCTGGAATGCGTTGCACCCCATTACCTATCGTTATACGCTCAATCTTTCGGGGGGGTAAACTGCCACTGGAATTGCAATTAATGGCATTCCACGTTAGATCTGTCACTCCGCTGCAATACTCGAAAGCATAATTAGCGATGGAGGTGACGGAGTTGGGGATGGTCACTGAGGTCAGGCCGCTGCAAAACCTGAAAGCATAATTAGCGATGGAGGTGACGGAGTTGGGGATGGTCACTGAGGTCAGGCCGTCGCAGCACATGAATGCGTAGGAGTCAATGGAAGTGACGGAATAGGTGGAGCCGTTGTAGGTTACTGTCTCGGGGATGACCAAGTCACCTGACAAATTGGTGTAACTAGGGCGATTAGTAGGATAATAAGAATACTGGTAAGTCACGGTGACACTGGTGCCATCGCTGTTGCGGTTATAGCACAGGCCGTCGACCATGAAGTCGTAGGCAGTTGCACCCTGCGGCAATAATACCAGCAGGAGCAGCAATGTCCATAATTTAGTTTGAATGTTTTCTCTCATAATTGTAATAATTATTGATGACTAGTGACTATGCTTGCAAAGACTGGCTATTGCACAACACAGTTACTAAGTGTCTGGATATTTGACCAAAAGTATTTTTACCGGCTTTCTCCTTAATGACATTGATTGTGTAATCGCCAGGTAGCACAATCTCGCCAGGAGCAATTGATGGCATTGCATTCAGTCCAAGACTGCTCCAGTTTCGGTTTTTCATGCCATACCACTCAATACAAACAGCCTTGAAGGTGCCAATCATCTTGCTGATTAATGACGATGCATTGCTGTCTTTGTCTAACAAATCGTTGGCCCATGCCGGAACGATAACCACATTCCACAGACTAGTGAAGTAGCGTGGGTCTGAAGCCCGCTGCCAAAGGTGAGAGATCTTGAAGTTGATAAACTGGCTGTTAGCCTTACCGTTACTGACCCAATAATTGGTTTTGTTGTTGATGAGTGTTCTTAATGTTCTATTTCCGTCATCATCCAAGGTTACACAATAAGTAGCGCCATTGCTATCGTTAGGAGCAAACAACACAGGTTTGGCCTTGCTAGCTTTGATGATCCCACTCTTGCTTTTGCCTGGGAACAGCGTTTTGTAGTCATCAGTGTAGCGAGCGACTGCTTTGCCATCGTTGAGTTCTCTGCAAAGTTCATCGAAACGAGTGGTTTCGAGATTGCGGTCAAAGAAAAATGACTCACTGAGTACTTTACTGATGAACGCTTCATGATCGTTTCCAAAGAGTTCAACCAGCGAGTCAATGCCATCAATCTTGTCAAATTCCCCTTTTTTGACAGGTGCAACACAGTAGCGCAACTCTTTGCGATAGGGCATGAGTCCATCATAATCTGGCATAGGGACATTTCCTCCCATAAAGCCGCCTTGCTTAATCACTTGTTTAATAAAGGTAATGTACTTTCTCAACGCTGAACGGTCGTTCTTAAGTTGGACATCAACACTTGCTGCGATTGCTTGTTCGACATGTTCAGCAAGCAAGTCACATACAATGAGAGCCTTGTAACTCACTCCAGCCTGTATTAATGCGGGAACAACATTGAGGAAATTCTTCTCAGAGAGAGTCAGAGCAACACTTGGTACAAGTGTCTCAATGTCGCTAATCAGATTTTGTTTCAGCCAAGTGCAGTAGTTGTCTGCAGTGACTGATTTCAAATGTTGCTGATTGGTCAGCCATCTCTTGAAATCAGAAAGGACCGGGACACTTAGGTTTGCAATCTTTTTCGCCATAGTTGATTAGTTTGTTGTCACCCCATGGCTCACTGGTGCGGTGACATACATAAAAACAAAAGCGTGAGAGCCCATACTGTGCCCGTCCCGCTTCTAAAAGGCCTAGCTACTTGCCCGAAACAACATGGACGAGCAACACTAAGACCCCACGCCGATATGTGTAAACCACCCCCCTCCACCCTCACGGCGTAGGGGATGGGGTGTTACACACACGTAGGCATCTATGGTTGCCTTGTCCTTGGTTGTTTCTTTTAAGAGTAGCTAGTTCTTTAGAAGCCAAAGAACAAAGCGCCAATAAACGCTTTTTCCACAAAATTACAGGTTGGCTCAACCTTTGCGAACCATCTGCGCTGCAAAGTTACAAAACAATCTGTAGAAACACAAATTTTCGACCGAAAAAAACATTTTGACACACCCTCAACCACAATCCCATCGTCAGATGCGGATGCAGCAAGCCGAACTTGACAAAAATAGAAATGGCGGAAAGAGAACCGTCCCCTTTCCGCCACTTGGATGATTTTAGATTGCTGTTACTCGTCTTTCTTGGCCTTGAGGCTGAAGACGATGAGGAAGCAGATGATGGCTGCGTACATGACGAGGCCCAGGATGTTCTGGGTGGTCTCGGGCATGGTGTTGTCAAACTTGATGCCGAAGAACAACAGGGCAGCACTGACCACGCCCATCAGGGCACCACCGGCGATGAAGCCGCTGGCCAGCAGTGTGCCACGCTCGTTGCGCTCCTTGTTGACCTCCTCGTTCTTGCTGCGGCTGCCGACAAACCAGCTGACGATGCCGCCAATGAGCAGCGGGGCGTTGAGTTGCAAGGGGATGAACATACCCAGCGAGAACGGCAGTGCCGGCACCTTGAGCCAGTTGAGCAACAGGGCCAGGATGGCACCAACGATATAGAGAATCCAGGGGGTCTCGCCTCCCATCATCAGCGGGTCGATGACGGCTGCCATTGCGTTGGCCTGCGGTGCGACGAGTGCGTTGTCGCCCACAAAGCCGTAGGTTTTGTTGAGAATGATCATCACACCACCCACAGTGGCTGCGCTGAGCAGTGTGCCCACGCCCTTCCAGACCTCCTGCTTGGCGGGTGTCGTACCCAGCCAGTATCCGACCTTGAGGTCGGTGACCATGCCACCAGCCATCGACAGGGCGGTGCAAACCACACCACCAATCACCATCGATGCCATGATGCCACGCGCACCGTTCAGACCGACAGCGACAAAGATGCCACTGGCGATGATCAGGGTCATCAGAGTCATACCGCTCACGGGGTTGCTGCCCACGATGGCGATGGCGTTGGCCGCCACGGTTGTGAACAAGAAGGCGATGACCACCACCACGACAAACGCCACGATGGTCTGCATCAAATTGTTGATGACACCCAGATAGAAGAAGACAAAGGTCACCAGCAAGGCTGCAGCCAGGGCGAACACCAGAATCTTCATGGGGATGTCGCGCTGCGTGCGCTCGACCTTGGTCTCGTCCTCAGAGTTTCCACCGAAGGCCTTTCCAGCCAGGCCGGCGGCACTCTTGATGACGCCCCACGACTTGATGATGCCCAGGATACCGCTCATGGCGATGCCGCCGATGCCGATGTAGCGGGCATAGTTCTTGAAGATGTCGTCGGCGGGCATCGAAGCCATGTCGGCACCGTAGGCACCAAACAGCGGCACGATAATCCACCAGATAAACGCACTACCGGCAAAGATGATGAACGCATAGCGCAAGCCGATGATGTAGCCCAGACCCAGCACAGCAGCACCGGTGTTGACCTTGAAGAGCATCTTGGTGTTGTCGGCCAGCGTCTGCAAGGCGGGAATAGCGGTGGTCGAGAGCACCTCTTTCCACCAGCCGAACGTGCTGACGATGAAGTCGTAGAGACCGCCCACCAGACCGGCAATGAGCAACGGCTTGGCCTGCGCGCCACCCTTTTGGCCACTGATGAGCACCTGCGTGGTTGCCGTAGCCTCGGGGAAGGGGAACTCGCCATGCTTCTCGCTCACAAAGTACTTGCGGAAGGGGATGAAGAACAACAGTCCCAGCAATCCACCCAGCACCGAGCTGAGGAAGACCTCCAGGAAGTTGACAGTGATCTCGGGATACTTGGCCTGCAGGATGTAGAGAGCCGGCAGGGTGAAGATGGAACCAGCCACCACCAGACCGCTGGATGCGCCAATCGACTGGATGAGCACGTTTTCGCCCAGCGAATCCTTGCGCTTGGTCACACCGGCGATGCCGGCAGCGATGATGGCGATGGGGATAGCCGCCTCAAACACTTGTCCCACCTTCAGTCCCAGATAGGCTGCAGCGGCACTGAAGATGACCGCCATAATCAGACCCAGTGAGACCGAATAGGGTGTAATCTCGGGATAATTCTTGTCGGGGCGTAGCACGGGGACGTACTTCTCGCCCTCTTTCAACGGACGGAACGCGTTGTCGGGCAACTTCATCTCGTCCTGAATGGGTTTAGTCGTTTCTTCTGCCATTTATTGTAGTTTTTTGGGTTATATTTCTAGAGGCTCTAGACACACTAGATTGACTAGATAGGCTAGACAAAATTTTCGCAAAAATACAAAAAGTCGTGCTATCGGCAAAAAGTTTTGCTAAAAAATGCGACACATGCTTGGCAGCAGTCTAAGTTTTATGCCTATATTTGCACAAACAATTACCGATTATGAACAAACTCATCTTGACAATCTTGCTTGCATTCGGGTGCCTGTCAATGGCATCGCAAGAGCATTCAGTTCCCTTGCTGACAGGCGATTATCCCGACCCAACCATCCTGTGCGATGGCAATGACTACTACATGACGCACTCGCCGTTCGTTTATATGCCAGGCTTCCTGATTTGGCACTCGACCGACTTGCTGCACTGGCAACCCATCGGCCGCGCGCTGCCCGAGACCGGCGGCGACCTGTGGGCTGCCGACCTGGTGAAGCATGGCGACAAATACTATATCTACTATCCGGCCAATGGCACCAACTACGTCATCTGGGCCACCGACATCCGTGGGCCGTGGAGCCAGCCCATCGACCTGCACATCGAGGGCATCGACCCCGGCCATGTGGTGGGGCCTGACGGCACGCGCTGGCTGCACACGTCGGGCGGATATGTGGTGCGCCTGAGTGCCGACGGCCTGAGCACCATCGGCAAGCAAGAGCATGTATATGACGGATGGAAGTATCCCGACGAGTGGCAGACCGAATGTTTCTGCCTTGAAGGCCCAAAGTTGACCAGCCACAACGGGTGGTATTATCTCACCTCGGCCCAGGGCGGCACCGCCGGCCCTGCCACCAGCCACATGGTGGTGAGTGCGCGATCGAAGTCGCCGACAGGACCATGGGAGAACTCGCCCTACAACCCCATCGTGCACACCCAAAGCGCCGACGAGACGTGGTGGTCGCGTGGGCACGGGTCGCTTGTCGAGGGACCTGATGGACAGTGGTGGATGGTGTATCACGCCTATCGCAAGGGCTACCACACCATGGGCCGCCAGACACTGCTGGTGCCCATCGAGTGGACCGACGACGGTTGGTATCGCACCTGCCATCGCGAGGGGTTGCCCCTGCAAGCCACGATGCCGAGCATCGACGATGACTTCGTGGGCGGTACACTGGGATGGCAATGGACCATGTGGAAAGAGTATGCCCCACAAGCGCTGCACTGGTCGCGTCGTGGACTTGCGGTGGACGGCAAGGGTAGCACCCCTGCCGATGGACGCTTGCTGCTAACCATCGTGCATGACATGGCTTATGAGGCGACGGTCGACATCAATATGTCGAAAAAATCCATCGGTGGACTGCTACTATACTATAATGAGAAAGCCTATGCCGGCATCATGGCCGACCGCAAGACGGTGACCGTGGTGCATGGTGCAGGCGACACTGAAACCATGCCCAACCGCTGGGGCAACCGCATGAGCCTGCGCATCACTTGCCGCGGCCACCATGCCCAGCTGGCTGTGAGCCGTGACGGACGCAGAACCTGGCAGACCGTCGCCAACGACTTGGATGTGAGCCAACTGCACCACAACCGCTACGGGCAATTCTTGTCATTGCGCATCGGACTGCTCGCCGCAGGCCAAAACAGTGTCACATTCAGCCACTTCACCTACAAAGCTTTGGACAATTAAAAAAATTGCCGTAACTTTGCCCCCACAAAATAACAACCCGAGTGGGTTTAAACCCCACCCCTACCCCTCCCCTTTGGAAAAGGGGAGGGGAGTTGAGTTACCATTTGCACAAAACGAAACTTGAACAACAACAATTCTTCAAATATGAAAAAAATCGGATTATTAGGCCTGCTCATGGGCTTGTGCCTGAACATTCACGCACAAGAAATCATCAAGCAGACGCAAACCATCCACGCCGAAGCGACATTGCTGAGCGGGTGGGAATTCGCGCGCGACGGTGGCGACTGGCAGCGCGTCAGTGTTCCCCACGACTGGGCCATCAGCGGCCCGTTTGACAAGAAATGGGACCTGCAGGTGACCGCCATCAAGGAGAACGGCGAGGAGCGTGCCACCGAGCACTCGGGCCGCTCGGGTGCCCTGCCCTGGATAGGCAAGGGCAGCTATCGCCGCACGTTCACCATCCCCCAAGGCACCGAGCATGCCGAGCTGGTGTTTGACGGCGCAATGGCCGACCCTCACGTCTATGTCAACGGGCAGCTGGCAGGTCACTGGGCCTACGGCTACAACGCGTTTGTGGTCGACATCACCCCCTATATCAAAGTAGGTGAGAATCAGTTGCGTGTCGACCTCGAGAATCTGGAAGAGAGCAACCGCTGGTATCCCGGTGCGGGCATCTACCGCCCGGTGACGCTGGTCTACGGCTCGTCGCGCACCCACCTCAAACAGTGGGGGCTGGCCGTGAACACTGTCAGCCTCAATGCCGCTGAGGCCGTGATCGACGTCCGCCACCAGGTTGAAAAGCGGCAAGACAACGAGACCTACTGGCTCGACATCACCGTGCAGGACGGCAAGGGACGCACGATAGCCACCACCAAGACTCCTGCCGATGGCATGGGGCAGTTCCATGCCCAGCTGCGCGTGCCTCAGCCCCAGGCCTGGTCGCCCGAGAGCCCCGCGCTCTACCGCTTGACGACCACCCTGCGCCCCGGCAGCTATGACACCCCGCTCGACAAGCAGAGCACGCAGTTTGGCATCCGCACGGTGTCGGTGAGCAAGGAGAATGGCTTCCAGCTCAATGGTGTGCGCCGCGACTTCAAGGGCGTGTGCCTGCACCACGACCTAGGTCCGCTGGGCGCCGCCGTCAACAAGGCCGCGCTCATCCGCCAGATACGCCTGCTCAAGGAGATGGGTGCCGACGCCATCCGCACCAGCCACAACATGCCGTCGACCTGGCAAATGGAGGTGTGCGACTCGATGGGCATGATGGTGATGGCCGAGAGCTTCGACGCATGGAGCGATGCCAAGGTCAAGAACGGATATAACCGCCTGTGGAACGAGTGGTGGCAGCGTGACATCACCAACCTGATTGAGAACCACCGCAACCACCCCAGCATCGTGATGTGGAGCGTGGGCAACGAGATACCCGAGCAGTGGAAACCCGAGGGAGCCGAGCGATACAAGAAACTGATAGCCCTGTGCCACGAGTTGGACCCCACTCGCCCCGTGACCTGCGGCATGGACCAGCCCGATGCCGACCTGGCCAGCGGATTTGCGCAGGTGGCCGATGTGCCTGGCTACAATTACCGCATCAAGCGCTATGAGGAGACCTTCCCCAAGTTGCCTCAAGGCTTCTTGCTGGGCAGCGAGACCGCCTCGACGGTGAGCACACGCGGGCATTACTACTTCCCCGACGAGTGTGGCGAGAACAAGACGTGGCCCGACGGACAGTGCTCGGGCTACGACACCGAGTGCTGCTGGTGGAGCAATCTGCCCGACGACGACTGGCGCTTGCAGGACGACATGCCGTGGACCATCGGCGAATTTGTGTGGACAGGATTTGACTACTTGGGCGAGCCCACACCTTACGACCAGTATTGGCCCAGCCGCAGCAGCTACTTCGGCATCCTTGACCTCGCCGGCCTTCCCAAAGACCGCTACTGGCTGTATCGCAGCCACTGGAACACGAGCGAGCACACCATCCACCTGCTGCCGCACTGGACGTGGCCGGGCCGCGAGGGCAAGGTGACACCCGTCTACTGCTACACCGACTACCCGAGTGCCGAGCTATTTGTCAACGGCAAGAGCCAGGGCCGCATCAGCAAGGACAAGTCGAGCCGTCTGGACCGCTACCGCCTGCGCTGGCGCGAGGTCAAGTATGAGCCGGGCGAACTGCGTGTGGTGGTCTATGACAACAATGGCAACAAGGCCGGCGAGCAGGTGATTCGCACTGCCGGCAAGCCCTCAAAACTCGTCCTGGAGGCCGACCGCCCGACCATCAAGGCCGACGGCAACGACTTGTCGTTTGTCACAGTGAGCCTCGTGGACAAGAACGGCACGCTCTGCCCCGACGCTGCCAACCAACTGGAATTTTCGGTCAAGGGAGCCGCAACCTACAAGGCCGCGTGCAACGGCGACGCTACGTCGCTCGAGCCGTTCACCCAGCCCACGATGAAGCTGTTCCACGGCCAACTGGTGGTTGTCGTTCAAGCCAGCGACAAGGCCGGCAATGCCACGCTGACCGTGCGCGACCGCAAGAGCGGCCTCAAGCAGACGCTGCGACTGAACGTCGTCAAATAGGACGGCCACCCATAAATCAAGCATCCCCCAAACTGTGCTCAGCTTGGGGGATGCTTGGTTTATGCCATGTGTCATGCCGGCTGCTGCGTCATGCGGTGCCACTTGCGGTAGCCAATGATGGCCATGACGGTGTAGAAACCATAAAGTGCGCCGTGGAATGGGATACCCTTGTAGATGTAAAGGCCAGTACATACCAGGTCGACAGCAAACCACAATAGCCATTGCTCGACATACTTTTGTGCCAGCGCCCACATGGCCACGATGCTCACCGCCGTGGTGAAACTGTCCAGAATGGGCACCGTACTGTCGGTGAAACTGGACAGGAACCAATAGATGATGCCCCAAAGGATGCCAATCGCGCCTAAGACACCTAACATGACAGTCCAAGTAATGTGACGGATGCCTAAAGAGGCATCAGACTCCTGTACGGCTTTCTTGCCCTTGCTGCGCCACACCAGATAGCCATAAATGGCCGCCAAGACATAGTACGTCTCCATGCCGAAGTCGGCATACAGTCCCCTGCTATAATAAAGCCAAGCGTTGACAATGGGCATGATGACACTGAAGAGCCACAACCAGATGCTGGCACGATACTCGAGCCACAAGTAGACAAGCCCGATTATCGTGCCAGCAATATCAATCACCAATGTCCAGTCCATCAGAACTTGAAGGTGAGGTGGACGAGCAGATTGGTTCCGGCCATGGGATAGAACATGGGCGAGCTGACCAGCGTATAGCTGTCGCCACTGTAGACGGCAGCCGTCTGTGAGTAGCCATTGGTCTCATACTTCTCGCCGAAGAGGTTGTAGATGCTCACCCCTGCCGTGATGGCCTTGATGTGCGGCAGCTTGAAGGTGTAGGACGCCTCGAGGTTGTTGACAAAGTAGGGGTCAAGCGAGTCCTCCTTGTTCTGGAAGTTGTCGAGATACTGACGGCTGACATACTGCGAGATGAATGACGCAGCGAATCCGCGGTAGTTGAACGAGATGATACTGTTGCCGATGAACGATGGCGAGAACGCGATGGTGGTGTTGCCCTTGTTGATGGCAGTCTGCGTCCAGAGTTCGTTCCAATTGGCATCATAGTCGCTCACATAGCCCACATAGTCGCGGATGCGGTTGCGGCTCAGCGTGCCGTTGATGTCCCATCGCAGCCAGTCGGTGATTTTGACACCGGCGGTGAGCTCGGCACCCATGCGGTAGCTGTCGGGCACATTCTCGGCCATGAGTTCGCCAATCTCGTTGAGCTTGCCGTTGAGCACTAGCTGGTCCTTATACTTCATGTAGTAGAGATTGATGCCGGCACTCCAGCGGCTGTGTCGGTAGCTGTAACCCAGTTCCCAGTCCAGCAGTCGCTCGGCCTTGGGGTGCACCGTGAGCGGACCGTCGTTGTAATTGTTGCGTGTGGGCTCCTTGTGTGCCACACCGAACGAGACATAGGTGCGATGATTGTCATTAATCTGCCAGTTCAGTCCAGCTTTGGGGTTGAAGAAGTCAAACTTCTCGTGGATATTCAGCACCTGCATGCGCTCGGGCGATGCGGTCCAGTCCCACTTGTCGTTGACACCATCAATGATATATCCGATGTGCCGGTACTGCAGGTCGGCGTATGCGCTCAGGCCGCGCCAGATGCTGTAGTTGCCCTTGAGATAGATGTTGAAGTCGTTCTTCTCGGCACGGTTGCGGTAGTACTCGTGGTTGGGGTCGAGTGGGCCGCTATAGTTCTCCACCCAGATCACATTGCCATAATGGTCGTTGACATAGCGGTTGAATCCTCCACCCAGTGTGGCATGGAGCTTTTCGCCGGCATATCGCAACGAGAAGACGCCTCCGCCAAACCCGCTGTCGAGCACCTTCTTGCGCACCAGGCTCGATTTCTCGACCCTTGTGGTCACGAATGCATCCTGCTGTTCATCGAACGTAAGCAACTCAAAGGACTCCAGACCATATTCGCGCAGTGTGCGGTTGTTCTTGTACTCCTGATAGTAGCCATATCCATCGGTATAATGCAGCCCCAGGTTCCAGGTCCATCGCGGGGTGATGCGCTGTTCCCAAAGCAGCTGGTAGTTATACTGCTTGTAGATGTCTTTCTGGTCCTTGTAGAAGCCGACGACCTTGCCATCTCGCTTGATTTCACCGTTGGGATTATAGGTGCGGTCGGTTTTCAGCATGCTGCGGCTGATTCCGTCCCAGGCGTGATAGGTGTCTTCGTGGCCGCCAAACGCGATGAATCGCACGCTGGCATTGCGGCCAAAGTAGCCCGCCTGCGCATAGAAACTCTTCAGCGATGATTTCGCGCGGTCGCGATAGCCGTCACTGCCGATGTTGCTCACACGCGCCTCAAATGCCCAATGGTTGCCCAGCAAGCCACTGCCCACCTTGAACGTCTCCTTGTGGGTGTTGAACGAGCCAAACGACCCTGAGAGCTCGGCAAACGGGATGGGCGAGAACCGCTGTGTGCGCATGTTGATGCTCGCCCCGAAGGCTCCGGCGCCATTGGTCGACGTGCCCACACCACGCTGCACCTGGATGTCGGCCACTGACGATGCCAGGTCGGGCGTGTTGACCCAGAAGACTGAGTGGCTCTCGGCATCGTTCATGGGGATGTCGTTGCTCGTGATGTTGATGCGTGTGGCATCGGTTCCGCGCACCCGGATGCTGGTGTATCCCACTCCGGCACCGGCGTCGCTGGTGACCAGCACGCCTGGCGTGGTCGATAGCAGGAACGGCAAGTCCAGGCCGTGGTTGACGGTTTCGATCTGTCTCTTGGTGATGTTAGTGAACGCAACGGGCGTGTTGCTCTGGGCACGCGTGGCCAGTACCTCGACCTGCTGCAGTGCCATTGTGTCGGGCTGGGCGGTCTGAGCCATGCCAGCCACTGCGATGCCGCTCAATGCGGCAACTGTCAAAATTGTCTTTTTCATCCTATTAATTAATAAGTTTAGTTCTCTACGCCGGTATGACCCGGATCAGATTCCATGGGTATGATCTCAGCCGCGCACACTGGCACGGCACCCCCAAACTCATTGAATCAGGCCGCAAAGTTAAGAAATAATTGAGAATTGTGAATTGTGAATTGAGGTTTTTTTGTTGATAGCACGTCTGAACTACTCTGAAAGAGCAGAATAGGCTACCGCCAACCTCTGTTTGAAACGGCGCACGTTGCGGACAATGGGACCACGCGCGGTGGAAATTTCCAACCGATAGACATCCTTGTCGAGCATGCGCGCCAACTGTGCCCGGGTGACAGGATAGTGACACCGCACATAGTAGGCCGTGTGGTCGCGCCAGCGCCGCAGCAGCACATCGCCACGGTTGATCTCGCGATCGGTCGTCAAAGTGATGACCGAGCGGTCGCGCAACCGCAGCACCAGCTCGCTGCCCTGTGGCACAACGATGTGCCCCTCGTCATAGGTCATCACCAGCCAGTAGGCCACCGAGTCGCCTCTGGCCTGCGTCTCGAGTGCAAACGTCGCCGCGTCGAAGTAGCGGTCGTATGCCACCTGCTCGGGCGACACCACCGCCCAGGCCGCCAGGCTGCACAGCGCCATCCAGAGACACAGATACAGATTCAGATAGCGGATTGGGGACGGTTCTTTTCCGCCACATTTAACCCTCGGCGCCTTCATTATCACCTTCTACATATCGCCTGACAGTAGAAGCGCTCACCCCTGTCAATCGGCTGATTTGGTTAAAGCTCAGGCCCATGCGACGCATCCCCTGCACAATGCCGACACGCTGGTGCCGCGGCAATGAGACTACCTCACTGACTGCAACATCATCGGGCAGCACTTGGGCTGCGGCCTGCATAGCTTCACCACCCGTCAGCCGACGGCCGGCATCACCAAAGGGGATGAAAGCTTTCAACTCATTGTTGCGCGCCATGGTCTGGCGCAGGGTATCGAAGTCCAACCCTGGGAAAGGACAACTGAAATCACATATCGCCGATGACCGATCAATGGTGTCGGACATGTATTCATTCCAGCTGCTCCAGCGATAATCGCCAGGTGCGGCGACAATGCCAGCTTTGACCGGATTGAGGTGGATATAGGCCAAGAGCTTGATGAAGTAGCCCGCGTCATCGACCGGCTCGCTGCGGAAGCGCCCTTGAAACAATGGCCCGATGCGCTCATACTTCTTGTTGTAGTAACTGACGTATGCTACGCCGATGCGCTTCATCGTGCGCTCGATGGTCTCGTCGCGTTCTTCGACCAGCAGATGCACATGGTTGGTCATCAGGCAGTAGGCATGTATGGCACAGCCCTCTGGCACCACCTTGCCAGCATGCTCGGTGGGCGCGGACACCAGCCGCAATGTCTTGATCATCTTGCCGAAGTCCATCTCGTCAAGGAAGATGTTGCAGCGGTTGATGCCTCTCAACATCACATGATACAGCCCAATGTTGCTGCGTTTTCTGGCTCGTCGTGGCATAGCAAATCTCTGTTTGATTAAACACCGCAAAATTACAACAATCATCGGAATGGCGCATTGGGGACGGTTCTTTTTCCGCCAAACGTTAAAACGATTTAACTTTTGGCGCGAAAAGAACCGTCCCTAATGCGCCACTTTCACGACAAATCACTAGAAGTGGTGATTGGGTATGTGGCAGGATAGCAGTAATTTTGCAGCATGAATTGGAAGTGGCTAGCAGTGGCCTTGAGTTGGACCAGCGTCATGGCCCAATCGCTTGATAATCATAGCGACACCTTGCAGCTTGAAGACCTGACAGTGACGGCCATCAAGCAGTCGTTGTCGTCGGTGCCGTCGGCATCGGTGACCACGTTGTCGCGCCAGCAGGTCGAGCAGAATGCCGTGCTGGGCACCAAGTCGATGGCCGAGATGGTGCCCAACCTTTTCATTCCCGACTATGGCAGCCGCATGACATCGACCATCTATGTGCGCGGTGTGGGCGCACGCATCGACCAGCCCGCGATGGGTCTGGTCATCGACAATGTGCCAGTGCTGTGCAAGGAGAACTACGACTTCGATTTGCCCGACATCGCCCGGATGGAGATGTTTCGCGGTCCACAAAGTCTGCTTTATGGCCGCAACACGATGGGTGGTGTGATGAACATCCACACCCTGTCGCCCCTGCACTATCAGGGGACTCGGTTGCTGGCCGAGTATGGGTCGCACAACAGCGTGCGAGTGGGCGCAAGCCACTATCACAAGTGGGATGACAAGCTGGGCGTGTCGGCCTCGGCCTACTTTAGGACTACCGACGGGTCGCACCGCAACGAGTATAACCACCGTCTGACTGACTGGGAGCGCCAGGGCAGCGGGCGAGTGAAGGTGGAATGGCTGCCGGCTGGCGGCTGGCGTGTGAGCAACACGTTGTCGGTGTCGGTGTCGCGCCAGGGCGGCTACCCGTATGAGAACACCGCCACGGGCCAGATTGCCTATAACGACACTTGCTTCTATCGCCGCACGGCCATCATGGACGGCCTGACCGTGCAGAAACGCAACACGCACTATACCCTGTCAAGCATCACGAGCTACCAGTATATCAACGACAACATGACGTTGGACCAGGACTTCACCCCCCTGCCCTACTTCACGCTGACGCAGGCCCGGCAGGAGCATGGGGTGACGCAAGACTTGGTGGCTCGCAGCCACAGTGGCAGCGACTACCAGTGGACACTGGGCGCATTTGGTTATTATCGGCACACCGCCATGCAGGCTCCGGTGACCTTTAAAGACACGGGCATCGCCGAGCTCATCGAGGGGCACCGCAACGAGGCACTGCCCAACTACCCCATCAGCTGGGACAGTCGGTCGTTTGTGCTGGGCAGCGACTTCACCATGCCCACGTGGGGCGCGGCGCTCTATCACCAGTCGAGCTATCGCTGGCGGCGTTTCACCTTCACCGCCGGTCTTCGCCTGGACTACGAGCATGCTACACTGCGCTATCACAGCCACACCCAGACAGGCTACAGCACCATCAAGAAGAGCGACGGCTCGACCTTTGCCCACGATGACATCGACATCGACGACCACAATACGCTCAAGAAAGACTTTGTGCAACTGCTGCCCAAGGTGAGCGTGACCTACGATCTGGCCACATCGCTGCCCTGCAGCATCACCGCCACAGTGTCAAAAGGCTCGAAGGCCGGTGGATTCAACACCCAGATGTTCAGCGACGTGCTGCAGCAGCGACTGATGCGCCTGATGGGCATCGGTGCCAGCTATGATGCCGACAAGATTGTGGGGTACCGTCCCGAGAAAGCCTGGAATTTTGAACTTGGGCTTCACTGGACAGGCTGGGATGGGCGATTGATCACCGATGTCAGTGCCTTCTATATGGATTGCCGCGACCGTCAGATGACGATCTTTCCAGACGGGACGACGACCGGGCGCGTGATGACCAACGCCGGCAAGACCCGCAGCATCGGCGGCGAGCTGACCATTCAAGCCAATCCCTGGACAGGCGGCAATGCGCTATTGAGCTATGGCCTGACCGATGCCCGGTTTGTCGAGTACAACGACGGCAAGGCCGACTACCGTCACCACCATGTGCCCTACTCGCCCGGCAACACCCTGTTTGGCCAAGTGACCCACCAGTTTACATTCACTGGCAGCGACTGGGCACAGAGCCTGACACTGGACACCAACGTGCGTGCCGCGGGAGCCATCTACTGGAACGAGGCAAACTCGATGCGCCAACCGTTCTATGCCCAGCTGGGCTGCAGTGCCACGCTGGCTGGCAAGCGCTACTCGCTGCAGTTGTGGGGCCACAACCTGACCGGCACACAGTTCTGCACATTCTATTTTGTGTCGATTGGGCACGAGTTTTTGCAGCGCGGCCAGGGCCGCAGCGTCGGTGCGTCATTACGGATAAACTTAACCAACAAATAAACAACAAAAAATGAAAAAAATTATGACCCTTGTGGCTCTTGCAGCCATGATGATGGGAGTCGCCTCGTGTCGCGACGATGGTCCTGTGAGTGAGGACAAATTTAGTTTTGGTATTACCGACTTGATGACCAAGACGGTGACAGGTGACAACTTCTTTGACTATGCTGGCAGCAAGCTGCGCTTCGACCTTAACTTCCTGGCCGACACCGCCTGCCTGCAGGTGCTGGACACCAAGTTCTCGTCACGGCAGCCGGTAACAGTGAACCTGTTGTTTGACGGTATGAAAATCAATTATTCTGCCCGCGACCGCTACACACTCACAGCCTCCAGCTACAATGTGATGGACTATCAGGTGAAAGACATCCGCTGCAATGCCGACCTGTCGAACAAGATGTTTTACTTGTTGTATACTGTGGTGAGCGAACGTGCCACTTCGCAGGTCTATGTATACCCGACCACCATTTTCTCGGCTCTTGCTGATGACAACCTGAACTATGCCAAAGCTACCGAGACCTTCTTCACCTTCAACTGCGGCCTGACCTCGGAAGGGAAGTACCAAGGCAGCGCCATGCTTTACAACGTGCAGTTCCAGTTAGGCGAGAGCTCGTCGCCCAAGATGACTATCCGCATCCCGTATGACGAGCACTCGACAGTGACCAGCACCACGACAGGCTACACCATCGAGGGCACCGGCATCACCGGGCTTTTGCTGCAGGGCACTACCGAGGTTCCATTCGATCGCAGCACGATCGACGACCTGAAGATTGAGGTTGATGTGGTGAACAAGAGCTACTCAATCTACTTCAAGTGCATGGGCGGCGAGTATGAGAACAGCGGCCGCTTGTATCTGTAACAATAATCCAGCTTAATCACATAGTAGATTTTGACCTGTGGGCGGCAACCGATGGTGTTGTCGCCCATTTTTATGTTATTTTGGATTAAATAACTTTAAAAATCGGGCTTGAGACTTATTAATTTCAGTCCCGTTGCCGTTAAATAGCAGAAAAAGCTTAACTTTGCACTTTGAGCAAAAAACTGCGACTATGAAGAAATTGACATATCTGTTAGCAACAGTCATGGCACTGGTGGCCATCACCAGCTGCGGTGACGATGACCCCGTCATTCCGCGTGACCGCGACATCCAGTTCAGCACATTTGAGCTGTTCCACATCGACGGCGAGCACCCCAGCATCTCGCTCGAGCAGTGCGACATCACCATCCATCGCCAGACCACCGCAGCCGACGTCACCGTCAAGCTGTCGCTGGACGGCTCAGAGGCCGAGACTTTTGCGATGACAGGCATCGCTCTGGAGTATGACGCCGACAAGAACATCTACAAGGCCAACACAGCCACGACGAGCAACGCTCGCATCAGCGACCTGCGCCTGACCATTGACTGCAATGACTACATCGCCGACATGAGCTTCAAGGTCGACGGCCGAACGGTGATCGGCACGAGCAACGAGATACTGTTCAGCAAAGTCGGCACGACCATCGCCTACCGCGACTCGGCGACCTACAACTACCCGCACACTCATTACATGACCAGCATCCGTCCCAACGGCATGTCGGCCTCGCTGAGCTTCGGCGAGTTGCTGATCAAGTATGAGAACCTGATGTATGCCAACATCAGTGTCGACGGGCTGAAGATGGAAGTGACCGACAACGGTTACCACCTCACCGGCAACGGCATCGAGACCGAGTCGGGCCAATATTACTCGCACGGTTACGCCAGTTCGACCATAACAAAGTTTGGCGACCAGCTGTTTGTGCGATTTGACAACCTGCAAGCCGATGTCAATGTGCGCGCGGGCTCGTTGTCCGGCAGTTGGACCATGGTTCGCCTCAAGCGCGTGACCGACACGCTGCAGACCACGCCCGAGCTGGTGACACAGCAGCGAGTGGTCGAGGTGAGCAAGACGGCCATGAGCGTGCAGGGTACAGTCAAATAGTTTAAACATCACAAAAATCACATACACTATGCGCAAGATTTATTTCATCTTCACACTGGCGATGCTGCTGCTGACCACCGCCTGTGGCAACGACGAGCCCAACAACGAGTCGACATCAATCATGATCATGTATAACCGTGCTGTCAACACCGACAACAACGATGTAACCTTCTCGCAGAGCAATTGCCAGTTTGTGATTCGCAACAGCGGTAACCTGAGCATGCAGGCGCATATGATTCTCAAGCTGGACAACAGCAGTACGGTCGAGTTTACCACCGACTTCATGCCGCTGACAGCCAGCGGTGATGAGAACTACACGCACACCTTCAGCGCAGCCAGTGTGACAGCTGGCGCACACACCATCAGCAACCTGCGCGGCAAGATCAACCTGGTGGGTCCGACATTTATCCAATATGTGGTGGACGGCAAGTATCAGTGCTACTCGACGCTTCAGCCCTACTACACGCACACAACGACGAGCAACAATCGCACTGAGTCGACCGGCCCGGTGAGCTACACAACCACCGACTGCAAATACGGACTGATATTCAACAATGCGGACAACCAGGGTGCGCTCTACCTATTTGACTTCAATCTGTCGGATGGCGGCACAGGCTTTAACATCCTGCGCTACGACAAGCTCAACCTTGAACTCACCACCACCGGCTATCGCTTGACTGGCAGTGACATCGTTCCCACATCGCACGAGAGCAATTATGACACTCACGGCACGCTCGTTGAGCAATACCGCGCCAGCTCAATCACCATCGATGTCACCCAGCAGGGACAAGCCTTGTCGGGAACCATCAAGACAGGCAGCGACGATAACCCCATTGACATCACGCTCAACGGCAAGTTCTTTGTGACCAACCTTTGACCACAACTATGGCCCGCACCACCTACGACGAGACTACGATCATCGAGCAGCTGCACCACCAGGACACTGCCCGCGCCGCCTTTAACCAGGTGATTGAGCACTACTCGAGCACCTTGTATTGGCAGATTCGTCGCATGGTGATAGACCATGACGACGCGAGCGACGTGCTGCAAAACACGTTCATTAAGGCCTGGACCAGCATCGACCACTTCCGTGGCGACGCCAAACTGTCGACCTGGCTCTATAAGATAGCCATCAACGAGTCAATCACCTTTATTAATAAGAAGAAGGCGCAGTCAGGCATCTCGCTTGACGATGACGACACATTCCTGACCAACACGCTCGAGAGCGACGAGTGGTTTGACGGCGACCAGGCCCAGTTGCTGCTGCAGCAGGCCATCGCCACACTGCCCGAGAAGCAGCGGCTGGTGTTCAACATGCGCTACTATGACGAGATGAAGTATGAGGACATGTCCGAGATACTGAACACGTCGGTCGGAGCGCTGAAGGCATCCTATCACCATGCCGTGAAAAAAATTGAGGCTTTTTTTGCCGAGCATGATTAAACCTTTGTTAACAGCCCAAGTCAAACCATTGCAATGAAAACAGAAAAGTCTCAAATACTCGACAAGCTGGGCAAGGATTCAGGCTTCAAGGTGCCCGAAGGGTTCTTTGAGCAGTTTAACCAGCAACTGATCGACTCGCTGCCCGAGGTGCAGATTACCGAAGTCGATGAGAAGCCCTCGCTGTGGGTGCGTGTGCGACCCTACCTGTACATGGCCGCCACATTCGCCGGCATCTGGGCGATGATGAACGTGTTCAACCACCTTAACGGCACCACCGACCAGACGATGCGCATGAACGAGATTGCGGCCGGCATCTCGCAGGACAACAATGCCGACGAGCTGATCATGAGCGGTGTAGCCAGCGACTATGACATCCTCACCTACGAGGACAGCATCAACGGCGACATTGCCAATGAGGACGAGCCCGCGTTGCCAAAATAAATAACGCATGCCCTATGAAACAATCGATAGCATTACTCATCGTCCTGTTGGCCACACTCACAGCCGGTGCGCAAGACCGCTCGAAATGGGCCAACGAGATGCTCGAAGCCAAGCACAAGATGCTCATCGAGGAAGTCGGGTTGACACCCAACCAGCAAGAGCAGTTCATGCCCCTTTACGAAGCCATGGAGCGTGAAATCTACACGACCAACCGCGATGCTCGTGCGCTGGCTGCCAACGTCGAGAAGAAGAAAGCCCCCACCGACAGTGAGTATGCCCAAGCGGCCGAAGCCCTGTCGCGGGCCAAGGTCCGGGAGGGCGAGATAGAGGCTAAATACTTTGAAAAGTTCTCAAAGATACTGTCCAAGCGACAATTGTTCCTGCTCAAGCAGGCCGAGAACAAGTTCACCCGCAACATGCTGCGTGGCCGCAAACGATAATCCACACCATACACAACTTGCTCACCATGCGGTGAGCATTTTTTTCAAATGGCGGATTGGGGACGGTTCTTTTGCGCCATTTGTTAAATAATTTAACTTTTGGCGCAAAAAGAACCGTCCCCAATGCGCCAAAAAAATAAATTGGCACGGAAATTGCTTGAAAGATTTATTGTTATGAACCGTTTGAAATCACTTATCATAGTAGTCATTATGGGATTGTTGCCATTGTCGCTGTTTGGAGCGAAAGATAAGAAGGTGGTGGACTTTAACTATCCGCAAGACGTGTCAAAGAATGCACTGGCCGACCTGGACCAAGCACTCAATGGTGGCGACGGACGGCTGGTTGTAGATGCCATTGTGCGCTACTCGCTGGCGCAGAGCGGCATCTCGCCAGAGAATATGCCTGACATTGTGGGGCGAATCGAATCGACCATCCAGCAGGAACGGCGCACTGAATATCGTGCGTTGCTGCAATACTTTGAGGCTTGTGTGTTCAATGCCTACATGGAACGCCATGGCGTGTTTGACCGCGAGAACCCTGACGATGTGGCCGACGCGGCTGACGAGAAGGACTATACCACCTGGGATAACGCAAAATTCCGCGCCACCATCAACTCATTGTTGCGGCAAGCCTTGAGCGACCCCGATGAACTGAAGCGCCATCCTGTCACCGACTTTCAGGGCATCATCACTTGCGACCGACAGGGTGCGACACTGGTGCCCACACTCTATCAGTTCCTGTGCCAGCAAGTGCTAGAGCTGACCAGTGACACTGCGCTGGAGGCCAAGATTGCAGCCGCATGGAAACAGAGTGTCGCAGACAATGTACCCGCCTATATCTACGCCAGCCTGCGTTGTCACGGCAGTGCCGAGCAATTGTACGAGCAGTTTAAGGACAATGAGCACAGCGGCCTGGCGCTAACAAGCACATACGGTGACGACATGTATGCTGCCTACAAGGACTATGTGTCACGCTTTCCGCAAGGCTATTATACCCCCACCATTCAGAACAAGATCAAGAACATCGAGAACAAGAGCGTCACTCTGTCTTATCCCAAACAGCTGCACAGCGGCGACTCGCTGACCGTCACGATGGATGTGAACAACGTCAACCGGTTCACGCTACAAGTCTATCAGATAACCGACCATGTGGCAGACAACCGGCGCTATCATTTGCCGCTAAAGCAGATGAAACTTGTTCACAGAAAGGCGGTGGCACTGCAAGGCACAGTACCGTTCTCGGTCGAGGACCACAGCGTCACCCTTGCTCCCCTGCCCTATGGCAAATATGTGATTGTCCCGTCATACGTTGCCGAAGGCCAGCCTCAAACTGTTGAATATGTGTCACAATACGACATACTCACCGTGAGCGACATCGCCCTGTTCTATGTCACGGCCGTGGGCAACCACAATCGCCTGTTTGCCGTTGACAACCGCACCGGTGCCCCCATGCCAGGTGTGAAGCTCATCGGCAAACACCTCACCGCCACCACCGACGGCGAAGGGTGCGCAACCATCCCCGGCACGATTGTTGATGATCAGTTCCGCGCCATAAAAGGCGCTGACCAATACTGCGATCCACTCGGTTACGGCCGCATACATCGCGACAACAACAGCAACATATCGGCCCAAGTGTTCACCGATCTGGCCATCTACCGCCCCGGCGAGACCGTCAAGGTAGCCGCCATATTGTATCACCAGGACAACAACAGCCGCAAAGTCAAGCAGAACGAGCCCATCCGCATTCGGCTGATGGACACCAACGGCGAGGATGTAGACACCATCAGCGGCGTGACCGATGAGTATGGACGCTTCAGCGGAGAATTCAAGCTGCCCACCGACCGCATGAATGGCCAGTGGACGATGGTCGTTGAATATGGCGGAGAATATCGCAAAAATGCCGCCTGGCACGCCATCAATGTGAGCGAATATAAGACACCGACGTTTGTGGTGTCGTTCCCCGACGCTAAAGACAGCTATTTGCGCAAACAGCCCATCAAGATTGAGGGCAAGGCCGAGACCTACAGCAGCATGCCCGTGGCCAATGCCAAGGTCAAACTCACCCTGCGCCAGCAGTCCTGGTCGTGGTGGTGGCGCAACTACAGCACGCGCGACATGGGCGAAGTCATCAGCGACACCACGGTCACGACCGATGCCGACGGCAGATTTGTAGTCGAGTTTCCTGACACGATTTTTGACGAGAATCGCAGCCATTGCCGCTGGGCCACCTACAACTATGCGCTACAGGCCCAGGTGACCGACGGTGCAGGCGAGACCCAGGAGTCGACCCACTCCTTCATCGTGGGCACCCGCCGCGGCATCTCGCTGCCTGGCGAGTTGACCGCTGTCAACGACAAGGCCATCACCCTGCCACTGGAATACCACAGCACCACCGAGGGCGACACCTCAGTGGCCTGCACTTGGGAACTGACGGACATCGACGGCAAGCAAGTGGTGGCCAGCGGCAATCTGCAGAGCGACAAACCCACCATCGATCTGACCGGTGCTGCATCAGGGCAATACAACCTCAAGGTGCATATCCTCGATGCCGATGAGGGTGAGGAGAATGTGGATGCCGAGTGTCGGCTCACCCTCTATCGCAAGACCGACAGTCAAGCACCGGTGCGCGACTGCACACTGTGGCTGCACGACAAGGCCAACACGGTGGACCGTGACAATGTGGGCCACATTCTGGTGGGAACCAGCGCCCAGGAGTCGCACATCTACTATGTGGCCAGCGACCGCAAGGGCGTGGTGATCCAGGGCTGGTTGCACTATCGCCCCGGCATGCATGACCTGAAGCTGAATGTCCCCACCGATGCCGACAACTACCTCGACGTGCAGCTGGTGAGCCACCACAACGGCAAGGTCAGCTCGCACAATGTGCGACTGTCAGCCCCCGCTGCCGACCACTCGCTGCGCCTGCGTGTGACCAGTTTCCGCGACCGCCTGGTGCCCGGGCACACCGATCGGTGGGCCTTCACGTTGACTGACAAAGACAAATCGGTGCGACAGGGCGCCATGCTGCTGGCAATGACTGACAAGGCCATCAACGACATCAGCGAGAACGACTGGCTGCTGAACATCCCGCTGCTCACTCCCAACTGTTACTCATTGAGAACCATGTATCTGGGTGGCAATAACAGCACCTACCTCAATTGGACGGCCGACCATGTGAAGGAAAGAGGGTATCAACTGCCAGAGCTCTATACCTACGGCCAGGAGTTGTTCGGTTTCCTGGGCCGCGGACGCATCCTGTACAAGAGCGCTGCCATCCCATCTGCCATGCCCATCGCCGAAGAAGAATCCATGATGATGGACGCAGCCGACATGAACAATGCATTAGGAAGGAATGCCGCCGGAATGGCCATGAGCCAACTAGCGATAGCCGAAGACAGTAAAGTCAAGGCAGAAGATGAAATCTTGCTGGATATAGATGCTGGTGGAGGAAACCAGAAACGACTGGATGGCATCAAATTGCGCGAGGCCGACATCAAGACGGCACTGTGGCGGCCCATGCTCACCAGCGACCAGGACGGCAACGTGAGTGTGGAGTTTGAGGCCCCAGAGTTCAACACCACCTGGATTCTGCATGCCATTGGCTACGACAAAAGCCTTTACAGCGACCGGCTGGAGCGAGAAGTGGTGACCCAGAAACCCATCATGGTCAAGTCGAGCCTGCCGCGCTTTGTGCGCCAGGGCGACCAGGTGACCCTGAGCGCCAACGTGCAGAATGCCACCGACGAGACTACTGTCGTGGATGCTGTCATTGAGTTGTTTGACCCGCGCACTGGCGAGATCTATGCCAACCAGAACTATCACTACACGCTTGCGGCACGCGGCTCGCAGGCAGTGAGCATCCATTGGAGCGTGCCTGCCGAGGCACCGTTTGTGGGCTTCCGCATCAAGGCCGCCAACGACCAGTTTGGCGACGGCGAGCAAGTGATGGTGCCTGTGCTTGAGGCCATCCAGCCCGTGATTGAGACACAACCATTCTACATCGAGGCTGCAGCACCGCAGCTCTCGCTGCAACTGCCGCAGTCGGCCCGCAATGCGCGCGTCACGCTAGAGTACTGCGACAATCCAGTGTGGTACTGCGTGACGGCGCTGCCCACCATCTACGACGACCATTGCGTGACCGCCTCGTCGCTAGTCCACAACCTGTTTGCCCTCGAGGTGGCACAAGGTGTGGCCAAATCGCAGCCACAGGTGCGCGAGGCCATCACCTACTGGAAGACCAACGAGCAAGACTCGACCCTGGTGTCGATGCTGGCCAAGAACCAAGACCTGAAGATTGGCACCCTGCTGGCCTCGCCGTGGCTGCGCGAGGCCGACCGCCAGAGTCTGCGCATGTCGCGACTTGACGAACTGTTCGACACACCCAAGATGAATAAAGAGCGCACACGCATCGTGGGTTCGCTGGCTGACTTGCAGATGGGCGACGGTGGCTTCACCTGGTTCCGCTATCCGGGCTGCCGATCGTCGTACTACACGACGCACGAGGTGCTTGAGTTGGTGGGCGAGATTCAACATCTGGGCTACCTGATGGGAAACAGTCAAATCGAACAGATGATGCAACGAGCACTCAAATACTATGACCGCGAGACGCTCAAGCAATATAATGAGCGGAAGAGCAAAAAAGATTACAGCGGATTCAGTCACTTTGTGTATGTGCGGTCGCTGTTCCCGACGGTGAAGATGGAGCGCGAGGTGCAGTCGCTGTTCAACAACGCCCTCAAGCAGATGTCAAAGGACTGGAGCAAGGGTATGTCTCTGGGTGAGAAGGCCTTCTATGCCCTGGCACTGAACCGCAACGGCTATCAGCAGACTGCCCGCAACATCACCGAATCTATCCGGCAGTATGCCATCACCAAGCCTGCCTTGGGTACCTATTGGGACAACCTGCAAGTGGGATGGCGCTACTTCGACAAAGTGGCGGTGACCAGCATCATCCTGCAAGCGCTCAACGAGTGTGACCCTCGCCAACCGGAAATCGACAATGTGCGCAAGTGGATGTTGCTGATGAAGCAGACCAATGACTGGGGCAGCTCGAGCCTGGCTGCCGACGCAGTCTACTCGCTGCTGTCGACTGGCAGCCAATGGCTTGAGCGCAACGAGCCTGCCCGCATCACCATCGGCGGCGAGCCGCTGGCCATCGACAAACTGGACACCTACCTGGGCTACTTCCGCAAGACCATCGCCGCCCAGCCCGGCACCGAGGTGCGCATCGAGCGCAGTGGCAACAGTCCGGCTTGGGGAGCGGTATACTGCCAATTCCAGGCCCCGATGACCGACATCCGTCAAGTGGCCATCGACGAGCTGAGCATCAGCAAGGACTACAGCATCGTAGGCACCGATGGCAAGTTGACCGCTGCCAGCGAGTTCCGCGTGGGCGACCGCGTGAGGGTGCGCACCGTCATCAAGTGTAACCGCGACCTCGACTTTGTGACGGTTGTCGATGAGCGTGCCTCGTGCTTTGAGCCTGTCGACAAGTTGAGCGGTTATCGCGCGGCCGACCACGCCTGGTACTACCACGAGACCAAAGACGCGCAGACGCGCCTCTTCTTCAGCGACCTGCAGAAAGGCACGCACGTCATCACCTATGACGTCTATGTCACCCAAGCCGGATCGTTCAGCGCCGGCATCGCCTCGGCCCAGTGCCAGTATGCCCCGCAGATTGCCGCGCACAGTGCCGGCCAGCGACTGCAAGCCCGCTAACTTGACTGATTGGGGACGGTTCTTTGCCGCAAAATGTTAAAACGGATTAACTTTTGGCACAAAAGAACCGTCCCCAATGCGCCAAATGTTAAAATCGGGCAGATTTTCATGATATCTGCGTATCAAACAAAAGAAATACACTATTTTTGTAATTTAGATTTTAAATTACAATCATTCACCAAAACAATACTAACGATTATGAAAAAACTACTTACAATCCTGACCATGGTGCTCATGTGGGGACAGGTTGTGGCGCGCGACAATGTGCCAGACTTCAACTTCCCGCAAGATGTGACCAAACAGGCCCAGGCCGACTTGAAGACGGCTCTGAGCAAGGGCGACGGTCAGCTGGTGGTGGACGCTCTGGTGCGGTCGTCGCTGGCCAAGAGCAGCATCACCATCGAGAACATGAGTGAGATAGTCGACGACATCGACCGTGTGGCCCGCAAGGAGTCACGTCCCGACATCCGCGCGTTGCTCTATCATCTGGAGGCGCGTGTGATGCACGACTACACCAAAAACTTCACGCCCGCCAACCGCCGCAACCCCGAGTTAATGGCCCACAACGTGGCTGTCAAGGACAAGTACGCGCTGTGGGACTCCTGGCAGTTTGAGCGTGCCATTGACTCGCTGGTCAACCAGTCGTTGCGCGACCGCGAGGCACTGCTACAACGCTCGATCAAGGACTATGACGACATTATCAAGTGCGACGACCTGGGGGCCAAGTATGTGCCCACGCTCTACCACTTCTTGAACTACAACGGTCAGGACCTGGTGAGCAGCAAGCTGGAGAAGAGCCTCCAGACCGACCTGATGGAAGCCATGCCCGACAATGCCATGGCCACCGTGTTTGCCAAGTGCGCGCCACTGGGCAACTGGAGCTCTTACCAGAAGGAGTATCAGGCCGTGTATGAGGAGTTTGCCGACGTGCCCGAAGGTGGCCTGCCGCTGAGCTACTTGAGCGGCGACCAGCACTATGCCACCTTCCAGCAGTATGTCAAGCGTTTCCCCAAGTCGATTTATGCCAACGAAATCCGCAACAGCATCACCTACATTGAGCGCAAGTGGGCCACGGTGGACTTTCCCGGGCACCTCAACAGCAAGCTATCGGCTCATGCCGACAAGGCGCAAGTGCAAGTGAAGGTGGGTGTGCGCAACGTCAACGACGTGAGTGTGCGCCTCTATCGCCTGCCCGATGACATCAACACCGACGCGTGGAAGAACAAATCGCTCACCCTCAAGGACCTGACACTGGTGTCGGAGCAGCCGCTGCATGTCGACGGCACAGTGCCGTTTGAGAGCAAGGGAGAGGTGACGTTTGCCGCCCTGCCCTACGGCCGATACACCATCATTCCCATCTACAAGAACAAAGGCAAGGACGTTGTTCCCGAAACTGTCGCCCGAGAGAAGACCCTCGACATCTATGACCTGGCATCGTTCAACGTGAGCGAGGCTGAGCCCCGACTGCTCATCAAAGAAGGCGAAGAGGTGACCCGCGTCAACCGCATCTATGTCGTGGACGACGCCACCGGTCAGCCCGTGCCGGGTGCCACCGTGTCGATTGTCGGACAAGACTGGAGTGTCAAGACCGCCCGCGACGGCTCGGTCGACCTGCCGCCAGACCGGTCGCACTCCTACTTCAGCTACGAGGTGAGCAAGGGCGACGACCATTTTGGCCCGACGACCAGCTATCAGCCCAACAGGGCCCACGCCAGCATGGCCAACGAGGCCGATGTGTTCACCGACCTGGGCATCTACCGTCCGGGCGAGACCGTCAAGTGGGCCGGCATCCTGTATAACCACAGCAACGAGAGCCGCAGCGCCATCGCGGGCCGCGAGGTCTACATCACCATCTATGACGCCAACCGCAAGGTCGTCGACGAGCAGACCGCCACGACCGACGAGTTTGGTCGCGTCGAGGGCAGCTACACCATCGCCAGCGGCCGCTTGCTGGGCAGCTATCGCATCAGCATGGGCCTGAACAAAGGCAGCGAGATAGGGTCTCGCACATTTGAGGTGAGCGAGTACAAGACCCCGACATTCTATGTCGAGTTTCCGCAGAGCGAGCTGGTATTCCAGCACGGACATCCCATCACCGTGACGGGCAAGGCTGCCACCTACAGCGGTATGCCTCTGGCCGATGCCCAGGTCAAGCTCAAGCTCACGCGCCGCAGCTGGGACTGGCGATGGTGGTACTACCGTGGTCCGATGGAGCGTGCCGATGCCGTGGCCGACACCATCGTCCGCACCGATGCCCAAGGCCAGTTCCAAGTGACGTTTGACAACCGATTGTTCTATGAGTTGCGCAACAACTGGCACTACTCGTGCTACTACAACTACATCGCCCATGCCCAAGTGACCGACGCCACCGGCGAGAGCCAGGAGGCCACCGCCAGTTTCCACATCGGCCACAAGCGTGAGGTCAAGTTAAACATGACAAGCATCGACCATAACAACATCGCGCCACTGCGACTGCCGCTCACGGTCAACAACACTGACACCACCCAGCGGGCTGTGCCGTTGGCCTATCGCCTGACCGGCGAGAAGACCGACACCCTGCGCGGCACGTTCACTAGCGACAACCCCGTGCTGGACCTCACCAGCCTCCCGTCGGGGGTATACTTCCTGCGCGTGGCGCTGGCCGATGAGCCCGAAAACTACAGCTCGGCCTTTGTCAACCTCTATCGCAAGACCGACAATGAGGCGCCTGTGGCCAACCAGGCGCTGTGGGTGCCACAGGACGGCTACTCGGTCGACGACAAGAACATGGCGCATGTGACCATCGGCACCAGCACGCCCGAGGCACACATCTACTATATCGCCACCGGGCGCAGCGGCATGCTGGGCGAGGGCTGGATTGACCGCAATAAGGCGGGATTCCAGGAGTTCACCTTCCGCGTGCCGCCACGGGTCGACGAGGTGTTGAAAATCAAGTTCATCGCATATCACCACAGCGAGTACTTCGAGAAGGCAATCTCGATGGTGGTCCCGGCCTGCCAGCAGACGCTCAAAGTCGCAGCCACCAGCTTCCGCGACAAGCTGGTGCCCGGCAAGTCCGAGCGATGGCAGCTGACGCTCAAGGACAAGAACGGCAAGCCACAACGCGGCGCCGTGCTGCTCGAGATGTTTGACAAGGCGCTGAACTCGCTGAGCGACAACACGTGGTCGTTTACGCCAGGCTACTACAGCTTCAACGCTGTGGCCACCAGACACAACATGACCGCCGACCACCAGTCGCTGACCAACAACTGGAAGGGCGAGATGCTCGACACCAAGGCCATGCGCTACAACTCGCCGATGCTCTACACCTATGGCCGCCGCTTCTGGGAGGGCTGCGACAACCCGTTTGTCGAGCACCGTTTGTTCAAGTCAGAATTGAGTGGAGGCGTCTATCGCTCGCAGATAAGGGAGAGGGCCATCGAGGAGACGACCGACGCCATGGCGGCAAACGCTGAGGCAAAAGCCGAGCAGCCTGCCGTCGACCGGCAGAAGCTCGACCAGGTGGAGATGCGTCTGAGCGATGTGAAGACGGCCCTGTGGCAACCCATGCTCACCAGCGACGACCAGGGCAATGTGACGCTGGAATTTGACGCGCCCAACTTCAACACCACCTGGCTGGTGCAGGCCATCGGCTACACCACCGGGCTGGCCAGCGACTTGTTCAATGCCGAAGTGCTCACCCAAAAGCCGCTGATGGTGCGCTCGAGCCTGCCGCGCTTTGTGCGCCAGGGCGACGCGACCCGCCTGGCGGCCAACCTGCAGAACGCCAGCGACCACACCATCGCGGCGCAGGCGCTGATCGAGGTGTTTGACCCGCGCACGGGCACGGTCTACGCCCAGCAGTCGTTCAACGAAAGCATTGGAGCGATGGAGACCAAGCCCCTGATGATGTCGTGGACGGTGCCCGACACGGTGCCATACGTGGGCTTCCGCGTGCGCGCCACGGGCGATGACTTCGGCGACGGCGAGCAAGTGATGCTGCCGGTGCTGACGGCCATCTCGCCCATCATCGAGACCCAACCGTTCTTTATCGATGCCGGCCAGGGGCAGTACTCGTTCACCATGCCCGAGGTGCCCGCTGACGCTCGCGTCACCCTCGAGTACAGCGACAACCCCGTTTGGCAGTGCGTAACGGCATTGCCCAGCATCTTCAGCGACAACACCCATGTGGCCACCTCGATTGCCCACAGCCTGTATGCGCTGAACGTGGCGCGCGGCGTGGCCACGAGCCAGCCCATCATCGCCGAGGCGTTCAGCTACTGGCAGGACAATGCCCGCGACTCGATGCTCGTCTCGGCTCTGGATCGCAACAGCGACCTCAAGATTGGCACCCTGGTGGCATCGCCATGGCTCCGCACCAGCGAGCGAAAGACGCTGCAGATGCAGCAGCTGGCCAACTACTTTGATGCCGACAAGGCACGCGCCGAGCACGACCGTCTGGTCACGGCACTGGCCGCCCTGCAGCAGAGCGACGGCGGTTTCACCTGGTATGTCTACCCGGGCTGTAAGTCATCGCGCTGGGCCACCGGCGAGGTGCTCGAGCTGGTGGGCAATCTGCGGCAATTGGGCTACCTGCCAGATGACAATCGCCTGGACCAGATGATGCAGCGCGCCCTCGCCTACTATGACAAGGAGACCGTGGCCGAGTCGAAGAAGAAGGAGAACAAGAAAGCCATTTTCTCGACCTACGCCTACACGCGCTCGCTGCATGACAATGTGCCCATGAGCAAGGACGCACGCAAACTCTATAACAACACCATCAAGAAGATGGCAAAGCAGTGGGGAAAGATGGACCTGTCGCTCACCAGCAAGGCTTTCTACGCCATGACACTGGAGCGCGGCGGCAAACACAAGGAGGCCGCACGCATCGCCGAGTCGCTGCGACAGTTTGCATCGGTAAAGCCCGAGACAGGCATGTACTGGGACCAGTACCGTAGCGAGCGGTGGTTCACGCCATCGCAGGTGGCCGCCACCAGTGTCATCCTGCGCGCGATGAACATGGCCGACCCGCGCCAGCAAGAGCTGGACCAGATACGCAAATGGATGTTGCTGAGCAAGCGCACCACCGACTGGGGCGGCTCGAGTCTGGCTGCTGATGCCGTGCAGGCACTCTTATCGACCGGCAGCCAGTGGATTGAGCGTGGACAGATGCCAGTCATCACCATCGATGGCAAGCCGGTCGAGCTTGACCGATTTGACGCGTTTGTTGGTTACAGCCGCCGTGATGTCGATGCCCACGCTGGCAGCCAGTTCAGCATCCAGCGCACGGGCACAGCCACACCCGCCTGGGGAGGCATCTACTGGCAGTACACCCAGCCCATGACCGAGGTGCATGCCGCCAGCATCCGCGAGGTGAGCATTGACAAGCAGATGGTTGCCCTGGATGCCGCCGAACGGCCCATTTCTGGCCAGGAGATCAAAGTGGGCGACAAGGTGCGCGTGCGCCTGGTCATCACCTGCGACCAAGCCATGGACTATGTGCAGATCACCGACGAGCGCGCCTCGTGCTTTGAGCCGGTCGACCAGGTGAGCGGCTACAACTATCAGGAGGGCATCAGCATGTATCGCGAGACCCGCGACAGCGCCACCCATCTGTTTATCGACCGTTTGCCCAAGGGCACACACGTCATCACCTACGACGTGTATGCCACCGCTGCCGGCACGTTTGCCAGCGGTGTGGCCACCCTGCAGAGTCAACAGGCTCCGGAAATGACCGCCCACAGCGCCGGCCAGACCCTGCAAGTGCGCTAACCAGCGCTGCCTGTTGGCTGATTGGGGACGGTTCTTTTTCGCCATTTGTTAAATGATTTAACTTTTGGCGCAAAAGAACCGTCCCCAATTCGCCACTTAGGGAGGCATGAATTTTATTTTCTGGAGCAAAACACGCTGTATTCGGAAAAATTTACGTACATTTGCAAGAATTTATCTTCCTTGCCCAAACAAGGTTGGTTAAATTGCACCCAACAGTCATCTTAACTGCTTGATTGAATGACTACTGCGACAGTGTCAATGCAACGACGCAACAAGGTGACCCTATTGTCACACAGCCATCGGGTAGGCCAATCCGATGACCCCAGACTATGTCCCGACACATCAAGCCTGATTAAATAAACAATCATCAACAAAACATCACTTATGTCCGACCATAAGATTACAGTGACTTCCCCTCTGCTGCCCGACCTGGACGAGTTCCACGAGATGCTCCAGGAGATATGGGACAGCCGGTGGATCACCAACAACGGCCGATTTCACAAGCAGCTGGAGGCTGCGTTGTGCGAATATCTGAAAGTGCCCTACATCAGCCTGTTCACCAACGGCACCCTGCCGCTGATCACCGCCCTGCAAGCCCTGAACATCAGCGGCGAGGTCATCACCACTCCCTACAGCTTTGTGGCCACGACCCACTCGATTTGGTGGAACGGCATCCGCCCGGTGTTTGTCGACATCGACCCGGCCACCGGCGGCATCGATCCCGACAAGATTGAGGCCGCCATCACAACCAAGACCACGGCCATCATGCCGGTGCACGTCTATGGCAAGCCATGCCGTACGGCCGAAATCCAGGCCATCGCCGACAAGTATGGGCTGAAGGTGATCTATGACGCGGCTCACGCCTTCGGTGTCGAGGTCGACGGCAAGAGCATCCTGGCCGAGGGCGACCTGAGCACGCTCAGTTTCCACGCCACCAAGGTCTACAACACCATCGAGGGTGGCGCGCTGGTGATGCACGACGCCAAGATGAAGCAGCGCATCGACTACCTGAAGAACTTCGGGTTTGCCGGCGAGACCGAGGTCGTTGCCCCGGGCATCAACGGCAAGATGGACGAGATGCGCGCGGCCTACGGCCTGCTGAACCTGCGCCAGGTGGACCGTGCCATCGAGGCGCGCCACCAAGTGGCCATCCGCTACCGCGAGTCGCTGCGCGACGTGGAGGGCATCACCTTCTGGGACGACATGCCCGGTGTGCGCCACAACTACAGCTACTTCCCCATCTTTGTCGATGCCGAGCGCTATGGCATGACGCGCGACCAGCTCTATGACAAGATGCGCGAGCAGGGCGTGCTGGGCCGGCGCTACTTCTACCCGCTGATAAGCACCTTCTCGACCTACCGCGGCCTGCCCAGCGCCATCCGCGCCAACCTGCCCGAGGCCACGCGCATGGCCGACAGTGTCATCTGCCTGCCGATGCACCACCAGCTCAGCGGCGCCGACCTGGACCGCATCATCTCACTCATCCAGCAATAACCATCATGTCAAAAAAGAAACTCATGCTCCTGGGCGGGTTGCGCTACTTGCTGCCCGTGATTGAGGCGGCCCACCGCCATGACATCCACGTCATCACGGTCGACTACCTGCCCGACAACATCGCCCACCGCCACAGCGACGAGTATCACAACGTGAGCATCATCGACAAGGAGGCTGTGCTGGCCCTGGCGCGCGAGCTGCAGATTGACGGCATCATGTCGTTTGCCGTTGACCCCGGTGTGGTGAGCGCCGCCTACGTCGCCGAGCAGCTGGGGCTGCCGTTCCAGTGCAGCTATGAGTCGGCGTGCATCCTGCAGGACAAGTCGCGCTTCCGCCGTTTTCTGGCCGACAACGGCTTCAACGTGCCCAACGCGCGCGGCTATGCAGACGCCGCTGCCGCGCTGCGCGACATCGACTACTACAACTGGCCCGTCATCGTCAAGCCCGTCGACTCGGCCGGCAGCAAGGGGGTGACTCGTGTCGACCACCCCGCCGACCTGCCCGCCGCCATCGCCCACGCGCTGGAGTGCTCGCCGTCGCGCCACTTCATCGTCGAGGACTTTCTGGAGAAAGCCGGGCCCTCATCGGACAGCGACTGTTTCAGCATCGATGGGCAGCTGGTGTTCTGCTCGTTCAGCGACCAGTTCTTCGACCCTTCAGCCCCCAACGAATATACCCCTTCAGCGTATATCTGGCCGTCCTCAATGCCCCAATGGGCACAAGCCGAGCTGGCATCTGAACTGCAGCGGCTCATCAGCTTGCTTGGTTGCAAGACCGGCATCTATAACATTGAGACACGCCTGTGTACCAACGGGAAGGTATATATTATGGAAGTTTCGCCTCGTGGTGGTGGGAACCGCATCGCCGAATTGCTGCGACACGCCACAGGACAAGAGTTGATCGAGAACGAGGTCAGGAAATCAGTCGGCCTTCCCTTGCTGCCATTGGGCAAAGCCCAATACACCTCATACCATGCCATCGTCGTGTTGCACAGCAAACACGACGGTATCTTCCAGTCGCTGGACATCGACCCTGCTTTTGAGCAGTCGCACGTCATCGAACGCGACCTGTGGGTACACAACGGCGACTGCGTCTCAGGCTTCACTGGCGCCAACCAGTCACTGGGCACCTTGTTTCTGCGCTTCACCGCCCACGATGCGCTGGAAGCTGTGATTGAGCATCCCGTTTACCAGATTACACTAGCATGAAAATGAGTGCTAAGTTTGAGGGGAAAAAACTGCTGATACTTGGTTCAAACACCGGTTCAACTGATATTGTGGCCTACGCCAAAGCCAATGGCGCCACCACAATTGTCGCCGACTATTATCCACCCAGGCAATCAGCCGCCAAACTGATTGCCGACCGTGACTATCTGATAAGTACCGGTGATTTGGACCGTTTGTCTGATCTGATTAACAGCGAAGGCATTGACGGTGTAATAGCAGGTATCAGTGAATTCAACCTTTTGAACGCTCAAAAACTCAGCCAGATCCATAAGCTGCCTTTTTACTGCACAGAAAATCAATGGAGGGCAATTGAAGATAAAATTCAATTCAGATCGCTGTGTAACACTTATAATGTTCCGACACCAGGGACCCTCTATCGCGGCGACTATCGATACTGCCCAAATCCGGGACAGACCGATGTTGTGGTCAAGCCTGCAGACTCCAGTTCGTCGTGTGGAGTGTCGCTACGCATCAACAATGGCGGCCTCCAACATGCCATTGAGATTGCTGCAGCCGCTTCCTCCAATGGTCAGATTATCGTTGAGGAGTATTGCTCCGGCGATGAGTTTACCGCACACTACTACATTGAGCGCGGCAAAGCTTGGCTGATCTGTGTTGACAACCGCCATCCGGCAACTCTCCACCCAGGCAAGACCTCACTTCCGATAGCCCGGACTTATCCTTGCACATTCACCAGCGAATATTGCGCTCAAGTAAATCCGCAGATGATACAGTTGTGCCAATCACTGAATTTGGAATGTGCGGTACTCTTTGTGCAAGGTCTCTACAATGCCTCAACCCATCGTTTTGCCATCTTTGAGGGCGGACTAAGATGCGCAGGCGAAGCCGCATTCCGCATCACAGCGCACACAACCGGCTTTAATTTTCTTCATCGTCTAGTAGATTATTCATTGCTGGGCTCCCGATTCGCTCCAAACCAAGCTAGAATAGACCCGTTGCTTGCCGGCAAGCATTGCGCTACGATATCGCTCGCCTCGGCCGGAGGCGAGATTTCGAGGTTTACCGGCCTTGAGGACATACAGTCTCAAGTTCCCTCGATAATCAATATCGAGCAACGCTACTACACTGGCGACACAGTACCCGATGGCGACACCCTCAGGCAGCTCGTGCTGCGATTCACCCTGGTCTGTGCTGATGCGAACCAATTGACAACGGATATCAAGCGCATCAACTCACTGGTATCCATCATGTCCACATCAGGACAAGACATCAGTATCAAATACATCCCTTGATTACATGTTTTCCTTATGAACACAAAAAACATCATCATCTCGGGAGGCAATGGGATACTAGCCCAAGAACTTGTAAGGCAGTTTCTTCTTGAAACCCAATATGATATAACCTTGGTCAGCCGCACACCTGGACGTATAGCTGTCGGCGACAGGGTCAAGGCGGTCACAATAGAAGATTTGTGCCATAGCGCCAACAAACAGGCTGAGTATCAATGTTTTATCCACACCGCATTCTCGCGTTCAAGCAACGCCACAGACTTGTTGGATTCTCTGAACTATCAGAAAACGATTTTGGAGAACCTTGCCCATCTTAATGTGCGCTCGTTTGTCAACATCTCGTCACAGAGTGTTTATGGCAAAGACAATCATGGTATCAGCTCGAAAGAGACCACACCCATTAGCCCTTCAGACAATTATGCCAAAGCCAAAGCGTTTGCTGAAGTCTTGGTCAGCAGTTCCCTCAAGGGCACAAACATTAATTTCACCAGCATTCGTCTTGCCTCTCTGATTTCGGCACGTGACCATCAGCGATTCATTAACAAGCTCATCCTGGGTGCGCTTTCTGAAAACCAGATTACAGTGTTTGGAGGCTCGCAACAATTTTCTTTTATCGATGTTGCAGACGCCGCCTCAGCCTTGCTTGAGCTGTGCGAACACAGTTCAGAGCCCTGGCGGACGGTATATAATTTAGGTTGCCAGTCGCACTCATTATCCGAGATTGCCTCACTTGTGGCAAAGGTTGTATCGAATGCGACGCAACTTGCCATTCCAATTGCATACAGGCCTTCAGATGCCCAAATTGCCATTGGTATGGACAGTTCTAGCTTCTATACCGACTTTAACTGGCAGCCGACATTCACGATGGAAAACAGCATTCAAAGGATGCTCGAAAAATATATACAAAAAGATTATCTTAATGAACCTACGTAGACTCAAACAGGTATTTGGCTATGGATGGAAACATGCTGGCCAGATTTGTAGCCAAGAGGGACAAAACACTTCTCGTCGCATATCAATATTCATCGATATTCTGCGCTGCTTCTTCAAGTATCGCATGTGGTCAAACCAGTATTTAAAAGAAAGATTCTACTCGCTCTCGCCCAGCGAGCGCGAACAGATTGGGGCATTATATTTAGAGAAAGGCATTCAGCGCGACCGTTGGCAGGCCGACTTCCTTGCCAACCAGAAGTTTCTGTTGAAGTATTCAAGTGCCAAGTGGGATTTAGCCACACGCCGCAGCAAAAAGATTGCAGCCTATACCAAGCGCTACAATATGGGCAAAGGCTGCCTGGTCGAGCACGATGTGCATTTCTCACGGCAACACTACCTTGACGGCACCATCAGAATAGGCAATGGCGTAGTCTTTGCAAAGCATGTGTTTATTGACTATTCGGGCGAAGTTGTCATAGATGACGGAGTCAAGATGGCAAACGGTGTAATCATCGAGAGTCATCACCGTGACATAAATGCCTATGAACAGGGCAAGGACATCAACATCCCCACCTCAATCCATATCTGCGAAAAAGTCTATATCGGCTCACGCGCCATTATCCTTGACTCGTGCAACTATATCGGTGTGCATGCCCGCATTGGTGCGGGCGCGGTAGTGACCAAGGACGTGCCCGACTATGCCGTGGTGGCTGGAGTGCCAGCCAAAGTCATCCGAATTCTGGAGCACTAGATGTCCGACACACTTAAGCAGAAAGCCGCCCGGGGAGTTGTGTGGACGGCAGTGGACCAGGGTTCCTACCTCGGCCTGACATTTGTCATCGGCGTCATCCTGGCACGTCTGCTCAGTCCCGACGAGTTCGGCCTGCTGGCGATGATTGCCGTGTTCAACTCCGTTGCCCAGGCCTTCCTCGACAGCGGTTTCGGCGCGGCGCTCATTCGCAAGCCCCAGCTCAGTGAAGCCGACCGCTCGACGGCCCTCTACTTCAACATCGCCGCGGGCGCGGTCCTGTTTGGCGTGCTGTTTCTGGCCGCGCCGTGGATTGCCCAGTTCTACGGCCGCCCGATACTCACCGGGCTGGTGCGCTGGGAAGGTTTCCTGCTGGTGATATCCGGTTTCAACATCGTTCAGCAGGCCCAGCTCACGCGCGACCTCAACTTCAAGGCCAAGGCCATCATCCGTGTCGTGTCGACCGTGCTGTCGGGCGTCGTGGCCATCGCTGCGGCCTATCATGGCGCCGGCGTGTGGTCGCTGGTAGTGATGCACGTCTCGTCCAACATCATCCAGCTGGCGATGCTGTGGCTGTTATCGTCGTGGCGGCCGCACAGCGGCTGGTCGGGCGAGTCGTTCCGCTATCTGTGGGGCTTTGGCTCCAAGATGCTGGCCTCGTCGGTGATCGACCGTGTCTACACCCAGATTTACCCGATGGTCATCGGCAAGTTTTTCTCGGCCGCCGACCTGGGGCAGTATAGCCGCGCCACACAGTTCACCACACTGGCCTCGCACCTGCCCACCAACGTGCTGCAGCAGGTGACCTTCCCGGTGCTGAGCCAGATTCAGCAGGACAACCAGCGGCTGAGCACCAGCTACCGCCGCATCCTGCGGCTGTCGGCCTTCTTCATCTTCCCGATCATGATCGGCCTGGCCGCGCTTGGCCGCCCGTTCGTCGTGGCGTTGGTCACCGACAAGTGGCTGCCGTGCGTACCCTACCTGCAAATCATCTGCTTTGCGTCGATGTGGTTTCCCATCCACGCCATCAACCTCAACCTGCTGCAGGTCAAGGGTCGCAGCGACCTGTTTCTGCGCCTCGAGATTGTCAAGAAAGTGATTGTCACCGTGGTGATGGTCATCACCATCCCGTTTGGCATCATCGCCATGTGTGTGGGGCGCATCGTCACGTCGCTGCTGTGCCTGTTCATCAACACCTACTATACGGGCAAACTCATCAACGTGGGCTTTGCGATGCAGATGCGCGACCTGCTGCCCACGCTGCTCAACTCGCTGGCGATGGGCGCCATCATCTATTTTGTCACCCTGCCGCTGAGCAGCGACTGGCTGCAGCTGGGCGTGGGATTTGTGGTGGGCGCGGCCTACTACCTGGCCTCGGCCCGCCTGCTGCGTTTCCCCGAGCTGAGCGAGGCCTTGGCCGTCATGCGCCGCAAGTGACACACGCCGCCCGGCCCCGAGGTAGACAAAGAGCCACTAATCACTCATCATCAATCAGTGAGCAAGCTCTGCACTTGCGCCACTAAAACAAACGATAATGACGACACCCCTACTGTCGGTTCGCTGCCTGTGTTACAACCACGCGCCCTTTCTGCGGCAATGCCTTGACGGCTTTGTGATGCAGCAGACCGACTTCCCGTTCGAGGTCATCGTGCACGACGACGCATCGACCGATGGCTCGCAGGACATCATCCGCGAGTATGCCGAGCGCTACCCCGACATCATCCGGCCCATCTATGAGACCGAGAACCAGTATTGCAAGCACGACGGCTCGTTGGGCCGCATCATGGAGAAGGTCATGCACCCCGACAGCAAGTATGTCGCCATGTGCGAGGCCGATGACTGCTGGACCGACCCCCACAAGCTGCAGCTGCAAGTCAGCTTTCTGGAGTCGCACCCCGACTACATCATGTCATCGCACATCTACACCACGATGCGCAGCGACACCGGCGAGCGCAAGTTGACCAACGACTACGACGACTGTCAGTATGATGACTATTTGGGAGTGCCTTATCGCACATTTACCAAAGACCATTTCTTTAATTACTGGTTTGTGCAAACGCTGACTGTGGTCTATCGGCGGAGAGATTACATACCCGCATCTACACGTGCACTCTACCCCTACCACATCTACGACAACATCTCACGCTACTACATCATCAAGCAGGGCAAGTGTGCCTACTTCCGGTGCGACATGGCCACCTATCGCCTGCATCCCGGCGGCATCTACAGCCACCGCGACAAGGAGCGCTGGCGCGAGCTGTTCCTGGGCAACAACTACGTCCTGTATCAGACCGAGCACGAGCGCGGCGTGCTGATGCAGCTCAACCGCATGTGGGCACAGCAGACGTGGCACTTCGTCCGTCACGGGCGCTGGTCCGAGGCGTGGCGCATCACGCGCCGCCACTTCGGCATCGTGCCCACAAGCAGCTTTTTCAGCTACCTGGCCCTCAAACTACGCAAGACCCTCACCGGCCACGCCCCCAACAGCTGACACCGGCCAAACCAACAACCTTACATTCCCCGACAGCAAATGAGCGACAACACCCGCATAGCCAACATCATGTACTAACACTGACGGATAGAGAAGTCCGTCTCACTCACATTTTCAGTCATGCTCCGTCACATAACCATCCGCAATTTCGGTCCCATTAACGAAGTCGACATTGAGATAAAACGGCTCAATATCTTCATCGGGCCACAGAGCAGCGGCAAGAGCACAATTGCCAAATGCATCAGTTTCGGTCTGTGGCTTGAGAAAAACATCACAATTTATCAAGACACAAGCCATCTCACGCAAGATTCGTTGCACCAGCATTTCATAACATTTCACCGATTTGGCTCCTATCTGACAGACGAAAGCTTTTTACAATATAAGTGCGATTTTTTCACATTTCAATACAATGACGGCAAGTATACTCTGACTGTCAACAACGATCTAATCCCTGCCCATCTGGGAAAAATCTCCTATATCCCGAGTGAGCGCAACATAGTCTCTCTCCCCAACATCACGTCTCTGAAGCTTGGGGCCGACTATATGCGCGACTTCCTGTTCGACTGGCTGCTGCTCCGCAGCAAATTTACATCCACAGAACCACTGCCAATTCTGAACCTTGGTGTCAAATACTACTATGATGAGAATTTGGGCGACCGCATTATACTTGATTCCGGCAAAGAAATCTCCCTCTATGAAGCATCAAGCGGACTACAGTCTGCCGTACCCATGATTGGCTCGGTAATATACAGTACCCAGTGGGTCTTTGAGAACGAAGCTGACATGTCTTTTGACAAACATATACTCCTGCGAAAGAATCTGCTCAAACGGCTCCATAAGATTGACCCATCTTTCAATGCCGATGCCATTAATGGTGATATGTATTTAGTAGAAGTCACCGAAGAGGGAGGGGCATCCCAACCAAAGCATAGAATGCCATTAAATGAAATCCTTGATGTCTATGCCTCACAACTCAACCGCCCAGTCTATAGTGCACTGATTATCGAGGAACCCGAGCAAAACCTCTATCCCGACACCCAACAGTCAGCCTTAAACCTGCTCCTTTCCGCCTTTAACCGCACACCGGGCAACCAACTAATCATCACGAGCCACAGCCCGTATCTCATCAATTGGTTGTCAATCGCATTGAAAGCAGGACAGGTACTGAAACGCCATGCAACGGCACACGAAGAAGTGTCTTCAGTCATTCCTGCTTCTAGTGCCATCGAGTGTGCGCATTTAGCCATTTATGAGGTCAGCTCCAATGGAACGATTCAACAATTGAACTTAGTTGACGGCATTCCAGATGACCAAAATCTTCTCAACGAGTTTCTTGAGCAGTCCAACCAATCCTTCGACCGCCTCATCGACATTGACGAGATCACCCAATGACCCCCATCGACTTCTTTTCTGATCAATATCTGACCGAAGCTCCACGCACCGACACAGTCTTTGGCATCATCGATGATGGCATCAGGGCTTTCACGACCATCAACGATCCGACCCAATGGATGGCCACAGTGAGCAACTCCAACAATTTGGTACTCCAGTTTGTTCCTGTCGATCACAACATCATCGTTACTGATGCCGACGGCAACGAACAGTCGATGTGCGACGGCATGCTGCACGCCGACAACAGATGGCTAGCGTTTATAGAACTGAAGGATCAATTAAAAGGCTGGATTCCCGATGCTATAGACCAACTCATGTCAACCATTGACACATTCTGTAAATATCATAATCCCGGACTGTTCCAGCACCGACGTGCCTATGCATGCAATCGCCATCGCCCCAGATTTGCATCTAGCCACAAATCGGCAATGCAACACTTCTATAACCAAACCGGTTTCCGGCTCATTATTGGTGGCGAGATTAATGTTAAGTAACTCAAGTTTCGCAAGCAGATAACTTGCTCATTGATTAACGATTAAGGATTAACGATTAAAGAACAGATCACTCAAAATCGAGATAATTTAAATTTCGAAGAAATTTTCCTCTCTAACCCCTAACCTCTAACCCCTAACCTTCAAGTTTCTAAAGTGCTAGCACTTTTGAAACTTGAGTACCGCAGAGCAATGAAGCGCGTCATGTTTGTCATCGAGTCGCTGTCCGGCGGCGGCGCCGAGCGGGTGCTCGCCACCCTGGTGCGCCACCTCGACCGCCAGCAGCTGCACGTCACTGTCTGCCCCATCGTCGACACCGGGCAATGGGTCGACGAGGTGCGCCGCTACGCCGACTACCGCCCCGTCATCCGCCGCCCCGGCCGCTCGCCGCTGAGCCGCTTTTGGTACCAGCTCAAGTACCGCCTGGTCTACCGCTGGCTGCCACTGAGCTGGGTGTACCACCTGTGGCTTCCGCATGACAGCGATGTCGAGGTCGCCTTTTGCGAGGGCTATGTCACCCGTCTGTTGGCCCACAGCTCCAACCGCAGCGCGCGTCGCCTGGCCTGGGTGCATATTGATTTACACAATTTCCACTGGACCCGCAGTGTTTATCACGACGACAACGAGGAGACGTGGTGCTACAACCAGTATGATCACATCGCCGCCGTGTCGCAGACAGCTACTGTGGCATTCCACCAAGAGTTTCCTCTGGTCACCCCTCCATGCACAACCCTCTATAACCCAATCGATAGTGACGAAATCAGGAGAAAGGCTATACAAAATCCACCCATCACCCCTCCCCTTTCAGAAAAGGGAGAGAAAACCATCAGACTAGTCACGGCTGGCCGTTTCACTGAACAGAAAGCATTCGACCGCCTATTACGCATAGTCCGAATACTGCGCGACGAGGGTCACCCTGTTGAGCTGTGGATGCTGGGCGACGGCCAACTGCGTGGGCAGTATGAGCAATATATCGCCGACAACCACCTGGAGGATACCGTCACCCTGTGGGGTTTCCAGCCGAACCCTTACCCCTTCATCGCACACAGCGACCTTTTCGTCTGCTCATCGTTGAGCGAGGGCTACAGCACCGCTGTGACCGAATCCCTCATTCTCGGTGTGCCAGTTGTCACCACTCGCTGTTCTGGCATGGATGAACTTCTACAGGGAGGTACATTTGGTGGCATCATTACTGAGAATGATGAGGATAGCCTATTGAATGGATTACGACAAATCATTTGCTCAAGAGCAAGTCTGCAAAATCTGAAACTCCAAGCCGCGGAACGTGGCAACGACTTTGCGCTTTCAAATCTTATGAATCCTATTCAGCATTTACTCACATCATGAAGAAGCGAGTTTTGTTTTTTATCAACGGGCTGTATGGTGGTGGAGCTGAGAAAGTGCTGCAGACCTTGCTTCACCACATCGACCACAACAAATTTGACATCACACTTTATGGTCTGCGCAAAGAGCAACTATCAACCGATTATCCAGCCAATATAACCTACCGCCATATCTTTGCGGGTGGAGAAACAAATGCCAATCTCATCAAGAACTTATTGATAAAGATAATCAATAAGTTTATATTAATTGTTTATCACCATTTTTCTCCACGATTGTTTTACCGCCTCTTTGTAAGAGGCGAATATGACACAGAGGTAGCTTTTATCGAGGGTTATGCAACTCGAATCCTCAGCGGCTCAACTAATCGAAAGTCTCGCAAACTGGCATGGGTCCACATCGACCTGCATGAGAATCATTGGACTGATTTGGCCTATCACAACCATCAAGAGGAAGAAACCGCTTATCACAAGTTTGATAGAATCCTTTGTGTGTCTGAGACAGTTAAGGCTCAGTTAGCTCGTCTCTATCCTTCGATAACGAGCAGTCTCGAGGTCTGTTACAATCCCGTAGACGAAAAACGCATCCGTTCGTTAGCCGAAGCCCCCCTCTCTAACGAACATTTTTTGCGTGCGGGCACGACCTTGGTTTCAATAGGCCGTCTAGTACCACAAAAAGGATATGACCGACTCGTCCGTATCGCAAAGGAGCTACGCGACGAAGGTTACGATTTCGCCATCAACATCTTGGGCGAGGGTTCAGACCGTAATATGCTAGAGAGTTTCATTCGAGACAATAATTTACAGAATCATGTACGTTTGCTGGGATTTGAGAGCAATCCCTATCCCTATCTCAAATCCGCCGATGTATTCGTCTGCTCATCACGAAGCGAGGGCTATAGCACAGCAATCACCGAAGCTCTTATTCTTGGCAAGGCCATTGTCACAACAGAAGTGTCAGGAGCAAGGGAACAACTTGGAGATAATCGTTTAGGGATCATGACATCAAATGACGAACAGTCTTTATTGCATGGAATAAAAATGATGCTCTCAAACGACAATACTTGTCTATATAGCAAAATTGCAGAGGCTCATGGAGTCAACATGAGTATCTCAGAATCCATTTCACACATAGAGAACATGTTATGAATTGGCCCATCAAATTTTACCTGTATATTCGCCACAAGATTTTCAAGATTGACGACCGCACTTCGCTCCAACAGGCATTAGACAATGGAATGAAGTTGGGTAAAGACCCTAGTATTCAGGACCAAGTCATGCTAGATCCAAGTCATTCCTGGCTAATATCAATTGGCGACAAAGTAACTCTTGCCCCCCGAGTATGCATCTTAGCCCATGACGCAAGCACCAAACGACATTTAGGGTATACACTAATTGCCCCTGTAACAATTGGTAATAATGTCTTTATTGGCGCAGGAACAATAGTTCTTCCGGGTAGCACGATTGGCGATAATGTCATCATCGGCGCTGGGTCTATAGTCACAGGAAACATACCATCCAACAATGTTTTTGCAGGAAATCCTGCGAGACAAATATGCACGCTGGAGGAATATCTGTTGAAACGAAAAGAGCAAATGCAAAGAGCACCACTATACGATGAATCATATATCGTCAGTAATATTACCCCTGACAAGAAAGTGCAGATGATTTCAGAGCTTTCGAAGAATCCTTCCAGAGGCTTTATCAGATGAGTACACTAATTATAGTATTTCCATCACCAAAGCACTCATACTAAGCAAGCCCATAATTGCAATAGAAGTTCACACAGAACAGCCAGGTTCCAACTGTTCAAGAATCATCACAAACAATGATGAACAAGCACTACCTAGGAGACATAAAATCATGCTTTACCACGAAAAAGCAGATTACTATAGACGTATGGCTCAAAAACAGGGGGCAGCTATGAGTATCATGGATTCAATTGCTAACGTCGAGAACTTGCTATTACATGGCTCAAAAAATTCATCGATTTTGTTCATCCCCACACTTTCCTGCCCAACAATCTTTCTTTGATAAGCCACTTAATTAACAAAAACATGACACGAATCGAGAAAGTAAATCAATTGCGCGAATTAATTTTCAAGCAACTAAAACCGTTGATTTCAACCGATGTAGCACTATTTGGTATAGTTAATCACGGCAACGCAGGTGACACCCTGATCACATTAGGAGAATTAGACTTTCTTAAACAATGTAGTTGTAGAATTAGGCATACTCAATTACTTATTGACGAATCACCTTATCCTGACCTCCCTAAAGATTGCACTATTTTACTACAAGGAGGTGGCGACTTTGGTGATATGTGGCGAGGTATACAAGAACGCAAATTATCGATTATAAAACATTATAGCGAGCATAGAATAATCATATTTCCAGAATCTGTGCACTACCATGAACAACATTTCTTGCTACAAGACTCTGAAATGCTCAATCAGATTCATGATTTAACCATCTGTGCGCGCGACAGAGCCAGTTACGAAGTGCTTAAGCAACATTTTACTGCCACGATTCTGCTTATCCCCGATATGGCTTTTTGCATACATCCACAAAGTCTGAAGCAATACATTTCACCGAATCCCACAGGAACACTATACCTCAAACGAATCGACAAAGAGCAGAGTCATGAGCATTACGACATTCAGGCCGATTCCATAAGCGACTGGCCTACAATTAATAACGACTCAACACCCATAAGACGCAGCATGCTCATGATTGGGTACAAAGATGGTTTCAGACTGCGAGGCATGAACTTATGTGCAAAAGCTCTGCAGAAAATCAATTTATGGTATGTCCTTCACACTGTTTACCCACATGTTGTTCAATCTAGTGTGAGATTTCTTTCCTCCTACAGCAATTTGTACCTTACTAGGCTGCATTCAGCTATTCTCTCGATTCTTATCGATAAACCATTTACACTTTTAGACAATTCTTATCATAAGAACCAAAATTTCTATCAGACATGGCTTAGCGATGTTGATGATATTAAATTAAAACTCAGCGAGCTATGAAAGTTTCCATTATAATACCGGTATATAAAGTCGAAAAGTACATCATCCGCTGCCTTGAGTCAGTTAAAGCTCAAACATTCACCGACTATGAAGTCATTTTAGTTGATGACTGCGGCAGTGACAACAGCATTGCGCTTGCAGAAAGCTATTGTGAGCAGTATTTTCCTAACAATCACAAAATAATCCACCATGACCATAACAAAGGATTATCTGAAGCACGCAATACAGGTGTCAGAAATTGTTCCGGTGAATTTATCTATTTTCTCGACAGTGATGATGAAATAACAAACCACTGTCTTGATAAACTTATTAGATATGCCAACGATGATGTGGACTTTGTAATGGCACGTTATCGTAACGAACCAATAGCCAAAGAATTATATAATTTCCCAAAATCTGGATATTTCAGCAAGAATGAGCTAATATCCCTTTACATTACCAGAAGCATCCCTTGGAACAGTGTAAATCGGATTATCAACAGGAGAATATTTACAGAGCAACATGTCTATTTTGATGAAGGTATTACAAGCGAAGATTTAATGTGGAATTATCGATCACTAGAATTTGTCAGCAAATGTTATTTAATTAACGAAGTGACCTATATCTACCACATCAATCCAGGCTCAATTATGACATCAACAAGCTATAACTACAAATATGCAAACGACCTAATCTGCATTGCAGACAAAATGAAGGGAATTGCCTTTAACACTAGCAATCCCCTCATTATTAACTACTACCATTACATCAGATATTCTTTTATTCCCTACGCAATTTATTGGCACAACTATCCTGCGAAATTTCGTACCGATTGCATTAAGAGGCTTTTCCATCAACGCTTTGACAAATTATTCAAAAATTTACCGTGGCACAAGAAATTATTTTTTCATTTGCCAAGCAGTTTACTAGCCGTCAGTTATCTAGCATCATATAAAATTTCAGAGTATACTGAAATTTTAAAAAGCAAGCTACATCAGTAATCGAAGAACACACAACAACCGAAATCAAAACTGATAAGATTGCAGAAATCAGCATACAGCGAAGGAAGTTCATCGTTGTAAAGAAAAATGATATAGTGGATGATAGGGTTTTTGACATTAAACTTAATCCATAACCTCCTCTCTAGGACTGATGCGCACACTGAATTCGGCTAAGAATCTGGCATCGAGCCTGGGAATCACGTTTATTATGATTTTCCTGGGCTTTGTTACGCGCAAGGTATTTGTTGACAACATCGGTGTCCAGTATTTGGGTCTGAATGGGTTGTTGACCAATATACTGGGCATGATGGCCTTGCTTGAAGGGGGTTTCTCGACCAGCGTTGTCTATAATATGTACAAGCCCTTGGCCGAGGACGACCGCCCACGCATCATCGCCCTGCTGCAACTCTACCGCAAGGTTTACCGCTATATTGCCCTCGGACTATTCTTGTTCTCGCTGGCTCTTTTCCCGTTTTTGGGCTACTTCCTGAAAGATGGCGATGGGCTGGAATATGTCTCGGTGGTCTATTTCATCTTTGTCTTCAACTCAATTGTCGGCTACTTCACCGCCTACAAGTGGTCGATCATCAATGCCAGTCAGCAGGTCTACAAGCTCACGGGCTATAACCTGGCCTACCAGATTGCGCAGAACCTGACCAAACTGGCCATCCTCTATTACACCAAAAACTATATCCTCTACCTGCTGGTCGAGTCGGCCCTGCTGCTGTTGCTCAATGTAGGCATCGTGCACAAGGCCAACCAGCTGTTTCCCTACATCCGCACCAAGCAAAAATACATCGTTGACAAGGACACCAAGCGGGAGATAGTCAATAACATGAAAAACCTCTTTATCAACAAGCTGGGGGGCTATTTCATGCATTCGACCGACAACATTATTATTTCGAGCTTTGTCAGTGTGGCCACGGTGGGACTTTACTCTAACTACACCTTGCTCACTGGCACAGTAAGGTCATTTGTCGGCAAATCGCTCGACAGTTTCTCGGAAAGTGTGGGCAACCTCATAGCCTCGGAGAACAGTGAGAAAGTCTACGAGATCTTCAAGTCGGCATTTTTCTTTAACTTTCTGGCCAGCTCGCTGGCGGTTATCATCTTATACTGCACCCTCACGCCGTTCATCGACTGGTGGTTGGGCAGTCAATATCTGCTGACGCATGCCACGCTAGTTGTGATTTTGCTGAACTTCTATGTCGACACCATGCGCACGTCAGCCTTAACCTTTAAGATTAAGGCCGGGCTGTTCAAGCAAGACCGCTGGACCCCATTCCTGCAAGGTGTCATCAACCTGGTGTTGTCGCTTATCTTTGTGCAGTATTGGGGGCTGACTGGTGTATTGTTTGCCACGCTGATTGCCATCCTGTCCATCGGTTTCTGGCAATTTCCTCGACTTTGCTATAAATACATCTTCCACCGCTCGCTGTGGCTTTACTTCCAGCGATATGCCGTCTATACCTTGACGGCATGCGCTGCGCTAGCTGCATCGCTGGGAATCATTCATCTCTGCAAGGTCGACAACTTATTCCTACAGTGTGTCGTCAACGGCAGCATTTCGCTGGCGCTGTCATCGGTCATCTATGTGGCAGCGTTTCACCGCACAGCAGAGTATCGTGTGCTGCTAGAGCATGTGCGAGCCATCTTACCGATAAAACGGCATAACTAGAGTAAAAAAAACGCGATAGAAACCACCCATTACAGATTGAAATGAAGCCGCGCATTTTTGTCAATATGCACTCGCAACAGTGTCGCAAGCAACGGCACACAACTCAGAAATTTTGACACAATGGACAAGATTCGAATTCAGGGCTACAAGTCGTTCAGAGACTTGGAGTTGACGCTAAAGCGCATCAACATCTTGATAGGTGCCAATGGTTCGGGCAAGAGCAATTTCCTGTCGTTCTTTGAGCTGTTGAACCAGCTCTACAACCAGAATCTGCAACTTTATGTCGCCTCTAATGGCGGATCACAGCGTTTTTTGCATAAGGGTCCAAAGGTCACAGACTCTATCCGCGCGCATATAGCCGACGGCAAGAACGGCTATTCGTTCACGCTGAGCGAGGGTGACGGTCATTTCTTTTTTGCCGAAGAGAAATTGTGGTATCACCACGATGCCATCACTATCGCAACCATGGGCCAAGAGGCGCGCATCAAGACTTATAGCGGTGCTGAACATGGCAGCTATATCAAGAGTTATCTGCATGAAATCAAGAAATATCACTTCCATGACACCGGGAAGACCTCGCCTTTCACTCATGAGAGCAGCATAGAGAACGACAAGCACGAATTGTACGCTCATGGCTCCAACTTGGCATCGTTTCTGCATCATATCTTGCAGTCGCACCCAGTGACCTACCAGCGCATCATCGATGTCATCCGCAGTGTGGCTCCTTATTTTTCTGATTTCTATTATGCCCCCTCGCCCTCGGGCACACTGCGATTGCTGTGGCGCGACCGGTACAGCGAGAATATCTATGGTCCCAACGACCTGTCGGATGGCACACTGCGTTTTATCGCCCTGACCACACTGTTTCTGCAACCGCGCCCCCCACGGGTGATTATCATTGACGAGCCTGAACTGGGTCTTCATCCGCTGGCCATCAGCAAGCTGGCAGGGCTGATTAAATCTGTGACCCGCCGGGGCACACAAGTGATTATCGCCACACAAAGTGCCGACTTGATCAGCCAGTTTGACGCGCACGACATCATCACCGTCGACCAACGCAATGGCGAAACGAGCATGCGTCGCCTGGACGAAGACAGTCTGGGCCAATGGCTCGCAGACTACACAATCGGTGAGCTGTGGAAACAACAGATACTGAAAGGAGGACAGCCGGCATGAGACACATCATCATCGTCTGTGAGGGCGAGACCGAGCAGGAGTTCTCGCGCAACCTGCTCTCACCCTTTTTCCTGAAACAAGATGCCATTGTCTATGCGCCCAAAATCAAACATTCCAACGGCGGCATTGTTCCATGGGCGACTCTAAAAACACAGTTGACGCACCACCTGCTGCACGAGCCCGATGCCATCGTGACCACACTCATCGACTACTATCGCATCAAGCGGTCCTATGCCTATCCTGGCTGGGAATCCGCTCAAGCGATAACAGATATTGGCGACCGCCTGGCAACAATGCAGCACGCCATGCTCCAGGAGTTTGACGAGAATTCAAGACACAGGTTTGCGCCTTATATCCAGTTTCATGAGTTTGAGGCTCTGCTTTTCTCTGATATTGAAGCTCTGAAAAGCCGTTTTGACATCGACAAAACAAACATGGCTAATTTGCAAAAAGCTGTAGACAGTCATGAGACACCCGAACATATCAACAACCAACCAGCCACAGCGCCGTCTGTGCGATTGATCAAAGCAATTCCCGGCTATGACAAGACCCTTGATGGAATGTCTATCGCCCAATCAATAGGGCTTGATAAGATTCGGGCTAAATGCCCCTTGTTTAACCGATGGCTCGAGCAACTGACGGCACTGTGCAACGGGTGAAAGTTCGAGCCCATTTGAATTACGCGATAGAGACCACCCATTACAGATTGAAATGAAGCCGCGCATTTTTGTCAATATGCACTATATGGCGCTGGGGGGAGCCGAGAGGGCCCTGCTGGGGCTGCTCAACGCACTGGACCCGGCACGGGTGGAGGTGGACCTGCTGCTGAACCAGCACACGGGCGAGTTCATGCCGCTCATCCCCGAGCATGTGCATCTGCTACCCGAGCAACGGGGCTACAACGCCATCGAGCGCCCGATGCGTGACATCGCGCGCGAGGGGCAGTGGCGCGTGCTGCTGGCACGGCTGCGCGCCAGGTGGCAGCACCGCCGCTATCTCAAGACGCTCACCGCTGAGCAGCGGGCCTACGACGCGAGCATCTTTCAGTATGTGGCCGACTGCGTGACACCGGTGTTGCCGCCGATAGCCCAGCCGAATACCCCCTACGACCTGGCTATCAGCTTCCTGACGCCGCACAACATCGTGCTCGACAAGGTCAAAGCGCGAAAGAAGATTGCCTGGATCCACACCGACTACTCGACCATACACGTCAATGTCGAGAAGGAGCTGCGCGTGTGGAGCCGATATAACTACATCGCCAGCATCTCGGACGACTGCACGCGGTCGTTCCTGCAAAAGTTTCCCTCGCTCAAGGATAAAATCATCCTCATCGAGAACATCCTGTCGCCCACGCTGGTGCGCCGGCAAGCGTCAAGCAATGCACAATGCACAATGCACGATGCACAATCCGCTGCTGCGCCTGCCGACAGCGAGGGGACGCAAACCCCACCCCTAGCCCCTCCCCTTTGTGAAAGGGGAGGGGAAGTGATGCTGCTGTCGGTGGGGCGCATCTCGCATGCCAAGAATTATGACAACATCCCCGACATGGCACAGCGAATGCGGGAGATGGGACTGCGGTTCGTGTGGTACATCCTGGGACCCGGCAACCGTGATGCCATCGACCAAAAGATTGCTGAGACAGGCACAGGCGACTGCGTCAAGCTGCTGGGAGCGACCAGCAACCCCTACCCCTATATCCGTGCTTGTGACATCTATGTGCAGCCCAGCCGATATGAGGGCAAGAGCGTGACAGTGCGTGAGGCACAGATCTTGTGCAAGCCGGTCATCATCACCGACTACCCCACTGCCCGCAGCCAGGTGCAGGACGGTGTGGACGGCATCATCTGCCCGATGGACAACGCCGGCATCGCGCGTGCCATCTGCGACCTGGCGGGCGATGCTGCCCGCCGGCAGGCGCTCGCCGACTATCTGGCGACGCACGACTATGGCAACGAGCGCGAGGTCGACAAGATCTATCAGCTGCTCGACTGAGCGCCCCGGTTTTCTTACCTCTCAACAATTTTTGCAATTAAGTGCAATTTGTTTTGTGCTGGGTTTGGGTCTCTCAACAATTTAATGCAATTCAATGCAATTTTTATATTCGCTCATCCTGTCCCCAAGTAAAGCCTCTCAACAATTTAATGCAATTCAATGCAATTATTATATTCGCTCATCCTGTCCCGCATAAAGCCCAAAGGGCTGGCAGACCACAGGCCGGGGTGTAGCGCCAGCGCAACCCCGGTATATCCGCACACACGCCCTCCAAGCCCCGACGGGGCGGCAGACAATATCCAGCCCATGTGGCTGAGATAAGCCTCTCAACAACCTTTAGCTCGCAACCGAACGGGCGCAATTCATGCAATTATTATATTCGCTCATCCTGTCCCGCATAAAGCCCAAAGGGCTGGCAGACCATAGGCCGGGGTGTAGCGCCAGCGCAACCCCGGTACATCCGCACACACGCCCTCCAAGCCCCGACGGGGCGGCAGACAATATCCAGCCCATGTGGCTGAGATAAGCCTCTCAACAATTCATGCAATTCAATGCAATTATTATATTATCCACCCACAAACAAAAATTGCACTCAATTGCATAAATTGTTGAGAGGTAAGAAACCCGCAGGCGGGGAATACAAACCCCACCCCCCTCCCCTCCCCTTTGGGAAAGGGGAGGGGAGCTAGAACAAAGTTGTTGAGCAAGAACGATGAAACAGGAAGCCAATAGGCCATCAAACGACAAACCGCAGCACGGTGACGGCCGCAATGGCCGCATCGCCTATATCGACGCGCTGCGCGGCTTCACCATGTTCCTGGTTGTGTTTGGGCATGTGCTGTATTTTTCGTTCGACACCAAGGCCTGCACCATTGCCGCCTCATTTTTCGCGACATTCAGGATGCCCATGTTCTTCTTCGTCAGCGGCTTTATCGGCTACAAGGCTGTCGAACGCTGGACCACGAAGTTCTATCTGACCAGCCTCAAGAAGAAACTCATCGTCCAGACGCTGCCAGCACTGTTTTTCTTCACCCTCTACCAGCTGTGCACAGGCCGCAACCCATTGTCGTTTGTGCACTATGGATTTGGCGGCTACTGGTTCACCTTTGTGCTGCTGGAGATGTTCATCGTCTACTTCAGCCTCTCGCTGCTGGCGCGCTACACCCGTGCTGTCCTGCTCGACATCATGCTGGTGCTGGTGGCCATCGCCTTCCAGCTGCTGACGGTCACAGTCTTTCAGGACAACAAGGCGTGGAGCATGCTTTCGCCTCACTATCTCACCTTCTACTTCCTCTTTTTCGCTGCGGGCATCTTGGTGCGCCGCCACTTTTCGATGGTCAGTCACGTCATCGACAACAGCCATGTGCGCGGTGTCATCATCGTGGTGTTCATCGCATGTTTTTATGTCATTCATTGCCATGCCTCGTGCATCGCACCCCAGCTGTGGCACCTCTTCCGCCTGACCACCAAGTCCCTTGCCATGCTGATGGTGTTCAATTTCTTCCGCAGCAAGCGGCACAGCTTTGACCACGACACCGCAGTGACACGCAGCATGGTTTTCGTCGGCCGGCGCACACTTGACATCTACCTGCTCCACTTTTTCTTTCTTCCCGACCTGTCGCACTATGGGACACTCTTGCTGCCGTCCGACATGGTCTTGTTCCAGATCATCATCCCCGGCATCATCGCCCTAGCCATCATCGGCATCTGCCTGGTGTGCAGCGAAGTCATCCGCTCGAGCAACGTCTTGGCCCACTACATCCTGGGCGCAAAACGCGAATGATGACATTTATACCTCGTTAGTAAAACCACTCCCCTCACCCCTCCCCTGTCAGGGGCGGGGAAAAAGATATAAAGAGTCATGCGCAACGCCACACTCGACCTCTTGCGTGTCATCGCCATGATGATGATTGTGCTGATGCACTCGCCCATGCCGGGCAGCGCATCAGGACTGGTCTTGGCTGGCCTGTCCTACGTCACTGCGCCAGGCATCGGCCTCTTCTTTATGGTGAGCGGCGCGCTGCTGCTGGGCAACAAGTTGAGCCAAAGGGAGTTTCTGACACGCCGATTCTCCAAGGTGCTGTGGCCCACGATATTCTGGACCGCGTTCTATATTGTCGTCAACAGCATCAAGGCACATGAGTGGCCCGCGCTGTCAACAGTGCTTTCCATCCCATTCTCTGCCCAAGGGCATGGGGTGCTGTGGTTCATGTACACCCTGGCAGGACTGTATCTGCTCACCCCCATATTGAGCCGCTGGTTGCAGACAGCCGGCAAGCGTGAGGTGGAGTTCTATCTTTTGCTTTGGGGCATCACCCTGATCTACCCCTACCTGAAGATGGCACTTGAGATTAACGAGGGCAACACCGGCATCCTCTACTACTTCACAGGCTACGGGGGGTATTTTCTGCTTGGCTACTACCTCAAGCAGTATCCACCGCAAGGCCGCACGTTCTGGCTGCTCATGGCATCGGCCACGCTCATCGCCGTCCTTGCTCCAGCACTGATCACGACCAGTGGCATCAAGTATGATTTCTACGAGGTCCTGTGGTACCTCTCATTGCCCGTTGCACTGATGTCAATGTCATGGTTTGTCGCTATCCAACGCACGCGATTGGCAACAGCTCCCCGCTGGCTCACCAATACCGCCAAACTGTGTTTTGGCATATACCTTGTCCACATCTTCGTCATGCGCGATGTGTTGTGGCGGCTGTCATTCACTGAAACCCTGCCCGGAATCATCCAAACATTCATAATCGCCTGTCTGACCTTTGCCATTTCGTGGCTAGTGGTCTGCGGCATCAGCAAGCTGCCCGGCAGCAAGTATTTTGTCGGGCTGTAGTTGCCTCATGTTCTGCCCCGTTTTTTAACCCTTAATTGGCATTAATGGACTTTTATAGTTTCTTTACCCCAATATCAGCCTCTGTCTATTCTCAAGTCTATACCTACCTGGTTATGGCCTTGTGTATGCTTGTCGTGTTTCAACGGATCAATGCCGAGGAGAACGAACTGATTTACGCTCAGCACAGCTTTCCGCTGCCTGCCATCGTGTTGACGCTGCTCATTGCCATCCCCATCGGCTTTCGCAATCCTCTCGGTCTGTTCGGCGACACATATTTCTACACGCACACATTCCACAGTGTACTGAAAGACTATAGCCCTATTGACTGGTCAACCGAATGGCTGTTTGACAACTGGATGTTTTTCTTCAAAGACAATGGCCTTGAGATTCAGTACTTCTATCTCTCGGTCTCACTGGTCTACTTCGGCACCATGCTGGTGTCGTGCTATAAACTGGCCAAGAACAACACTTGGATTGCCCTGCTATTCTGCCTCGTTTCCTACTCGTGCTACACCTACAGCACCAACGGTGTGCGCAATGGATTGGCCTGTAACCTGGTGATGCTGGGCATCGTCTACCTCACCGAGACCAATTGGAAGAAATATATCAGCCTCATTTTCTTTGTCATCGCATACGGCATCCACCACTCTACGGCATTGCCCGCTGTTGCTGCGTTAACTTCCGCGTTTGTCATCCGCGAACCGAGATATGCCATCCGATTCTGGGTCGCGTCCATCTTCATATCACTGCTGTTAGGTAATGCCATTGGTGACATCTTTGCCGGGCTGGGTTTCGACGATCGCATGAGCGGATATGTCCAGGGACAAGAGAACGACGAGACCATGTCCCAATTTTCACAGACGGGATTCCGCTTCGACTTCTTGCTCTATAGTGCCATGCCGGTGTTGATGACATGGTATGTGACGGTGAAGCGAAACTTCCGTGACCGGACATTCAACATTATCGCCAACACCTATATCCTGGCCAATGCATTCTGGGTGATGGTGATCCGTGCTGCGTTCAGCAACCGCTTTGCCTACCTGTCGTGGTTCATCTATCCGCTGGTGATTGCTTATCCACTGCTGCGGATGAACATCTGGGAGGACCAGGACCGCAAGACAGCCCAGATCCTTCTGGCCTACTCGGGCTTCACATTCTTCATGCACCTCATCGGCAAATGATGAAACACAGAATGCACGGAATACACGGAACTCCTTTCTGTGTCAGTCTGTGGGTTCTGTGTGAAAACAAACACCGAATGCACGGAATACACGGAATTTCTTTCTGTGTCAGTCTGTGAGTTCTGTGTTCAATCAAACACCGAATACACGGAACACACGGAACTCCTTTCTGTGTCAGTCTGTGGGAATATCAAACACGGAATGCACGGAATTACTTTCTGTGTCAGTCTGTGGGTTCTGTGTGAATATCAAACACGGAATACACGGAACACACGGAATACTTTTCTGATAATAAAACTATGAGAGATTTTACTGAGCTTAACAAGCTGACCTATACGATAAGAGGATGTATTTTTGAGGTTTACAAAACTTTGGGGCCCGGGTTGCTTGAGCCAGTGTATCGAAAGGCAATGATGCAGGAACTTAAGCTGCAAGGCCTCCAAGCACGCCAGGAAGTTGTGATTCCTGTTATCTATAAGGGGGTCAACCTGGGTTTCAACTACCGAATGGACATCCTTGTCGAAGATTCAATCATTGTTGAATTAAAGTCGGTCGAGAAGTTACACCCGGTTTTCTTTAAACAACTGACTAATTATCTGAAGTTGACCCACAAGCCATTAGGACTCCTTGTGAATCTCAATTGCACTGATGTCGCAAAAGAGATTCATCGCATTGCCAACTAACAACACAGACATCAGTGGTCTAGTTCTGTGTTCAAACAAACACCGAATACACGGAACACACGGAATTACTTTCTGTGCCAGTCTGTGAGTTCTGTGTTCAATCAAACACCGAATACACGGAACACACGGAATTACTTTCTGTGCCAGTCTGTGGATTCTGTGTTTAATCAAACACGGAATACACGGAACACACGGAATTACTTTCTGTGACAGTCTGTGAGTTCTGTGTTCAATCAAACACCGAACACACGGAATTACTTTCTGTGCCAGTCTGTGGATTCTGTGTTCAATCAAACACCGAATACACGGAACACACGGAATTACTTTCTGTGCCAGTCTGTGGGTTCTGTGTTCAATCAAACACGGAATACACGGAACACACGGAATTACTTTCTGTGTCAGTCTGTGGGTTCTGTGTTCAATCAAACACCGGATACACGGAACACACGGAATTCCTTTCTGCGTCAGTCTGTGGGTTCTGTGTTCAATCAAACACCGAATACACGGAACACACGGAATTACTTTCTGTGTCAGTCTGTGAGTTCTGTGTTCAAACAAACACGGAATACACGGAATTACTTTCTGTGTCAGTCTGTGGGTTCTGTGTTCAATCAAACACCGAATGCACAGAACACACGGAATTACTTTCTGTGACAGTCTGTGGGTTCTGTGTTCAATCAAACACCGGATGCTAATCCAAGAAACCAACAATCAAGACTAACAATGCAGACATTGACAGTATTCACCCCAGCCTATAACCGGGCGCACACCATCGGACGCACTTACGAGAGCCTTTGTCGCCAGACTTGTAAAGACTTTGAGTGGCTCATCATCGATGATGGCTCGACCGATGGCACGAGAGAGCTTGTGCAGTCGTGGCTGCAGCCTCCCCTAGCACCCCATGAAGTGAAAGGAAACAGTTTCTCAGGCATTTGCCCAGCGGGATTCAAGATAAGCTATATCTGGCAAGAGAATCAAGGAATGCATGGGGCGCACAACACAGCCTACCGCAACATCACCACTGAACTGAACACCTGCATCGACAGTGATGACTGGATGCCTGATGATGCAGTCGAAAAGATTGTGACATTCTGGAGGCAGCATGGCAACGACCGATATGCCGGATTGGTCGGGCTCGACTATTCTGCCGACGGTGAATTGATAGGTACCATGTTCCCATCAGACATGACCGAGACCACCCTATCGGGATTCTATGCCCATGGTGGCAAGGGTGACAAGAAACTGGTCTACCGCACTGAAGTCATCACAAAATATCCCGAATACCCATTGTTTGAGGGCGAGCGATATGTTGGGCTAGCCTATAAGTATATGCTCATCGACCAAGATTACAAACTGCTCACGCTCAATGAGCCGCTTGTGATAGTTGAATACCAACCCGACGGATCGAGCCACAGCATGTATCGACAGTACTGGAACAATCCGCGTGGGTTCGCATTTTTCCGCAAGACCGAGATGCAATGCACAGCAAGCAAAAAACGACAGTTTGTCGTTTGCGCTCACTACGTTTCCAGCTCAATCATTAGTCGCAACTGGAATTTTGTGAAAGAAAGTCCGCGCAAACTGATGACGCTGCTAAGCATACCAGCGGGCATCTGTTTTTATCTGGTCATTCGCCATCGAGTTAAATCAAACCAGAAAATGCAATTTAGATGAGAATTCTTCACGTCATCACCTCGCTGCGCACAGGCGGGGCTGAACATCTGATGGTTGACTTGCTGCCACGCTTACGCGACCTGGGTAATGAAGTCGAGTTGTTGCTCTTCGATGGCACCCGCACCCCCTTTTATGAGCAGCTTGAGGCAACTGGCATCGCCATCCATCAACTGACCATGGGAGGAAATGTCTACAACCCGCTGAATATTTTCAGGCTAATGAAATATATCCGAGGTTTTGACATCATCCATACCCACAACACAGCGTGTCAACTGTTTGTCCCGATGGCCAAGATGTTGAACTTCGGCAAGGCAAAGCTATTCACTACTGAACACAACACAACCAACCGCCGACGAGGAAACAAAGTCCTGCGTCTACTGGACAAATGGATGTATAACAGATATGAACGCATCGTCTGCATCAGTGACAAGGCACAGGACAACCTTGAACAGCACATTGGCAAACACCCATCGATATGCACCATCTACAACGGTATTGACACACACCACTTTCTGAGCCCAATCAAAGACATCTCGGCAAAGACCGAATTCATCGTGACCATGGTGGCAGGGTTCAGACCACAAAAGGACCAAGACACGCTCATGCGCGCCATGGCTTTGCTCCCAGACAATTTCAGACTGTGGTTGGTGGGCGATGGAGAACGAAGGAGCGGTCTCGAGTCGTTGATAGCAGAACTCGGTTTGCTGAATCGTGTCAATCTGCTGGGCATTCGTACCGACATCCCTGACATCCTCGAACAGAGCGACATCTGCGTTTTGTCCTCGCACTGGGAAGGGCTGTCGCTATCCAGCATAGAATGCATGGCCAGCGGCCGACCATTCATTGCCAGCGATGTGGATGGACTGCATGAAATAGTTGCGGGACATGGTGTGCTTTTTACTGAAGGTGATTCAGAAGGACTTGCCAGCAACATTCGTCAGCTGTGCGAGAATCCCATCCAATACAAAAAAGTTGCAACCCAATGTCGGCAACAAGCCCAGAATTTCGACATCAGCAATATGGCCAACAAGTACAATGAACTTTACATGGCTACCAGAAGCTGACTTTTGCCTGAAGGCCAAGTGCCGTCATAACATTGCTTAATTCAAATCAATCATGAACAATCCCCTTGTTTCAGTCATCATCCCATGCTATAATCTAGAGAGCAAGATCAGCAAATGCCTTAACTCGGTCATCAACCAAAGCTACAGTAACATCGAGATTATCTGTATCAACGATGCATCGACCGACAAGACACTTGATGTTCTGCATTCGTTTGCATCAAAAGACAATCGAGTCAATGTCATTGACCTAACGAAAAACGCAGGTGCCGCGAATGCCAGAAAAGTAGGCATTAATCATAGCAAAGGCAAATACATCGCATTTATTGACGGCGATGACTGGATAAAAAAGGATTATTTCGAAGTGCTGGTAAAAGCCTGCGACAGTGACATTGTCGTGTGCTGCTATCACCAAGCGGCCTACAAGCGCATCTCGTTGAGAAAATGTGACATCAGACCTGACTTGATCGACAGAAGAGTCGCAGGCCAAGAACTGACAAACTTACATTATGCCTTTTTTGGCATCTCAATATTCCCACTTTACACGTGGAGCAAATTATACAACAAAAGTCTTTTTGACGAACCAATCCCCGATTTCGGTGTGTTCTTTCAAGATGACGTCCTTTTGAACATGCACATTTTCAAGAATGTGAAGTCCATCAGATTTATCAATTACTCAGGCTACTATTATCGATGTGGCGGTGGATCTGATAACAGAACCCAGCAATATATCAATGACATGAAAAAGGTGTATGCATTTAAGAAAAGTGCACTTGAAGACAACGGCTCTCCTTTTCACGGCTTGAATAATGCCCAAAACTACATCTTAGTAGAATTAAAAAATTGCCTTTATATCTATATCAAGCATCTTATTGACAAATATGGCGACACCGTAGCTCACAATCAATTATTGACAGAATTGCAGGATCCTATTTATCAAGATTTTAAGCTTTTTGATGGAGATTTTTCAGACTATGCAAAACAGCCTATGTATCAGAGTGTGATTGAGAAGGACATCCCGACAGTCATTGCACTTGCTAAAAATGAAGCTGTCCTGAACAGAAGTAGATTTAAGGAAAAGCTCAAGCAGATTGCTAGACAAATATTAAATCTGTAATCCAAGCTAACAACTTTTAAAAAACCAAGACATTATGGGCTGCGAGCCGTATTGGTAGCCACACCAAGCGGCAAATCTACCCTGCACAGTTGCTGCTTTGAGGGGGAACTGCTCAACTTAGAGGGGAACTGCCAAGTGTGGTACTGCGGAAACTATTCCCTTTTTTAAATTGAAAGGAAACTGTCGAAGTGATTTTTTAGTAACTTTGCGGCATCATTGAGATGTGTGACATGGAGACGAGGAGACGATACCCTGCCGGCGTGCAGGATTTTGAGACCATCATACAAGAGGGTTTTGTCTATGTCGACAAAACCCGCTATATCTATGACTTGGCCAACAACTATGGCAACGCCATCTTTTTGAGCCGTCCACGGCGATTCGGTAAGTCGCTGCTGTGCTCGACAATGAAGTACTACTTTCTGGGTCGGCGCGATCTGTTCGAGGGGCTTTCTATCGACCATTTGGAGTGCCGATGGTCTCGGCATCCGGTGCTACAGCTGAGTATGGCGAATGTCAAGAGCCGTGAGCCGGAAGTGGTGGCATCCAACATCAGTGCCTTGCTCCGTCGCTATGAGGTGACCTACGGCAGCGACCCCGCAAACACGACCCTGGGGCAACGATTTGCTCACTTGATAGCCCAAGCCCATGCGGTGACCGGCGAGAAAGCTGTGGTCATCATTGACGAGTATGACGCCCCTGTGCTGCATGTGATTGACGACGATGCCAAGATGTCGGCAGTGCGCAACATCTTCAACGAGTTCTATCCGCCACTGAAGGACGAGGCCGAGCATCTGCGGTTTGTGTTTATCACGGGAATAACCAAATTCTCGCAGATGAGCATCTTCTCGACTATCAACCACCTGAAGAACATCAGCATGCTCAAGCAATTTGAAGGTTTGTGCGGTATCACAGCGCAGGAGCTGGAGCAAGACTTTCAACCCGAGATTGCGGCGCTGGCCTCAGCACAGGAGTGTAGCGCCGATGAGGCCTTGCACAAGTTGCGCAAGCAATATGACGGCTATCACTTTGGCCCCGGGCTTACCGACGTATTCAATCCGTTCAGTCTGCTGAATGCATTTGACGACTTGCAACTCAAGGACTACTGGTTCGGTCCAGGCACCCCGTCGTCGCTGATAAAAGTGCTTGGCAACTATCGCTTTGACCTTGCCGACGTGGAGGGTACGATAGCGACCGAAGGTGACTTTGACCAGCCGTTTGACAACTTTGACACTGCCATCCCTGTCTTGTATCAGAGCGGCTACCTGACCATCAAGGACTATGACAAGCAGATGGATGCATACACCCTGGGGGTTCCCAATGGCGAGGTGTACAGGGGACTGTACCGCACGCTCATGGAGCATTACTTGAACGGCAACACCAATGCCAACAGCAAGCTACTGCTCAGTGTCAAGCGTGCCATGCTCGATGATGACATCAATGCCGCGCTCACGGCTGTGCAGAGCTATATGGCCGCACTGCCGCACCACCTGAGCAACAAGACTGAACAAGACTTTGAGACGATACTGCGGGTGCTGTTTGACGGCATCGGCATTGAGGTCGAGACAGAGGTGGAAAGTGCCTACGGCCGATGTGATGTTGTCATCAAGACAGCCCGATTCCTATATGTCATTGAAATCAAAACTGACGGAAATGGCAGTGTGGATGATGCTCTGCGGCAGATTAGCGACAAGAACTACCTGATCGCCTATTGGGACGATCCACGCCCCAAGGTGAAAGTCGGCGTTGTGATGGACCGCACGACTCGCACGCTCAAAGAGTGGAAGGTGATGTCACCGAGCAAGGAGCAGAAGCTTCAGGAGAGGAGAGAATGATAACCACCAAAGTCATCAAAAACCATCAAAGGCCATCAAAAAAGAATTGCTCGGATTGTGAGGGTTCTCTCAGACCAATATCAAACGGATGCGTCTGTTTTTCGAAGCCTGGAACCTCATTTTTAAAAATCGTCCATTGACAACGGACGATTTTTGCCCGACATCTACTTACATAGTAACGCAAAAAAAATAACTTATGATGAAATAAATCGGCATAATATATGAAGATTGCATATTCTGTAATGGACATAGGTCGCCTTGGCGGCATAGAGCGAATAACTATAGCCAAAGCTAACTGGATGGCAGCCCATGGACATGACGTATTCATACTCAACACACTGCCCACATACCCTACCAGGCAATCGCTAAAGACAGACTGCACACTTGACCCATCAATCAAGCTTATCTCCTTTAGCGCTGATTATAATCAATGTGGAAAGCCATTGTCTTGGTCTTGGCTCAAAACCAAGCGCATGCACTTGCGAAAATTACAAGAATTCATCGACAAAGAAGGTCCGGATATTATTGTCTCGGCTAGTCAGATCGATGGCATTCCTATACAATTAGTTAAACGACGGTCAACCAAAATTGTTTATGAGAGTCATACGCAATTACGCGCAATAAAAGGAATTGACTATAGCTCGGCTCTTGGATGGTTGGCAATAAAACTAAAAAGATTATATATTGACATTCTTCTCGGAATAAAGATTAGTCGATATATCGTTTTGACAAAAGAGGACATCAACCACTTCGTTGGCAACCATAAAAAAATCAGCGCAATAGCAAACCCCGTTTGCATTGATCCCATTGTGAGCAAAGGAAAAAACAAAATTATTATTTCGCATGGACGGTTAGATTCTGTTAAGAATTATAGTGAACTGATTGATGCAATGAGCGTTATTACCACACGACACCCCGACTGGCAACTACACATATATGGAGATGGAGTGTTACGCGATTCACTCCTTCAACAAATTGAAAAAAAACATCTTCAAAGTCAGGTTAAGCTCATGGGCATCACTCACAACGTGCCCCAAGTGCTCTCACAAGCCGACATTTTTGCTTCAACCTCTATAATTGAAGGCTTTCCACTTTCCACCCTCGAAGCTATGGCATGTGGGTTGCCCATAGTAAGCTATCGAAACGCGGCTTGCGATGAAATGATAAAACAATCACGATTTGGGATTCTCTGTGAAATCAATGACATTCAAGGTCTTACTTCCGCAATCTTACAACTGATTGAAGATGCTGAATTAAGGAAAGAACTTGCCAGTAATGCACTCAGAATGAGTCAGAACTATTCCCGTGATACCATTTTTTCCATGCACGAAACCATTTACCGTTCAATCACAAAGCAAGAAACTCCGCGCTCATAAATCATCACAGAAACAAGTCAATATTTCAATAAATTTCTACCTCTCAGCGATGGACGAATATGTCAAGCTGCCACACGAGAACCCATCCATCGGCATCATTCTTTGCAAAGACATAGACATAAGAACTGTGGAATTTGCTTTTCGTGACCTGCATAAACCTATGGGTGTGGCAACCTATCACACAAGCATCAATTTGCCGCCACAATATCAAGGCATTCTGCCTGAGCCTGACGATTTGACAAAACTGATGTGACGATGTATAAGAATTATATTAAACGATGTCTGGACTTCTGCATCGCGCTGGTGGCGCTGGTGTGCCTGTCGCCGCTACTGCTGGTGGTGACAGTGTGGCTGCATCTGGCCAACAAGGGTGCCGGGGCATTTTTCCTGCAGGAGCGACCAGGGCTACATGGCAAGGTGTTCCGCATCATCAAGTTCAAGACGATGACTGACGAGCGTGATGCCGATGGCAACCTGCTGCCCGATGCCGACCGTCTGACGCAGGTGGGGAAGCTAGTGCGCTCGACGAGCATCGACGAGCTGCCGCAGCTGGTGAATGTGTTGAAGGGCGACATGTCGCTGATCGGGCCGCGGCCGCTGCTGGTGCAGTACCTGCCGCTCTATTCGCCTGAGCAAGCACGCCGCCACGAGGTGCGCCCGGGCATCACTGGCTGGGCGCAGTGCCACGGCCGCAATGCCATCAGCTGGACCGAGAAATTCAAGCTGGACGTGTGGTATGTGGACCACCTGACGTTCAAGACCGATGTGCGGGTGGTTGTCGACACCGTCAAGGCTGTGTTGCACCGCGAGGGCATCAACCAAGAGGGACAGGCCACGATGGAAGCGTTTAATGGGAATAACTGAATGATGTACCTATACGGAGCAAGCGGGCATGCACGCGTAATCATCGACATACTGCATGCAATGGGATTGCAAGTGGAAGCAATCATCGACGACAACCCGAGCATCAGCGAGCTGGATGGCATCGAGGTCAGGCATAAATTCAACGACGGGTCGCGCATTGATGTTGACCCGCTGTTCCACAAGGCCGACTACTTCAAGCAGTTCATTTATGCCAAGGCTGAGGGGATGGAGGTACCCAAGCAGGTTGTGGGCGGATGCACTTGTCTGGAGTTTGACCGCCTGATGACACTCGAGAACCAACGTGCCCTGCAAGAGGGCGACCGAATCGTCATTGACCGCGTCGGTGCTTATACACTCTGTTTCACGCCACTCTTCATTCGATACTGGCCAGCTGTGTATGCCACGCAAAATGGCGAAGTCAAATTGGTGCGAGAGCGCTGGACCCCAAACAAGATTATGTGAATTTTCGAAATATGAACAACAATATACTTTTTTGCAGCGCGGGGCGTAGGACCCGACTACTGAAAAATTTCCGCGAGTCGCTAGAGCCAAGCGACAAGATTGTCGCGACCGACCTGCAGCCGACGGCACCGGCATTGTATGCCGCCGATGTGCGCTATTTAGTACCACGTATCAATGACCCGAGTTACATCGACCGTGTGCTGGAGATTTGCAGCAAGGAGCAAGTCAAAGCCATCACAACGCTAATTGATCCAGAGATTGAAGTGCTGGCCAAGAATCGCCAACGCTTTGTGGACGCTGGCATCCTGCCTTTGTGCCCCAGTGCCGAAACGGCACGGTTGTGCTTTGACAAGTACGCCTTGTTTGAGCATCTGCGTGCCCATAACATACGCACGGTGCTAACTTATGACACGCTCGAGCACTTTGCCGAAGGACTGGAACACGGTGACATCGACTTTCCCGTTTTCATCAAACCCCGTACGGGCAGCGGCAGCGTGGGCATCCACAAGGTGGAAAGCATGCTGGAGCTGAAGGCATACTTCGATGAGGGCAAGTATGACTACATCATCCAAGAATTCATGGACTGCGAGGACTGCGATGCCGACGTGTATATCGACACCATCTCGCACCGGCCCGTTTCGGCATTCTCAAAGCATAAGCTGGAGATGCGCATCGGCGGTGCGAGCAAGACTATCTCCTACAAGGATGAACGGTTATTCCAGTTTATCAAAGAGATTTGTCAGGTACTGGAGTTCAACGGTCCTGTTGACATGGACTTCTGGTATCGCGACGGACAGTACTACCTGAGCGAGGTAAATCCCCGTTTCGGCGGAGCCTATCTGCACGCCTACGGAGCGGGTGTCAACTTTGTCCCCCTCATCGTCAACAACATCAACGGCATAGAGAACGAAGAATGCTTCGGCGACTATGCCGAAGATGTGGTGATGATGATGTATGATGATGTGGTGATAGTGAACAAGAAGGACATGGTGAAATAGACCCACAGCTTGGGAAGCTGATGCTCTTCGACCCAGGTGTTGGTCCAAAAAGCCAGAGGATTCGCAGCGAGATGCAACCAATCCATGTGCGGCATGCTGCTTACCGAATGAGGCGATTTCTAGGCAAAAGTGCTTACCAAATGGCGCGATTTTGGGGCGGAAGTGCTTACCGAATGAGAAAAATGTTGTAACTTTGCGATGTTTTTCTGTGACACAAACACTAAAAGATGATAGAACGGAGCATCATTCACGATTTGGAGCAATGGCGCAATGACCCATGGCGTAAACCGCTGATATTGCGCGGCGCAAGGCAGGTTGGGAAAACCACCATAGTCAATGAGTTTGGCAAGGGGTTTGCCAACTACTTATATTTCAACCTTGAGGACGCAAATCATCGTCGTGCTTTTGAGGCCGATGATTCGCTCGACGACAAGGTGAGCTACTTGTTTGCGCTGCAACGACAGTCGCGCCAATCGGGTGACACTCTTATTTTTATAGATGAGATTCAGAATTCTCCCGCCACAGTCTCACTGCTGCGATACTTCTATGAGCAGCGCGGCGACCTGCATGTGATTGCTGCCGGCTCGCTGCTCGAGAACGTGGTGGACGTGAACGTGTCATTCCCGGTGGGTAGGGTGCAATATATGGCTGTCAGGCCTTGCTCGTTCACCGAGTTTGCCCGTGCCTTGGGCCTGGCACAGCAGTTAGCCTTGCTGGCGACACGCCCGAATGCATCGGCGGTGCTTCACCGCGACCTGATGTCGGCATTCAATCAATATACCTTGGTGGGTGGAATGCCCGAGGCAGTGCAGCGCTATATCGACAACCGCGACATCGCGTCGCTGCAATCGACCTATGACTCGCTGTTGCAGACATACCGCGACGATGCGGAGAAGTATGTGCGCAAGAGTAAACTGACCGATGTGGTGCGCTATATCCTGAACTATGGCTGGAGTGCGGCTGGCGACACAATCACGTTAAGCGACTTCCTGGGCTCGGGATACCCGGCGCACGCCGTAAAAAGCGCGATGATGACTCTGGAAAAAGCCATGCTTCTTGAGCTTGTTTATCCCAGCACATCGGCTCTGGCACCCTACATTCCTGAGCTCAAGCGCAAGCCCAAGCTCATCTGGCTAGACACAGGCCTAGTGGGTTATGCGGCGAGGGCCCAGCAGGAGTTTATCGTCAGCCGCGACTTGATGTCGACTTGGCGCGGCAAACTGGCCGAGCACATTGTGGCGCAGGAGTTGCTGACGTTAAGCAACCGTGTGGATGACCGTCGAGGCTACTGGATGCGCGCCCGCGGTGGCAACAGCGCAGAGGTTGACTTTGTGCTACAGCACAAGTCGCTGCTTGTACCCATTGAGGTGAAAGCAGGGCACAACTCCCACTTGCGCTCGCTCCACTCATTCGTCGACAATGGGGTGACTAACGTCGCCGTCAGGGTTTGGCCTGAGCCCTACTCAGTCAATGAATTGATCAGCAACACGGCTGGAAAGCCTTTCAAACTGATTAATCTGCCGTTCTATATGCTGGGTATGCTACATGAAGTGCTGGAACATGAGGGATTTTGACAAAGATATGACCAAACTAATAAGGGTGACGACGGTGCCGCAGTCGCTGTGGTTCTGCTCGGGGCTGGTGCGTGAACTGGTGGATGAGGGGTATGATGTGGTGGCGGTGTCGTCGCCCGGCGACGATCTGACGCGCTTTGGCGAGCAGGAAGGGGTGCGCACAATTGCTGTGCCGATGGAGCGGCGCATCTCGCCAATGAAGGATTTGAAGTCGCTGTGGCGGATGTGGCGCGTGCTGCGGCGCGAGCGGCCCGACATGGTGCACTCGATGACCCCGAAGGCTGGGCTGGTGACGATGCTGGCGGGATGGCTAGCGAGGGTGCCGGTGCGCATCCACACGTTCACGGGACTGGTGTTCCCGACATCGACGGGGCTGAAGCGCCGCCTGCTGATGGCGACCGACTGGCTGACGTGCGCCTGTGCGACGCATGTGATTCCGGAGGGCGAGGGGGTGAAGGCCGACTTGCTGAACCACGGCATCACGCACAAGCCGCTCAAGGTGCTGGGCTATGGCAATATCAAGGGGGTAGACCTGGACCACTGGAACCGCGAGGCGGTTGAGGATCATGCACAATGCATAATGCACAATGCACAAACCCCACCCCTAGCCCCTCCCCTTTGTGAAAGGGGAGGGGAAATGCCTGAAGAACCTCCCCTTTGTGAAAGGGGAGGGGAAGTGGATGCCGCTGCTCCCTTCCGGTTTGTGTTTGTGGGGCGCATTGTGGGTGACAAGGGCATCAATGAGCTGGTGGCGGCGTTCAAGCGGTTGCATGACGAGCTGCCCGACACCAAGTTGACGCTGGTGGGATCGTATGAGGAGAACATCGACCCGGTCAAGCCTGAGACCAGGGCCGAGATTGAGCGCAACCCGGCCATCGATGCCGTAGGGTCGCAAAGCGACGTTAGGCCGTACTATGTGGCGGCCGACGCGCTGGTGTTTCCGAGCTACCGCGAGGGATTCCCAAATGTGGTGCTTGAGGCGGGGGCGATGGGACTGCCGAGCATCGTGACGGACATCAACGGGTCGCGTGAGATCATCATTGAGGGGCGCAATGGCACGATTGTGCCGCCACGCGACGAGAAGGCGCTGTTCCGGGCGATGCGTCACTGGGCGACGCACCGCGACGAGGTGGCGCGGCTGGCGGCGGAGGCGCGGCCGCTGATTGCGAGCCGGTTTGAACAGGGCTATGTAAGGCGGTGCCTGAAGGAGTTTTACAGGCAGGTGGCGAAGAAGTGAGGGAATAAAGAGATTTACTATTATTCAAGTTTCGCAAACCCCGTTCGGTCGGATTTGCTGCGCTTCGCTTGCCCTTCGGGCTCCCGTTCGGTCGCGAGCACTTCGTGGTTGTAATCCGACCGCATTTGAGTATAAGGATTTGCAATCCGAAATAAGCGCATTATAAATGCTTATACTCAATCCTGCTGGATTGCAAATCCAGCAGAACTAGGGAATAAAGAGATTTACTATTATCCAAGTTTCGCAAATTCGGCAATATGCTTACGGATAGTAGTAAAAAGTGTTTAACTCTCCTCCTAGCTTAAGGGGGGGCTTTGGACGCAAACCAGCGGAATGTGCTCTTTGGGGAGCGATTCCGCTGGTTTGCTGCGTCTAGCGGCGTTTGAGCCAGGCGAGGGAGTTGACGCCGAAGAGGCGGTGGATCCAGCGAGTGACCCAGAGGCGCACAGGGCCGTAGTTGCTGACCCAGGTTTTGCTGTACCAGTGGATGGAGCGTGTGTTGGCTGTCTTGTTGAGGCGGCCAGTGGCATCGTCCAGGGGGTTGAAGTAGTCGATGGGGTAGATCCAGATGCCGTCGACCTGCTGGAGGTCGTTGGTGGGTTGGAGGCCGTGCTCGGCCAGGACCTGGGTGTTGTGGGTGACGACGGTGCCTCCCAGGATGTTGCCGTCGGCATCAAGGAATTGCTGGTTGGCGTAGTGATCAAGCAGAGCGCGATAGATGGGATGGCCTGGCTCGACACCGAGGCCTAGGCCAGGATTTACCTTGGGCAGCTGGCCGGGCGCGCCTGGCACCTCGATGCCCATGAATGGGCCTCGCCGGATGATGTCGTCCATGGGCGCAATGACCTCGACATCGGTGTCGAAGTATAGCCCGCCGTGGTGATAGAGTATCCACATGCGGGCATAGTCGCTGACGAAGGCCCATTTGCGTGCCTGATAGGCTTGGGCGGTGTAGGGGATGATGTTGACGTCGAAGTTGTCCTCGTTCCACTCACGAATCTCGTAGTCGGGGAGGAACTTGCGCCAGGAGGCGATGCACTTCTGGGCAGAGGCGGGCAGCGGGTTGCGGCCGAACCAGCAGTAATGTATAACTTTGGGTATCACCTTACGCTAAATTCATAATTTATAATTCATAATTCATAATGCTGCCAGCATCGCCCTGCCAAGGGGACGGTGGGTATACCCCTCCCCTAGCCCCTCCCCTTAAAGGGGCGGGGGACTTACCGGGGATCCCTCGCCTTAAAGGGGCGGGGGACTTGCCAGGAGCCTAAGCTGTGGGCTGCGTTGGCTGGATGGGATGCTCGGCGAAGTAGCGCCAGAGTGGCGCAGCCATGAGTGCCTGTAGCATCTGGTTGTCACGCAGCAGGTCGTGCACCTGCTGTGGTGTCATGAGCAGGACCTCAATGTCCTCGGTCGGCTCGAGTGCCTGGTCTGAGAGGCGCTCGACTCCCTGTGCGAGGAAACAATGGGTGATGTTGTCGCAGATGCTGGGGTTCTGCCCGATGGTCATGATCTCGCGCCAGGTGCCACCGCCGTAGCCGGTCTCCTCGCGCAGCTCGCGCCGTGCGCTCTGCTCGGGTGTCTCGCCCTGCTCGCTGACGCCGGCGCACAGTTCGACAAGCACCTGGTCGAAGGCGTGGCGATACTGGCGAATCATGACAAACATGCCGTCGCCTGTGATGGCAATGACGTTGACCCAGTCGGGATACTCGAGCACATAGTGCTCGGGGTGGATGACTCCGCTGGGCAACTGCACGCGGTCGACGCGTGCCGTGAGCCATGGCCGCCTGATGATGTAGCGGCTATCGAGGGTTTTCCATTTCTTGATCATGAGGCGTGACAGTTGTGGCCCGGTTACTAGTCAGGGTTAAAAATAAAACGAGAACGGTGGATGAATATTGCGCGGAAAGTCGTAACTTTGCAGCGCAATGGATGAAACTGCTAAAATCAGTGAGCAGGCGGTATGGTATGCCATCCGCGTGACCTATAACCGCGAGATGAAGGTGAAGGCCGAGCTTGACGGCCTTGGCATCCGCAACTTTGTGCCGATGCAGTACAAGGCCCAGGAACGCAACGGCCGTCTGGTGAAGCGGCTGGTGCCATCGGTGCACAACCTGATTTTCATCCATGTCGAGCCGAGCCGGATGCGACAATACAAGGAGACGACCGCGCTTCCCATCCGTTATATCATGCGCCGCGAGCCCAACGGCCGCCGCGAGCCCATCACTGTGCCGCAGCAGCAGATGGACAGCTTCATTGCTGTGGCCGGCACCTACGACGAGCAGCTGATTTATCTCAACCCCGAGCCGGGCGACTTCAGCCAGGGCGACCGTGTGCGCATCTTGGGCGGGCCGTTTGAGGGCGCCGAGGGGGTGTTTGTGCGTGTCAAGGGCGACCGCCGCGTGGTGGTGTCGATCGAGGGTGTTGTGGCGGTGGCGACGACGTTTATCCACCCGTCGCTGATTGAGAAGATCTAGCACCTGGCCGCGGCAGGAGCCGCGGCATAGGGGGGCCGAAGGGGGGCCGCCGTGTCGCGGCAAAATGACGTGGGATTGAGACAAACAAGCACCATGCTTTGCGGCATGGTGCTTTGTGTTGTGTGTGGCCGTATCGATCAGCGCACGCGTCCCTGGTAGCTGCCGTCGCGTGTGTCAACCTCGATGATCTCACCCTCGTTGCAGAACAGGGGCACTCGGACGGTTGCACCGGTCTCGACGGTTGCGGGCTTGAGCGAGTTGGTGGCAGTGTCGCCCTTGACTCCGGGCTCGGTGTAGGTGATTTTGAGCTGTGTCTTGATGGGCATCTCGGCGAAGAGGATTGTCTCGGTGGATGCGTCGCTGACGACCTCGACGATGTCGCTCTCCTTCATGAAGTCGGCTCCGGTGATGAGCTCCTTGCTGATGGGAATCTGCTCGTAGGTCTCCTGGTTCATGAAGATTGCATCATCGCCGTCCATGTAGAGGTACTGATAGGGGCGACGCTCGACGCGCACGTCCTCAAGTTTCTCACCGATGTTGAAGCGGCGCTCCAGCACTCGTCCGTCGACGACGTTTTTGAGCTTGGTGCGCATGAAGGTGTTACCCTTTCCGGGCTTGACGTGGAGAAACTCGATGCAGAAGTACAGGTCGCCGTCGAGGCGGATGCAAGTACCGTTTTTGATGTCTTGAGCGTTAATCATAAAATCGAAATTAATATATTAGAAATGTGTAATTTCAAAAAATCGGTGCAAAGGTAGTCTAAATCAGGGAGAAATCAAAAAAAAATGGTGTTTTTTCTGCAGTTGCTTGTGTATTTTGAAAAAATGCTGTAATTTTGCACCGCTTTTTTCGCGCCGCCTGGCATTTGTTGTGTGTCGAGGGCGGTGCGTGAGCATGTTAACTTGTTTATATAAATCAAAAAAACAGATAGAAATGAAACGTACATTCCAACCCTCGAATCTGAAGAAGGCTCACAAGCATGGTTTCCGTGCTCGTATGAAAACCAAGGACGGCCGCAAGGTGCTGGCTCGCCGCCGCGCCAAGGGTCGTTACAGCCTGACAGTGAGCGACACGGTCTACAAGTAAACCGCTGCTCAACCACTTGGCCCCGCTCTTGCAGTTCGGGGCTCAACAAGATAGCCGTGGTGATTGCCCTGAGGCAATCGCAACGGCGTTTGTTGTATGGTGGTGGCAGTGTGCCCCCCAACCGGGTGACTTGCTTGGAATGCCGCCCGCAATGCAGGTGGCTGAGCCAAACCCGCCCCAGCTCAGTGAGTGGCTGGGGCGGTAAGCTCGGTGCCTTCTCGCCTTGAAGATGCGGCGAAATGAAATGTGCCTGTTTTTTGGGGGTTCTGGGGTCATTATCATGCAGTTATGTGTAGTTTTTGGTAGTTTTTCTAGATTTTTTTGCTGGTTTCATTTTTTATTGTATCTTTGCTGCCGACATTCACCACACAAATTAAATTATTATTGCTTATGAAAAAAGTTACCCTACTGCTCACGATAGCCCTGTTGTCACTGGCCGTGAGCGCGCAGCAGATGCAGGCTTTGAGCCACAAGACGCTGCACAAGACACCGAACAAGGAAATGCTGGGCGGCAAGCGCCATGTCGTCGACGCGCCGCGCGCCGATGTCAGCACCGCAGCCGCAGCCAAGGCGCCACGCGTCAATGCCGAGGTGGTCACACCGCCAGCCGACCTGTATCCCGAGAACTACCGTTTGAACGGCTATTTGTTTGACGGCTCGACCTGGGAGCAGGTGAGCACACCGGTGAAGGTGGGCATGGACGGCGACGATGTCTACATCCAGGGGTTCAGCGTGCTGCTGCCCGATGCTTGGATCAAGGGCACACTCAACCCCGACGACATGACAGTAACGTTTCCGATGCAGTATTATGGCACGTTCAACGGCTATAATGACTACTTCTTCCCCGTCACACCAGTTGGCGGAGGTTATGCTCCCATCGATGCAGTGTTCAACTACAACCCGCAGGTGGGCACGTTCGCGCTGTCGCAGGATGTGGTGTGTTACATCGTCGAGAATTCGAGCGACAGCGAGCTGGCCTGGTTCTATCAGCTTGACAGCCAGTTGACGATTGTTCCCGAGGGCGATGTGGTTGAGGTTCCTGACGGTCTGGAGCTCCATGACTATGCGCTGACGGGCACGTATATGGGCTACGAGAACGACTGGTTTGAAGGCGACCCTCTGGCCAACAATGCCAAGGTGGCCTTTGACGGCGATGACATCTATGTGCAGGGCTTGTGCATCTATCTGCCCCTGGCATGGGTGAAGGGCCACCGCGAGGGCGATGCCTATGTGTTCGACAATGGCCAGTACTTCGGCACATTCCTCTATCAGGGCGATGTCTACCCGCTCTACTACATGGGTTGCGAGCCCTACAGCAACGACCCTGCGACGCTGACCATGACCCTCGACGAGTCGACCGGCACGCTCACGGCGCAGAAGTGGTATGCCATCAGTGCCTCGGACGAGGCCGTGCTGTGGTATGACCTGCACTCGAATGTCAAGTTGAGCCCGATTGAGGATGTTGCCGCCACACCAGCCACGCCCACCTTCGGCTACTATGAGTACTATGCCGACGACGACTTTGGCTTTGTTGTGCTGAGCATCCCGACCAAGGATGTCGATGGCAATCCGCTGCTGACCGACAAGCTTGGCTATCAGCTATTTGTCGACCGCGGCAACGGTGCCGAACCTTACATCTTCCAGGCCGATTACTATGGCTTTGATGAGGACTGGACGACCGTGCCCTACAACTTCGGCGACGACATCAACTTCATGGCTCACGGCGAGCTTGCCGTGGTCTATGGCCTAGGTACTGATGTGCAGAAGCTGGGTGTGCGCTCGGTCTACACCGGCGGTGGCGAGACCCGCTACAGCGAGATCGACTGGTATGACATTGCCGAGAACGAGAAGGTCGAGGTCACACCTCCCGAGGGCATGGAGGCTAACATCTATACGCTCACAGCCACCGACCTGCAGTTTGGTGAGGACTATCCCGAAGACCACAAGGCCGACGTGATGGTGGGCTTTGTCGGCAACGAAGTGTACATCCAGGGCTTGAGCAAGTGGCTCCCCGAGGCTTGGGTCAAGGGCACGATGTCGGACGACGGCACCACAGTCACCTTTGCAAAGCACTTCCTGGGCAACTTTGACGCCTGGGGCATCGACATGGAGATTGTGTTCAACGGTGCCACGATGGCCTATAACCCGGAGACTGACACGTTCACCACGGCCGAAGGCTACACCTCGACCAGCACCTATGAGCTCGAGGGCGAGACCTACGACGAGCCGGCTGACGTGATGACTGATGTTGTCATCACTCGCGCCGTCGACGTAGCCGCCGTTCCTGCCGCACCCGAGATTCTGAGCTTTGCGCTGAACGAGGGCTACGGCTACATGCTGGAGATGAACATCCCGCTCGAGGACATCGACGGCAACCCGATCTTTGCCAGCAAGCTGAGCTACCAGCTCTTCTCGATGATTGATGGCGAGGCCAGCCCCATCACGCTGGAGGCCAGCCGCTATGAGTATGCGACCGAAGACCTGACCATCATCCCCTATCTGTACACCGACTACTGGGAGGTGCTGCAAGGCGGTGAGACTGTCTATGTGCATGCCGACGGCATCGAGAACTGGGATGCCATTGGCGCCAAGAGCATCTATACCGGCGGTGGCGAGACCAACGAGAGCGACATCACCTGGTATGAGATCAACACCTCGGGTGTGACCAGCATCAGTGTCGATGACGCACAGTCGCTGCAGCTGTATGACCTGATGGGTCGTCGTGTCGACTCGAACAACCTGCGTCCGGGCATCTATGTGAGCAAGGGCCACAAGGTAGTTGTCAAGTGAGTTGACTGAATGTGACGCAGATCCCCTACCCTCCCCCCGCCTCTGACATTGAGGCGGGGGGATTTTTTTCCGGTCGGGCGCCAGCGCTGAAATCTTGTGAGTGCAGCTCGACAGATATTCATCAAATGTCGAAACTTTTGCTGAAAATAGTAGCAAAATTGGCGAAATGTGAGAAAAAAATTGTACTTTTGTCCGATTATTGGCTTTTGGAATGAATAGTTCGAGCCTTTGAGACATCAAGAAGCATATCCAGCTTGTGAGAGAATAGACCTAATAACTGAAACCTCAACAGACTATGATGCACAGATTGATACTCCTGTCGCTCATCCTTGTCGGCGCCTTGCAGCCATCAGCCGCAACTCAAGAACCTATTACCCCTGTCGACTCGATTGCCATTCAGATGCAGTCGCTGCCTGCCGATGTTCAGGAGTCCTCCATGTCGGCGGCCGAGACCAGCGCGCCAGCCGACTCGGCGGCTTCGGCGGCCGCCGACATGCCCAGTGCCTCCCTGCCGGCCTTCGCATCGCCGTGGCCCGACGGTGAACCGACGCTGAGCTACACGCCACCCAAAGCTCCCGACTTCAACTTCATCAAGAGCCGCACCAACCCCGCCACTCGTCCCTACAAGTTCTTGGACGACCAGACATGGGTGGGCGTGCCGATGTTCTTTGCCGGCATGCTGGCCAAACGTGAGAAGGCCGGCTTTCAGCAGAACTATAACAATCCCAACACACGCATCCGCCTGATCAAGTATAACTTTCACAACGAGATAGACAACTACACACAATATGTGCCGCTGGCGCTGACCATCGGCCTGAAGATTGGCGGTGTTGAGAGCCGCAGCGACTGGCCGCGTTTCTGGGCCTCGTCGGCTGCGTCGGCCGCCATCATGGCAGGTCTGGTCAACGGCATCAAGTACACCGCCAGCGAGATGCGCCCCGATGGTTCGACGCGCAACTCATGGCCATCGGGCCACACTGCCACAGCGTTTATGGCAGCCACCATTCTGCACAAGGAGTATGGCTTGACGCGCTCGCCATGGTATTCTGTGGGTGCCTACACGCTGGCCACGGCCACAGGTGTGATGCGTGTGCTGAACAACCGCCACTGGATCAGCGACGTGCTGTCGGGTGCCGGCATCGGCATCATGTCGGTCGAGCTGGGCTATGGCCTGATGGACCTGCTGTTCAAGGGGCGCGGGCTGATGCGCAACGACCTGGCCACATATCCCGACCTGCGCCAGAATCCATCGTTCTTCGCCATCTCGATGGGTGTCGGTTTGGGCAACAAAAACCTTCAGTTGCCGGCGTTTGACTTCAACCTGCCGCCTGACCTGTTTGACGAGGAAGACACTGGCGACGATGAGATTGACGAAGCCGAGCCGCTCAAGCTCAAATTCCGTTCGGCCACGGTGGTCGGTGCCGAGGGAGCCTATTTCTTTAACCCCTACATCGGCGTTGGCGGGCGTTTGCGCCTGAAGGCCACGCCCATCAACGGCTGGAGCAAGTTTGCCCTGAGCGAGGAAGCCGAAATCCAGAAGTTCTTTAAAGATCCGGCGCTCGAGCAGTCGGTCCAGAACATCGGGCTGATTATCGAGAGTGACCACATCACCGAGTTCGCCGCCGACGCGGGTGTCTACTTCAGCTTGCCGCTGACGTCGCGTTTTGCGCTGGGCAGCAAGCTGCTGGTCGGCCGCAGCGTGATGACCGACATCGAGATTAAGGCATCGTATGCTGGCGACCAGTATGAGTTCAACCTGGCCTATATGGACGACGAGACCCAGCCGATGTTCAAATCCACCGACAGGATGGTGGCGCACGAGTGGCAATACATCAACATCGGCGCCAGCAACTCGATGAAGTTTGGCACCGGCATCTCGCTGACCTACGCCCACAAGAACTCCTTCTCGTGGCGCGTGTTCTGCGACTACGACTATGCCCGCAAGACCTTCACCGCGACCTACAACCCGCTTGAGCTGTTTGCCGGCCTGTCGCCCGACATGGTCACCCTGATGTCAATTGCCGGCTGGGAGATGACCCGTCCTGCTGTGTCGAGCACCAAGAAGTCGCTGCATCAGTGGGTGCTGGGCGGCGCATTTTGTGTGTCGTTCTGAATCAATGCTCTAAAGCAATCACATAAATAAACATCTATGAGTAAAACCATTTTAACCCTATTGTTATGTGCCACGATATCAACCTTGTCGCTGGCACAGAACAGCTACCTGGCCGAGAAACCATTCGATGGCGAGTACAAGAATGAGATCTCGGGCTATGTGATGGGCGGCACCAATGTGGTGACCGACGCCTTCGGTGGCCTGGCAGCCTTCTACGACCGCCATCTGACCCCCCGCTGGCATGTTGGTGGTGCAGCCCAAGTGCAGTTTGGCAAGCGACAGTACACTGTGGATGCGCATGGCGGCTACCGCCTGCCAGTGAAGTATGGCAACATCTACTTTGACGGTCGCGTGATGTTTAACAGCTACGCCAAATATGGTTTCGGCGAGTTCACGTTCAACTTGTCGGCCACCTGGGAGTCGGCCTATTTTGACATCCGCTTGGGCGAGTCGCTCATCCACTATCACAACCACACGTGGGACAAGGGCTGGGGCTACACCGAGCCGCTGACGCTGACGTTCGGCATCGGCGCCAACATCCGCCACCGCAGCAATCCGTGGAACATCGGGCTGTTTTTCCGCAACTATGACGACTTCTACTACGAGAACTGGAACATCAACTGGGGCCTGCGCTGGTATGCCAAGGTCAACCGACAGATTCGTCTGTTCGGCGAGTTCAACGTGCGTCCGGCCGGCAGTATGAGCCAGCTGGCCAGCCGATATGAAGCATCAGTTAAGTTAGGTTTGAAATATAAAATGTAATCAATCATGAACAATAAAATACTCTGGATTGCCCTGGTGGCAACCATGGCCCTGACCCAAACATCATGCGAGAAAGTCAGCCCCCAGGGCGTGCTGATGGCCGGTACCGGCGTTGAAGACCGCGTGGAGATGTCGCAACTCTACTACAAACAATATCTCCAAAATGCCGCCAATGATTTCCATGTGGGCGAGAACGGCTACTCATTTATTGTTGGTGGCGACAGCCACTTGACTACCGATCCTGGTCGCATGGACGAGATGTTTGCCATCGGCCTGGAGCACGACGACCTGATGTATTGTCACCTGGGCGACATCGCCGACACCAAGGCAGCCTACTATATCACGCTGGACTCGCTCATTGCCGAAGCCAAGAAACGCTATGTCGTCAAGAACTACGAGCTAAAAGAAAATGGCCGCTGGTTTCGTAAAGACGAACCCGGCGACCCCGCCGGTTTTGCTTACGACGAGATACGCTTCCCGTTCTTCCCAGTTGTGGGCAACCACGACCTGACCCACAATGGCTGGGGCATGTGGAGCAACATCTTCCACTCGTCATTCTATGAGTTCGACGTGTGGGTGGGCTATGACGAGGAGGGTCACCCCATCGGCGACCACTTCATCTTTCTGGACACAGCCAGCGGCACGCTGGGCAAGCTGCAAGTCGACCTGATTGAGCAAGGTCTGCTCGATGGTGACTATGACCGCAGCTATCGCAACACGTTTGTGTTCGGCCACACCAACATCTTCAGGCCGTCGTCGTGGCAGTTTGCGTCGACCTTTCCGCGCGAGGAGACCTACTTCCTGCTCAATCAGTTTGAGAAGTGGAATACCGACATCGTGTTCTGCGGCCATGTGCATGCCTGGGAAGAGCGCCGCTACAACTGGGTGACCTATCTCACGCTCGACTCGATGAGCGAGCGCAACAGCCCCAATCCCGGCGACTACCTGGTGCGCATCAATGTCGCAAAGGACGGAACTTGGACGGTCGAACGCGTACACATGAACTATGTGGCCAAATAACGGTCATCTGCAGACGCTAGACGTTAGAGCTAAAAGCTAACAAACAACTAAAAACTAAAAATATGGACAAGCAACAACTCAAAGAGCGCGAAGCTCAAATCATCCAGATGGCAGTTGAGTTCTGCGACCAACGCCTCGACCAAGAGTGCGCCGAGCTGTGCACCAAGCTGGTGCAGAAACTGGGGCGCAAACGCTCACATCCGCTGCAGACCGGCCGCCTCGACATCTGGGCAGCCGCGACCGTCTACACCATCTGCAGCATCAACTTCATGTTCAGCAAGGACTCGCGTCTGAGCCTGACCTCCAACGACATCTGCGACTACTTCGGCACCAGTAACTCGACCACAGCCCAGAAGTCGCGCACCATCCGCGATCTGCTCAAGATTAGCCAGGTCTTTGACCCCGAGTTCACACTGCAAGAGATTCAAGAGCGCAACCCCTTCAACCTGCTGCGCATGCAGGGCGGTTTCTTCTTCCTCGGCTGACCACACGTTTGTCACAAGCTTGTGGCCTAAGCAAATTGCCTGCACTCGCTTGCATATTCCATAGGCATTTGAGATTGGCATAGTTTTGCATAATCATTCTTTTTTTCGGCTATCAAAATCAAGATTATATGGTATTGAAAAATTTTTTATTAGGAATCTCGTCAGGAAGAATTTATTTAGCCCAACTTCAACGCTGAATTTATCTCAGCGTTAAAGTTGGGTTAGTGCACGACACATGATCTATCATCGGCATGAGGCGTGATTGTCATGTGAGGGTTGTTGTTGACGTTGCATAAAGAGCGGGGTTGCGTGCTCTTTGGCATGATTTTTGCTTGTAAGAATAATGAATCGTCTGAGATCACCATCAGGCAAAACTGTGCAACAACAATTCAATCAAATCTAATGAGCGTAATTAGCCCCACACCATCGCAGGAGGTGGCACTGAGGACGTTTCAGACATTTCTGAACGGCGATGGACAAGTGTACATCCTCAAAGGAGCCGCCGGAACCGGAAAGACTGTTTTGGCCGGCATGTTTATCGACACATTGCGAGCGCAAGGTCGCGAATTCCACCTGATGGCCCCGACTGGGCGCGCGGCCTTTGTCCTGGGCAATAAGGTGGGGTTTGACGCTTTTACGATCCACAAATCGATCTACAGTCTCTCGCAATTGGAGTCGCAGAACCCCACAGATGATGAGAGCGACATTGATGTGCACGCCCGCTTTTCGTTGAGGCACAATGATGACGCACGCGACGCGGTGTATCTGGTCGATGAGGCATCGATGGTGTCAGACAACTTCTCACAGAGTGAGGCATTCACCTTCGGTTCTGGCCGGCTGCTACATGACCTGTTTCATTATGCCGGCGGCCGCAAGATAGTGTTCATTGGCGACTATGCTCAGTTGCCTCCTGTGGGCATGAGTTTCTCTCCCGCACTCGACCCGGATTATCTGCATGACACCTTTGGTGCCAACGTTGAATCGTCAAAATTGACAGAGGTGGTGCGTCAGGGTCAGGACAGTGGCATATTGAGCAATGCCACCCGCATCCGTGACAGCATCGACCACAAGTCGTTTATCGAGTTCAAGCTGACCGAATCATTTGACTTCCATGCCGAGGACACCAGTTTATTGCCGCGATACTTCGAACTGTCGCCAACACGGCCCACTGCCTCAGCCACAATCATCGCCTACACCAACAAACAAGTTCTACAGTATAACGAGCTGATCAGAGCCCATTATTATGGCGATCATGCACCACGGCTGATGAGTGGCGAATTGCTTATGATTGCCCGCAACAACTATGCCCACGATGTTGAGTTGTTCAACGGCAATATCGTCAGGGTCGTTTCATGCCAGCCAGACAACGAGGTCGAGCGGCGCACTGTCAGGGTAAAAACCGGCAAAGACCGCATTGACTCGGTCGAGTTGAGCTTCCGCAAGGCAGTTATTGCATTCAAGGCCGGCAACGAGCGAGCAGAGTTGTCGGTCAAGCTGCTGGACAACTTCCTCGATGAGGTGTCATCGTCGGTGAGCGGCTTGTTGTCCCGAGCCCTGATTGTGGACTTCAACAACCGCTTGCCTAACGTGCTCAAGGACAATTTGCCTGCCATCAAGAAGGCTTTGCGCCAGAAGCAGGAGCCCATTGGCGAGTTGCGGCAGCTGTGTGAGACATACAAAGAATTACTGCTGCACGACCCATACTATAATTCTGTTGCGTGCAAATATGGATATGCCGTAACCTGTCACAAAGCGCAGGGTGGAGAATGGGACAACGTGTTTGTTGACATGAGCCGTTTTGGCGGAACGGCCAATGAAGACTACTTTAGGTGGGCTTACACGGCACTCACTCGCTCGAGCAAACAAGTTTGGCACCATCGCTCGCCCGATTTCGACTACATCAGCGGCATCGTGGTCGAGCCTATCCAGAAATCAGGCAATATCAAAGTCAGCATCTACGACGGTGAAGCCGACTTCTGCCAGTCGCGCTATGAACGTATCAAGGAGATCGCGTGCAGCTTTGGTGTCACCGTCAACGAAGACCGGTCGAGAGACTACCAGCAGTGGTTCTCATTTGCCGACGACGAGGGCAACACGGCCACCTTTGTGTTGTGGTTCAACAAAGTTGGTTACACCGACAAGACTGTGCTCCGGCATTCGACATCCGACGACTTCACAGCCCTGTGCAAGCAGATTCTGGAGCGGTCATACGCGCCTGGTTTCATACCGTTTAGCGCGCCCGATCGCCCGTTTGCCGAGAAGCTGAACCGTTACATTATCTCTATCATCGATGAGCTGGACATCCAACTTCTTAACATCACACAAGACCAGTACCACGACACCTACCATCTGAAGACCGACGGCCTGGCAAAGATTGAGATGTATTACTCCGGCAAAGGGAACTACACCTATATGAAATGCATCAGCTCGATGGGCAGCGAGGACAAAAAACTAGAAGAATTGCGAAAAAGATTTATCTGACGCTCATGACAATTCCAGAGATCAACGCACTGAGGAAAGGAGGAAAGGCTCAAGAGGCCTACGATGCGTGCAAAGCGCTGCTCGAGAGGTATCCTGACGACAGGATGGCTCGCACCACCATGGCGTGGTGCATCAAGTCGCTAGCCGAATCGCACGCAAGATCATTGAGATATCAAGGGTTTGCCACACTGCTGCACGAATTGGCATCTCTTCGCCTAGGCGAAATAGGCGAAGAGGGTATGGCCAACAGATTCTCATGGGATGTCAAGACACTTTTTGATGGATTGGCGACAAGGCACGAGTCGCTCCTTGATGCCGCTCATGAGGTGTTTGATGCCGTGCGCCAGCTTGACTTTATCAAACCTGACCGGTACTACACATTACTGATTGACTGCTTTGCCAAGGCCAAGCAAGGCAACGATGTGCCACTTGACATATTCTGCGATGTCGCCGATTGGTGGGGACTAGACAATTTCCTGCCCGACGATTATAAGCCCATCCAATTAAAGAATGGCAAGAGCTTGAAGTCGGCAGCCGAACGCGTCTATAGTTGCTACTACAAGGCCCTGGTGAATTGCGCCTCAACACTGACCGGCCAGGAGCCAAGAGTAGAAGAATTCGTCAAGCGACTAGATGTGTTGAGTGAGCGCCATCCCGAATTTGAGTTCACGCTCTATTACAAAGCGCAACTCCTGATTTTGCTGGGCCGAAAAAGTGAGGCATTAGACGCAATACGCCCTTTTGTGAGGCTCAAGCAGCGCGACTTCTGGGTGTGGAACTTGTTGAGCGACACAATGGACGACAGCGAGATCAAGTTGTCCTGCCTGTGTCGAGCGCTGTCCTGTCACGCCCAACCCGATTATCTGGGCAAAGTGCGGCTAAAAGCTGCGCAGCAGATGGCATCACTGGGATTTCATGACAATGCTCGCACCGAGATCGACCAATATCTTGCACTATATCAGTCTAAAGGCTGGCGCATTTCAGACCAAGCGCTTGAGCTGACGCACTGCGACTGGTATCAGGCAGCCACACCGCTGGCAACAAATGCCCCCTTCTACTGTTCACATGTTGAAGCATCCGACAATTTTCTCTATCAAGACATGGCTGAGCAACCGATTCTGATAACGCATGTCAACAAAGAGAAAAAAGTCTGTCACTATATCACGGCCAATCGCGAGCAGGGTTTCTTCTCAATGCGTCACCTGAGAGCCCCCCTCAAGCTCAATGAAGTCTATCTCGCGAGATTAGGGGAAAGCAGTGCCAGCAAAAAGGGCAAAAGAATCTTCACATATCGGCGCAGCAGCACCAACTCCTACATTGGCATCTTTTATAAGCCATTCAAGGGAAAGCTTAATGCCAAAAGTGGCAACAATTATGGATTTGTCAATGATGTTTTCATTGACTTCAGGCTTGTTGAAGGCTTTGCTGCCACCAACGGAACTTTGGTCTCGGGAATGGCAGTCATATCGTTCAATCCAAAGAGACAAAACTGGGGCTGGCGCGCCATTTCGATCGCCAACACATCCCAACGATCGCAATCAGACATAAACAATTGAGACACAGCCTCATCACCCAAACCCAGCTCGAGGCCAGCCGCTACCTCCCCCTGCTCGAAAAAAAACTAGGCCAAGGCAACTACGACTTCTTCCTCGGCGACGAAGTCCCCATCTACGACGACTAGCCCCCGCCGGCGAACATTGGGTCCGTGGCCATGGGGTTATGTCCTCAGCGGTCCAAAAAGTCCTGCCAGCCGACGACGCGCCAGGCAGGGCAATGATTGTGCAAAATTTTTCGGCCAACAGTTTTGCTGACTGAAAAATAATAAGTATAACTTTACTTTGAAAAAATTTGCACATTACTAAAATTTGTGCTAAATTTGCGGCAAACTTTTATTAATAATGCGAATCAGCAGTTGAAAATCAAATACGTGAATGCGATGGCGATAGCTCCCATCACATGAACGATAAGGCCGTCCGTTGAACGGACATAATGCGCTCTTTGAATTGATGTTTTCTCGTTCAGCCAGTTGAAGAATGACTCAACAGGTTGTCTTACGGCGGACACAGCCCGAGAATACAAATCCCGGTAAGCCTGTTCATGCTGCTTGATGACCAAGTGCTCTTCCTTGACTGCTTTGCAGGGTGTGAACATTCTCAGGTTCTGACTGTGTTCCAGATCCGTATAGAACTCCTTGTCTTTGTAGATTTTGTCCCCAAATACATTTTTATTGTACAGTGCGTGGGCAAAATCTCGCTTGAAGACAGTTCCGTCATACTCGCTTGCTGGCGTGATGGAGATCATTTCGGGATACGGGATGCTTCCCTTGACCCTGTGTCCGAGCATGTGGAGTTTCAGGCCATAGTAATACATGTTCTTTGTGGCGCAACGTCCCTTGTCCGTGATTTCCCGTGCCACCTTGCCCGTCCGGTTTCTTCCTGCGCAGGTTACGATTGGCATTGAGTCTACAAGGCTGTCGACGTCATCGACGTATGCCGGCTTGAACGAGATGAGTATATCCTTGACCAGTTCCTCCAGCACCCCAGCCAGCATGTTCAGCCGCTTGTTGAACGTCTGGTATGACGGCAGCAGGGGGAACCAGTCGGAGAGATATTCTTTGGCGAACGTATGTTTGTCCTTGACCCGCAGACGCTTCTCGCATGCACCGCAGAACAGGTGCACGGCCAGAACCTCCTCGTCTGTGAAACGTGGATTGCTGTTGTTGCTGTGTCTCATGCACAGATTCTTCAGCCCTTTGTCGAAACGGTCACATACAAACATATAGATTTCGATAAGCTTATTTGCCTTCTCACTGTGAATCATAACCAGAAGAAATTTGTGGTAAAACAGCCCTCTAAGTCGCTGATAATCAGCGAGTTGGCAAAATTTTAAAACAACTTAATTCGTTGATTTACAGTTATTTAACACATCATTTAACATCGCGAAAAAGTAGTCATTTCAACTGCTGATTCGCATTAATAACCAACATATAAGCTATGAAATCAATCAAGACAATTTTTCTTTTAATGATGACGCTCATTGCAAGCCAAGCCAACAGCGCTGAGTTTGTGGGCGGGAAGATGACCATGGTCACCCCCGATGGTGAGATGATGTTCGAGCTGCCGCCGAGCGGTTTTGAGGTGGCCGATTTCACCAGCATGGGCGAAGCCAACACGCTGGTGGCAAAATCGTTCGAGGCTATGATCAATGGCGACGTGACCGATGCGACACTGATGGTGGCCATGTACAATCAAGGCGAGTCGGCACAAACATGGATGGAGCTACCGCTCACGAGGGGCGACAATGGCATTTGGGGCATCGAGATCAACAAGGACCTCATGGAAGAAGGCCCCGGGACCTACACGCTGGAAATCTATGCCAAGGCCAACGGCGACCAGCTACTGCTCAACAATGGAGGGCAGAACTACAAGGTAATGTTCACTTTGGGCGATGGTGGCAGTGAAAACAAAGTGAATTGGCTCAAAACAGGAACGGCCGAGATTATCCTGTATACGGGCAACGACTATCCACAGTACCACTTCAACGGCGATGGCACCCGCGACAACGAAACCATGCCAGGCAGTGTGGACATGCTCTCTGTCAATTTCTTCAGCCTCTACTACGACCTGGAGGAGGATGTCGACATCACGCACGCTTCGTTGCAGTATATGATTTATCCTGAGGGAGAAAGCGAGGGTATTTGGCACACCATCGAATGCAACGAATTGAACACGTTGGTGAGTTCCCGCAACAACACCCACCGCAGCTCATGCAACGAGCCACAGCTCATCACGCGCGGCTTGGCGCCTGGCAATTACGTAATGCGCATCATGTATCAACTCATCGACGCCGATGGGCACTATTACTTCCTCGGCAAGGACAACGACAACTTTGTCTTCTACTTCTCGATCAACGAACCAGCCGACCCCGAGATTTTGGGCATCAGCATGATTGTCACACCCACACCGGGAGAGGAGCAGTTCCCCTGGGTTGAGGCTGGTGAGCCATTTGAGACGGTAGACTTCACAGATGGCGAGCCGCTGGAGTCATTGACAGTCGACGAGGTATACATCTTTGCTCAGGGCAACTTCTCTACTTTAAGATTGAGTTACAAGGTCTGTGATGCGACCGGCCACGAGGTATACAGCGATGCCATCTATACCGACCTGGATGACTTCGGCAACTGGAGCACAGAGGAACAGACTGAATTGTTCAGGAGTTCCATGCTTCAGAGCGGCAACACTTATCACCTCTATTTCTGGGCCGACGGCGAAGCCGACGGGCAGATGTACTACCTCAACAACGATGGACAGAACTACCTGGTGAAGTTCGTTTACGGTGATGGTGGCGCAGTTGTCAAACCGGGCGACTTGGATGGCAGTGGCATAGTGGACATCAACGACCTGAACATCGCCATCAACATGATGCTGGGCAAAGCAGAAATCACTGATGCGGCCGACATCAATAACAACGGGGTAGTGGACATCAGTGACCTGAACAGCATCATCAACATCATGCTCGGCAAGAACTGAGTGTCGCTCTGATGAATAGAAGCCGCTTCGTACGGCAAAAGGACATAAAACGACGAGGGTGTGGCAAAATTGTGTCACACCCTCTTGTCTATTTTCCCGACACGTTGCAACCCCCTAACCACATGACACGCTCCCCTTAACCTCCTCTTATTTAGAGGGAGAACTGCCCATGGAGGTGGTCGGCCGGCTGCGCCAGCCTGCCATGCGCCGGAAGACATGCCCTCTGCCCCCTGCAACAAGCCGCCGTTCTGAACAATTCATCATCTAACCCAACTTCAACGCTGAAAAGTTTTTTCAGCGTTTTTTATAGGTGTTTTCGGTAGGTGATTTCTTGTAAATGGCTGGTTCTCAATCATGGTGATTTTTCCGAAGTGCTTTGTAATACAATACTCCGTTAAAAAAATTAGATAACTGACTAGGCGGCTTCACCCGCTATGTCAAATAGTTCCTTGACAAGTTTAGCATTTATTGCCGTGTTCGGGCCGATTCCAGACACGCAAAAAAATCGATGCAACAGATGTGCGTTGACCATCAACGACTTAATCTGCGCAATCGAGAGGTCTATCTTGTACTCCTTTCGCATGGTCTTGATTACGTTGACCGCGGCGAACGACACGTTGAAGGCGAAATCAAGTTTGCGCTCGTCCCTTGCCTGACAGTCTCTGAGGCCGGTGAACTGGTGCGCGTCTCGGAAACAGAATTCAATCTGGAACCTGGTGTGGTAGATGTCGAACACGTCGATTCCCCTCATCGTGGTGTCGGTCGAGAAGTAGAGCCGGTGTGATCCGTCAGCCAGTATGTGTATCACCAGCTTGACATTGCGGCCCAGGGCCTTGCTCCTGGCCACGAGCTCGTATGCCTTCTCGCCCTTGCGGCCGGTTTGAATCTCACGCATGCGGCTCAGGTCAAGATTGTGGAAATCAATCTTGCCGTCGAGTGTCTAGGGCCGCCCCCGCCCCACGGAGTGCGGCCCCTGGTAGATGTAGTGCAGCACCGCGTCGTTGCGGAAGCGGCTGACCAGGTTGAAGCCGACTCCCATCAGCTCGTCGACAAACGACTTGACCGAGAACGCGGCGTCGGCCACGACACAGTCGGTCATCAGCTTGAGCTTGTGAGCATACTTCCTCAGAACGGCTATGTACCACTGGTTGAGTGTCATCTTCTCGGCTTTGAGCTCACGGCCTATGGGCATGAGGTGTGCCTCTACTTGGATGAACGGCGGCGGGTCGAGGAGGAGACAGACTACCTGAACAAGGCGGACGATCCCGACAATGACCACTACTCAATGGAGTCATACCAGGAGCATGTCCTTCACTTCGGCACCATAGCATTGCTCAATGGGGCGGGAAAAGACCCAAAGGAACTCTATTACGCATACAAGTCAAGAGGTGAGATAGAGCAGGCCATCGACGTGTTCAAGAACACGCTGGAGGCCGACACGTCATCAATGCAGAGCCCACAGACGCTCGAAGCATGGATGTTCATCAACATGGTCGCACTGCACTGGTACTACGAACTCAGGCAAAGGCTCATCGACACTGACTTGATCAAGAAATTCTCCCCGGCAGACATGATAGGGATGCTGCGGCATCTGCGAACCGTCTACGTCGATGGAGCATGGCGCACTGCAGAACTGACAAAGAAGGAGGGCGACGCTATCGCCGCCCTAGGGGTTGATATTACGTAACTTCAGGGAAGTTATGGATTAGGGGAAAGCAGTGCCAGCAAAAAAGGCAAAAGAATCTTCACATATCGGCACGCTAGCACCAACTCCTACATTGGCATCTTTTATAAGCCATTCAAGGGAAAGCTTAATGCTAAAAGTGGCAACAATTATGGATTTGTCAATGATATTTTCATTGACTTCAGGCTTGTTGAAGGCTTTGCTGCCACCAACGGAACTTTGGTCTCGGGAATGGCAGTCATATCGTTCAATCCAAAGAGACAAAACTGGGGCTGG
>Ga0256404_1000613_pt1 | contig 92503 bp, 79 predicted proteins | sample RumenRJG_01DNA_FD_185990 | JGI IMG/M metagenome (GOLD analysis project Ga0256404, IMG submission 185990) | Bovine rumen microbial communities from Lethbridge, Alberta, Canada - RJG_01 | ecosystem: Host-associated > Mammals > Digestive system > Stomach > Rumen | place: Canada: Alberta | collected... | reverse complement strand
GGGGATTCTCTATTTTGAAAATCTCAGGCGCGTGCATCAGGATACCGCCGTAGATCTTCACATCGTGCATCTCGGGCATTCTCTTGGCGAGTTCTCTGTCCACCGCGACGTTCGTTGTAGCGCACCAGCCGTAATCGACCCAGTCGCCGTCCTGAATCACTGCCGCAGCCTGCGCGGCTGTCACCAGTTTCTGCTTATATTCTTCCGCATAACCCATATCTCTTCCTCCGATCTTGATTTAACCTTGACAGCATTATTTCGGCACAGGTTTTACTCAACTTCCGCGCCAAAATATCGTATAGTGGTATTATACAACAACTGCCTGTTTAATTCATCAAAGAATAGTATTGACAGTTCTGATTAGATTGTGTAAAATCTATTTGTAAGCAACCAAAATAAATGAAAATTAACATATAGAAAGGAGATACCCATGGTAAACAGATTTGATGAGAGTAATTTTGACGCTGAGGTCCTTCAGAGCGATCTTCCCGTTTTTGTAGACTTCTACGCAGACTGGTGCGGCCCCTGCAAGATGATGAGCCCTGTCATTGACAAGCTGGCAGAGGAATATGAGGGCCGGATCAAGGTCGGCAAGGTCAACGTTGACGAGTGCGGCGATCTCGCACAGAAATACGGCATCATGAGCATTCCGAACATGATCTTCTTCAAGAACGGCCAGCCTGTCGACCGCGTGATCGGCGCTATTCCCAAGCCCGCCATGAAGGACAAGTTCGAGAAGAATCTTTGATCTGAATCTTTGATTCCTTCCTCAAGGCCGCTGCAAACACCTTGCATACTGCAATAGAGCACACGGCCCCGGGCTGTGTGCTCTATTTCACAAGTTCAAGGCTCGCATAGCGAGCCGCTGCGCCGCGTGCGGGTTGCCTGTAAGGCAACATCTTCCATTCCGCACGCGTGTGCATCATTTATCTCAGAGGGGGATTGTACCCCCACTGAGAAAGAATTGTTACTTTGATCCCCCACTATAAAAGTGGGGGTCTTCCCCCTCGAGATAAACTAAGCTCAGATAAGGAGAATCCCATGTACGACCTGATCATCATCGGCGCCGGCCCTGCCGGCCTTTCCGCCGCCATTTATGCATCCCGGGCCAGACTTAACGCCATAGTCATTGAACAGAATTACGTCAACGGCGGCCAGATCATCGACACCTACGAGATTGACAATTACCCCGGCCTTCCCGGTCTCTCCGGGATGGACCTCGCCATGAAGATGGCGGAGCACGCCGAAAAGCTCGGCGTGGAAACTGTCAACGGCTTTGTCCAGAGCCTGGACCTCACCGGCCCGGTCAAGAAAGTGATCACGGACGAAGACACTTATGAGGCCAAGGCCGTCATCATCGCTTCCGGCGCCACACACAGCAAGCTCGGCGCGGAGGGTGAGAATCAGTACGGCGGGATGGGCGTTTCCTACTGCGCGACCTGTGACGGCGCTTTCTACAGGGGCAAGGATGTCCTGGTAGTAGGCGGCGGAGATGTCGCTGTAGAAGACGCGATCTTCCTGGCCCGCGGCTGCACAAAGGTATATGTCTGCCACCGCAGAGATGAGCTGCGCGCCGCCAAAATATTGCAGGAGACGCTGCTCTCTCTCCCCAACGTGGAAATGGTCTGGAACTCCAATCTCAAATCCATCACCGGCGGCATGAAAGTCGAGAAGGCGACCGTTGTCAACAAGCTCGACGGCAGCGAGCGCACGATCCCCGTATCAGGCGTCTTCATCGCGGTTGGCATCACGCCCCGCAGCGAATTTGCCCGCAACCATGTAGCCATGGATGAGAAGGGTTATATCATCGCGGACGAGACCGGCGCGACCAGCGTGCCCGGCGTCTTCGCCGCAGGCGATGTCCGCACCAAGCAGCTCCGCCAGGTCGTCACAGCAGTGGCGGATGGAGCCAACGCGGTCACCAGCGCGGAGAAGTATCTGTTAACTGTATAAATGATAAAGGGAGCACATCTCATCGAACCGTCACGGTATCTGGAGCAAGGCTCCTTTTCTTATGCTCTCCTACCGGCGCTATCAGTTCACGTGCGGTGATCTGTCCCGTTCTCTCCCACTGTCACATGAGAAAAGGGCAGCTCGAACAGTTTGCTTTTCAAAAAAGCCGAAAGTGTTGGAAGAGTTTTTACAATTCTACGTGTCCCTTATTGGGAAAGCAGGAAGCGCGGAAAGTTTTTTAACAAATGTCCTTTTCGGATCCTTTTGAGGAAGATTTGGTACGGTCGCCAGAAGGCTCTCCTTCAGGAAGCTGTGTCTGTACAACAAAGAATCTTCCGAGTCCGAGGAATGAGAGACTCTTTCATGATATACGACGAGACGAGGATCCTGTTCTTCAGGTTCCTTGAATTCATCTTCTGCACGGTTCGACTCAAAATCAATAAACCATTTGGCAATGTCGTTTTCTCTGCCTTTGATACTGTAGTTTGGAAGCATTTCCAGAATTAAGGCAAACAAAGAGATCGTGTTATACCACTTCAGTTCCGGCGCCTTCTCAGGGAACATCCTGTCAAGATAATCAAGGACTCTATAGATATTCTTTGCATCGCAAGTTAAATTTTAACACAAAAAGAAGGACCGCAGGCTCTTTATGAACCGCGGTCCTTCTTTTTGTGGACTATTCTTTTTTCACAGCCTTTTTATTTGCGGGGTACTCACTATTTACCACTTACTGGAGAACCGTCCCCTGCGCGGTCCCTGCGCGGTCCGATCACAGCCAGGCGCCCCGCGGACGCAGAAGTTCTCTGTGTCCGCGGGGCGCCTGGCATTGAAGTGTTTGAGGTGTTTGATTATGAATTATGATTACGGGAAATATGGAAAATGTCATCAGCGGGCCTTCTTGGTGATGCTGATACGCTTATAGATGCTGAGTGCTGCAAGCAGGCCTGTTACGATCTCCAGTGCCAGGATGGCTGTCTTCCACCAGGGGGTCACTTCCACCACCTGCATGTTGGCGGAGGTGCCGTTCATGGCGTTGGAATTTGCGACGGTGTACAGGATGTGTTTCGTTGCCTCCCGCATCGCGGAGACGACATTCGGATCATCCTTGTATTCCATCAGCTTGGCTGTCCACTTGGCGGCGTCGTTGCAGTCCCATGCGTCACTGCCTGCCATAACACCGTTCAGGACATCCATGTAGTTGTTGCTGTTGGAGAAATCTGTCAGTGCAAATCCGGGCATGCCCCATTCTCCGCGCATAATGCCGGTGAGGAGCCCCTTGTCCGCGCCCGTCCAGGTGCAGCCCAGGCGGTTGAAGGACGTCATGACCGAGTAGGCGCCGGATTCAACGATCGGATACTCGAACGCCTGCAGATAGATCTCTCTTGCCGCCTGCTCATTGGTCCAGACCGCAATACCGTCACGGGCGGTCTCCTGATCATTGAGGGCAAAATGCTTCATGTAGACATACACGCCCTTGGACTGGATGCCTCTGACCTCAGCGGCACAGGTCTTTCCGGAGATAAAAGGATCTTCCGAGTAGTACTCGAAGTTTCGTCCGGAGTAAGGTGTTCTGTGGATGTTGACGCCCGGTCCGTAGATGCCGGAATACTGCTGTCCGTTTGCAAGGAGGCAGTCATTGCCGACAGAGCGGCCCATGTTCTCGGCGATCTGTCCGTCAAAGCTTGCCGCCAGAAGGTCCTCCGAAGTATAGCTGGTGGAGGATCCGCCGCCGGTGAGCGTGGCGGTGATACCCTGCGGCCCGTTCTCATCCTTGGTCCCGGGCTTGGAGATCGAGCTCATCGGTGTCGTCGTGTGGTACGCCTGGCCGATGACCTTGGCCATCTCATTGAATGTGACCTGATCCAGAAGATCATCCCACGTGTAGGTCCCGCCGTCAAATTCGATGGAACCGTCGAGCGGCACGCCGATGAACTGCGCCAGGTTCAGCTTGCCTTCCTTGCCGAAGGTCGGCATGGTTCCGGAAGTGTTCTTCTGGTACTGCGCGTTCATCTCCGCGACCATGTCGTCCGACGCGGACATCTGGTGGGCTGCCTTGTACTTTTTCTCTGTGATCTCCGCCTTCGGCATGGTGCCTTCCCAGTCAGAACGGGTCAGGTAGACGATGCTGTCGGTCTCGCCTTCCCTGCGGTTGGGATCCGCATGGTCCAGCTGGTTCACGATCTCATTTCCGGTCACACCCTTGGAGAAAACTTCATTGTCCTGCTCCGCGACCGTATAGGCCGCCGTCAGCCCGGTACGTCCTTCGACGTCAGCGCCCTTCGCTGCCAGAATATTGTTCAGCGCCGCATGTGCGCCGTTTCCTGCGGCAAAATAGTACTGTCCGGCATCCAGAATGTACGTCCCTTCGCCTGCCGCATCGTATGTGCGCAGCTCGTTCTTCGGAACCGTCACCCGGAAAGTCACTGTTTCCCCGGCCGGAACCGTCTGCTTGTCGAATCCGACCAGCTCAACGGCTGCCTTCTCGATCCCGTTCTGCTTATCATAGTCCGTATAAGGGGACTGCATGAAGATCTCGACGACTTCCCTGCCTTCCACGTCCGAATCGTTGGTCACGTCGACGGTAAATACCAGATCGTCTCCGCTCTCCTCCATCTGCAGATCGCCATAGCTGAAATCGCTGTAGGACAGGCCGTATCCGAAAGGAAATGCCACCGTGGAATCATAGTCGAACGCACCGGCGTTCCCCTGTCCGAGGATTACATCCTCGTAGCGGGTCTCATAATAGCGGTAGCCGACATAGATGCCTTCCTGATAAGCCACATAATACTCGTTGTTGGTCGACTTGAACGCGAGGCCTTTCTCCGCCGCGTTCGTGTAGCTCGTGGCATGTGCGTTCTGCAGGGCCGGTGATGTCAGGTTGTCATAACAATAGGTGTCCACCAGCTTGCCGGAAGGATTCACAGTACCGTTCAGGAGGTCTCCGATCGCCCGGATGCCCTGGCCCGGTTCGCCGATCCACATGCAGGCGTCGATCTGATAATCGGTCCCGCAGATCTTCGGATCGAGGAAGTCCACTTCCACCGCGTTGGCCACATTGAGGAGGACGATGATCTTTTTCAGGCTTCCGCTCTGCTTCAGCTCTGCCAGCTTGCCGAGCATCGCCTGTTCCTCGTCCGAGAGCTCCAGCAGATTGCCTTTGCCGTCTCCCGCGCCGTACCAGGGCATGTCCGCACCTTCACCGCAGACACGGCTGATCACGACGACGGCTGCATCTCCGTACTCACCGACCGAATCCCACTCCGCATCGGAATAGGCGCTCAGCGGCACTTCGTTCACTTTGAATTCTTCATTGTTGAAAACATAGTTGTTGAGGGATCCGGAGGCCTGCGTCCGTCCGTACTCGCTGCCCTTGCCCTCCGTGTAGAAGCTCCACATCGTGGGATTCACGGAGAAGCCTTTTGCCTCCAGCGCATCCTTCAGCGAGTCGATGTTGGACGTGTTCATACCGCCCGAGCCGGTGCCGCCGTACACGAACCTGGCGGCGTTGATGCTCATCAGCGTGATCCGGGCATCCGCCGCAAGCGGAAGCGCCTGCTCTCTGTTCAGCAGAAGGACCGAACCGCCCGCAACGATGCTCTCAACGACTTTCCTGCCTTCCTCCACCTGCTCCGCAGATGTATAATCCGCGGTAAAGTAGTCCTTACCGGGATCTCCGATCACCTTGGATGACTCCGTGCCGAGCACCATGTTGATGATGCCCTCGTAGTTGTTGGTGACCGGGCGGGCGACCAGAGAGAGGATGAACAGGAGGGTGAACAGCACGGAGAGCACTGTCCACAGCCCTTTTCCTTTCACCTTCGTCTTGTCCATTGCTATTCTCCTTTACAGATCCGGAAGAGATCGATGATCACTCTTCCGCCATGAGCTTCAGGGCAGGCATCTCGATGACCCTGTATCCCAGAGAGGAATCCTCGGGATCGAGGGAAGGATCTTCCACGGTGACAACCAGGGTCTCCGCATACTGGCCGAGGAAATCCTGCGCAGTCATCGCATTGTTCTCGGGATCGAGAAGCGCGGTCATTTCCGGTGTCCAGTTGTTGGTGTCGATCAAGCAATGTCCGGCGATCTTCGCACGGCCGTAGCCCTTCTCATGCTGCTCGAAGAAGATGCTCTCAGCGGGCTCCAGCGTGTAATCAACGTGTGTCTCCCAGCCGTCAGCGGATGCTGCGGAGCTGCATTTTCCCTTGTAGATGATCGTGCGGAGGCCCTTGATGCCGGGGTCGGTGGTTCCGAAGCGATGCTCCTGATAGGTAAGCTCGTAGGTGTTGTCCGCATTGATCTTCAGCGTGTAGACATCACTGTTGTACCAGCCCACTTCTTCGATCAGGTTTGCGGATCCGCCCGCGAAGAGCTTGGAGATGCCTGATCCTTTGGAAGAGCCGCAGCCGGCCAGCGTCGCCATCATCATGATGCAGACAAGTGCAAGTGTCAGAATTCTGGTTCCCTTTTTCATTTGTTTTCCTCCTTTTGGAATGTATATCGTTTTGCTGTTGCAAGAACTGCCTGTATATGTACAGTCGATCTTCCGCCTGTATTCACTCTGTATGTGCAGCGAGGAACTCCAGCAGCTTCGCGTTGGACTCCTTCAGCGGTTTGCTCTGGAAACCGTGGCCCGCGCCGTGCAGGATCTGCAGTTCCGCGTGCTCATAGACCTCGGCTGCTCTCTCGGAGTAGGAAGGATCGACGATGTCGTCTTTATCGCCGTGCTGGATCAGCACGTCCCCTTTGTATCCGCCGATGACGTCATAGATGTCAAAGCTCATCGCATCCCGGCTGTAGATCGCGCCGATGGTCTGGTTCATGACATCCTCTGTCTCCGGGATCTCGTCGATGGACGCATGTCTCGACCAGCAGTCATCCTGCAGGGCAAAAGCCGGGAAGAGCAGGATGAGGGCCTTGACATCCTCCGGTCTGGAAGCAGCTACATACGAGGAAACGAAGCCGCCCTGGCTGCAGCCGAGAAGGAAGAACTGATCCTTGTCCACATATTCGAGAGCCCGCACGCCGTCCATGACCGCGTTCAGGTCCTCCGCTTCCGTGAGGACGCTCATCTCCGTCATCTCGCCGCCGGATTTGGAAGCTCTGTTGCCGCCATAGAAATCGAAGACCACTGCGCAGTAGCCGTTCTGGGCCAGAAGCTCAGCGCGCTTCTCATTATCGGCGTAGGATCCCGCAAAACCGTGGCTGATCACCACCGTGGGATACTGGCTCTTTTCTTCTGCCGGCGTGTAGACCACTGCATAGATCTGCTTGTCCCCGTTCGGGAAATACATCTCCTCGGTCTTCGGCGGCTCTTTTTCTTCCTGCTGCTCTGCCGGTGCCTGCTCCGTCTGCTGTGCCTGTGTCTGCTGGGTCTGTCCCGAAGACTGACTGCCGCAGGCAGCAAGGCCAAGTGCCATCAAGAGCGTCAGCATCATTGCGACGATTCTTTTCATACTCCCATGCCTCCTTTTCTGAGATTGATCTGCTCTGTCCTGTGGACAGGTACATCATAAAATAAAAGGAGCGGTCCCCGAAACGGGAACCGCAAATCCTGTTCTTCCTGCATCAAAAGTTGCACTATGGTTGAAGGAGCAGGGCGTCCAGCGTGAATATCTGGTCCTCTGTCCGGAATACCAGCGTCCCTTCATACTTCTCACAGATCCTTTCCATGCTCCTGACACCGAAGCCGTGATACTGCCTGTCTCTCCTGCTGACCGGCAGGTCATCCTCCACCAGGACACTGCCGGCATACGGATTCTCCATGTGCAGTGTGATCATGCCATCCCTGCTGTACATGACCATCGAGATGAACCTCTCTTCCTCGGGAAGCGCGGAGACCGCGTCGATCGCGTTGTTCAGCGCATTCCCGACAAGGGCATACAGATCCAGCTCCTCTATGCCGTCCATCCCCGCCCCGTTGACATAGGACGTGAATTCGATATTTCTCGCCAGGCAGACGGCCCGCTTTTCCGCAAGGACGATATCCAGTACGCGGTTCCCCGTCTCCAGGTGGACCTCATATTCTCCGATCCGCTCTTTCAGCTTCCGGATCTGCTGCGGATCGATCTCTCCCTGAAAGCCCTCCAGAAGACTCTTCAGATCGTGATACTTCTCATTGACCAGCTCCACCGACTGCTGGGAATGCCGGAACTGCTCATGCTGTTCATGGACCAGTTCCCGCATCGTATCCACCGATTGCGACAGCCTCGCCCTCTCCATGACGCCGAACTGTACGAGCAGGATGAACACATCGCACAGCACCTGATAGATGCCTTCCGTAAGCACAGACAGGCTGTTCCTCTCCGGATTGCCGCCGGTGATCCGCATCATCCCCATGCACAGAAGCAGCGCCGACGTGGAGAAAACGGCCTTCAGCCGGTTGTCGTAGTTGCCGCCCCTTTCCCTTGTGAAAGGCCGGAAGATCCAGTAAAGAAACGTGAAAAAGAAGGGATAGACCACCACATCCAGAGCGATCATCCCCTCTGTACTTCTTGTGAATACTTCCACCTGCGGCAGTAGCCGCAGGACCGTCTTGATCGTCCCGCCCAGATCCTGTGCCACATATCCTGCGGACGCCGCAAACAGCGCCGTGAACAGGTCCTCCTGAAAGCAGAACAATATGATCCCCGTCAGCAGCAGGTAACAGAGGATGACCACAAAGATCCTGTCCAGCCTGTTGACCTGGATGACCATGTTCGGGAAGAAGGCGGCCCGGACCACATAAATCAGGACCATCCCTGCCGCCGTTGACAGGAATAGCCGCTTCCAGAATGGTTTTCTCCTGATCAGCACATGGGAGAAAGCCATGGCCCCAATGACCGACTGCAGCAGGAGCAGCGAGCTTCTGATGTGCCAGTAGTACTCGATGTTCACATCTTCTCTCCTCTGTACCCAGCGACCTGCTCCAGAAAGCTCTTCCTCTTGGGCCTGGATACCGGGATCGCCTCTCCGCCCACGATCACTTCATTCTTCCTGATCGTCTCCACATACTTGAGATTCACCAGAAAGCTAGTGTGGCACCGCGCGAACCCTCTCTCTCGCAGTTCCTCCTCGTAGGCGGAAAGGGTTCCCCACTGGCGGATCACCTCCCCGCCGACGTGAAAGAACAGATCATGGCCCGAGGATTCTATGTATACGATACTGTCCGCGCTGACCCTTCTCTCGTTTTCCTTATCCCGGAGATTGACGGTATAACCCTGCTCCCTGCTCCGGAGCGCCTTCAGCATCCGCTTCAGCTTCGCCGCAAAAGGCGGATACTTCAAAGGCTTCAGAATATAGTCGAACGCCTCGACGGAATACCCCTCAATGGCATACTGCGTCAGATTCGTCACGAAGACGATCATGACGGACTCATCCTTCTTCCGGATGCTCTTCGCGACGTCGATCCCGAGCATGTCCGGCACGCGGATGTCCAGAAACAGAATGTCCACATCCTTGTGATATTCACTGAGCAGCATGATGCCGCGGTCATAGCAGGTAAGCGTATATCGGAACGCCGGATCCTCTTCGGCGTAGCGCTGCAGAAATGCTTCGAGCCGCTGCCGCTCTGCCGGAGCATCCTCCAGAATCATGATCTTCAACATCTCGCATCCCTCCAGTTTTTGATGCAGAAAACACAGTTTATGCGGTTCCCCTTCATTCGCCCCGGGCTATTCTTTATCATCTTTATCATCAGAAGTATTTATCAATTTATCATCAGAAAACAAAAAGAGCATGTCTCTGCCCGAAGGCAGTACATACATCATTACAATCCAATGATTACCTTGAATAAAGAAAGCCTAATTGCATTTGATTATACATCTTAAACCGCGATTGAAGTCAAGTTTTGGGAGGATCTGCCTTGTATACGATCAGCGAAGCTGCCCGACGGACCGGGATCCCCTCGTCCACGATCCGCTACTATGACAACCACGGGCTCCTGCCCGGCATTCAGAAATCATCCGCAGGCAACCGCCTTTTCTCCGACGAGAACATCCGAGAACTCGAAGAGATCGCGGCACTTCTCGCCTGCGGCTTCTCCATCCGTGAAATGAAGGAATATACAGACGCCTCTCCCACCCGCAGAACACAGATGCTGCAAATCCGAAGAGCACATCTGTATGAAGAGATCAAGACAATGCAGAACTGCATCGCCTTGCTGGATAAGCGCATTCCGTAAGACCGCGCAGGGGACAGTTCTCCGCGCGGTGTGTGACACAGCTTTAGATGCACGCATTACAAAGGAAGCCAACGGGAAGGACACGCCCAAGAGAGCAAAAGGCGGGGAAACGATCTGACCGGTCTCAGCTGACTGCTGTACAATTCTTACTCATTAGAAACAAAAAAGGAGCCAAGACAGAAAATGTCGCGGCTCCTTCCTTTTTTCAGAGCAGGCCTGTACTCAGCACTTTTGTATTATCGAAAATTATAGGGACAAGTCGAATTGTAAAAACCTGCACGCTTGCTTTGCCACTCAAGCCATCGGACACTTTGCTTTGTTACAAACTCTCCCACTGTTCCGACCTTTTTGAAAGAAGGGACAGGTGTATTTGTAAAAAAAGGACAAAGAACAGCTAAATTAAGCTGAGTTTGGGACAGGCTGGAATGTAAATTAACATGAATCTGCCTTTTTTCTTCAACTATCCCGACAGCAATTAACATCCCGAGAAATAGCAGATATAATGATAGTAACTATGTAACTATATTTACGTCTTTTTGATTGGAAACCCAAGTCTGCTCCACAATACATGCGCAGCTCTCCTGCGCCACGCACCACCCCTCGAACACCCCCCGGGCGCGCCGCGCCCTGATTCTTAAGAAAGGAGAACAAATGAACACCGGCAAGAAAAGCTTCTGGGAAGAGCACCGCAAATGGATCGTTGTCGTGGCCGCGATACTTTGCGGCGCCGCAATCGGTGTCGCATCCTATACCGGAGTCACATCTTCGGCGAAGACTGTCACGCACATCACTGCAGCCTACACCGGTGATACCAAGGCCGGTGTTGTTCTCGATGACAAAAACCCCGGCTTCACGGTGACTGCCTTCTACAAGGACGGACATGAGGCGGCCGTGACCGGATGGACGATTGCCTCTCCGCAGACCCTCGAAGACGCCAAAAAGAGTGTCGTGACGATCACCTACCAGAAAGTGAGCACCCAGGTCGAGGTCCAGTGCAGCACCGGAATGATCCAGTCGATCACAGCGGAATATGACGGCGACACGAAGGCCGGCACGCAGATCAATGACACCAACCCGGGACTCCATGTCTACGCAATCCGGGACGGCAAAAAATCGCCCCTCGACAAGGGCTGGCGCGTCTCCAATCCCGCCGTCCTTGAGAAAGACAAGCTGTCCACCTTTACGATCAATTATGAAAATTTCTCCTGCACGATCTCCATCCAGTGCACCACCAAGAGCATTGCCCGCCTGAGCGCCGCTTACTCGGGCAGCACGTCGGAGGGCACCGAGATCGCGACCGGAAACGAGAACCTCGTAGTGACCGCCAAATATGTCGACGGGACCATCGAGCAGGTGAGCGGCTGGACCCTCGCCGAGACGGTAGTCCTCGAGCCAAAAGAGCGCTATGTCCTGGAAGTTCATTATGAGGACAGTGTCTGCACGCTGGAAGTGACCTGCACCACGCCTACTCCCGAGGAGTTCCAGGCCGGCTGTATTTCTGCGGGCTACTATTCCCTCTACCACAATCCCGCCAAGTACGCGGGCGCCAATATTGCCGTAGAAGGAACAATCAAAGAAATCCGCCCCGGACAGGACGGAAGCGTAGATGTGTTTCTGGAGATGGAAGGGGACTTCCTCGGAATCACTAAGGGCATCCTGTGCGCCACTTACACCAGCACGCTCCACGGCCAGCTTCCTCCCGAAGGAGTCCCCGTAACAATTTACGGCATGTTCAAGGATGTGAGCGCCCGTATGATGGACGGTTCATCGATGAGCATGCCGGTAATGAATGCCGAATATGTAGTGCGCCACTAAATCCGCATTATATCAGCGGCGATGTTTTGCCCGCGCGCGCTGACCTCACAGTGCGGCGTCCGCAAACTTTTTACTTCTGTCCGCCGCTTCCCTGTAGAAAGCGTCCGCAGACGTTATGTTCTCATAAGGCGCCATAAAGAACACTCTGAGAAAATAAAGATTGACGTTCCTGCGCACCTCTTCCGACGGCTCTGCCGCGATCCTCGCCTTTAATCGGCGGACCAGAGAATGCCACTGCGCTTTGAATTGCTCGTACGCAGGCAGATCAGCAATTCCCAGCCATTTGTCAATTCTGACTTTAGAAAGGCCTCCCTTCACGCACCCCTCCGGGACGATGAAGTAGGAGGTCTTTTCTTCGTTGAATTCCCTTCCCAGCGGGAACAACCTGCAGATCCCGGGCCGGTACGAGTGGATGCTGCACCTTCCGTCAGATTCGAGAAAAGCACAGCTCTGCGTATCACTTCTCATCATAAGGTGAGGAAGGATGACTCCTTCCTCCACATGCAGGTCGATCCCTGCGCCCAACAACTCTTCAAAGGATTTCCCGAGACCGGCCGTCAGCTTCCACACGTCATAAGGATCCAGCACGATCGTATCGCCCATGCCCCTGCAGCAGGCTCCGCAGCCGGCGCAGGCACTGCTGGAAATTCTGACCATGTCCTGGGGACCGTACCGCCTCGACCCGGGTCCGCCTGCCCCTTCTCTCATCTGCCCTGTCCTTTCCTGATGAGTCTGTCCAGATCGTCATAGGAAACCTTCAACAGGCTGTCCAGCGTCTGTTCGATCGCCACATTCTTTTTAATGACCGGATCGCTGATCAGAGCGCCCCTTGCCACGACCATCTTGGGCTTTCTGAGCGCCCGAAGGCTCTCGAGAGGATTTCCTGCCGTGATGAGGAAGTCGGCCGCCTTTCCGATCTCGATGCTTCCTGTCTCTGCGTCGATCCCTGCAATCTTTGCATTTCCGAGGGTTGCGCTATAGAGTGCGAAAGCCTCGGAGACGCCGCAGAACGTGCTGAAATACTGCAGCTCTCTCCACATGTCGTAATGCGTCACGTAGGGGCAGCCCGTATCCGTGCCGAGGCCGACCGGGATTCCCTCCTTGAGGGCTCTTCTGGCGCACTCGATGATACCGCGCAGCACGATTCCCGCATTGTAGCGGTCCATGGGGCGGACGCCGGTCTTGGACGTTTTCAAGAGTGCCAGAGGAATGACAGGTGAGATCGTAGTCACGAGCGACGCTCCGCGTTCTTTGAACAGCTCCATCATCTCATCCGTGGGCATGGCGCCGTGCTCAATGGTGTCTACGCCTCCGCGCAGTCCCGCGATCACGCCTTCCGTGCTCTCCGTATGCGCCGCCACAGAGAGCTTGAGATCATGCGCCGCCTTGCAGGCCGCCTCGATGATCTCCGGGGACATCTTGAGAACGCCCGGTTCTCCTTCCTTCACCGCGTCCATGATCCCGCCCGTGATCATGAGTTTGATCAGGTCGGGCCTGCCTTCCGCGATCTTGTGAACATATTCTACGGCCTCTTCAGGCGATGTTACGGGATAAGCGAGCGATCCCGCTACGTGCCCTCCGGGCACCGAGATCCCTGTATTGCTGGTCAGGATCCTGGGACCGGGCATTGCCGCCCCGGCCGCGCTGCCGCGCACCAGCGCTCCCAGCCCTTCCGGCGCCGCTGCGCCCATGGGAATCCGGGACATACCGGTCCTGGCCTTGCGGATCATGTCTGCCAGCCCGCTGCCGCCGGAAGTCTCTTCCGACTTCCAGGTCTTTACTCTTTTGCGGTATCCCTCTTCGATCTCATTCCGAAGCTTTCCGTCATAATCCGAAATACCGCCGACAGTCCTGATCGTAGTCACGCCGCTGTGCAGCGCCGTGTTCGCGTATCCTCTCATCAGGGCGCGCACCGCCTCCCCGGTAACCGGGTTGGAAGTGGCCAGATTCACGAGACGCACATAGTCCTCGGGCTCCTTCTTCTTTCCGGAAGGCTTGCCCCCCGAATTCAGATGCACATGCAGATTGATCAGACCGGGCATCAGATAGCACCCTTTAAGATTTACGATCTCGCATCCCGAAGGGACCAGTTCGTCCGCGGAGAGGATCGCGGAGATCCTGCCGTTCTCTACAATTACAGTTTTTCCCTTCTGCGGCACCATATCCTTCGTGCCGTCCAGTATAATTCCACCGATATATGCTGTTTTCATAGGCTTTCCTTCCTGAAAAATATTCTGAACAGATAAGAATACAATACCACAAATTCCTTCTGCTTGGAGAGATAAGTTCTCTAAACGAGAAAAAGCCCCCAAACAGAAACAAAGCCCCATTCCGGGCTTCAGCCTCAGAACAGAGCTCCATCTCTTAGGGGATGTTAATAATGTATAGGGGGGTAATTGATATATGTATCAGCTCTTGCTGACAATGGTTATATTACTCCGATCCCCTCTGAATAAATAGTCAGATTTCTGACATAAATTAGGGCATTTCCGACATTTCCGATCAGAACAGTCCCGTGATCTTTCCGTCCTCGTCGACATCGATCTTGACGGCCGCGGGAACCTTGGGAAGGCCGGGCATGGTCATGATGTCTCCCGTCAGGGCTACGACGAAGCCTGCGCCCGCCGATATTTTGACGCCGCGGACTGTGATGTCGAAGTCCTTGGGTGCGCCGAGCTTCTTGGGATCATCTGTCAGGCTGTACTGGGTCTTGGCGACGCAGATGGGGCAGTTTCCGAAGCCCATGGCCTCGAGCTGCTTGGCCTGCTTGGCCGCGTCGGCGGTCATCACGACGCCGCGGGCGCCGTAGATCTTGGTGGCGATCTGGTTCAGCTTGTCCTCGATGGTGCCGTCGAGCTCATAGGAGAAGCGGAAGTCGGAGGGCTCCTCTACGAGACGGATGATCTCCTCCGCCAGAGCCTTGCCGCCTTCGCCACCCTTTGCCCAGACCTGGGACAGAACGACGTTGACGCCGAGCTCTTTGCACTTCTTCTCAACCAGAGCCACTTCCGCAGCTGTATCTGTGGGGAACTCGTTGATGGCAACTACGCAGGGAAGACCGTACACGTCGCGGATGTTGCTGACGTGCTTGAGGAGGTTGGGAAGGCCCTTCTCCAGAGCTTCCAGGTTCTCGGCGCTGAGGTCCGCCTTGGCGACGCCGCCGTTGTACTTAAGGCTTCTTACGGTGGAGACAATGACAACCGCGTTGGGCTTAATGCCGGCCATGCGGCACTTGATGTCCAGGAACTTCTCCGCGCCGAGGTCTGCGCCGAAGCCCGCCTCAGTGACCGCGTAATCCGCCAGCTTCATAGCCATTCTGGTCGCTGTGACGGAGTTGCATCCGTGCGCGATGTTGGCGAAGGGGCCGCCGTGCACGATCGCGGGAACGTGCTCCAGAGTCTGCACCAGGTTGGGCTTGAGGGCGTCCTTGAGAAGGGCCGCCATAGCGCCCTGTGCGTGCAGGTCGCCTGCCGTGACAGGCTTCTGCTCGCTGACTTTGCCGTAGGTATAGCCGATGACGATCCTGGAGAGTCTCTCCTTGAGGTCGTTGATGTCGCTAGCCAGGCACAGAACTGCCATGATCTCGGAGGCAACCGTGATATCGTAGCCGTCCTCGCGGGGCGTTCCGTTGACTCTTCCGCCGAGGCCGTCCACTACAAAGCGGAGCTGGCGGTCATTCATATCCACGCATCTCTTCCATGTGATCTTGCGGGGATCGATGTTCAGCTCATTTCCCTGATAGATGTGGTTGTCGATCATGGCTGCCAGGAGGTTGTTGGCCGCGCCGATGGCGTGGAAGTCGCCCGTAAAGTGCAGGTTGATGTCCTCCATGGGAACGACCTGCGCGTAGCCGCCGCCTGCCGCGCCGCCCTTGATGCCGAATACCGGTCCGAGAGAGGGCTCGCGGAGAGCTACCATGACTTTCTTGCCCAGCTTCTGGAGACCGTCAGCCAGTCCGATGGTCGTTGTGGTCTTGCCTTCGCCCGCAGGCGTGGGGTTCATAGCGGTCACAAGGATCAGCTTGCCGTCTTTTCTGTCCGAATCCTTGAGAAGCTTGTAGTCGATCTTAGCCTTGTACTTTCCGTACTGTTCCAAATACTCGTCGTCAATTCCTGCCTTTGCCGCGATCTCCGTGATCGGAAGCATCTGACATTCCTGTGCGATCTCGATATCACTCTTGTATCCCATTCTCTCTTTCCTTTCTTTTGCTTACGCTGCTGTTTCCCTTGTCTCCCTGCTGTCTCTTTCTTACCTGCGATTCCGTGCGCGGCGCTTCCCGGATGGAGTCCTCACACGTCAAGGCCGCATCGCAAACCGGTTCTCCCAGGCGGGTAAAAAAAAGAGCAGTAACGGTAATATTGCGATATCTGCTCTACTACTCATTACTGCCCAGACGGTCGGCTTTGTTTCTGCATCCGGTTCCCCTGTGGTACTCCACAAAACCCGTCAGTAACCGGATACACTCATTTCTGTCTCTCTTTTATTACCAAATTGTAACGGTTCTGTCAACCGTTCTGCGCCACTTTTCTGAAGCGGTCGCTGTATTTTTCATAGGCCTCATTGTAAGCCGTATTGAATCTCTCATCCTTACCGGAGCGAAGTCTTGTGAAATACACATGCCCGTTATCGGCAAGTTCGGGATGTACACGGATCATAATGGCCTCGCCGATATTGGTACTGACATCGGCGATTCTCTGCATGTCGGACATCAGGTTCTCGAAATTGGAGTCGACATAGATGTCACATTCACCGCGGCTCATTCGGTCGAGGTGATGTCTCTTGAGCTTGTTCACCATCTCGCTCGCCACCTGCTGAAGCGGTTCAATGCTGAAAGCCGCGTCCACGTCGCGCTTTTCGAAAGCCTGCTCCGCTTTATCCAGGATATCCTTCAGAAGATCTTCCAAAATGGCGATCTCCTCCAGCGCCTTTCCCGTAAACTTTTTGTCGTGGGAGTGCATGTTGTTGGCGTTGTTTGCAATGTTCACTGCGTGATCGCCCAGACGCTCAAATTCCGTGACGACTTTATAATACTGGTCCAGAATGGCCGCGTTCTGTGAGTCGCCGACATCCGGAAGGAACTCCACTATGTAGCGGCTGACACGGTCCGTGATCAGGTCGATATTTTTCTCCTCTTCCATGATCTCCTCGTAGATCCCCTCGTCATACTTTTCCAGCAGTCCGAAGGATTTCTCGATATTGTCTTTGGAAGAGCGCAGAAGCGTCAGCAGAATGTCATAGCAGCTGCGCAGGGCCAGCGCGGGCGTATCGAAGAACATGGGATTGAGGGCATCCAGCTTGTCCTGATACTTGTTGGGCTTTTCCTTGTCGTCCGGAACAAGACGTATACTGGTCTTCTCAAACAGTCCGACCACGGGGAAGAGCAGGATACTGGCCGCCAGGTTGAAGATCGTGTTGGCGTTCGCGATGATACCGGAATTGACCACCGAATCCCAGATCCAGTCCAGGAATCCCAGACTGTGCAGAAGCGCAACGCCGATCAGGATCAGCGCCATCTTGCCGATGTTGAAGAGAATATTGACGATACCCACTCTCTTCTGCTCGGCGCCCGCTCCGATAAAGCAGACGATACCGGTCGTCACACTGTCGCCGAGATAGACGCCGACAATGACCGGATATACGGCCTTGAAGGTCAGCACTCCCGAAGCCGAGAAAGCCTGCAGGATACCGATCGTGGCGGACGAGCTCTGCAACACGAAGGCCACTGCGGCGCCGGTCAGGTATCCCAGGACAGGGTTGTTGCCCAGTCCGTTAAACAGCCCTTCCACAATACCCGATTCCGTCAAAACATTGACGGCCGCCGTCATATTCATCAGACCGGAAAAGAGAATACCGAATCCGATGGCAATATTTCCGAGCGATCTCGAGCTCTTGAACTTGCCGCCCATGATCAGGATGATACCGATGATCAGAGCGATCGGAGCCAGCGAAGAGGGCTTGAACAGCTGCAGCCAGGAGGTCGCGCCCCCTGTGTCGAGGTCCAGAAGTCGAATGATCTGGCCCGTGACGGTAGTACCGACGTTTGCACCGACGATAATACCGATGGACTGATGGAGCGTCAGAAGACCTGCTCCTACCAGACCGGAAGTGATCACGATGGTCGCCGTGGACGACTGAATGATCGCCGTGATGCCGAATCCCAGAAGGAACGCTTTGAGCTGATTGTTGGTGACGGATTCCATTGCCTTCTTGAGGGTTCCCGAAGAACTCTCTTTGAGGCCGTCGCCCATGAGCCGCATTCCGTAAAGGAACATGGCGAGGCCGCCGAAAAGCGTCAAAAAGTCGAATATGCTCATATATTTACCTTTTTCTGTTGTTTGTTACTTTACCCTGACTTCCATTCTATGTAGTGATCTGCACAATTGCAATGAGCAAAACACCCAAAATAACCAGGATTCCCAGGCAAGTCATGAGCAATGCGAACGTAAAATTGCGCAAAATGGGCCCGACAGCTTCCGCCGTGCCCTCCCGCAGCATCCGCGTGCGGCTCATCCGGCCGACGCCGGCCTTTCTGACCTTTTTCTCTCTGAAGACGGAATGGCGCAGGGTCAGGATCAGACTGTCCGTACTGATACTCACCGCATAGCACACGCTCTGAAACAGTTTAAGCCCATAGACGCATACCGGCGTCAGCACCTTGTCCTCGCCGAATACGGAAGCGACCGCAATGAGCACTCCCGGGATCCACTTTGTCAGGGCCGGCCTGTAAAGGCCTTCCTCCAGATCCAGCCGCTCCGGCCAGAGGTTGACATAGGAATCCTCTCTGTAGAGCACGCGCTTTACCACCAGCAGGTACACCGCTGCGCCGATGGCCAGCGAGATGGCGCTGCCTTTGAGATTCTCCGGCGTGAAGGCCGCAAATTCCATGATGTGCCCGCTTCCCGTGGCAAAATACAGAAGCCTCTTCGTCACCGGCGGCGCGCCGAGGATCACCATGAACAGTGAAGAGCCCAGAATAGCCGCCGTGCTGACGCCGTTCATGCACCTGCCGGAACTGTCAAACTTCTCCCGGGGATTCATACACCTGCCGGAGCCGTCAAACTTCTCCTGCACGTCCGCATCGCGGTTCTTCTCCACGAAGATGCAGAAAAAGAGCTTGCACATATAGGCGAAAGTCAGTCCTCCGGAGAAAAGGAAGATCCACTCCCCGACCTGCAGAAGATTTGCAATAGTGCCCGCCGTCGCGGCGCTGATCGTCACAAGACTGCTCTCCTGTGCCTCTCTCATGACATGGATGGCCTCCACGATTCCTTCGTGGAGCAGCGTCTTGCTGATATAGCCATTGAAGAGAGGCACCCCGCTGATGCCGAGTCCTCCGAGGGCAAACGCTATTTTGAGCGAAGTCTTGTTTCTGCCCCAGCCGCGGATCTCATCCAGCGTAAGCGTATGCAGGTTCATCACGACGACGCCCGCGCACATAAAGAGAGTCAGTTTGAGGAGCGAGTGGTTGATCATGTGCTGCACCGTTCCGGACAGCGCCGTCATCACGGCTTCTTCTTCGCCCACCGCGCCCATGAGCACCGTCACCGCGATGCCCGTCAGAATGAAGCCAATCTGCGACATGGACGAGCAGGCCAGCGTTCGCTTGAGGTTTATGGAAAACAGTGCCAGGACCGCGCCCAGAAGCATAGTGATCAGCCCGGCCGCCAGCACAATCAGACCGAAGCGGAAATCGCCCGCCAGCACATAAAGCGCAGTCATCAGGATTCCGTAGACGCCGACTTTAGTCAGAATTCCGGACAGAAGCGCGGACGCCGGCGAGGGAGCCGCCGGATGCGCCTTGGGAAGCCAGATATGGAGGGGGAACATGCCCGCTTTGGCGCCGAATCCCAGCAGGATCAGGATGCCCGCCGCCAGGACCTGCGGCTGCGCCAGACTGTCCGCCGAAGCGCCCTTGCCCTGCAGAGCCGCCGACAGCTCCGCGAAAGACAGCGTTCCCGCCGCATGCTCGAGCAGCACCAGCCCCATAAAAAGAAGCAGTCCGCCGATCACGGCCACAAACAAATACGTGTACCCCGCACGGATCGCCGCCCACGTCTCCTCGTGGATGACCCAGGTAAAGGACGTCAGTGACAGCACTTCGAAGAAGACAAACGCGGTCATCAGGTCCGCCGACAGCATAACTCCCTCGACAGCGCCCAGCGTGAACAGCACAAAGAACTTGTATCTGCCCAGATTTTCTTTCTCGTGGGCAAAATATTCCGGCGAGAACAACGTCGTTCCCACCCACATGATCGCCGTGATCACGGCGTACACCGCCCGGAAGCCTGTGACACAGAAGGTCAGGCCGCTGCCGGAAAGGATTCCTGGGATGATCAGGGACAGGCCGGCGGCGCCCGTCAGCACAAGGGTCAGTCCCAGAACGACAGCCGTCACAAAAAGAGCCGCATACTCTCCGGCCTTTTCATTTCGTTTTCCTATTGCAGCTGCCGCTGCGGCCCCGATAAACGGGCCAAAGACTACCATTGCGATCAGCATTTTTTCCACCTGAGTTAACAATATACCCTTTTCCGAAACCCTTCTTGAGTGGAATATCCACCGAAGAAGGGTTTTAAAAGAGGACTATGACCTCTAACTTCCCCTGCAGGCAAATACCCGCCCGCGCTACAGCCGCCCTTCCCCGATCGCCGTCAGGATCTCCAGAATCGGCCCCGGAAACAGCCCGGCCAAAATATTGCAGGCCGCAAACACATAGATCGGAATCAGCATGAGCGGTCCCGCCTCTTTTACATCGCTGTCCTTGTAGAGATCCTTCTCCTCCACCGGGAAGAAAGCTCTGATACTGATATTGATCGAGTACATGGCGCACAGAAATGCCGCGATGATCAGCGCCGCGACCCCGGCAAACAGAATATAAGGCAAGATGGCAGAGACCGTACCGCCTGCGGCTCCGCCCGCAGCCGCCGCCGCAGCCGCCTCCGTCGCCGCGTCCATCCCCGCCGTCAGAAGCTGCCACTTGGAGACAAACCCGCACAGCGGCGGGATGCCCGTCAGCGACAGCGCGCAGAGCGTATATGCCGCAAATGTATACGGCATGCGGCGCCCGATCCCATTGATCTCATAAATATAAGCTTTACGCGCCCGGTGCATAAAAGCGCCCGCGCACATGAACAGACAGATCTTGATCACGCCGTGGAAGACCATATGCGCCAGCCCGGCCTTGAGCCCCTGCGGCGTCATGCACATGGCCGCCAGCAGCATATAAGAGAGGTTGCTCATCGTAGAATAGGCAAGCCGCCTCTTAAAGTGCCGCTCCCGCAGCGCCTGCACCGCCCCGAACAGGAGCGAGAAGATCGCCAGCGACAGACAGATGGCTTGGGCCGCCGTCCCCCTCAGATAATCCGCCCCGAACACATAGTAAGTCATCCTCATGACGGCGAAGACACCCGAGTTTACCACCGCCACGGCGTGCAGCAGCGCCGTCACAGGCGTGGGCGCGACCGAGGCCGTCGGGAGCCAGTCGTGAAGCGGGAATACGGCCGCCTTGGCGCCGAACCCGATAAATCCCAGTACAAAAGCCAGCTGCATGGTACCGCTGTCAAGCACCTCGAAGATACTGCCGCCGTAGCGGAAGATTCCGTCCATCCCGTACATCGTTGTCAGCACGACTGCCATGAATCCCAGCGACGCCCCTCCGATCGTGTAGGCCGCATACTTTCGGCCCGCAAACATGCTCTCGTGCCCGCCGTAGTGCGTCACGAGCGGAATCGTCACCAGCGTCAGCATCTCGATGAATACGTACATCGTGATCATATCCGCGGAATAGCAGACGCCCAGCGTCACGCCGTATGTCATCACATAGAAGGCAAAAAAGCGATTGCTCCCTTCATCTCCCTTCATATACTCAAAGGCATACAGCAGTACTAACGGCCACATGATCGAGATCATGACCGCGAACACATTGGCCATGCCGTCCACGCCGAAGTTCACCGCAAACCCGCGGGTGAAGCTATAAACCGTCACGGACTCATGCGGCATCCAAAGCGCCGCCGCCCAGACACAGGCCGACGTCACACAGGCCACCGCTTCGCACAGGATTCTTCTCTTTATATCGTTTTCAACAGGTCTGATCAGCAGTGCCAGCCCGCCGAATGTGGGCAGCACGATCGGGATCAGCAGAAACAAAGGATTCAAAATCTATCTCCTCCCGCGATGTGGGTAATAATCTTCTTCCGGGCTCGCGGCGCGAGCCGAAACGTCTGAAACGGCGCACGTCCCTGCGCTTCCGGGCTCGCGCCGCGAGCCCGCGCAGTCAGAACGTCAACCCACTCATAAACGAATTCCCGAATACGCCGACCAGGAGCGATCCCGCGCACAGAATAAACATGGGGATCAGCATCAGCGCGTTCGGCTCCGCCTTCTCGGCGTTTTCCGTCCCGGTCACGCCTCCCGGGAAGAACCCGTCCACCATGACCGGCAGCAGATATCCGGCGGTCAGAAGCGCCGAGATCAACAGCACGACGGGCCCCAGCACCTCGAAGATGCCGGTCCCGCTGTCCATGGCAGCTGTCGCGATAGCCCATTTACTGGTAAATCCGCCCATGGGAGGGATTCCCACCAGGGAAATGGAAGCCGCCGTAAAGCACAGGAGAGTCAGCGGCATCAGCCGCCCGATTCCCATCAGCTCTGTGACTCTGCGGATCTTTAACTTGTAGATGAACACGCCGGCCACCAGGAAGAGACACCCCTTGGCGCAGGCATGGCTGAAGACATGGAGCAGGCCGCCTCTGAGCCCCTCCTCCGTCAGGAGCGACAGGCCCAGCATAATATAGGAGATCTGGCTGACCGTCGAGTAGGCAAGCCTCTTCTTGAGGACCTCCTCGCTGAAAGCCATGGTCGATCCCATGAGAATCGTCAGAAGCGCCAGACAGGTCCAGGCCAGCTGCACCCAGGTTCCTCTGAGGGTCTGCGCACCCACGGCAAAATAGACCAGCCGGATCACCGCCAGCACGCCGCCCTTGGCGATCATGGCCGACAGAAGTGCGGACGCGGGAGCCGGCGCGATCGGATGGGCCGTCGGAAGCCAGCCGTGCAGGGGATACATACCGGCTTTGGCGCCAAAACCCACAATCCCGGCCAGCACAGCGGCGTAGAGAATGTTCTCGGCGCCGGCATATTTTGACGGATCGAGGAAGCCGCCATAGACGAACAGATTAGGATCTTTCGCATAGTGATAGACGAAGAAAATAGCCAGAAGTCCCATCATGGCGCCCGCCACCGAATAGAACAGGTACTTAAGACCTGCGGCGACCGCTTCTTTGGTCCGCTCGTGCAGGACAAGCGGCATGGACGTCAGCGTCAGGAACTCGAAGCTCAGGTAGAGCGTGACAAGGTTGCCCGCGAAGCACTCCGCGATGAGCGCGCCCATGGACACCAGATAGAAGGCGTAGAAAGTCGGGATCCGCTCCTCCATCTTCATGTACTCGAAGGAATAGAACAGGACCACCGTATACAGGAGCAGCGCGACCGCCAGAAAGCACCGGCTGATCGTGTCCGCCCGGAATATTAAGGAGACGCCTTCCGCCATCTCTCCAAGGCGCAGTGTACCGCCGTCCATGGCCGCGGCAATGGCCGCCATGTCCGTCACGATCACCGTGCAGGCGTATAGTATTTTTTTCATGCGGTCGGTGGCAGTGGTCACCGAGATCACCGTTCCCGCTATCATCGGTATCAGTATTGCTGCGATCATCAGCATATCGTTATCCTCCATCTTGTGACTTCCTCACATGAACATGCCAAGGCCCTGCCCGATCACCTGCGCGAACACCCAGCTGAAGAGCCCCATTGCCAGATTCCCCAATGTGAGGACGATCATGGGAATATTGTAGTCCAGTCCGTGCCTGACCTTCGCCGCCGCTCGCTGCGCGGGCGTATAGATTCGGATCAGCGTCCGGATAAAGTACATCGCATTTAAGAGTGAACTGGCCGCCAGAGCCAGCATGACCAGAATCAGCTTGATCCCGCCCCTGTCCGCCGCCGCCATGGCAAAAAAGAGCTTGGACGAAAAGCCCGCGAAGATCGGGATTCCGATCATCGACAGACTCGGAAGCAGGAAAAACAGCCCCGCGTTAGGGTCCGCCAAGGCGCAGCCCTGCAGATTTTTGAACCGGAGACTGTCCCCGGAGACGTCAGCGAGCCTCGGCGTCGTCAGAAACAGCTGGGATTTGGTCACCGCGTGGGCCATGATGTGGAAGATTGCCGCCGTGTAGCCGGCCGTTCCGCCCAGTCCGATTCCCATATAGATGTAGCCGATCTGCGCGGCCGAGGAAAAGGCCACCATTCGGTTGATATTTTCCGCCCGAATGGCCGAGACCGAGCCGAAGATCATCCCGCAAAGTCCCAGCACGAACACAATATTGCGGATCGGCATATCCGTAAAGATGTCAATTCCGATCACTCGCCAGTATATTTTGATCAATAAGAAGATGTAGCTCTTGGAGACCAGCGACGAGAGCAGCGCCGCCGACGTGGGCGTCGCCCACCCGTAAGTATCCGGCATCCAGTAGTGAAAGGGGAACAGGCCGCTCTTGATCGAAAGCCCGATCGTCAGGATTCCCGTCGCCATGATCAGCACTGTTTTGGCGCCAGGGTCCTGGTACAGCATCGCGATCTCGGCGCGCATGGGCACCATCAGAAGGTTTCCCGTGATGTCGTACAAGAGCACTACCCCGAGCAGGAACAGGCCCGATCCCACCAGATTCAGGATCATGTAGCGCACCGCCGCCAGCGTCGTTCTTCCGATCTCGCGCACAATCAGCACGCCGCAGCTCGTGAGCGTCAGGATCTCCAGGAACACATATCCGGAGAAAATATCGTTGGTCCAGGTCATCGCCATCAGCGCCGCCGTCATCAGATTGACGATCGCATAGTAAATGTTGATCTTGCTCTCGTCCATATCCTCCTGCACGTAGCGCTGCCCCGCCAAAACAGCGCACAGCATCACGACAATGAAGACCAGCGCCAGCGACGCCTCCAACGTGCCGGCGCGCAGCTCGTTCCCCCAGGGCGCCGGAAATTCTCCCAGCACATACGTGAAGGACTTCCCCGCGTCCGCCGTGTACCACAGGACAGACGACACCATGGCCACGAGCGCGCACTCGTAGATGATGGTATATATTTTGGCTGTTTTTCCCCGCAGCATCGTGCACAGAACGCCTGAAAACAGGCTCAGCACTACGCTGAACATGGGGAAGTTTCTGATAAAGTCCACTCCCAAAGTCCTCCGTTTACAGTTCCCTTTGGCGGGCGGCCGCTTCCGCGGCGCATTGATTCGCCTGCCTTGAGCGGGCGGCCGCTTCTGCGGCGCATTGATCCGCCTGCCTTGAGCGGGCGGCCGCTCAGCCGCTCGCCTTTGCCTCTCCTTCCGGCCTGCGGCCGCTCAGCGGTCGTCCTCCCGGTGATCGGCAATGCTGTAGATCTCATCCAGGTTCAAAGTGTGGTAGCGCATATAGAGGCGCACTGTAAGTGACAGCATGATGGCCGTCACCGACACAGAAACGACAATACCTGTCAGGACCAGCGACGCCGGCACCGGGTTGATATAGGCCTGCGTGCTCTGCACGCCGTTCACAATGATCGGCGCCTTTCGGCCCTCTATGTATCCCATCGACGCAAGGAACAGGAATACGCCCGTGTCCATGATATTGAGCCCGATCAGTTTCCTGAACAGATTTCTATGAAACAGAAGCATGGTAAATCCGATACCGAATAAAATGACAGCCACGGCTTCCGTGCTGTTAGCGATCAGGTTTTCCATCCGCTGTGCCTCCTCAATTGTTTTCCAAACCTACACTTTACGCTCGTTTTCCCGGCAGAGTTCCTCACTCGCCTCCGATGCTTCCTCTTCGGAACAGACTGTAAAAGCCGAACATCGTACAGGCCACCACAAGTCCCACCGCGATATCCAGCGGCAGGATCAGCCCTCCGCTCAGTATGGCTCCGGGCGTGCCCTTGGGAATATGATTCTCGATCCCGTTCGCGCCGGTAAAGAAAACATATCCCTTCGCAAAACTGTAGAATCCCAGCGCGAAGAAAGCGATCAGATTTGACGCCCTCTTCGTGATGATCCTGTCAGAAGTCTTAAAACCATACGCCGCCGCACAGATCATCATGCCGGATCCCAGCACGGCTCCGCCGGAGAAACCGCCGCCCGGCGAGATCTGTCCGTTCAGCAGCACATAAGCTCCATACAGAAGCAGGCACGGCAGAAGAATGCCGGCCACCATCCGCATGATCGACTCCCTGTAGAGCTCGTGATATTTTTCATCGCGAATGGTATAGAAATCCTCATACTGCGTGCGCATGTTCTTCTTGTCTCTCATGAGCAGAACCGTCACGCACAAAAGCGCCGTAAACAATACATGAGATTCGCCCAAAGTATCGAACGCCCTGTAGTCCAGAATAATGCCCGAGATGATATTGACCGCGCCCGTCTCCTGAAGGCCGCTCTCCACATATCTCTTCACCACTTTCGTGCTCTCCGGGTTCTCCACGCCGTACCGCGGCAAAAAAGAGATCGTGAAAAGCAGCATTCCGATCAGTGCCACACAGCTTACCACCGCGACCGCGGTATAGAACACGGTAAAGCCCTTGTTCTCCGTCCGGATCAGATTCTTTCCCCATTGCGAGCTGCGCACGTAGTTCTTATAGTATTCTTTCTCTGTTTTGACTTTCTCTCTCGGGCTGTCGTGGACTTCTTCGGCATCCATCACGCTCTCGAGGATGTCGTGGTCCTCTCCGCCCAGATCCAGTTCGTCATTGATCTCTATAAACTTCACGTTGCATCTCCCGTTTTGTCGGCCATGTCAATTGCAGAAGCTCCGCTCTTGTCTTTCTCGGACTCTGGTTTGGCGGCCAGTGCTTTGGCGACTTCCGCCTGTTCCGGAGCTTTTCCGGCTTGTGCTTTGGCGGCCTGTGCTTTGGCGACTTCCGTCTGTTCCGGAGCTTTTCCGGCTTGTGCTTTTCCGGCCTCTTCTTTTCGCGCTTCCTGCTCAAGCGCCTCCAGCCTGAGGTCCTCGGTATGGATTCTGCGCAGCGTCAGCATGAACAGCACGCTGCTGACGCCGGCTCCGACGGCCGCCTCCGTGATCGCCAGGTCCGGCGACTCCAGAAGGACCCACAGAATACACATGATCGAACTGTAGGACATGAAGATGATCACGGCCTGCAGGAGGCTCTTTCCGAAGTTTACGCCTATTGCGCAGACGATCAGCAGGAGCAGAAGAATGATTCTTGCGATTTCAGTCAGCTGCATTGTCGCCTCCTTTGCCGGGGTGCTCTGGCGCTTTGGCCTGCCCTGGCGCTTTCGCCTGCTCCGGCGCTTTCGACGCTGTTTTGCCGGCTCTCTTTACGTATTTGCGCAGCACCGGGTTGGTGTAATATTCAACTTGTCCCAGGAAGTGCGTGGACACCGGCGACGTAAACCACAAAAAGAAGACAAGCACGACCAGCTTGAGTGTATCCATCTGAGGGCCGCGCGCCACCGCCAGCGACGCGATCACCAGGAAAATGCCCGCCGTGTCGCCGATTCCGGCCGCATGCATCCGATTCATCACAAACCCGAACCTGTAGGCTCCCAGCACAGCCGCGCCAAAAGAGCACAGCCCCAGCACGATTAAGATCGCCGCTATAAAAAATCTGATCCATTCCAGTGTCATTCTTTCACCTTGGTTTTCTCTACTTCCTTCTTGTTTCCTCTTCTTTTTCATCCTCATCCAACTCCGGCGCCTTCGGCCTCGAAGGCACGAACACAGACGCCATCATCAGAACCGCCACAAAACTGATCATCGCGTAGATCAGCGCCACATCCGCCAGATACCCTTCATCCAGCAGAACGGACAAAATGGCGATCGAGCAAATGGTCATGGTTCCCAGCATGTTTACTGAAAGGATCCGGTCCGTGCTGCGCGGCCCGATGATCGAGCGGATGACCATAAGTCCTATGAACAGAATGAGCACGATCAGCGCTCCTCCGTATAAAATCTGATAAGCTTGTTCTATCTTCATCAAGCCCTCACCTTTCCGATTGACCGCACAAAGACCGCGTCAAACCTTCACCTTTCCGATCAGCCGCACAAAGGCCGAATCCTCAATCCCTTCCGCGTATTCCCTGCGCAGACAGTGCACTACAAAGCGGTCTCCCTCCTGCACAAGGGTAAAAGTACCCGGCGTCAGCGTGATTGAATTTGCCAGAAGAGCATTCTGAAAGTCTGTCGGGAGCCCGGAGTGAAACTCCACTATGACCGGCTCGGGCTTCCTGCCGGGACTGTAGGCCACCCGGGCCACTGCCCACGCTGCCGCGAAGATTTCCCGCACCAGCACAAGCACATAACACAAAAAAAGCGGAAAATTCCTCCAGAACAGCCGCTCACTCTTCAAACTGTACCCCAGCACCTTTACAGCAAATACCAGTACAAGTACAGTCAGTGCAACGCCGAAAAGGAGGATTTCCGCATTTACCTTTCCATTCCATATGATCCACAGAAGAAACAGCAGTATCGCCATAGCGTCTCCCGTCTATTTGAATGATACATAATTAATCGCTATTTTGCCTGAATAATTAAAAAATTTGCTCCTTATAGCATACTCCTAAAAATTAAAATTGCAATAAATACCGTTGTTTTCAGTCTTTTTGCGGGTTCGTCCCCGTGACACACATTAAAAAAGTGTGTCACTTGATACGTCCCCCTGACACACTTCAAAAAAGTGTGTCACTTGATACGTCCCCGTGACACAAAACCGGCGCCAGGACCACCCCTGACGCCGGTTTTATTCAACCACTTCTTATTTCTTCTTCTCACCAAATCCCGGTGCAAAAATCGTCTTATCAATCGCAAATATGATAACCATGGCCACACCGCCTGTCGCGACCGTAGTCACGATGTTGCGGACCGCGTCCGGAATGCCGAAGGCCGCCGTGACGGGGTTCCAGATGCAGGTGAACAGGTTCATGATCAGCATGACGCCAATCGTGCCCAGCGCATGGAAGAAGATCTGCGGTCCCAGAGGTCCTTTGCTGCGGAATGTGACATTTCTCTGCAGCGGGAAGTTGATGCACTCGCCCAGGATGATGGAGGTGTAGTTTGCCAGCGTAAAGGCAAGTCCGCCGTCCGCGAGGCTGTTTCCGATGATGGCCAGCGTAAAGGGAACGCCGAACAGCTGCGTCTTAATGCCGGGCCACACCCACTCTACGTCTCCCACAATTCCTCTGTAGAATCCGGGCAGGAACGTCAGCAGCAGATATTTGATGAAAGTAACCACATAGCTGAAGATGATAAAGAGACCGCCTTCGCGGATCCACTGCGCCGCTTTTGGGTGCTTCTGCGCGAAGTTGTCCATAAATTCCTTCATAAATTACTTATCTCCCTTCAGTTTCTTCTCATATTTCTTGTTGGCGCTCATATTGGAGAAGTAGCCGCCGATCACCTTGCCGAGTCCTCGGAAAAGATGTCCGTTCACGGCGTCCACCATGCCTTCGACCATCTTCTTGTCGACCTGGCCGCCGGTCATTTTTCCGATGGCCCTGAAAGGCATGTTGTAGATGAACAGGACGTTCAGGTCGGGCTTTCCGGCCGCGTCCGCTTCCTGTTTCTTCTTCTCAAGCTGCTTGTAGACGAAGCGCGCCAGTCCGCTCTTTGCGTTGACCAGCTGGCAGATCGCGTCGTTCTCGCCCAGCTCGCTCGTCCAGCTGCCGTCCGGGATCGGGCCGCCCAGAAGCTCCGCGAAGGCCTCGTCCGGGATCTCCAGAATTCTGCCTTCTCTGTAAGCGGTCAGCTTCGTCTCGTCGTAAGGAGCGGGTGCCGCATCGCCGGCCACTTCAAGGCTTCCTTCCAGACGGATATCTTCCACGCTGCTGCCCACGCTGATCGCGTAGGTGCCGCCCTCGACCGCCCAGCCGTTCTTCTTCACGTTCCAGTAGCGGAAGGTGAAGCGGTCGAACGGAATCGTGACCGTCTTGGACTCGCCAGCCGTAAGGAAGACCTTGGCAAAGCCCTTGAGTTCCTTGCGAGCGCGGAATATTTTGGCGTCCGGAAGGCCCACATAGAGCTGCGCCACTTCCGCGCCGTCGCGGGAGCCGGTGTTCTTGACCGTGAAGGTCACGCCCTTGTCGTCCACCTTGAGGTCGGAGTACTCGAAAGTTGTATAGGAGAGGCCGAATCCGAAGGGATAGCGGACCTTCTTATCAAATGTGTCAAAATAGCGATAACCGACAAACAGGGCCTCCCTGTAATCGGAATTTCTCTGCTTTGCGGGATAGTAAGGGCTGGAAGGCGTCTCCTCATAGATCATGGGATAGGTCTCCGCCAGCTTTCCGGAAGGATTTACGCGTCCGGTCAGGATGTCGAGCATAGCGCCCGCGCCCGCCTGGCCTGTCAGATAGCCGTGCAGGATAGCCTTCAGGGAATCCTCCCACTCCATCTCGATAGAGGAACCGGCGCTGATCACGCCGACCACGTTGGGATTGACCTTCGCCATGGCGCGCAGGACGTCGATCTGTACCTGTGGAATGTGCATATGCTTGCGGTCGAGACCTTCGGACTCACTCATCTCGTCCAGGCCGAAGAAGTACAGGACTACATCCGCGCCTTCCGCCGCCTTGACGGCCTCGCTGAGCAGCGCGCTGTCCGCCTCGCCGCTTCTCTTGTAGCCGTGGCACATGGCCGTGACCTGCAGATCCGGCTCCGCGCCGATCAGCTCCTCGATCGTCTCCACCTTGGTGGAGTTGACCATGGAGGAACCTGCACCCTGATAGCGAGGCTGGAAAGCGAAGTCGCCTACCACCGCAACCTTGGTGCCCGCCTTCAGAGGAAGGATATCGCCGCTGTTCTTGAGCAGAATCGCGCACTGGGAGGCCGCTTTTCTGGCCAGCGCGTGGTGCGCCTCCACATCGAACTCCTCGCTGTGGCCCTTGGCCGCCTCGGTCGTCGTCAGCACTGCGTCCAGAAGCTCGTCGACGCGCGCGTCCAGATCTTCCATGGAGAGGCTTCCGTTCTTCACTGCCTCTACCAGCTCTCTCGCGCTGCCCAGTCCGGGCGCGGGCATCTCCAGATCGGACCCGGCCTTGACTGCCGTCACATGGTCGTTTGCGCCGCCCCAGTCGGAGACCACAAATCCGTCGTAGCCCCACTCGCCGCGCAGAATCTCCTTGAGCAGATGCATGCTCTCGTTGGCGTACTCGCCGTTGACCTGGTTGTAGGACGTCATAAGGGCGCCCGGCTTCGCCTCATCGATGGCCATCTCGAACCCTGTCAGATAGATCTCGCGCAGCGTCCGCTCATCTACGACCGCGTTCATCGCCATGCGGCGCTCCTCCTGGGAGTTGACCGCGAAATGCTTGATGCAGGAATAGACGCCCTGGCTCTGGATGCCCTTTACATAAGAGGCCGCCATCTTGCCCGCCAGATAGGGATCCTCTGAGAAATATTCAAAATTTCGTCCGCAGAGCGGGCTCCTCTTGATATTCATACCGGGTCCGAGCAAAATATTGACGCCCATCGCCTTGGCCTCTTCGCCCAGCGCGACGCCTACCTCGGTGCCCAGCTCTCTGTCCCAGCTGCCGGCCATGGTGGCTGCCGTCGGGAAGCAGGTCGCCGGAAGAGACGCGTTGAGGCCCAGGTGATCGCCCGCGCCCGCCTGTCTCCGAAGTCCGTGAGGGCCGTCTGACATGATCATAGACGGAATATTAAGTCTGGGGATATCTCTGGAGTCCCATTCCCCCTTGCCGCCCAAGAGGGCCGCCTTTTCCTCCAAAGTAAGCTGATCAATCAAATTCTGATGCTTCATTGATCCTCCTTCTCTATTGTCCGTGTTGTCTGTTACAAAATCAGCAAATTTATATATCATATATTACCAAAAAAGCCCGACCATGTGCGGTTTCTGGCATAAACCGTACATAGTCAGGCATAAATTGCCGTCTTTTCCGTTTTTGTTCAAGGCTCGCTGCGCCCTGTGCGATCACCATCTGCCAGCGCTCACAGCACCGGATTATGTCTGTCGCTCTGCGTGATCGGCTTTGGAATCAATATTTTGACCGCGAACTGCTCATCTCCCTGCTCATAAGTGACGGATCCGCCGTACTTGGCCGCCGCGTAGCGGATGCTTCGCACTCCGTAGCCGTGCATCTTCCGGTCCTCCTTGGTGGTCAACGGCAGGCCGTCCTTCATCGAGATCTCGCCCTCGCAGTAATTGGAGATCTCCGTGTAGACGAACCCTTTCTTCTCGGTCACCAGCATGTGGATCCAGCGCCGGCCCCGCTCCTGCACCGTCGCCTCGCACTCGATCGCGTTCTCCAGGGCGTTTCCGAAGATCGTACAGATATCCACCACGTGCATGGGGGAGATCAGCGCTCCGTCCGCGACGCATGTGAAGGCAATGCCCAGTCCGCGGATCTGCGCCTCTTTACCAGACAAAATAGCGTCCAGCACAGGATTTCCGGTCTGCCGCTCAGGCCTGTACTCCTCCAGCTGTTCCTCCATCTCCTCGATCGCCTGCATTCTCTTCTCAGGATCCATCTCCGCCTTGAGGCCCGCGATCTGGTGCTTGAGGTCATGGTACTTGAAATTCACCATGTCGATGGCTTCCCGCGCGTTTCTGTATTTTTCATACTGCGCGTTCAGGATCGTCTGAATTCGCTCCAGCTCCCGCTGCGCCTGGATCCCGATCAGCCTCAGGCGCACCGCGTAGAGCAGCACCAGACCTCCCAGGTCCACCAGCGAGCGCGTGTTGAACAGGTCGGCGTCAACAGCTTTGCCCTCTGCGAAAATATTGAGCGCAAATCCCAGGTTACTGATGGCGAAGGTCGCCAGCACGACGATGGCCGGCGGGATCAGGTCCTGCCACTGCACTCTTACTTCCAGCTGCGCCTCGAGCGTCCTCCGCTCGATCCACCCGATCACCGCAAGGACCAGCCCATAGACGAGAGCCATGACCGCTGCGGCGATAAACCGGTTCATCCCGCTGAAAGCCCGATAGCACCCCCGCACGATCTGCCAGCCCACACTGGCCATGAACTCGGCCGTCACAATAGACAAGAGTGTGTAGTAAAGGCAGATATGGTACGGGTAGTCCATACACATGGCCAAAAAAGCGAACATCAGCCCAAAGGCAGCCAGCATACAGGGAATCCACAGCAGAAGCGGCACATTGGCAGTCACAACCAGAAAGAAGCACTGCAGGACAAGGAATCCCGCAGCGATCCCGGCTGTCATGGCCTTGTCGTATTTGCGCGGCATGAAGAAAAAAAAGAGCAGGCAGGCTGCCCACTCTGCTATTCCTGTATGAATCCTCGGAATATCCGGGAATGTCGTTGCGATCGTATCCATCGTTTCCCCCGGTCAGTCGCCAATCTGTCTGGTGAGCGCGGTCATGAACTCGTTTCTCCTGGCCCGGCTGATCAGGAGCTTTTCTCCCCCGATCTCGCAGCACCCGTCGACAATTCCCTCGACATGCTGCAGGTTGACCAGATAGCACTTGTTGCTCCTGAAAAAGCCTTTGTCCGAGAGAAATTTTTCCGCGTCTCCCATCCGCTCCCGCGTCACAAAGTCGCCCTTCTTCGTGTGGTAGATCAGGTTGTGCCCCTCGCTCTCCACGTAGTACAGATCTGTCGTCCTGATCCTGCGCAGTCCGGTCTTTGTGCTGATGGTCAGAACGGATTCCTCTCTGCTCTCCATCCTCGAGACGGCCTTGTCCAGTTTTTTGGCAAAGATGTAGTAGCTCACCGGCTTGAGCACATAGTCCAGCGCATCCACCTCGTAGCCGCGGATCGCGTAGTCATTCCGGTTGGTTATAAATATGATCTGGACCTCCTGGTCCCACTCCCGGATCTTCTCCGCCGCCGTCATCCCGTCCATGAACTGCATCTGGATATCCATGAGCAGGATATCAAAGCCGCCTTTGTAGTCCTCGACCAGGTCTTCTCCGTCCTGATACTGCGTAACCTTGATCTGGCGCTTTGTCTCCTCGCCATAGCGTCGAACAAATTCTTCCAGTTCCGCGGCATATCTCTCTTCATCTTCCACAATCGCAATATGCAGCATATGTTCTCAATCCCCCCTGAGCACGAGGCTCGCAGAACGGCCCCGTATTTCTCATTATAGCAGATGGAAGAGATATTTGCTCAGCTTACATGTCCGCAGATGTCTGCTCCGGGGTCTGCTCCGAGGTTTGCTCCGAGGTCTGTTCAAACAGATTCGCCGCCGCCTGTGTCACCATTTCCCTGTACTTGTCGCGGATCGCTTCGGGCGCCACTATTTTCACCTTTCCTTCGAAAGGGAACACCCAGCCGTAGAATGTCGGGCTGTCCGCCACATTCACTCTTGCGCAGAACGTGTCCTCCGAAGTCCTCCAGGTCTCCACCTCCTCGCCGAACTGATCGACGATGTACTTCATCATATCATTCTGACACTCCAGGACCACCTGCACCTCGTCGCCCGCGAACATTCGGAACTGATGCTGCACGTACTCCTCTATATTGAGTCCTTCGGGCATGGGAACGGCGTCCTCTTCCAGCATCCCGGTGTTCAGCATGCGGTCTACGCGGAAATTTACGACTTTCTGCCTGGCGTCCGAAAAACCGCACATGTAGTAATGATTGTCGTCCCAGACCAGCGCGTAAGGGCTCACATAATATTTTGCCCCGTCATGGCGAAGCCGCCTGTTCTTGTCCGCGTCGTACTCCACATACTGGAAGCAGATCTTCTTTCCACTGTTGATGGCGTCCGTGATCGCGTCCACGATATAGTAGATCTGATAATTGTCCGCCTTGAGGCGGTCCGCCATATAGAGATGGCGGGTGATTCTCTGTGACTGATGCTTGCTGACGCACCCGACGAGCTTTGCCACCAGAGTATCGCTCTTCTCCTTGGAGATGAACCGGGAAGAACAGACCGCATCGATCAGCAGCTTGATCTCCGGGATCTCAAAACCGCGGCTCGCCAGGAAAAAGGAGTGCTGCGTGCTCTTGACCGTCACGATATCGAATCCCTCTCCGACCAGGACGTCGATATCATCCTTGACTGTCTTTCTGGACGCATGGGCGTCCTCCGCACTGAAGATCTTCACCAGCTCGGGGGTTGAAACGGGGTGATCCTCGTCCGTATTTTCAAACAAATATTTCAGCATTCGAAAGGGTCTCTGTTTGTTGCGTATATTTGTCATGGGAACCTCCAAGTTCATTTTGTCTGTCATCGTTTACTATATTTAATAAATTATATCTGTTATTTTGATAAATTTACATAGCTTTTACAATATATTTCTTCCTTATGACTCCGGAAACGCTAATTATTTCAGTTTTTTCTTTCTCCACCCCGCAAATCCTGACGTAAAAAAACGGCCTCCCGCCGGGCAATACCCGGGCGGAAGGCCGCTCCCTCTGTGAACTATTAATGCAATACCAGATACATGATCACGGATACGACTGTGCTTGTGAGACCGATCGCCGCCTCATAGGGGATCAGCTTCATGCGGTCACCGATGGACAGGTTGACCGCGCCGCCCGTGGCGTGGAAGAAGGAGCCGTGGGGCAGGGAGTCCAGAACCGTAGCTCCCGCGTGGACCATTGCTGCTGCCGCCAGCGCCGACACACCGTTGGAGAGCAGTGTGGGGGCAAAAGTCTGCGCTGCCACTGTTGCTCCGGCAGTGGTCGACGCCGTAGCAGCTGCCATCAGTATTCCTGCAAGCGGTGCAAGTACAAAAGCGGGCATATTCATTGCTTCCAGAATATTGGTGACGTCATACTGAAGTGCGGAAGCCTTGATGATACCGGCGATCGTGCCTGTTCCGATCAGAAGGATTGAGACACCGATGACCTTGCTCAGGCCGAATTCCATATATTCTACACAGTTTTTCACTTTTCCGGTGGCGATCATACTTACGAAGCCGCCTACGGGCAGTGCGATCAGCGGATCGATGGCGATCCCTGCGATGGGGCGAAGGGCGAGCATGACGATAACAACAACGGGACCAAGGACGGCCGCTCCGAAACCGGGCAGTTTCTTCTCTCCGGTGCTCTCCATATCGGCGGAGGTGATCTCATCGCCGCTCTTTTTCACCAGCATGGACGCAAGGAAGATGGTCATGACAAGGGCGAAGACCGCGGGGACGGCATTTCTGAACATGACAGCCGTCAGATCCTGGGAGAACGCCTCGGATACTGCGATGGTGTTAGGGTTGGGGGAAATAATATTTCCCGCCTTGCCGCCGCCGATCATGGCAACCAGGATGCCGCTCTTGGACAGGCCCGCTCTCTTGCCGATCGCCAGAGCGATGGGCGCCACCGTGATGACGGAGATATCGATAAATACGCCGACGGCGCAGATGATCATGGTCGCAATGGCAATGGCCGCCACGGCTCTCTTTTCTCCGAGCTTTTCAACGATGGTCTCCGCGATCTTCTCCGCCGAGCCTGTCTTGATCAGGGCGCCTGCCAGAATTCCGCTGGTCAGAATACGGAGGACGGATGACATCATGGAACCCGCGCCGCTCACCATCGTGTTTACGGTATTGGCGAGTCCGCCGCCTCCGATCAGGCCGCCGATGAGCGCGCCCAGGATCAGGCTGTAGGCGGGCTGCACCTTCTTAATGATCAGTACAATTGCGATTACAAGTCCGACGATTGCTCCTAATGTTGTGAACTGTGCTTCCATTTTTACCTCCATGTCGAAGCGCCTTGCGCTGAGACACGCGAGGAGAATGTCGCGAAGGCGAATTCTCCGACGCGATCTGCAAGGTTTGTGGCGCTTCGGCACAAACCTTGTGAGTGAAAAATCAGCTCATCAGAGTGATTTTTCACTCTTCCTTTCTGTAATACCGCTTAGTCTTCAAATGGCTTAGATGTCTTTTCGTCAAAATCTTCAGCCCTGCAGCCTCATTCCCGCGCGCACCATGCGGAACATGCGGATCGCGCCCTTATAATACAGATCCTCCGCTTTCTCAAGCGCCTTTGCCAGCGGCATCGGAGCGTCCACGGTCGTCATGATCGAGTCAATGCCGTGCTCATAGATCTGGTCATATCCTTTGCCCAGGCTGCCGCAGAGCGCTGTCACCGGAATATCGTACTTCTTTGCTCTGTCGCCGACGCCCTGCATCACCTTGCCAAAACAGCTCTGCCAATCCGTTCTTCCCTCGCCGGTCACCACCAGGTCGACGCCCTCCAGGATCTTATCAAAGTCGATCAGGTCCAGGACCGTCTCGATGCCGGACTTCATCTCGGCTTTCAGGAAGATCTTCAGCGCTGCGCCGAGGCCGCCCGCCGCTCCGGTTCCGGGCGTATCGTCGGGATTGATCCCGAACTCCTTAATGATCACGTCGCGGTAGTTGCACATGCCCTTCTCCAGTCTCTCCAGGATTTCCGGTGTGCCGCCCTTCTGCTTTCCGAAGGTAAAAGTGGCGCCGTCTTTTCCGCAGAGCGGGTTCGTGACATCGCACATAACGGTGAAATGCGCCTTCTTTGCCTTCTCGTCAAGGCCGCTGACGTCGATGTGGGCTACTTTCTCAAGTTCGCTCCCCTTGCCCTCGAGCACATTTCCATCCGCGTCCAGGAAACGAATGCCGAGAGCGCTGGCAAATCCCATGCCGCCGTCATTGGTCGCGGAGCCGCCGATCGCGATGGAGATGTCCGTGTAACCGGCGTCCAGAGCCGCCTTGACCAGTTCTCCCGTTCCGTAGGTTGTTGTATTGAGAGGATTTCTCAGCTCCTCAGGCACCATGGGAAGTCCGGAGGCCTGGGCCATCTCGAGGACCGCTTCCTTGTCGCTCAGTCTTCCGTAATAAGCCGTGACCGTCTCCATCAGCGGTCCGTGGACCTCTTCGTAGATCTTCTGGCCTTTTCTGGCGAGGATCACCGCATCCGTTGTGCCCTCTCCGCCATCCGCCACCGGAACTCCGAAAGTCTCGCAGGGTCCGAACACCTCGTGTGCCGCCTTGGTCAGAAGCTCCACCGTCTGCTCGCTGGAAAGTGTTCCCTTAAAAGAATCCGACGCAAATACAAGTTTCATAGTTTACCTCCCTTGTTCTGTTTCTTGTGTTTTTGTACCATCCTCTTTTTGTGCACTTTTGGAAAATATTTGAAATCTAGTCTTCACTTTTCCACTGATTATTCTGTTTTTCTCTTCTTATGAGTCAATTTTATGGCAAAATAGAGAATGCGGCAAAGAACCGCATAATAAAAACGAACGCCCTGTCTTGTGTTTTCAACACAAAACTTGCGTTCGTTTTCGCTATGCCTTTATGATGTGACTTTTTCCCGGGCAGTGCCTTTCGCCGGCTCACTGTTTTGCCAGATAGAGGTACAGAAGTTCCATAAATCTTCGGTCGTCCGCGCTCTCCAGCGGATCCAGCCCCAGGTAGTCCTTCATTTTGTTGTAGCGGTAGACCAGCGTGTTCTTGTGAACATAGAGCTCCCTGGCCGCCTCCGAGAGATTGTAGTTCGCACTCTCCAAGGCTCCGATCAGCTCCACAAACTGCCGGCGCAGATCCTCACCGATCTCTGTGCCGTAAATATAGAAGACCTGCTGCAGTTCCTGCCTGGGGATCAGCGTCCGGAAATACTCCTTGATATAGTCCGAAAGGAAAATGACTTCCCCCGGGGCGTTTACATGGGACTCCAGCCATTTGCAGTGGCGGTACGCGTAGTAGTACTGGGAAAACCTTTTCTGGAGCGAACCCACATAGAATACCGCCTTGACGCCCTTGTCCGACAGCCACCTGCGGATGTATTCCAGGTAGTCCTCGATCTCCTCCCGATAATCCGTCAGATTCCTGCGGCCGTCTACCTTCACTGTCTTGAAGACCAGCAGGTGGGTCTCGTCGATCACGTAGCTGAAGTCCTGCCTCCAGTGGCCCTTTCCTCTTCGCAGCACCTCCAGGACGTCCTCCGCCGGCGGAAGCTTCCGGCTTCGGCCTTCTTCTTCCTTCGGCCTTCGGAGCCTGCACAGCACCGGCACTCTCACAAGTTCCTCATCGTACTCGAGCTGCCTGGCGATTCCCCTTATTTCTGTGGAATCCGCGTACTGTCCCTGGGTCAAAAGACTCAGAAAATGTTCTTTTCTTGTTCTGCGCAGACGGATCTGCTCCTGCTGCTTTTCATACCGGAGCATAGCCTCCATCGCCATGCGCGTGATCATCGCCACGTCCCGGATCTTATCGGGGTCGCCGGTCACGCCGACGACCCCTTCCTTTCGTCCTTCATGGAGGATCGCCATATTGATGCCCGGGAGCACCCCCGGATAGGTCCTGTCATCATGGACCACGATCACGTCCTTGGAGCCGTGAATGATGCGGTCCGCCACTTCATGATAGGTGCCGACTCGCTCCGGATCCCGGCTTGCTATGATCACACCCGTCTCATCCATAATGTTGATATTGTATTCCGTGTACTGCGTGACCTGCTCTATAAATCTTCTTGCCAGTTCCGCCTCTATCATGCCGGGACATCCCCCCCTATATTCAAGGCTCGCGAAGCGAGCCGCTGCGCCGCGTGCGGGTTGCCGACAGCGGCAAGGTCCAACCGTTTTCCGCACGCGTGTGCATCATCTTACCAGTCGAAATCCGTATCGGAATCGATTCCCACGTGCAGTTCTTTCGCTGTCCGCCTGAGGATCTCAGGCAGCTTGTAGAGATCTGCCTTGTTCATCTCTCTGATCTCCTCTCCCAGCTCATCGCAGAACTTCTGTGCCTTCTTTACATCCTCCTCCGTGATCTTGTCGGACCCCCGGAGCTTCTCCGCGCATACATAGACCACATAGGCGAGCCTGAGATTATCTGTATAGCTCTCCTCCGCGGAGGGAATCGCGTACTCGATCTCCTTGCTCGTGTCCTCCAGCGGCTCTTTGTATCGGACCTTCACGGTTCCAAGCTCGGAAGATCCCGTCGTCACCATCTTCGTGTACTTGAATCCGCTCTCCACCGGTTTGCCGCTCTCCCTAAGGACCAGCTCATAGAGCGCGACGCCGTAGCCGCCCGAGCCGAAAGGTTCGGAGATCACTTTGTCGTTCACAAAATCTTCGTGGCTGATCTCCCTGTTCTCGAAGCCCAGCAGCCGGTAGCTCTCCACCACCTCGGGGTTGAACTCGACCTGCGCCTTCACGTCCTTGGCGATGACATTTACCAGCGACACGTACTCTTCGTCGATACACTTTTTCACGTCCGCGAGATTATTGACCGTGCGATAGACGCCGTTCCCGTGCTTGGCAAGTGTCTCCAGCTTGTCATCCTTGTAATTGTACAGCCCTGTGCCGATCACGCTCAGGAACAGATTGCTCTTTTTCTTCTCCTCGATCAGTTCTTCAAGGCCGCCCCGGTCCGTGATGCCAAAATTCAGATCCCCGTCCGTGATCAGGATCACCTGGTTGTTGCCGCCTTCCACATACTCCTCTTTGCCGATCTCATAGGCTGTCTCGATACCGGCGGATCCGTAAGTGCCGCCGAAGATCTCAAGGCCCAGCAAAGCCTCCAGTGCCTTGATCTTGTCCGCCTCTTCCCAGATCCTCATTCCCTTGAGAACAACTTCGTCCCTTGAGCTGTATGTGACAAGGCTCAGCTTGTCGCCGGCCTTGAGCTTGCTGATGATCGTCGCGACCATAGCCTGCGTCTTTTTCGCGTTGCCGCACATACTCCCGGAGACGTCCAGCAGGATCACAATATTTTGACGCTCCTTTACCTCTTCCTTCCCCTGGACATTGATATACAGGAGTTTCTTGCCGCCCGTGGAGGCGCACAGCTCATGGGAGATCTTAAATTTCTCCGCCTCTGGCTTCTCGCTCTGATAGCGGAAATAGTTGAGCATCTCCTCGATCCTTACCATACTCTTGTCAATGCGGCGGTCGCTGCGGAGCTGGTTGAGGATTACGCCGGCGGACGCCGTGTTGGTCGTCATCCGGAACGTGGAAGTCATATTGACGGCTGCGCTGCGGAACTCCTTCTCCTCAATGGGATCGTATTCATCCGTCTCCATCAGCCTCTCGGCGAACCGCCTGCCGCGCGGATTCGCTCCTGTGAAAGACGCCGTACTGCCTGCCGTGGAACCGGCCATAAGACTCATAGAGTCGGCCATCGGAGCTTCCTCTTCCAGAATACCGGACGCGGATGCCTCCACGGGAGCCGACATGCTGCTCTCTTCCGAATCAAGGCTCGCCTCTCTCAGCACGCGTCTCCTGCCGGCAGAGTCTCTCCGCGCGGGACTCGGCGCAGGTGCCGATCGCAAAAATGACGGGACATTCGCTCCGGGCGCGCCCGATGACATATTGCTGCTCTTAGACGAGGCCACAGGCGCGCCAACACTGCGCAGCATCCTGCTGATTCTGCCGCCGCGGACCGTCTCCAACTCCTCCTCGCCGTCTCCTTCTGCCAGCTGCGCAAGGATCCTCTCATATCGTGTATCTATAGTCGTATTTGAGGTCCGGCTGACTCCATAAGTAAACAGCGCCAGAACCGTCGCCGTGCGCTCATCATATCCGAGGCTGCGATAATAGTCATAATAGTCTCTCTCTTCCTTACTGCGGCTATTCCAATCGACTTCTTTTTTCATATCGTTCTCCTTTCCGAATCCGAACTCTCTTTGCTTACATGACCTTCATGCACCTATTGTACTTGTTTCTGATCGGAAATTTGTCGCCCCGCAGGCGACAATCCTGAAAATCGCCCTTTGCCGTCCGCGCCGCGCGGCTTATTTCCCGGCCTTTTTCTTCTGAATATGGTAATTGATCACCGTCGAAAGGTGTTCACCCAGGAGATGCGATCCTACCGTCACGAGCTTCATCTTTGTGCCCGGTATGACCAGCATTTTGCCTGCCAGGGCGCCGTCCACGCCTTCTCTCGCGGCCTGCTTCGCCGTGATCTGCCTGCCCGACACAAGGACGCCCGAGTTTTTATTGAAGGCCGTGTCCACCGGTCCCGGACACAGACAGCAGACTTTCACAGGGCTCCCGGCCTGCCGCAGCTCCTCGTGGATCGCCTCTGTCAGCCTCACCACATAATTCTTGGACGCGTAATAACTCGAAAAGGTCGGGCCCGACGTAAATCCCGCGCAGGAGCCGACGTTGAGCAGCACGCCGTGTCCGTTCTTCACCATTTCTCTCAGAAACAGCTTGGACAAAATATGGACCGACGTCACATTGAGATCAATGAGCGTCAATTCCTTCTCCAGGTCTGTATCGAGAAAGAGCCCGTACACGCCCATTCCGGCATTATTGACAACGAAATCAATATTTTGGCTTCCTGCCTGCGCGCAGCACTCCTCGAAGAGGCGCACGCATTCCTCCCGCTTCGACAGGTCTGCGGGAATGACCAGGACCTTCCTGTCCGGATATTTGTTTATGATCTGTCCGCGCAGTTTCTGCAGACGGTCCTCCCGCCTCGCTGTCAGGATCAGGTCGTACCCTTTATCTGCAAGATATTTGGCGATCTCCAGACCGATTCCGGCACTGGCGCCGGTGACAAGTGCATACATAGTCCACCTCCAAGAAATCTTACTGCCATTTGTTCTTTTTACTATAGCACAAAAACAGCCTCCGTACTCACAATGGAGCCGGAGGCCTGTCTTATTAATCTGTGTCCCGAAGCGCTGTGCGCTTACGCTATTTTGATCAGATCTTCTTGGTATATTCTTTATAAATGAATGCGTAGCAGGTGCCGCCGCGGGGATCGTTGATCAGCAGTCTGTACCACTTGCCGTCGCTGGTGATGCCGTCGACTTTCAGCTTGTGGCCGTACTCATAGGTCTTGGCGATCGGTCCGTCGGGAGTATATCTGCAGTTCAGGCTCGAAGCCGTGACCTTTACCCAGATCGGGGTGATCGCTTTGACTGAGATCTCCTGTCTTCCTACGCCGCCGGTAACCTGATCCAGTTCCTCTGCATTCATCTTGTTTTCCATCATGTCGCTCATTTTTTATCTCCTTTTTGTGCGGGTCTGTCTGACCGTTAAAACATTGTTTTTTGCCTTACACATATATATACTGCTGCCCGGCACAAAATCCAACCCAAAAATTTATTTGACATTTTCTTTCGTTTTGGGTACAATATCATCTGTTCGCAGGAGTGGCGGAATGGCAGACGCGCAGGCTTCAGGTGCCTGTTATGGCAACATAGTGTGGGTTCAAGTCCCATCTCCTGCATCTTCTGTCACACATTGCAGGAATAAGCGGAAGTGTCGGAACTGGCAGACGAGCAAGACTAAGGATCTTGTGGTGGATACACCGTGTGGGTTCAAGTCCCATCTTCCGCATCATAAAGCCCGGAATCATTGAGCATTCAATGAATCCGGGCTTTTTGTAACTATTTCAGCATTTGGGACTTGATGTGCTGAATAGTTACATTTTTTTCCCGTCCCAATATTTTTTTGTAATCATATTGTTTTTTCCTCGTCTGTTTTTTTAGAAGCTGTCGCCGACAGTTTCCAATCCGCATTTCTAATACGGTCTTATGTCACATCAACTGTTTTCGAAAGGAGTTATATGTCTGCAGAAGAGATCAAAACCACATCCCCCCTGTTAATCGACGACGACAATGACGAGATTACTGATGGTATTGACTGCGACACGGACAGTGAAGCTCTTTATACCGCGGAAGACCTCATCGTCTCCGACTCAGTACGGATCTACCTCAAGGAGATCAGCAACTACCCTCTTCTTACTGCCGAAGAAGAGATTGCGCTCGCAAAGCGCATCGAGGCAGGCGATACTTACGCCCGCCAGCAGCTTGCGCAGGCAAATCTCCGGCTTGTTGTAAACATTGCCAAGAGATACAAAAACACTAACCTCCCCTTCCTGGATCTGATCCAGGAAGGCAACATCGGCCTTATGAAAGCGGTCGACAAATTTGATTACAGGAAAGGCTTCAAGTTTTCCACCTACGCCACCTGGTGGATCAGGCAGGCAATTTCCCGCGCCATCAATGACAAGTCCCACATAATCCGGATTCCTGTCCATCAGTGCGAGCGGATCAACAAGATCAGGCGCGCGTTCCGGGAACTCTCTCAGGAACTCGGCCGGGAAGTCACCCCGGAAGATATCGCCGAGAAGCTCGATATGTCCGTCGAGGAGGTTGACACTTTACTCCGTTACTCTATGGATGCCGTCTCCCTTGATACCCCTGTCGGAGAGGAACAGGACAGCCAGCTGAGCGATTACATTCGCGACGAGGGCTCCCTTGAACCTGAGGCAGTGGCTGTCGCCGCCTCAATGAGAGAATCCGTTGTCGGGCTCTTCGACTGCCTGACCGTCCGTGAAGAAGCGATCCTGCGCCTGCGGTTCGGCCTTGACGACGGCAGGGAGAAGACCCTGGATGAAGTAGGAGGAATTTACGGCCTCACCCGCGAGAGAATTCGCCAGATCGAGGCCAAGGCGCTCAGAAAGCTCCTGATGCGCCAGGTGCACAAACACAGAAACCTTCGCGATTATCTCGCGTGAGTCACTTGAGAGGGCTGCCGCATTTAGAGAAAGACGAAACACATTTATATGACGTTCAGGTGCCGCCGGAGATGTCTCCGGCGGCACTTGTTCAGCATTCTCATCCGGCTGCCAACTGCGTTGGATTATTTGAATATTTTTTCTTCCATGGCCCCCATCGGCTTTTCTGGCAGCCGGCACATAATTAAGAAATCAAGGCAGTTTATTACCTGCGTTGGATTAATAACAAGAATTCTTCCTCCATGGCCCCCATACAGGCAGCATATCAAACGCACTGTATGGAGGCCAGCGCCACTGTAATGAGCCTTATGGTCCAACTTGCCGTGAAAGACTCCGATATTTACAGATTTTTTTGCATTTTGCCTGTTTTCCATGGAGGCAAGCTGACCAAATCTTCCCCATATGATCCAACCAAATGAAAACGCAAAAAAATCCGGCCATTAGGCCGGATTTTCACTGCTTATTCAGGGTCGTTGCACTCTTACAAATGTGACAGCCCCACTTTTAATGCCCATTATTGGCGCGCCGATCATGCGCTTCTGTCGAAGGACTCATAAGCGAGTCCGAAATCATGATCAGATCTTCTTGGTGTACTCTTTGTAGATGAAAGCATAGCAAGTGCCACCGCGAGGATCATTGATCAGCAGTCTGTACCACTTGCCGTCATCAGTGATTCCGTCAACTTTCAGCTTGTGGCCATACTCGTAGGTCTTGGCAATCGGTCCGTTGGGGGTATATCTGCAGTTAAGGCTGGATGCTGTAACCTTTACCCAGATCGGTGTGATAGCTTTTACGATAATCTCCTGTCTGCCAACGCCGCCTGTAACTTCGTTAAGCTCTTCTGCATTCATTTTATCCATCATTTCGCTCATTCTAATTCTCCTTTCTAAAAGGTGCGTGTTCTTTATATCATTATATACTTTTGCGCGTATGGAATTCCATGGTTATTTGGTAATTATTCAGCACCGGATTTCGAAGGAATCCAAAACAAGCGTTCGGCCTGTACAAACAAATGTACACCCGTTCGATTAGAATCAAATCATAGAAGAAAACAAGAAGAGAGCAACAGTTTCAAAGCTTAATGAGGAGGGAGGTCTGCTATGAAGGGATATCTTAATGGAAACGGTTACATGGGTTTGGTTAACGGCCGCTACATTTTATTTGCCAGTGAGGCCGAGTATGAAGAGTACATGGCAGAGGAGGAGTGAGCGATGGCAGTAGCAAGAATATATAAGATTATTTACTGGGTGATTGGAATCGCTGCGATGCTGAGCATGGGAATGCAGGCGATCGCCTGATAAGACGCACACGCGTGCGAAAAGAACGGGCTGTCGCATTTATGAACTTCGACGTCCCCAAAAAAGAGTTTAAAATCCGGCCTTCCGGCCGGATTTTTATTGAATAATGTAAAGCGCGACGACAATCTCAGCAGGATCATCTCTCTGACAGAATCACTTTTCCAACAAATTATGGAGCAGGTGCTCCCTGTGATTGATGAAAACCTCTGTCACCTGATAACTCTCGGTCTCTTCATAGGAACAGGGATGGATCACACCGCCGTCGAAAGAGAGGATTTGAGCGCCGGGCAGTCCGAGCAGGATTGGCGAGTGAGAGGCAATGATGAATTGAGCGCCGCCCTGCGCACAGCGGTGAATTTCCACGAGCAGCGTGAGCTGCCGCTGGGGAGACAGCGCTGCTTCAGGTTCGTCGAGAAAGTAGATCCCGTTCTCGCGGAAGGAATTCTGAACCAATGCAAGAAAGCTCTCCCCGTGAGATTTCTCGTGGTAGTGCTGCGGAATGCCGCCGGGCCCTCTGCTGTACTCGTTCTCCATGGTGGCAACATTGTAGAAGCTCTCCGCGCGGAGAAAGTATCCGTAGACCGGTCTGCGAACGCTGCGGGAAAGGCGGATGGCACTGTGCAGTTCCGAATGGGAATCGTAGGTCGAGAAATTGTAATTTCTTGTGCCGCCCTCGGGGTTGAAGCCATAGGCGACCGCGATCGCTTCCAGCAGTGTAGATTTTCCGCTGCCGTTTTCACCGACAAAGAAGGTGACCGGCTGCTCGAAATCAATCTGCTCAGCGCTGCTGATAGAAGGGATGGAGCGAAGGTAGCTGTCGGGCGATATTTTGCGCCAGTCAATCATGGCGCTTCTTATAAACTGATTGGTCATGGTAATCCTCGGCTCGGAGCGTACGTACGCCGGAAAACGAAACAGGTTGTAAAACAAATAGCTTTGCTATAATCATACCAGAATGAATTCAATTTCTTTGAATTATTCTTATATTCTCCTATCATGGAATTGACACCTCACCACACAGGCTCAGATGAAAGTATTCTTTGATCTCCTGAGCATCTTCCGTCTGCCCCAGCACCCAATCCTCCGGGAAGATGTTTGCGCTGTCCACCGCTTTATGATTGTTATTCCGGATCACAGCAGATCATCATTATACACTGCCCGCTGGCCGCCCACAAACCGGGGACGTCTGCGCGCACATATCAGAACTGCTTCCCCAATCCGGTTTACCGGAATTCGGATTGGCACAACAACAGGCTTAATATGCATCCCGATCAGAGTTCCTCCTATATCCATTCCTGCTGATGCCTTCCGGCAAATGGATTCCACGGCTACCGGGTCTGCAAACCTGTGATAAGCAGTAGTTCCAAACGATCCTCCTGCCTTGGGCTGCGGGATCACATTAACTTCCTCCAGGTCGTATTTCTCGCAGGCTTCTCTCTCAACGATCAGCGCCCTGTTAAGGTGTTCGCAGCACTGCGCTGCCAGAAAGACCTTTCTTTTCTTAAGAGCAGCATATATTCCTTCAAATACTGCTTCTGCGGCCTCAAGACTTGAGCCGGTTCCAATCCTTTCACCGATCACTTCGCTCGAAGAACACCCGACCACAAAAAGATCTCCCGCTTTTAAGTGTGCCGCTTCGCAGACAGCTTCCGCCGCCTTTTCACTCTGTTTTCTTATTTCGTTAAGGTCTGCCATTTCATCTCCATTCCCTTTTTCAGTTAAATCTGGTGGAGTCCACCTATCCTATATTAATTCGTACTATTTATGCCTGTTAACCAAATAGTATACAGAAGTCTGGTCATAATTGTATTGCCACTCATTACTATATTATTAATATCAGATCACTGCTTATACCGCCTTCTTCTTGCTCACTAAGATGATCATTCTGTATTAGAAAAGGACCCGCACCGCGGATCCTTCTCTTTTTGGTTTTATCAAACTCTATTTTCCACCTCACTCCAACTCCGAAAACTTGTCATTGAAGAGCGCCTTAATCCTCTCATACTGCTCCTGCGTAGGTTCCGGAGCCTTCTCTCCGGCATTCAGAAGGATATGTCTGGCGATGCTGTCACAGCGGTCGATGATCCTCTCATATCCGGTACAGATTTCCGAGAAGGCCCTGCTGCCGTCCGGGCTGCACTCGCCGTTGTGAAGTCTTCTTACATTTCTTCTGTTGATCCGGCCCAGGAGGTCCGTGATGATCTCCCTGTAAACCTGCACGGTACCGGCAAGTCTTGTATTCTGCGTCGCGTAGTCGTGCACGGTTGCTTCCAGAATTTCCTGGACAGCGCTTCCGAATGTGCTCAGGTCCTTCCTCGCTTCCTCGGAGAAGCTGTCCCCCTTCTTCTTGAGCCCCGTAAAGGACTCCTCCATGAACCCGATCTTATCCGCCATTTCCGCGCAGTTATTCACAACGCTGCTCAAAAAGGCGAGATTTCTGGCGTCCGCGTCATGCATCCTGTGCTCGGAGAGGCGTATGCAGTATTTTCTGATCTGGCTCACATAATGATCCGCCTTGGTATCCAGATGCTTCATTTCCTCGGACTTCTCATCCAGGTTCTTGTCGATCATATCCAGATAAGCGTCATAGTATTCCTGTATCACATCTGCCAGCATGAAAGAGGCGGTCCTGACCTGATCGATCGCGAATGCGGGATTCTGCAGAAACAGAGGATTGAGGATGGTAAGTGTGTCTGCTTCTTCCTCTTTCTCCGCCGCGTTGAAGGGAAGGATCATGTGCACCAGCTTGACAAGAGGTCTTGTCAGAGGCAGGAATACCGCGCTCCCCACCAGGTTGATCAGCGTGTGGAAAGCAGCGATTCCGACCGCTCCGCTCTTCTGACTGAGAAAAGCAAAGTTAAACATGCCGGACAGGATGCTGAAAACTATCAGGAATATCGTATTTCGGATCAGGTTGTAGCTGAGGTGGAACAGCGCTGCTCTTTTTCCCTTGTTGCCGCCGCTGAGCGACGCAAGGATCGCTGTGAGGCAGGTCCCCAGCTGTGCGCCGCAGACGATCGGAATCGCCATCCCGTAGGTAACTCCTACGGACATTGCGAGCGCCTGCAGAATACCGATGGCAGCCGCCGAACTCTGGATCATCAGCGTACACGCGATTCCCACAAGCACGCCGATGAGAGGGTTCGTAGCGCGCAGCATCATCTGGTTGAAAGCAGGAACATTCTGCAGCGGCGCCACAGAGTCGCTCATCATATCCATACCGATCATCATGACGGAAAAGCCCACGACGATCGTACCGATCGACCTCTGTTTGTCACCCTTGGCAAACATCAGGAACACGACGCCTCCGATGGCCAGGAAGGGAGTAAAGGAAGACGGCTTGAGGAGCTGCAGCCAGAAGGAGCCGCCCAGCGAGTTCAAACTCAGGAGCCAGGCCGTTGCCGTCGTTCCGAGGTTGGCTCCGATCGTAACGCCCGCGGACTGCGCTACCGTCATAATGCCCGAGTTGACAAGTCCGACGACCATTACCGTCGTAACCGATGACTGCACAAATACCGACAGGATCGTGCCGAAAGCCCAGCCGGCAAAGCGGTTTGCGGTGATCTTATCGATCAGGCCGCTGAGTTTCCCGCCTGCAAGCTGCGTCAGTGTATCGCTCATCACGTTCATGCCGAACATGAACAGCGCAAGCCCGCCCAGCATTCCCGTGATCAATCCAAAAATTTCTGTTCCACTCATATCTTTAGTTCCCTTATGTTCTGATTGTCAAAAAATCTCACAGCTTTTTGCGGAATTTCCACACCTGAACCTCATAAGGCCTCAGCGCGCAGGGCTGCGCCGTCTTTCCGGCCTTCATCTCTTCTTCGGAGATATAATTGTCCAGGATCAGTCTTCCCTTCTTGTAATTATACCCTCTCGGCATGCGGTAGGAACGGTCATGCGCGTCGAAAGAGCAGACCACAAGGATCCTCTCCTCCAACCCGTTCGCTTTATCCGTATACTTTCTCTCGTACATGAATATTTTGCTGCTCTGAGGGAAGTATTCCCGGTAAGTTCCAAAGAGCAGCGTTCGGCTGTGCTTTCTGAGCGCAAGGCACCGCCTGTAAAAATTCAGGATGCTGTGCGGATCCTTATCCTCCGCCTCGGCATTGATGAACGAGTAGTTGGGGTTGACATAAAACCACGGTTTCCCGGTCGTGAATCCCGCATTCTTGCCGTCCGTCCACTGCACCGGCGTCCTGGCCGAGTCGCGGGTCGACACATGAATGCGCTCGAGCCTGCGCTCCACCGAATCCTTCAAAAAGAAAGAATTATACGCATTTTTCGCGGCCACATCGATGTACTTGTCGATGGAATTGAGCGCGATATTGGTCATGCCCAGTTCCTGTCCCTGGTACAGGAAGGGCGTCCCCCGCTGCAAAATATAGCAGGCCGCGAGCATGGATCCGGACTCTTTCCACCAGCGCAGATTTCCGTATCTGCTCACGACGCGCGGGTGGTCGTGGTTCTCCAGATACAGCGCGAACCAGGCCTTTCCCTGCAGGCCGTACTGCCAACGACGAAAAGCGCTCTTGAGCTTGCGCAGCCGGAAGCCGTGATAGATGTACTCGGTCATGAAGCAGTCCGCGAACATGGTGTCAAACTGGATCAGCATGTCCAGGACCCTCTTGCGGCCGCCGATATAGGTGAGAGCCGTCTTCACTGAGGTAAAAGGCGCCTCTCCGATCTGCACGGCGCCGTATTCGCGCGCCACCTGCCGGAACTCCTCCAGATACTTGTGCAGGTTGGGGCCGTCCTTGTAAAAGGGCAGTCCGTTGATCGCGGGCACAAAGGACCAGCCGTCCGGCATATCCGGGTTCTTGGAGATGAAGTTGATGACGTCCTCCCTGAATCCGTCCACGCCCATATCCAGCCAGAATCGCATGATGCTCTTGACCTCTTCGCGGACTTTGGGGTTGTCCATGTTCAGGTCCGGCTGTTTTTTGGCAAAAACGTGAAGATAGTACTGTTCTCTCTGCTCGTTGTACTCCCAGGCGATCCCCTCAAACTGGCTGTACCAGTTGTTGGGCGGAAGCTTCTCCTCGCCCTTAAAGCGGGGCTCTCGCCAGATGTAATAATCGCTGTAGGGGTTGTCCTTGCCTCCCTTGCAGCTCTCTATAAACCAGGGATGCTCGTCCGAGGTGTGATTGATCACCAGATCCAGCAGCACTTTGAGCCCCAGCTCATGCGCGCGGTCCAGCACTTTTTTGAACTGCTCCAGTGTCCCGTATTCGGGATGTATGTTCTTGTAATCGGAGATGTCATAGCCGTAATCCGCGTTGGGCGAAGGGTAGATCGGGCTGAACCAGATGCCGTCCACGCCAAGTTTTTTGATATAGTCCAGCTTGTCGTAGACGCCGTAAAGGTCGCCGATCCCATCGCCGTTTCCGTCGCAAAAGCTCCGGATCCAGATCTGATAGAACGACATCTTCCGAAATTCATATTGCTTTTTCACTTTCTGAAAAGCTCCTCCGCTTCTGTCCACAAGTCTTCCACAACGTCATTCCAGCGAAGCTTCTGGCTGTCCAGAGAGCGCATCTCCGCCTGGGTATACTCCACCATATCCAGCGCTTTGGCGCGCATATCGCCCACTGCTTCCTTAACATTCATACGCGCCTTGTGTGTCTCTTCCATTGCCTTCGCGACCATCCTGACCATGTTGTCGGTCATCTGTTTTCTGTGGCCTTGAAGAGCGCCGATCTTCTTTCTGGCAAGGATATACTGGTAGCGCTCATAGGCCTTCGCCACACATTCCTGCCAGGAGAGATAGATCTCGTCCATCGCGTGCTGCCCCACGTCGTGCACGTGGTCGAGGTCTTTGCAGACTCTCATCAGGAGCTGTGCCATCGCCTCCGCGGATTCCTCGATAATAAAGCCGTTGCGGTCATCGGTGATGCCTTCCGCCGCGCAGGAGTCCTTAATCAGTACGCTGGCCAGCCCGCAGGCCGCCGCCTCACGCACGACCAGCCCGTTGGTGTCGAAGGTGGACGGGAACAGGAAGAGGTCGCCTCTTGTGTTCCACGCGCGCAGCACGTCGCGGTCGTAAATCGGGCCGGTGAAGAAGACCTTGGGGTTCTCCCCGCCCATCAGCCCCAGTTCCTCGGCTTTCTGCTCGAGCACCTCTTTGTCCGGGCCTTTTCCGATAAAGACCATGCGGAAGTCCTGCCCGCTGTCCGCCAGAATTTTCAGAGCATCCAGGATCAGCGGCAGATTCTTGTAGTTGATGAGCCTGCCGACGTACAAAAACATGGGGACGTCTTTCGGCAGATCATAGCCCGCCGTCGCCTTGTCGACGGCTTCCTTGTCCACTCTGCCCTTGGCAAAATCGACACCGTTGTTCATGACGCGGTAATCGCCCTGAAAACCGAGCGCCTTCAGTGATTTTCCGGCTCCGTCGCTGACGACCCAGATGTCATCGCAAGCCTCGATATTGCCGACCATGGCCTTGATCGTCTCGTCGGCGATCAGGTCTATTTTGGCGGCTCTTCGGATATCGATGTCATATTTCGTGTGGTAGGTGAAGATGATCGGCGCTCCCGTCATCTCGCGCACAAGGCGCGCCACCACCGTCGCCGACGCGGGACCGTGGGTGTGAATGATATCGGGGCCGAAATCTGCCAGCTCCGAGACCGCCTCTCCGACCAGCGGGTTCCCGGTGCGGTATCCGTTGGTCTGCGCGGACGTGTCGAAACTGGGATAGGCAACCACCTTGTAAGGATATTCGTCATATTTGCCATCCGGATATCTGGGCGTTCCGACCTCGATCTGGGCGCCGAAATCGCTCATCATATAATTGGCGTAATTCATGAGTACGTTAACTACTCCGTCAATCACAGGCGGAAAAGACTCGTTTAAAAGACAGACTTTCATATTAACCTCCTGCTGCGAATCTGAAAGGCATACTATATAAAGTATAACAAAAAGACAGGCACCCGCGCCTGTCTTTTTTCATCATGTTCACTTTTTAAGGCTCGCAGAGCGAGCCGCACGCGTGTGCATCAAATAACAGTGGGGGATTGCCCCCTGTGTTATCACTGGAATCTCTCGTCGATGACCCTCTTGGACTTCTTCTCGCTTCGGGGCAGGAAACCGAGCTCCACCACGTAGACGATGGGCGTGAAGCCGATCTTGCTCTTGACCGCTGCCGCGACCTTCTGCTGCAGGGCCTTGAAGTCGTTGCTGCCGCTGGTCTCGACATAGATACGCATACTGTCCTTGCCGTCGAGGTGGGAGATGCGGATCTGGTACTCGCTGGACAGCTCGGGGAAGGTTCCCAGGATCTCCTCGATCTGCTTGGGGAATACGTTGACGCCCTTGATCTTCATCATGTCGTCGCTTCGGCCGGTGATCACGTCGATGCGGGGGAACTTGCTGCCGCAAGGGCACTCGCCCGGAATGATCCTGGAGAGGTCGTGTGTGCGGAAGCGGATGAGCGGCGCGCCCTCCTTGACGAGCGTCGTGATGACGATCTCGCCCCACTCGCCGTCGGGAACGTTCTTACCGGTCTGCGGATCGATGATCTCCAGATACAGATAGTCGTCCCAGTAGTGCATGCCGGTGTCATATTTGCAGTTGATGCCGATGCCGGGACCGTAGATCTCGGTCAGGCCGTAAATATCGTATAGCTCTATACCGAGCTCCGTGGAGATGCGCTTGCGCATCTTCTCGCCCCAGCGTTCCGAGCCGATGACGCCCTTCTTGAGGTGGATCTTGTCGGCGATGCCCCTCTTCTCGATCTCCTCGGCCAGAAGCAGCGCGTAAGAGGATGTCGCGCACAGGACGGTCGATTTCAGGTCCATCATCATCTGCAGCTGCTTTTCGGTGTTGCCGGGTCCCATGGGGATGGCCATGGCGCCGAGCTTCTCGCAGCCGTTCTGGAAACCGATTCCCGCTGTCCACAGGCCGTAGCCGGGCGTGATATGGATACGGTCCTCTTTCGTGATGCCCGCGAACTCATAGCAGCGCTTGAACATCTCGCCCCAGTCATCCACGTCCTTGGCGGTATAGGGAATGATGACAGGCATTCCCGTCGTGCCCGAGGAAGAGTGGATCCTGACCACTTCGTCTTCCTTGCAGGTCATCAGTCCCAGCGGATACGCCTCGCGCAGGTCCTGTTTCTCGGAAAAAGGAAGATTTAAGAAATCCTCCACGCTCTCGACATGGTCGACGCCCGCCTCTTTGAGGCGCTTTCCGTAGAAATTGTCTGCGGCGATCAGACGCTTGATCTGATTGTTTACCTGTGCCAGCTGCTTCTCATTGATTTGCATTTTTATTACCTCCCTGCTTACCTGCTCCAGGACAGTGCTTTTTTATTTAATTCGAGGAATTTCTCCGGCACTTTTTCGCGCACCGCGTTCTCCAGATCTTCCTCGCTGAGCCCCAGCTCACCGCTCCTGAGGGCGGCTCCCAAAAGTACGACGTTCAATACTTTGGCGCTGCCCAGCTCCTCAGCGGCCTTATCCGCGTCCACGATCGTCAGGCGCTCCACGTGCGCTTTCAGATACTCGATCATGGCGTCCGCGTCGTAATTTGACTGGCCGATCATGGCGCTCACCGGCATCACCGGCCTGCTGCTAACGACCACTGCGCCGCCTTTCTTCAGGAAAGGAAGCTGCCGGACCGTCTCGCCCGGCTCAAAGCCGATGATCAAATCCACTTCGCCCTTGCCGATCAGCGGGGAATTTGTCCCTTCGCCCAGCCGCAGGTGGCTGAAAACACTGCCGCCGCGCTGCGCCATTCCGATGGTCTCTGCGGTCTTGATGGGAATATTCCTGTCCATGGCCGCCGTCGCGATCAGCCTCGACGCCAAAATAGTGCCCTGCCCGCCGACGCCGCACAAAATGATGTTCTTACTCATGACGGCCTCCTTTCTGCAGGTCTTCGCCGGGAATCGCCGTGTCGTTTTTATTGCCGCCCGAGATCGCCTTCACCGGGCAGAGCTGCTCGCAGAGCGTGCAGCCGGTGCACATGGAAGTGTCGATCTTCGCTTTTTTGCCGTCCTCGCCCAGAATGAGCGCCGGGCATCCCAGTTCCCGGATGCATTTTCCGCAGGCGATGCACTTGTCGGGATCCACGTGGGAGTGTCCCTTGGGCTTAGAGATCGCAATGCAGGGCGAACGGAAGATAATGGCCTTGACGCCGGGCTCGTCCGCGACGCGCTTTACCGTCTCCACGGAGAGCGCGTAATCCAGAGGATCCACTGTCTCCACCACTTTGAGGCCGATCGCTCTGAGGACCTTCTCGATGCTGACCTTCTCCACGATCTGGCCCATCACCGTGCGTCCGGTGCCCGGGTGCGGCTGGTGGCCGGTCATGGCGGTCGTCGAATTGTCCAGAACGACCAGAGTCATATCCGCCTGATTGTAAAAGGCGTTGATCGTCTCCGTGATCCCCGAAGCGAAGAAAGTGGAGTCTCCTACGAATGCAAAGCATTTGGTATCAGGTTCAATATGTCCCACGCCCTGCGCGATGCCGATGCCTGCGCCCATGCAGAGGCAGGTGTCGCACATATCCAGAGGCGCGGCGTTTCCGAGCGTATAGCAGCCGATATCGCCGCAGTATATGGTCTTCTTCCCGCGCATGGCGACCTTGACCGCATAGAAAGAAGCCCTGTGGGGACATCCCGCGCACAGCACCGGAGGCCTGACAGGCAGAGCCGGCGGCTGAGGCAAAGTATTGCCGCCTTCAGACTGCGCGTCGTTCCCGGCGGTTTCTCCCAGGAACTGCGTCAGCGCATTTCCGACGATTTCCATGGAGTTCTCCCCTGAAGGCGGGATATCGCCGGTGAGCTTGCCGCGGATCTTTACTTTCAAGCCGTACTTGCCGCAGATGAAGGTGAGCGCGCGCTCGATCACGGGATCCAGTTCCTCTACGCACAGCACTTCGTCGAGCCCTTCGAGGAAGTCCAGCGCCAGCTTCTCCGGGAAGGGGAAGGGCGTCGCCACTCTCATGACGCGGGCGTCTCTCCCGTGCAGGGAGTCCAGCGTATACATGAAGTTGACGCCGTGGGTCGCGATTCCCTTGCGACATCCGACAGGTTCGGCTTCCTTCAGGATCTGATTCCGGGGATAGTCCGAGAGAACATCCTTCAACTCCGTGTTTCTCTTCTCGATCAGCGCGTGATTCTTTACAGACAGCCTGGGGAAGATGACCCATCTGGAGGGGTCCTTCACAAATCCTTCCGGCTTATTGACATAATACTCTGCGGGATCCTTGACCTCGACCGCCTCATAACCGTGATCCACTCTCGTGGTCGCGCGGAAGAATACGGGCGTCCCGTACTTTTCCGAGAAGTCAAAAGCTTCCTGGATCATCTCATAGGCTTCCGCCACAGACGCCGGATCAAACACCGGCACCTTGGAGAACATGCCGAAAGTCCGCGTGTCCTGCTCCGTCTGGGAGGAGATTGGGCCCGGGTCGTCCGCCACAAGCACTACCATGCCGCCCTTGACGCCGATATACTCAAGGCTCATCAGCGGATCGGACGCCACATTCAGGCCGACCTGCTTCATGGTCACCAGCGCGCGGGCTCCCGTGTAGGCCGCGCCTGCAGCCACTTCCATGCCTGCCTTTTCGTTGATCGACCACTCCACATACACATTTCCCGGATTTCTCTTCGCGATCGTCTCAAGCACTTCCGTCGACGGGGTGCCCGGATAGCCGGAGACCAGGTTCACGCCGGCGGCGAGCGCTCCAAGCGCGATCGCCTCGTTGCCCATTAGAAATTCTTTGTGCATAACAGTACCTCATTTATGTTGTCTTTTAAGTAAAGTATTCAAATGCATAGACAAATACACTTTACCACATTGACGTGACGAATACAAATCTTCTTTCCGGCCACGCATGGCCATCCTACGCAATGAGCCGTGCCGACAAATCCCTGCGCCGCTTCGCGGCTTGGGATTGTCGCGGCATTCGCCGTATGTGTCCAATCCTGTCAACATCCGATTGTGAGCCAGCTCACATCGGCTGTCGCCAGTCTTGTCCACGCATGGCTCATTGCTAACGCGCAGAAAAAGAGGCGCTCCCACGCCGCACCGCAGTGCAAAGTGAAAACGCCCCCCTTTCCGCTATCAAGGAGTCACATATTATGTATAGGCCCACCTTGCAGAGAATCCCCCTCTCTGTGGTGTTCCACATAACCGTAATCTTGTCTGCTCACGCGAAGGGAACAGCGATAGCGCGCGGCTGATGCCGCTTCTGTCATTATACACCCTCCGGCGGAATTTTATCAAACGAATCTGAAATCCCCCGGATGTCCGCCGCGCAGACAGGTTATCTCTTAACTCTTGCGCCTGCGCCGCCCATGATGCCTTCGACTTCGTCAACGGTAGCCATGGAGGTGTCGCCGGGAGTTGTCATAGCCAGTGCGCCGTGAGCTGCACCGTAGTTGACAGCCTTCTCGGGATCGCCGGTTGTCATCAGGCCATAGACGAGGCCGGATGCGAAGGAATCGCCGCCGCCTACGCGGTCCATGATCTCAAGTCCGTTGTATTCCTTGGACATGTAGATCTCGCCGCCTGCCCAGCAGAGAGCCTTCCAGTCATTAACTGTAGCGGTCTTAACGGTACGAAGAGTGGTAGCAACAGCCTTGAAGTTAGGATAGGTCTTAGCTGCTTCGCCGATCATCTTCTTGTAGCCGTCGATGTTGAGTTCCTTGAGGTTCTCATCGTTGCCTTCGATTGCAAAGCCGAGGCATGCCGTGAAGTCTTCCTCGTTGCCGATCATGACGTCGACATACTTGGCAACTTCCTTGTTGACTTCCTGAGCCTTTGCAAGGCCGCCGATCGCGCTCCACATGGAAGGACGATAGTTGAGGTCATAGGATACGAATGTGCCGTACTTCTTAGCGGTCTTGCAAGCCGCGATAACGGTCTCGCATGCCTGCTCGGAAAGAGCTGCATAGATACCGCCGGTGTGCAGCCAGCGAACGCCGAGTGTGCCGAAGATGTACTCGAAATCGAAATCTTCGGGAGTAGCCTGAGAGATAGCGGTGTTTGCTCTGTCGGAGCAGCCCATAGCGCCGCGGATGCCGAAGCCTCTCTCTGTGAAGTTCAGGCCGTTTCTGCAGATTCTGCCGATACCGTCAGTCTTCTTCCAGTAGATCAGGTCTGTGCCTACGCCGCCCTGCTCGATGAAATCCTTCATCAGCTTACCGACTTCGTTGTCAGCAAAAGCAGTGATAACAGCAGTGTTCATGCCGAAGCACTTGTGCAGGCCGCGGATAACGTTGTACTCGCCGCCGCCTTCCCATGCGCGGAAAGAACGAGCTGTGCGGATACGGCCTTCACCGGGATCAAGACGAAGCATTACTTCTCCGAGGCTGACTGCGTCATACTTATAAGTTCCCTCAGGTTTAAGATCAAATTTCATAATATATTCCCTCCTAAATGTCTTGTTGTCGGCAAATGATCAGCCGCGGACTTCCTTAACGATTGCTGCTGCCTCTGCTACCAGAGCCTTGATCTCGTCGAACTTGCCCTCGTTGACAAGCTTCTTCGGAACCATCCAGCTGCCGCCGCAAGCTACGATTCTGTCATAAGCAAGATAATCTCTTACGTTGTTGGCGTTGATGCCGCCGGTGGGCATGAAGCTCAGGTTTACATAAGGAGCTGCAACAGCCTTGATCATCTTGAGGCCGCCTGCGGGCTCAGCGGGGAAGAACTTGACAAAGTCAAGACCGAGAGCAAGAGCCTGCTCCATCTCGCTGGGAGTCTGTGTGCCGGGTGTTACCGGGATGCCCTTGTCCAGGCAGTATTTAACGACTTCGGGATTGAGGCCGGGGCTTACGATGAACTTCGCGCCGCAAGCGATCGCGCGGTCAACCTGCTCTGTTGTCAGGACTGTGCCTGCGCCAACCAGCATATCGGGATATTCTTCTGTCATGATCTTGATCACATCTGCCGCCGCTGCGGTACGGAATGTAACCTCTGCGCAGGGAAGGCCGCCCTCTGTGAGTGCCTTTGCAAGAGGCGCTGCATCCTTCGCATCATCCAATACTACTACGGGAACAATACCAATTTTTCTGAATTCCGCCTTAAAATCTTTCATTTTGCTATACATCTCCTTTTTATTTGCAGCTGATGTGCCTAAAACTACTACTATTTTATCCTTTACCGGCCTCATTGTACATAGACAAGTTCGACCATTAAATGGACAACTTGGTAAAAACTCCGGAATTTCCCTGTATTATCCGTACTTTTTCCGAACTTTTTTTTCGTGAAGGCGGCGTTTTCCTTTCCGTCCTCCGCGGCAGACAGCGCACCGCTTACTGATGGTCCTCCCCCGTGATATACCTCTTAAAGGCGGGGTTCACGTAGATCTTAAACGGGCTCATGTTCAGGTCCGGCGCGATCTTCGACGCCTGATCCGCCACATCCGACGCTTTGTCCGGAAGGGAGAAGGAATGGATCGAATATCTGCCTGTCCTGTCATAGACAACATTGTCGATCATCTGCACAAATTCCGGATCGGCCATAGGCGTGCCGGAACTGTAGAGCGGCTGCCACCAGGACTCTTTGAGGAGCCGCGCGGTCACATTGCCGCTTACATCGACTCTGTCGTCGTATTTTTTGGCGTAGGCTTCAATCACGCCGTGGAATCTCTCTTTTTCCTCGGCCGTGTCAAACTCGATCATCAGATCATACTCCACGCAGCTGCAGAGATAGCGCCCGTTTTCCTGCTTTTCCACCGCGTAAGTCGGAGAAGGGATATCCGGCGTGCCCCACTCGATCAGATATTCGTAGACCGACACCTTGGGCTCGATCTGCACATATCCGTCCATTCCCTCGCTCCTTAACAGTCCGATCAGCTGCACCGCGTGCTGATAGTCGCTGTGGCTGTACTTGAGTGTATAGGGATCAAGAAAGTTCGCGTCATATCCCGCGTATTTGAGACCGTACCCCGTGACGACTCCGTCCATGACCAGCTCTGTTCCGAGCTTCGACAGCTCTTCGTTGTCGAAGATGATCATGCTGTTCATCATTGACGTCATTCTCTCCATCAGGTCATCGTCGCTGACGCGTCCGAGATAATGGCGCCCTTTGCCGGCGATCTCCGCGCACCGGTAAAAGAACTCCTCCGCGTCGAGCCCCTTCTCTTTCGAGTACAGGTCCAGGTCCACGGCGCAGGCCACATAGGGCGCGTATTCTTCCTCCGTCTTGATCCCGGCTTTTTCCAGAACCTTTGCGGCCTTGTCGGGCGCTTCCTCGCTGATGTAGGTGAGTGCCAGCTCATCGAGCCCCGCGATCTTCAGGCCGGCTTCGATCACTGCCCCGTCGGTCAGCGCCTCTGCCTCAATGGGCTCGCCGCCCAGCGCTTTGATCATCTCATTGACATTTTGCAGCGATGCTTCACGCCCCGGCTCGATGCCAAAATAGTTCTCCAGGTACTCTCCCGCCTTATCGAAGGAAGATTCCGGCGCCTTCTCCTCGGCCTTGCCCGTCTCTTTCCCGCACCCGGCCATGAGAAGGGCGGCGCTCAGCGCCAGAATGACCAGTAACTCCGACATGTATTTTCGTGCCTTCATTTCGCTCCCCTCTTCCGCATTGCCAACAGGGTTCCCTCCGCTTTCAATATTTTGCCAGTACCGTCTGCAGATACTCTCTGTAGCCGTCACGCACGTTAGCGGGGGAAACGATCTCGATCCCCGCGCCGATGCCCGTCACCCAGCCGTAGAACTGCGGGCTCACCGCGATCGTGACGCGCACATGAAAATACCCTCCGTCCTCCGGCACGATGGCGGTCTCCCTGCCGAACCGGTCGATGATCACGCCGACAAGGCTCTCCTCGCACCGCAGTACAACTTCCGCGTCCGGCCCGCCGAACATGCCGAATGTCTTCTTGGAGAACGCTGCCAGGTCAAAATCCTGAAAGGCCTCCTGTCCGACCCTCTCCCGGTCGGCCAATCCGATGTCGAGCATCTTGTCCACCCGGTAGTGCTTGATGATGCCCGCGGGCTCGTCGAAAGCGATCAGGTAATAGTTCTCGTCGTCCCAGGTGAGTGCCCATGGGCTGACAAAATATTCCCTGCCGCCCTTTTTCATGACCAGCTGTTTCCCTGTGCTCCACTCGCCGTATCGGAACCTGATCTGGCGGTTCCGGTTCATGGCCTCGTGCAGCGCGTCCACGTTGTAGTAGACCTTTTCGTTGCCCGTCTTCATGCGGTTTCGGATGAAGACCGAGCGGTTGAGCTGCTTCGCCTTCTGCTCATTAGTCAACTGCATCAGCTTTCCGATCAGCTCTCTCGATTTCTTCTCCGTGATGAATTTGGAGGACTGCACGGCGTCCACCAGGAGCTTAAGCTCCGGCAGCTCGAAATCTCTCGAGCCGATGTAGTATCCCTGGCCGTTCTCTTTTTTGATCACATCCAGGCCGAACTCCTGCAGGATCTCCACGTTGCTGTAGATCGTCCTTCGGTCCGCCTCGCAGTTATAGCCCTCCAGCGCCTTGATAAGGTCCGTCGCGTTGAGCACATGCTCCTCATCTGTCTTTTGCAGCAGTTCCCGCATCATATACAGGAGCGCCAGCTTGTGATTATTGATCTTCGCCATCTTCTGTCGCCTCCGTGATCACAGACAGGTCTGCCGGGGAGTTCCCCTTATTTATCGGATGCGGCTGTTTTGTCCCGTCCGATATACGCCCTCAGTTCCTGATAGATCTTCTCTTCGTCCGGCGGACATCCCATGATGCACACGTCGAAGTCCTTCGTGCACTTGCCCACGCCCAGCTTTCCGGTCTTTCCCTGCATGCCCTGGCCTATGCCGATCGGCGTATCGAGCATATCGAGAAGCCCCTCCTCTTTAAGTCTCCAGAGGGCGCCGACAAGACTCGCGTAGCAGGCGCTGCAGGAGTCCACTTCGTCGACAGCGTAAGAGACTTCCAGAAGCTTGTGTTTTCTCGGATAATCTTCCTGCATCTCTTTTCCGGCGTATCCGTTAAAGCCGCCCAGGTCAATGATCTGCGCGGAGTCGAGGTCGGCGGTTCCGATCCCGAGTTTCTCCGCCATGCGCACGTAGGGGACCTCATCCGGCGTGTACTGCAGCAGGCTGCAGGCATAACTGTCCACAAGGACCGGATCCAGTGCCGCCATCACGCAGTTGCGCACGACGGGATTTCCGCCCTCTTCAAAGTCGTAGTCGCCGCAGATGTGGTCGATCACGATAAAGTCCTGGTGAATGCCGGCCTGCAGATGCGCGATCGGTTTGTGCAGCCCCATGCGGTGGAAGCGGGATTTCTCCGTGTTGGGGAGAAGTCCCTTGAGATTCTTGAGCGCGCAGGTCATTTTGGTCTGGCAGTGGCCTTTGATCACCGGCACGTTGATCAGGAAGTCGATCTTGTCCACGTAGTCGATGACATTCAGCTTCATGCCGGCGCAGTTCACTTCGTGCCACCTCTGCTTCTGTCCGTCCACGAAGGGAACGTCATACTTCTCACACAGCTCTTTGTAACCGCAGTATTTATAGGCGTCCGATGTCCGGTCGCCCACCCAGGAGCCCTCAACGATCGTAATGTTCTCGAACTGATTCTCCTGCAGATATTCGACGATGCCCGCCACCACCTCGGGGTGCGTCGTGCCGCCGAACTCGGCCGGAGAGGCGACTACCAGGTTCGGCTTGATGGCGACCCTGGCCTTTCTGTCTCCGATGAGGTCCGCCAGTTCCGTCTTGGCGAGCAGTTCTTTGGTCATATCCTTAAACGCCGTTCCGTAGATTTTCCAGATTTGATTTTTGCAGATCATCTTATTTCCTTCCTGATCTTTCTATTGCCCGGTCAGTCGACCCTTCTGATCCAAAGATTTATATCCATCTCTCCCTTGATCCCGGGGACGTAACCCGTCTCCGTATACTGCCACCACGTAAAGGTGTAATTCGTCTGCGGTACCGGCTCATAATCCGCGTACCAGATCTCAAACTGATCCAGTGTCTCGACGTCAAAATAGGTGTTCTCCCAGAAGAGATTGGTGTACAGGGCGACCTTACAGTGAAGTTCTTCTTCCGCCGCTCTTTTGAAAGCGAGCGCGTTGCTGCACACCTGCTCACGGGAGAGATTGTTGGCGCGCCCCGCGCTGCCGCCCGCAAGTTCAGGGTCATAGACCAGCGGCAGGGTCATCTTTACTCCCGACCGCTTTATGATATCCGCCGCAAAGCGCGCCTCCTCTGCCGCCTCCTCTTCGTCGATCGCCTGCGAGAAAAAGTAGGCGCCGACTTCGAGGCCCGCTTTCTCCGCGTCCCTCATATACTCGATTGCCATGGTGTCCTCGTTGAGGGTGCCCTCATCGCCGTAGCCGCGAAAACCCGCGCGCACGAAGACGAACTCATAGCCCGCGTCCGCGACGGTTTTCCAGTCGATCTCACCCTGGTGGTCCGAGACGTCAATTCCCTGCAGAGACTCATAGTTCTCATCCTGGTAGGTTATATTGTCCGAAGTCTCATCTACATAGGAAAATTTAGTGGGGTCATAGGGATTTTTGCGCTCCCCCTCGCTCCTCACAGGGGTCTGCGGCACACTTTCCGGCTGCGCCGCCTGCCCTGCGGAACCGGCGGCCTGCGCTTCCTGCCCTGTCGTCTCCCCGGCTTCCTTCTGCTGCTCAGCTGTTTCCTGCGGCGTCTCACCCGTCTCTCCAGCCCCGTACTGCTGCTCCGTGACAGTCTCCGAGACCGTCTGCTGCTTCGACTGCGTGATCTCCGCGCTCCTCGCTCCGCATCCTCTCATGAGCGAAGCGATGCACAGCAAAGGCAATACGATAAAATATATACTTTCTGCCAGTTCTCCAGGCCCCTGCCTGTCATCTTTACCTTTTTTCAAAACGTTAAAGTCTCCCTCAATCAGATTCTCCCATATTGAATCATACCATCTGACGTCTGAGAATCACAGTATTTTCTCGGTGTTCACGGCGCCGGTACGTTTTCGGGCGTCGGCGCTGCGCGTGGCGCAGGCTATTAAAAACAATTAAGCAGCAAAAAAGGGACTGTCGCATTTGTAAAAATGCAACAGCCCCGTCCCCAATTTACAAAATATGCCTGCAATGCAGCCACGCGGTAAACTCCCGGTCAATTGCCTTAGCGCCGAACCGTCCTCATGGTTTTCGACATATTTCTATGTCTAAACGAAAGTTCGCCAAAAGCAGTTCGTAGTTCAAGGAAATAAAGTTGACCTCTCAAAGTTAAATGAAAACGAAAAAACTAAGAAATAAAACGCCTTTTGGTATAGAAAGCGGGGATCGAACCCGGCTTAATGCGTTTGAGGCATCTGCTCTTCCACTGAGCAATTTCTATAGTTAAATTCGGTTTTCATCCGAATCCTTGAAATTGTAACGTAACCCTGTTACAGGGAAGGCAAGTTCGGAGTTTTCGCATTACAGGCAGCCTGTCAGCGGCGCGGCGGCCCGCTTCGCGGGCCCTGCCTGCACACTGCCGGATATCTCAATCAGAATCAGATCTCGATGTAAGTTGTCGCGTTGGAAACCTTGATCTGTGTGTCAAGTTCACGAAGCAATGTTTCCCTCTTCTCCTTCAAAGCCTCGATCAACTTCAAAATCTCAAGAGGATCAACGAGTACCATCGTGTTCTCGCGAACGTACGCCTCAACGACCTCAAGCGGCTTGTCGTCCTTCACCTTTGTATCCTTGCCGAGGATGGAAAGTCTCATGCCTTCGGCAGTTGTCTGCAACTGGCGGTTCCTGGTATCGATCGCCGCGATCTGCTCCGCGTACGTATTCTGCATCCTGTGAAGCAACGCGCCCTCGAAGTCAGCGCGGTCTCTGTAGATACCCTGGCCGCGAATTCTGTTCCTGAGGGAGATCGCACCTGCGACTGTGAACTCACCGTAAGAAGTGCGGATCTTTGTCGCGGCGTTAGAGGCCACGATCGCCGCGTCGATCTTCTGGAATCTCGCCATAAGGTCGTTAATCTGCTGGTAAGCAGCAGCTGCATCCCGGGCGAATGTCTCCTTGTCGACACGCGCGCCAGCGACCTTATCCTCGTTATTCTTCATGCTGTCGACAAAAGTCGCCTTCGCGATCTTGTCGGCAATTCTCTTGACAAGAAGGTCTCTCTCATCGAGAGCCTGTGTAACTAATAATCTTTCCGTCATAAGGTACCCCCTTTCTGAACTCAGGGGGAATGCAAGGCCGATCGGCCTCTTCCACGAGGTGCCGCCTGCTCAGACAAATCCGAGATCTTTGGCGCAAGTCAGTCCGTAAGCACTTTCGGCGGAAGTGACAGCGCGGACGATTGCTTCGCTCAGTACCTGCGCGCCGAGCGCTCCCACCAGATCCTGGTCGGCCGCCACTTCTCCCACAGACACGGCGTAAATGCTGTCTCCGTCTGCGGAAGTGTGCACCGGATTAATGGACCTGGCGTATCCGTCATGTCCCATCCCTGCGATCTTGCACAGCTGCGCCTTCTCGAAGTGCGCGTTAGTGATGATCACTGCGATCGTCGTATTGCCCGTGAACTTGTTGTCGATCACTTCTATGGAGCGGCACATGACCTTCATAGTGCTGCTGAGCTCACTCTTGTCCTCGCTGAGAAGTCCCGCGATCTGTCTGCCGCTCTTCCAGTCATAGATATCTCCCAGAGCATTGAGCACTACGATCGCCCCCAGCTTCAGCTCTCCGATCTGCACGGCATAGCTTCCGACGCCGGTTTTCATGGCTGTCTCCATACCGCCGGCTTTGCCGACCGATGCGCCGCAGCCCGCGCCGTAATTGCCGTCCCTGTAATTCGGGGATTCGAAAGCAGCCTTGGCTGCCGCATATCCCATTTCGGCGTCCGGGCGAACATCTGCCGCCCCGACCGAGAGATCGAAGATATCCGACTGGACCACGAGCGGGACCTTGGCGACGCCTGTGTCAAAACCTATATCCTTCTCTTCGAGGTATTTCATGACTCCGTTCGCCGCGCCCAGTCCGAAAGCGCTTCCGCCCGAGAGGACAACCGCGTGGATCTGCTGGGCCGCCATGAGCGGACTCAGAATCTGGCTGTCTCTGGAAGCCGGGCCTCCGCCTCTGACATCCAGTCCGGCCCGCATGCCTTCTTCCGCGATCAGGACGGTCATTCCCGTTGCCGCTTCGCTGTCCTCTGTCTGACCGATCCGCAGCGGACCTATATTCAGGACGCTGATCTCTTTAAGCTCTGTAAAAGCCTTTGCATTCCCAAACAGTTCTGTGTTCTCTGTCTGTTTCATCTTCTCCGTTACCTCCAATACACCCTCTTTAGTGCAGCCGTTAATGCAAAATCTAGCTGCATTAAGTATATCAGAAGTCGGGAAGGAACAGACTCCGTATTCAGTTTTTCTTTTCGCACGCCTTAGCGCGGGATCAGCCGGGGAGAAGCTCCCCGCGCCGATCCGTCACCATGTACGTGTCTTTGTGACAACGTCGACGACAACAATGTCATCGATTGTGACTTCAAACATCGCAGCCAAGATAACAAGATTATCGACTGTAGGCATTGTGGTCCCGTGGATCCACTTGTAGATTGCCTGCGGAGTGGAGAAACCGAACTCCGTCTGCATGTCCCTGACAGACATGCCGGCAGAGATTCTCAACTTGTCAATGTTCTGTCCGGTTGCGACTGTGTTGATGAAATGTAATGTATTCATCCTGCACCTCCTTCTTCCGGCTCTTTGTTGACCTTTGATCAGACCCGCAAAAAAGCCGCCTGCCTCACGGACAAGCGGCTTTTATCAGTCTTTTATAACTGCAAGCGGTCTGATCATCCCTGTACGCATTTTAATCGGCACAGTGGTTCCTCCTGATCTACGCCTGATCCGGTCCGTTTGAGGCATAATAAATAAAACTGCTCAGCTTCATCCATTGCGGGCAGATTGATCCCCAGGAAATACTCCCGGCTCTGATCGAAAATTAATTTGTTCATACTTCTTGTCTGCTTCACTTGCCTCTCCTTTCCGGATCATTGATCCGATTTTTCTACCACCGAAAATATAACACCTTATCCATTCACTGTCATTATACTTACGGTTTAACGCACTCTGCGTGCTCCGCAGTGCGCTTCGTTGCTTTTTACTTTATCAAATTTCGATATGTGGTTTTGTTTTTTTTGCGTCATAAGAATTTAAATTTTGAAAAAATCTTTAATATCGATCTACGTTCAGCAGGGCGATCCAGGACAGCACTCCGTTCAGGGCCACAAATCCCAGAAGAACCAGCCATATTTTGGCGACGTTTTCCGGCGTCGACTCCCATTCCTTGACGTACGAAAAGAAGGTCAGGTCGTTGTAGTCGGCTATGGCGCACAGGCTGTTCATTCCCCATCGGCTGATCGTGATGTGAGAGATCTTCTCCGTGATCCCTTCCAGCTCAAAGACAACCCCGGCGAAGATCATCTGGACGATCAGCGCAAAGGGCATGACCGTCATGGCCGTGTTCTCATTTGTCACAACAGAAGAGATCATCATCGCGAAAATATCCGACGCGAAAATGACCAGGAAAAAGGAGATCCACAGCTCCAGGCCCGAGGGCAGGATCACGCCGCTCTTAATAAAGTGACGGCTGTTTACCAGCCATATTACAACTGCTGCCACAAAAGCTTCGACCATTGACAACATTCCTTCGTGGATCACATGCGCGACTACATAGGAGGACATGCGCAGGCCTGTGCGATGCTCTCTCTTGATAATATCCCGCTCTTTGCAGACCGACCGGATCGAGTTGAAGATACCGGTCCAGATGCAGGCGCAGATCAGCGCAAAGCTTCCGTTGCGCGTCGCCTTGTCCGTCACAAAGAAGTCCTCCCCCGTGACGGTGGAGATCAGCAGCATGATCAGGCCCACCGAAATGATGTACTTCCAGCCGTTCTCATTGATAAACGCCCTTCTGCACCGGCTCAGGCACACGCCGACCTGCCTCGCAAATGACGATTCCTTAGCTTCCTTATTGTCTGCCGCCATGTTCCGCCTCCCACTGCGCGTACTGTGAATAATAGTGATCGGCCAGGCCTTCGCCGCCCTCCGAATTGCTGTTGATCCGGCGGACGATCGTCTCCAATCTGTCCGTCCCGAAGAAGGAGAGCGCCTGGGTCGGCGTGCCAAAAAAGAGCAGATGCCCCACCTGGTCCTCCGTCTTTCCCAGAACGATCACCTTTGTAAAGAGGTGAAAAGCCCTGTCGGGCGAGTGCGTGATCACCATCACTATTTTTCCCAGATCCGCGATCGTCCGCAGCTGCTCCATAAGTCCGCTCGCCGTAGGGCCGTCCAGGCCCGAATCCGGCTCATCGAGGAAGAACAGCGCCGGATCCGCCGCCAGCTCGATCCCGATGCTGACCCGCTTCTTCTGGCCGCCGCTGATCGAGCCGATCAGATTGTCTTTCTCCGCCGTAAGGCCAAGGACCTCCATCAGCCAGTCCACCCGCGCCGACTGCTCCTGTAAAGTGGAGTCCCCGGGCATACGGATGCGGGCCGCCGCCATGAGCGTATCTCTCACATTGTCACTGGGACGCACGAGATCCTGCTGCGGGACATAGCCGATCTCATGCTTCATGTCCTCGTAGTCTTTATAGACGTCCTTATCGCCGTACCGAATGGTGCCTTCAGCCTTGTCGTAGCCCATGACGGACTTTATGAACGTCGACTTGCCGGCGCCCGATCCTCCCAGGATCAGGACCATGTCGCCCGGCTCCACCGTCAGATGAATATCGCTGAGCAGAACGCGCTTTTTGAAGTTTTTCCAGACGCTCCGCTCCTCTATATCGATTGCAAGCCCGCTGCCGTCGAAGTTTTTCGCCGGACGGGCCGCCGGAGCCTGCCCGGATGCGGAAACTGCTCCTTCGGAAACTGCCGCGCTCTCTTTTTTGACGCCGATCGAAGCCTTCCGGAGCTCTCCAGCCCACAGGACATCCTCCGTGAAGACCCATAATGAGCGGCCCAGCCGGACGACATCCAGCGTCCTCAGCTGCCTTGCGTCGCACCGCTCTCCGTTTACGATCACGCCGTTAAGGCTCCCTTCATCCAGAACGCTCAGCCCGTCGCTTCCGTACCTGAAAACGGCGTGGCTCGCAGAGAGCGTGGGATCTTCCGGAGACAATCCGCTCTCCTGCCGCCCTATGCGGATCGGCTGCATCCCAGGCACAAGCCGGATCTTTCTCCAGATCAGTTCCTCCCCTTCCCGGAGCCTGACAAAGATGCCCGCAAACGCCGGCTCCTGCTGCTCGTCGTCCCTGGGAACGACTGTCAGGATATCGCCGTCCCGCATCTCGTGGACCGACGTGAGCGGCCTGCCGTTGATCCTCGATCCGTTGCTGCTGCCCAGATCTCTGTAGAACCAGTGTCCCTGGGCGGATCCGAACTCCCCGTGAAGACCGGAGACGCTGGGAACTGGCACCTCGATCTGCGCCTGCCCGCGGCCGCCCGTCCTGCCAAATCGCATCCGGCCGGCAAGTTCAAAATCGCCTATATGGCCGTAGGAGTGAAAAGCCGCCAGGTACGGCCTGCCTGTATGATTCGCTTTAAAACTTTCCGTCTTATCCATTCTGATCCCCGCCTGCCTCCGGCCCGGATTTGCTTTTTTGTCTTATCTGACGCGTCCCTTACTCGGATGCCTCTTCATCCTCGACCGAATCGCCTACAACGACTTTTCGGATCTCCTTGCGCGACTCCGCCATCTCCCGGTCCGCCTCTTCTGTCGTCATAAAGGTCGGCTCCGTAAAGCCGCTTCCCTCCTTGAAGTCCTTGAGCACAGCGGCTTTTTTGTCGGTCGGAACATCTACCAGGTTCGCGCTGTACCGGAAGGCGCTCTCTCCGAGAGCCGCGTAGTCCGAATCCGCCTGGTAGCTCAGGTACAGCTCGGTCGCGCTGTTTACATTCGTCATGGCCGTCACAAAGGAGAGGTCCTTGATCGGATTCCCGTAAAAGGCCATCTTCCTGTAAGACAGCAGACTCGGCAGCGGACTCAGATCGGAGATCTTGTTTTTCTCCATGAGCAGCCAGACATTCTTGACCGCCAAACCTTTCAGAATGGAGAGATCGGATACCTGATTACTGCCAAAATCCAGATAGGAGAGCTTATTAAGCGACTCGCTGAGGGGACTGAGGTCCGATACGCTGTTGCCGGAAATGAGGACTGCCATCAGTTCCGGCTTATCCTCCAGCCCTCTTAAAGAGGTAATATTGTTATTAGCTGCCGCAAATGCCGCAAGCTTTGCGCAGGAAGACAGCACACTGATATCTGATACATTGTTATCCGTGATATCGAGAAGCGTGAGCTCTTCGAAATCATTGCCGAGAGCGGAGAGATCAGAGATCTCATTGTTCGAGAGCTGAAGCTCCGCCAGGAGGGCACAGTTTCGGATCGCGCTGATATCGCTGATCTGATTATCTGCCGCGCTCAGGGCGGTCAGTTTGATCATCTCCTCGCATCCTTCCAGGCTGCTGAGCGCATTGCCGTTCACGTTAAGACTCAGCATTTTGGTGCAGCTTGCGAGCGGCTTGAGGGTCGTGATCTCGTTATGCGCGGCAGCTAATGACTCGAGTCCCGTCCCGGAGAGAGGACTGAGGTCCGACACATGGCAGAAACTGACATTCAGCGATCCCAGCCTCTCATGGCCGGCGAGCGGCTCAAGACTTTCCACCTCGGAATGATCGATCGTAAGACTGGATAACTGCATGCAGTCTGCCAGGGGCGAAAGGTCGCTGACCGGCGCGCCTGACAGATTTACGATCGCCAGCTTCTCATGGCCCGCCAGCGGACTGAGATCTGTAATACCACTGCCTTCCGCGTCAATCCTATAGAGCTCCGCGCACTCTTTTGCCCATTCCAATGTGGCAAGCGGAGAGTCTTCAAACATTACGCTCTGCAGCTTCGGATGTCCGTACAGGTGGCTGCAGGCCTCTTCGTCCATGGTCTGATGGACGATGTACAGATACTCCAGCTCGGGCAGCGCTTCAAGGAAAGACATGTCTTTTCCATCGCTTTCGACGCTGAATATCAGACTGGTGAGTCCGGGAAAATGCCGGAGAAAAACCGTTGAGCCCGTGATCTCGCCGCAGGTGAGATTAAATGTGGCCAGCTGCTTCGGGAAATCTGTCGTAAACAGCTCTTCTCCCGAAAACGTCTCGTCCCGATTCACATACACGGAAATAGTGTCCAGCGCAGGCATCTCCGCCAAAGGATTCAGAGAAGTAAATCCTCCGCAATTGCTGAAACTCACGCTCTTAATCTTCGACAGTTCCGGCATTTTGCCGACGATCTCATCGGATAACTGGCATCTGTAGAAGCTGACGGTATTAATGACCTCCTGGCTGTTAATAAAAGCGATGTCCTCGTCGGTGATCTCCGTATCCTGAAAAGAGATGTACCTGTCCCCGCTCTTATAATCGACGTTATCCGGTACACCCGTGACAACAGTCGGCAGATCCGGCAATACCCCGCCTCCTTCGCCGGTACTTCCTCGCAGAAGAAAGAACGCGATTCCGGCGACCAGCGCCAGCCCCAAAACAATGGGAATCAGCACCTTTCCCGATTTTTTCTTTTTATCTGCAGCGGCGGCGCTTTTTTGCACTGCGGGCCCCGCGCCGGAAACCGAACTGCCGGAGGGCCCTGCAGGCTTGCGGTCCGCAGACGTCCCGGCAGCTGCCGTACCCGCGGCGGCCTCTGTGTGCTTCTGTTCTGCAGCCGTCTCGGCCTTTGCCGTGCCGGCGTCTGCTGCACCGGGCTTTGCTGTGCCGGCGGCCGCCGGCGCCGGACCAACCTCATCGGAGAAGGCCAGCGCGGCCAGCTCCTCTAACTTCCGGTTTTCTTCTGCCGCGGCGGCGGTATTTTTTGCACCCGCCATCGCCTCTCTGAACGCGTCGACCGAAGCGTAGCGCTCTGCAGGCTGGACGCTGAATCCTTTCATAAGGACTGCTTCTTCCGCGGGGCTGATCGCAGCCCCCAGCGCCGAAGGGAGCTCCACATCGTCATGGAAGGATCTGACCAGAGAATCGGCCGGCTTTCTCCCCGTAATACACTTATAGATCGTAGCGCACAGGGAATAAACATCTGTCCAGGGTCCCTGCTGCACCGCGCCCGAATACTGCTCGATCGGTGCGTAACCGGGCTTGACCGTGATCGTCCGGGTCAGGTTCTCACTGGTCATATTGGAGGCCGATCCGAAGTCGAGCAATTTGACATCTCCGTCCCCGGTCAGCCTTATATTGTCAGGGCTGACGTCCCGGTGCAGCATATCGGCCGCGTGGAGCCTTGCCAGCACATCCATGACAGGATTCAGCAGCCGCATGGTCTCCTCAAAGCTCAGCCGGCCTTTCTTATCGACATATGTACTGAGGTCTTCCCCGTCAAGGTACTCCATGACCATGTACACCTTGTCCTGTGTCTGAAGGAAATCCCTGACATTGACAATGCCGCGGAAACCCGAGAACTGGGCCAGTGTCCTCGCTTCTCTCAGGAATTTGCCGCGGTGTTCCGGGTCCGGGTCCGAGAACTCTTTGATCGCCACGGGCATGTCAAGGCTTTTGTCCCATCCATACCAGGTGACGCCGAATCCGCCCCGGCGGATCTCGCTTCTCAGTTCATATCTATCACCAATGATCTCCATCGCATGTTCCTTTCTGACAGTGTTTATCTAAAGGGGAAGATTCCCGCTTCTTAAATGACTTTACACACCTTTCGGTCGTAAGTCAGAAGCCCGTTTGTCTCTTCCTCGACATCGGACACCTGTGTGTACACGGCTCCGCAGAGTCCTTCCTTTTCGAGTGCCCGGATCTCCGCCATCTTATCGGCAAACTGCTGCGGGAACTCTGAGGCCCCGGCAGTCTGGTAGCCGTACACTTCTTCATTCATGGTGTGCCCCTCGATCTGGCAGTTGATCCCGCCGTATTCGGAGATCACAAACGCGCGGCTCTCTTTTTGGACCGTGAGCGGCCGGAAGTAATTGTGGACGCTGCGCACGTCGCCGCCTCCCTGGTCGAACCAGCCGCTGGCGTGGTCGACAGGCCTTGTGGGATCCTCTTTTTTGATCCTGTCCGTGATCCGAAGCGCGTCAAACTGCCCCCATCCCTCATTGAAGGGGACCCACTGCCCGATGCAGGGGTGATTTCCGAGCTGCCGGATCATGCGCAGAAGGTCTCTCTCGTAGCGCTTTCGCGCCTTCTCATCTTCCCTCGCCAGGAGCCTATAGTGGTCATCCCGCAAATGGTTCCCGATGGCCGGGAAGATCGTGGGCAGATAAGTCTCCAGGAGCGTCTGCACCGGACCTCCGCCGTTGATCATGTCCTGCCAGACCACCATCCCGATCCGGTCGCAGTGATAGTACCATCTCGCGCACTCTATTTTGACATGCTTACGCAGCATATTAAAGCCCAGCGCCTTCATCTGCTCGATATCATAGACGAGCGCTTCGTCCGCGGGCGGCGTCATCAGGCTCTCCGGCCAGTAGCCCTGGTCCAGAACGCCGTTAAAGAAATACGGCTCTCCGTTGAGCAGAAGGCGCGTTGTCCCTTCCTCGTCTTTTCCGACGCCAAAAGAGCGCATGGCAAAATAGCTCTCGACCACATCTTCTCCCGCCTCGATCCGCAGGGAATACAACTCCGGATGCTCGGGGCTCCACAGACGCGGCTGCGGGACAGGAATGCGGGCGGTGACTTCGTTCCTTAGAGGGAATGTGATCCCTTCCTCGCTCTCATCGACACAGATCCGCACCTGAGCACCGTCCTTCGGCTCCCCGCAGAAAGCCATCTTCAGCTCCACCGCCTCCTCTTCCGGATACGGCGTGATCTTCAGCTCTCCGAGATAAATTTCCGGGACCGTCTCCAGCCACGCCGTCTGCCAGATGCCGCTCTGCGCGTGATAGAACATGCCGCCCGGCTCCAGAGTCTGCTTGCCGCGGCACTCTTTTCCCTCATCCGTGTCATCCCGGACAAAAACCTTCAGTTCATTGACGCCGGGCTGCACAAACTGCGTGACGTCAAACGAAAACGAGAGATAACCGTTTCTGTGACTCCCGACTTTATGACCGTTCCAGTACACCGCGCAGCGCTCATCCACCGCGCCGAAGTGAAGGAGGAGCCGTCTGCCCTCCGGAAGATGCAGATCCTCAAATTTTTTCCTGTACCAGAGCGTCTCTCCCGGCAGGAGCGTCCTGCCCACGCCGGACCGCTTTGTCTCCGGAGAAAACGGGACCAGTATTGTGCCGTCGGCTTCTCCCCGCGACGCTTTTCCCGCGTCTGCGCTCAGGCAGATCCCGTACTCCCACCAGCCGTTGAGACAGGTCCAATTCTCCCGCTTCAGCTGCGGCCTGGGGTATTCAGGCAGCGGAACAGCCTGCGGGCCGTCATCGGCCTGCTCACTCCAGATGGTGCTGAGTTCGCGCACCGTCACCTGCTTTTTCTTTCCGAGCTGCATGGATGCGATCGCGTCTTTTATTCTCATAATATCCCCCTTAACACTTATATGCCGATGTTGAGGCTCGCGGAGCGGGCTGCCCTTCGGCAGCATGGAACTTTCCCTGTGTCACCTTTGATTATACACGCAATAATCGACGATTTTCTACAGAGACCTTCTCTTGCTGCGCAGTCGCCCTCTTTCAAAAACCCTTTATCCATTAAGCAGACAATTGTTTGTATTAGTCTGTATTTTCTGATAATTTAATTTTTATATTGACTATTATCTGAACTTTAGTATAATAGACTTATCAAAAGAAAAGAAAACGGTTGATCAGCCTATACGATTTATAGAACTCGAATTCAACTGAATCTTAAAAAAAGGAGGTCACGTAAATGAAATTGCAAATTTTTTCCGAATAGAGGTATCCGATGACGAGAAAGTCGGATACCTCTTTTTTTTTGTGCTTTTTTGACTTCGAGGCCTCCCTTTGCTAACTGAAATCAAAAACTGCTGCCACCGGAGATAACTCCGATGGCAGCGTGCAATGTGAATACTGTTATTCAATTATAGGTCTGTTGTTTTTCAGATTTGTTTTTTGCGAAAGAAGAGCAAGCCCAGAATCCCGCCGGCTGCGAGAGCGCTCACCGCGATCCAGACGATCGCGTCGCTTGTGTCGCCTGTCTTGGGGCTCTTTTTGTCGTTTGTCTTAGCCTTTTCAGTCTTCTTGCTTTCCGTCTTTTTGTTTTTGGCGTCCTTAACCGCAGTCTTTTTCTCGTCCTGCTTCTCTTTCTTTACTTCAGACTCTTTCTTTGTTTCAGACTCTGTTTTTGTCTCTGTTTTTGTCTCTGTATTGACTTCCTGCTTCTCTGCAGCGGTCTTGGTCGTGTCCTTCGCGGCAGGGTCTTCCTCTGTTTTCGCGCTTTCATTGTTTTCCGCGCTCTTCGCGACGAACTCCACTACATAATAGGAAAATCCGTCCGTCTGTGCTTCCGCCGCTTTGGCCGTCCTGTTCATTGTGGTGGCAAGCTTCTTTGCCGTGATCGTGTTGTTGGCACTCAGGATGTGATAGACAACTGCGCTGAGGCCTGCATCAGCAGCTTCTTCTGTCTCGAAAGATACCTTGACCTTCTTTCCGTCTGCCGGCTTGAGGATCTTTCCGTCCTGCCCCACGACCTTGATATCAAAGGCGTACGCCGATTTGACGAGCTCGTCCTTTGCGCGGGCGTCGCATACTGCGTTTTCCACCTGCTTGAGCTGTGTGGAAGGGACTCTGACAACTGATAACTTCGCTCCTTCTTCAAAGGCGCCTTCTTCGGCGGTCACTTTAATCTTGACACGGTCAACGGTCACTGTCTGCTCAAAGGCTTTCCCCTGCTCGGGATTTTCGGAATTCTCTTCCTCTTCCCTGGCCTCCTCCGCGACAGGCTCTTCCTCTTCTTCTGCCTGCTGCTCTGCTGCCGGTGCATCTTTTTCTTCTGCCGGCTCGGCCTCTTCGTCAGCGGCTTCCTTCGTCTCCTCGACGACCTTCTCTTCTGCCGCTTCATCAGCCTTTTCTTCCTTCGCTTCGGCCGCGGCGGGCTCCTCCGTTTTCTCCGCGGATTCTTCAAGCATTTCCGTGATCTCTTCGACCATCTCTGTCTGCTCCTGTGCGGTCTCGGCCTGCTCGGTCTCGCAAGCCATTGCACACATGGGCATTGCAGTTACTGATATCTGAATCGCGACCAGCGCGGCCGCGAGTAATTTGTAATTCATTTTTCTCATTTCTAAACTCCTTCACTGTAGTTTGCTTATTACTTTTCTTCGTTTTTGTTTGTACATAAGCTTTTTACGGAGTTAAAAAGGTTCTTCCACGGATTTTTGAGAAAAATTTTAAACGTTTACGTTCGTAGGTGAGTCAGTGTGTCAGGGGGACGTATCAGGTGACACATTTAAATGTGTCACCTGATACGTCCCCCTGACACACTGACTCACCTTTCAGTCCAGAAAAATCTTCTGCAGGAAATTGTAATGGCCCAGCGACCAGAAGTCGCCGTCGTGACCGTATCCTTCCACGAGATCGTTCTGGTTGGGAATCCCCTTTTTGTTCATCTCTTCGCCGTAAAAGGCGGTCACTTCGATGTTCCAGGGATCCTCTGTACCCACGGTCAGATAGATATAGCGAGGCATGGTCTCGGGCGACTCGATGAAAAACTCGTCAAAGATCGGCCAGTTCCAGTAGGTTCCCTCATAGTAGGGGGAGGGAATGACGCCCGGGTCCGGGGCGAGGCTTGCGATATACGCTATTTTGGACTGCCACTTGAAACCAGTGGCAAGAGAGGTTGTCGCGCCCTGTGACACACCGGTGACCGCAGTGTTCAGGCGGCCGGTCTTCACGGAGTATTTGTCTTCAATGAAAGGCATGAGGTCCAGGCCGATGTCATCCACCGTCTTGTCGTAGGAGAGGCGCATCTCCTCCTCGGTCTTGGCTTCCTTATCCTTAAGAGGATCGGTGTACATGTCAACGCCGACAATGATCATGGGCACGGTCAGCCCCTCGCTGAGCATGTTGCCGTAGAGAATCTGCAGGCTGGAGCCGTCGTAGACGTGGGTGTCGTACGTACCGCCCCATCCGTGGATCAGGTAGAGAACGGGATATTCCTGAGACTCATCATAACCGGCCGGCAGAAGCACGTTGCAGTACTTGTTGTCACCCGCTGTCTCGGAATAGTATTCCACATCCTTATCGATTGTGCCGTAATCCACGTCGTCGTGCTGTTCCAGCAGTTCTTCGGGAACCTTGTCGTAAGTCTCCATGGCGTAGAGATCGCGCAGGCCTTCCTCGGCTGCGGCGGAAGCAGTGGATACATTCGACGCCGCGTCTTCCTGCTTAGGCGCCTCGGCCGCGTCCTGCTCTGTGTTTTCCTGCGCAGTAACCTCGACTGCGTCCTGTGTCTCATTTTCCTGCGCCGATGCCGCGGTGGTCGCGGAACCGCAGGAAGATAGAAGTATAGCCCCAAGTAAAAGGGCGCTTATTGTTCTCTTCTCCGCTGAGTATTTTGCCTTCATTTATTGTCCTCCAAAATGACAGTGATCCGTTAAGGCTCGCAGCGCGAGCCGCTGCGCCGCGTGCGGGATGCATGAAGCGGCAACATCTTACTTTGTTTGAGATTATATTATCTGTCTTCTTTTATATCCAATAGTTATGACGCATAACAACTATTCCGTTTAAGAATATTTAAGTGTGTCACCTGATACGTCCCCCTGACACAAAAAAGTAGCGCTCCTACTCCATTTCGGTTATAATTATTTTTGACGCGGACCTATACCACGTCCACACAACAAAATATTTGTTCTTTGAGCAAAAGCACCTAAACGGCCTTCGCTTAACCCGCACGGTGCTGCGCCGAAGCCTTATGGCTTCCGGGGCTGACAGAGAAATCGGTCAACCTTCCATTCTTGAAAAAAAGGCATGAAAAATGACACTGCATGAGCGTTTTTCGTGCTGTGTCTTTTTTGTTGCCAAAAAACAGTTGATTGGATTATTGCAAAGCGATGAAAAGCAAAACAAATCCCGCAAAACCGCATATTGTCCTGTGCGCCCCCAGGCAGACCGGCAAGACCACGCTCATCGAGCGGATCATTCGGGAAGCCCGGGAATCGGCGGCCGGCTCCCCCATTCCCATATACGGGTTTCAGACAAAGAAATTGGCCGGTTCTGACGGAACATCCCGGATCTATATGTTTCCCGCCGGCAGGGACCTGACAGGGAGCATCCCGGCGGAAGCCCGCTATATCGGAAGCATGTGCGGCCGCGTGAAAGACGTCTGCCCGGAGACCTTCGACACGTACGGCACTGCGCTGATCCGGTCGGCGCGCCCCGGGGGCCTTCTCATCATGGACGAGATCGGCCATATGGAAAAGGATTCGCCCCTGTTTCTCCGAGCTGTCTTTGAGGCCTTGGACGGCGACATTCCCGTACTGGCCGTTGCCAGATATACGGAAGGAGGCGCGGCCCCCGCCGGACAGCCGGCGAAAACCGGCAGCCAAATCGTTTCCAATGACTACCTCGAGCGCATCCGGCGCCACCCGCGCGTGCGCCTGTACATGCTGACCGAGGACAATCGCGACGCCGTTTACGATAAAGTAAGAGATATCCTTTTCACCGGCAGAAAGGAGGCAAAAGATCATGAACCACTATAGCCTCAGAAACCTTCTTTTTCTGACACTCTGCTGCGACCTTGGGCTGTTCTCGAAGAGACTGATCTCTCCGGCGGCCAATATTCTGACCGATTTTCTGCGGATTCCCGGGGGCATCGGCACGAGCTTTTCACTGATGTTCCTCGTCGTCGCCGCCGAGCTGGTCCCCGTCTTCGGATGTGCCACCCTGATGTCCCTCGTGCAGAGCCTGATCGCCCTGTCGCTGGGCATGGTCGGCAGCATGGGCATCCTGTCGCCCATCGGCTACGTCGTACCCGGCCTCGTAATCGACCTTCTCTTTCTGCTGTCGAGAAAGACCGGCCTTGGCACGGACCTGAAGCTGACGGCCGCCAACATGCTTGGCGCCGCGTCCGCCGGCATAGCCGCAAACCTCATTGTGTTCCGCCTGCCCGCCGTCCCGCTCGCCCTCTACATCGTCGTGGCGCTCACAAGCGGCGCAATCTGCGGCTGCTTTGCAGGCGTATTGGTCAAAAGACTGCGCCCTGTTCTGTCCGCCTCGGCCGCCTCGGATCCGGAAGAGCGAAGTGCTTCAGGCGCAAAGAACATACCGAACAATTGTAAGAGTAACTAAGAACTCAGGAGGAATTCAGAAATGCAAAAGAAACTTATCACCGGAATAATTGCCGCATTGGTTGTGATCGCCGCAGTACTCGCCTTTGTCAACCGGAAAGGAGGCGCGGATGTCTCCGGCCTGGTCCTTTCCGGCGGCGGCAAAGAGATCACCGTCTCCTGGAAGAATGTCGGCGGACAATCTTTTGACGGAGATCTTGTCAACGGAAAAGGCGAAGTGTCGCACCACGAGTACACGGGCGTCGAGCTGCAGGCCCTCCTGCGGGCAAACGGCATCGAAGTCACGGAAAGCTCCGCGATCACGGCCGCCTCAGAGGACAATTATTCCGCAGAGCTGACCGGCGCAGAGCTCCTTGAGGCCGGCAAAGTGTATGTCGCGCTGACCGACGGCGGCGAGCAGATTCAGGGCATCGACGGCGGACAGGGCGCACAGCTCATCGTGTTCGGAGACCAAAACAGCAAGCGCGCCGTGCGGTATCTTAAGACGATCACAGTCAGGTAACGAGTCATTCCGTACTATTTGAAGAGTATTATTTTCCGAATCAGCCCAGCGACCGATACCCCTTGGAACGCAGAATACTTTCCAGTACTGCCAGCTCCTCGGTGTGGAGGACGATCATGGGCCGGCCGGTCGTCCGATCCCAGGCGGCGTAGAGGAAGTCGATATTCAGGTTGGCGGCTTCCACCACATCCAGCAGATCCGCCAGGCCGCCCGCGCTGTCGCTGACCTCTACGGCCAGCACGGACGTCAGTTTTATCAGATACCCGGCGTCCGACAGTGTTTTACTGGCCAGGCTGTCGTTGTCGGTGAGAATCCGCAGAGTGCCGAATTCTCCGTTCTCATTGGTGACGAAAGCCCGCAGGCCAACGCCGGCATCCGCCAGGGTCCTCACAAGAGTCCTCAGAGCCCCTTTCCTGTTTTCCGTGTAAATTGAAATCTGCTTGATCATACGGACCTGTCTCCTTTCCCGCCGAGAAAATTTTTCAACATGATCTGTCCGTCAGGCGTCAGGATCGATTCCGGGTGGAACTGGACTCCGTAGACGGGCAGCTCCCGGTGCTCCACTGCCATGATCTCCCCCTCCTGCGTCCGGGCAGTGATCCTGAGCACGTCGGGAATCGTGTCCCGATCCGCTGCCAGGGAGTGATAGCGGGCCACCTTCGTCTGCGCCGGGCAGTCCCGAAACAGAGGGGACTGCGTATCCAGCTCGACCACGGACTGCTTGCCGTGCATCAATTTTTTGGCGTAAGTCACCTTGGCTCCGAAGGCCGCGCAGATCGCCTGATGACCCAGGCAGACCCCCAGGACCGGGCAGTCTTTGCCCAGCTCCTTCGCCGCCAGCATGGTAATTCCGGCGTCCTCGGGCCGTCCGGGACCGGGAGAAAGGATCACCCGTTCCGGCTTTAAGGCCCTGATTTCTTCCAGCGTCATCGCATCGTTGCGGATGACCTTGATGTCCGGGTCCATCTCGCCCACCATCTGGAACAGGTTATAAGAAAAGCTGTCGTAGTTGTCTATGAGCAGGATCATGGCTCCACCTCCCCGGCCTTCTCCAGAGCGGTCACTACGGCTCTGGCTTTGTTGATACACTCGACATATTCGCGCTCCGGAACCGAGTCGGCCACAATGCCCGCCCCGGATCGGATGAACACTTTCCCATTCTTCTTATAGGCAATGCGGATGGCAATACAGGTATCCATGTTCCCTGTGAAGTCCAGATATCCGATTGCTCCGCCGTATATGCCTCTCTTGTTATTCTCCAGCTCTCCGATGAGCTGGCAGGCCCGGATCTTGGGCGCTCCGGACAGCGTTCCCGCAGGGAGCACTGCCTCCACGGCGTCAAGCGCATCGCACTCCGGCCGGATCTCTCCCCGCACAGTGGAACCGATATGCATCACATGAGAATACCGCTCGATGGAGTGGAGTTTCTCCACCTTTACCGAGCCGAATCTGCTGATCTTCCCCAGGTCGTTGCGGCCCAGATCTACCAGCATATTGTGCTCCGCCAGCTCCTTTTCGTCAGAGAGAAGGTCAGCCTCCAGCGCCTTATCCTCCGCTTCAGTCTTCCCTCTGGGCCGTGTGCCTGCCAGCGGGAAGGTATGTAGGACGCCGTTCTCCAGCTTTACCAGTGTCTCGGGAGAAGCGCCCGCCACCTCCACGTCGGTTCCGGAAAAGTAGAACATATACGGAGAAGGATTCAGGGTCCGCAGGATGCGGTAAGTGCCCAGAAGACTCCCTTCGAAGGGCGCCGAGAGCCGGTTGGACAGAACGATCTGAAAGATGTCTCCCTCCCGAATGTAGTTCTTGGCTTTCTCCACCATGGCGCAGTATTCGGCCTGATCGAAGAGCGGCGTCACCTCTCCCAGCATTCTTCCGCCGGGCTCCCGCTTCTCTTCGCCGTACAGGAGCAGGTCCGCAAGGCTCTTCAGTTCCCGGACCGCTTTGTTGTAACCGGTTTCCGGATGGCGCAGGTCCACGTTGACCATCAGAATGATCTTCTGCCGGAAGTTATCAAAGGCGATTACTTTGTCGAAGAGCATCAGATCCACGTCTTTGAACTGCTCCGTGTCCTGCGTCTTACGCCTGGCGGTGGGCTCCTTGTAGGTCAGGTAATCGTAGGAAAAGTATCCCACAAGCCCACCGGTAAAGGGGGGAAGTCCTTCCAGCCGGGGACTCTTGTAATCATTCAGGATCTGCCGCAGGCAGGCGGAAGGATCGTCGGTCTCAAATGTCAGGCTTCCCACTTTCATCTCCCCGTTCAGGCAGGTGACTTCCAGCTTGGGGTCAAATCCGAGGAAGGTATACCTCCCCCACTTCTCCCGGCCGTCCACCGATTCCAAAATATAGCAGTGGCCGGACACATTCTTCAGCTTCCTGAGGGCCTGAATAGGGGTGCAGAGGTCGGAGAGCAGCTCACAGCTCACCGGCATGACCCTGTACTCTCCGGATGCCGCCATGGCTTTAACTTCTTCAAGGCTTGGTCTTATGTTCATATAGGCTCCTTTCCCTGTCGAAGGAACCTTGGCACGCGTCCATTTCTCGCAATTAGCCGGATCAGGAGCCATGCCGATAGTGAGTGCCCTTCGGACGCTCACTGTCGCGGCATTCGCCGTATGCATCCAGTCCGTCATACGTCCAGCCGTGAGCAAGCTCACGCTGTCCCTATGCCAGACTGTATGCGCATGGCTCATTGCTTACGCGCAAAAAAAGTCCTCGACAGAATACAGCTTCTGTCAAGGACGAATAAGATCGCTTATCCGCGGTGCCACCTTGGTTCACGAAAAAATGTTCCGTGCTCTTGGCGGGATACAAACATATCCCCGGCAACTGACGTATGCCCTCACGTCGCAGAATACTCGGCCCGCGCCTTTGACTGCGCCCTCAGCGGTCCATTTGACAGTTCGTTTCCTGCCCGCTCTCAGCTCCCCGGGCTCTCTGTAAAGGCGTTTCCTGCCGTTATCTCCGCTTCAACGGTTTGACGTTTGAAAATTAACATATTTATGCAATTTTGTCAATAGAATGCGCCGGAATCGCTGTTTTTCGAAGGATTCTTTCAGCTTCCGAAGGACTCTTTCAGCTGCCCAAGGAAACGCTCTGCAATGGGCGTAAAGGTCTGATAGCGGTTCCATGCGATATACAGTGTGGTCTCAAGAGCCGGTTCCAGCGGACGGAACACAAGCCCGCTCTTTTCGGAAGTGTCGATCAGATTCCGGAAGGTCAGCAGATAGCCGAGGCCCTCCCGGGCGAAAATGGAGCCGTTATAAGAAAGCCGGAAGGAACCCTCCAGTTTCATCTTGGAGAACGAACTTCCGAACCATTTCTTGAGGTCCCCGTCCCAAGCTTGCTCGGAACAGAACAAAGGCAGACCGGCCAGATCTTCTGCCCGTACCACATCTTTTTCTGCCAGCGGGTCTCCTTCCGGAATCACCAGCCCCCAGATATCCTTTTCCGGAAAAGCCAGGTATTCATATTTCCGGCTGTCCGGCAGCTCCGCCAGGACCAGGAAATCCAGAAGGCCCTTGTCCAGCTTGTCCGCGATCTGTTCCGTGTCGCCGCTGGTGATGTGGTAATGCAGGTTCGGATAGCGGGTCTTAAAATCTTTGATCACCCTGGCCAGGTACCGGATCTGGTAAGACTCCGCAAGTCCCAGATACAGTTCCCCTCCGCTGATGTCGTCGAGGGAAATGAATTCCTGCTCGATCTTATCCGCCATGCTGATAAGGTCTTCCGCCCGGTTCCTGAGAAGCACGCCCTCTTCCGTCAGCCGAATGCTGAAGCTGTGGCGAACAAAGAGCTTCTTGCCCAATTCTTCTTCAAGAGACTTCAGTGCCTTGGACAGGGTCGGCTGGGTCACATGCAGGATCTCAGCTGCTCGGGTCATGTTCTCTTCTCTGGCAACTGCCAAAAAATAGCGCAAAGTACGGATTTCCATCTGAAAATGCTCCTCTTGTTTTGGCCATTCTTATGTTATTCCAAAAGCGAATATCGCAATATAAATTATAGCCATTAGCGCAATCCTTCGCAAGCGGTTATGATGGCCTTGTCGGAGGAACTGAGAAATCCGGCATAGTGTTTGACAGATATAAGTGACTATTCAGAAAGGATCCTGCAGGGATGAACGTAATGCAACAGGAACAGCTGATACAGGGACTTTCCGATGCAGGCTGCAGCGTGGAGACAGTCGAGAGAATCCGCACTCTCTATGAAGCGGGCAACTACGATGAAATGCTGCACCAGATGAAAGTACAGCGCTGCGTGCTGATCGATGAGATGCACAAAAGCCAGCGCAAGGTAGACCGCATGGACTTCCTGATCCGGAATCAGGAAAAACAAATGAAGTAAAGAAAGTGAGGAAAAAGACCATGATGAAGGAAGAACTGAAGCTGACACAGGAATGGGACAAGACCTTCCCCAAGAGCGAAAAGGTGGATCACTGCAAAGTGACTTTTGTGAATCGCTACGGCATCACTCTGGCGGCAGACATGTATGTGCCGAAGGGCGCGGAAGGAAAACTTCCCGCGATTGCGGTTTGCGGACCCTTTGGAGCCGTCAAAGAGCAGTGTTCGGGACTTTATGCCCAGACCATGGCGGAGAGAGGATTCGTCACTATCGCCTTTGATCCGTCCTTCACCGGTGAGAGCGGCGGCAACGTGCGCTATATGGCCTCTCCCGACATCAACACCGAAGATTTTATGGCGGCGGTCGATTTCCTGTCCCTCTGCGACAAGGTTGATCCGGAGCGCATCGGGATCATCGGTATCTGCGGATGGGGCGGCATGGCCCTGAATACGGCAGCGCTCGATACCCGCATCAAAGCGACCGTGGCCTCCACCATGTACGATATGACCCGCGTCAATGCGAAGGGCTATTTTGACAGTGAAGACAGCGAGGAAGCCCGCTACCAGAAGAGAGCAGCCATGTGCGCGCAGAGACTGGCAGATCTTAAGGCCGGTGAATATGCCCTTGGCGGCGGCGTAGTAGACCCGCTTCCGGAAGATGCGCCGTACTTTGTAAAGGACTACTATGATTACTACAAGACAGGACGCGGTTATCACGCAAGATCTCTCAATTCCAACGGCGGCTGGAACGTTATCGGCTGTGAGTCCTTCATGAACCAGCCGATCCTGAAATATACCAATGAGATCCGCTCCGCAGTGCTTGTGATGCACGGCGACAAGGCTCACTCCTGCTACTTTGGCAAGGATGCCTATGCAGATATGGTGAAGGACAGCAAGTACACGGACAACAAGGAACTGCTGATCATCCCCGGCGCCTCCCATACGGACCTGTATGACGGCGGCGGAAAGGATGCCATTCCGTTTGATAAGCTGCAGAGCTTCTTTGCGGAATATCTGAAATAAGAAAAACAGGAGGCAGGCCATGAACAGAAAAAAGATTCTATCCGCTATTTTGACTCTTATACTGCTCCCGGCCTGCCTCTGTGCCTGTCAGGCGGCGGAATCGCCTCAGGCAGCCGGCAGTGAATCTGACGCAGAGCAGGCGGTTCCGGCGACCGGGGCGGAAGAAGCCCGCACTGCGCAAGGCGGCGAAGACCCGGCGGGGGACTTCTCCCTGGAGGAAGATATGAATTCAGAGAAAGCTGTCGGAGAATTTGACCTTGAGAACCATACGGTCCTTTTAAACAGCGGCTATACGATGCCGATCATGGGCCTCGGAACCTATTCCCTCGATCATGATACCTGCGTGAATTCCGTGAAAGCGCTGCTTGAAAACGGCGGCAGGCTCATCGATACGGCCTATATGTATCACAACGAAGAAGCCGTCGGAGAAGGTGTTCGGCAGGCCATGGAGGAATACAGCATTCCCCGTGAAGAAATCTTCGTGATCACGAAGATTTATCCGAATCAGTTCTCTGATCCCGAAGCCGCGATCGACATGGCACTGGAAAAACTGGACATCGGCTATATCGACATGATGCTTCTCCACCATCCCGGAACGGATGATGTGAAAGCATACAAAGCCATGGAGACTTATGTGGAGATGGGAAAGATCCGCTCCCTGGGACTCTCCAACTGGTACGTGGGGGAACTGACTGACTTTCTGCCGCAGGTCACGATCACGCCTGCCCTCGTGCAGAATGAGATCCACCCGTATTACCAGGAGCAGGATGTTGTTCCTTTTATTCAGGAAAAGGGAATCGTCGTTCAGTGCTGGTACCCTCTGGGCGGCCGCGGGCACACTGCGGAGCTTCTCGGCGACGAGACGATCAAATCTATCGCGGAGGCGCACGGTGTATCCGCAGCTCAGGTGATCCTCCGGTGGGATCTGCAGCGAGGCATCGTGGTGATCCCCGGCTCCTCCAATCCGGAACACATCAAGGAAAACCTGGATCTGTTCGGGTTTGAACTGACGGAGGAGGAGATGGCGGCGATCGGTGCCTTGGACCGCAATGAAAAGCACGACTGGTATTAGTATCCTATTTCCCCCAGCCTGCATCTTCTTCTGTATTCGAGAGGTGTGATGCCAAAATACCCCTTAAATGCCGCTCCGAACTTGGCCTGACTGGCAAATCCGACGGCCTGACCGATATCCGATGCCTTACTCTCCGCCAAAGGCTGAATGCAGAGCGTAGAATTCATGTAAAAGCCGGCAGAGTACCACACTCTCTGCCGGCTTTTCAGAAACGAACAACTGCCTCTGTGTTTTTTCAATAAGTTTCTTCTTCCTTAGGAATTAATCGTGATCGTCACGTCTCCATTTCCAAGCAATTCCGCCAGTTCCTGTTCGGATTGATCCGTGATGTGACCGAGTCTGGTATAAGCCCAGGAGTTTGAGCCATAGAAAACAACGATCTGATTGCCGGAATATAAAACGATATCTCCGGCCTGTGTCGTTGTCTGGCTGTCATTTCTGGGCAGGTCCTGTCCGATGGAACCGACCTGCTCAAAGCCGCCGTACATGGACATCTTAATCGTCAGCGGACCATCCTGGCACATTTCCTTCAACGCTTCCACGGATTCATTATCTTCCCAGTTTACGGCAACACTTGTATCCCCGATCTTCATTTGAAGCACTGTTTCGGTCTCCTCAGTTTCTGTCGTTTTGGTATTCAGCTGCGCCTCCAGATAAGGCAGGATATGGGACATCGCATCTTCAAAAGGCTGTCCGAAGAATTCGTGCCCTCCGTCTTTGATCACATAAAACTCGCAGTCCGGGATGATCTCTCTGGCATCTTCCGACCAGGAGATCGGCACAGTGCTGTCTTTATCTCCGTGCAGAAGCAGCATGTGGCCCTGATAGGAAAAAAGCAGCTGATCAAAATCAACTTTCTGTAAATCGGTAATGTATTTTTTACCCACATGAATCCATCCGCCGAACAGGCTGACATCTTCCGGAATTTCATCTTCCGACTTGTACTGCTCTGCTTCGCTGTCAACTTTCGCGGAAAGAGCCGGGTACATGAGAATCATCCCGGCGATCTCATCCTGATGTGTGCTTCCCACAACTGTGGTTACAAGTCCGCCCATGCTGCCGCCTAGAAGGACGATCCTGTCAGGATCAACAAAGTCCCAGGTTTTGGAAGCCTCCAGTACAGCCTCCAGATCGGAAGCCTCCGTAAGGATCGACATTTCCTTGTTGCTTCCGTCGCTTTTGTTGCCCCCGACCGTGCCTCCGCAGAAATCAAAGACATATGCCGCATATCCGGCTTCTGCCAGTCTTTCGGCGTATCGTTCACCGGATGTATGGTCATTTCCGAGCTCATGTGAAAAGATTACAAGCGGCATTTTCCCATCTGCATTCGGTACATAAGCAATCCCATAGATCTTGAGATCCCCGTTTTGTACCCATATTTCCTGCGTTTTGTATGTGTGCTCAGACATCGCTTCTTCTCCTTCCGGCTGCTGCGATGAATTTGAATCCTCCTGTGCGGGCGCAGCTGTCTGTGATGAATCTGAATTCTCCTGTGCGGACGCAGCCGCCTGCGATTCAGCCTGTCCGCCTGCTTTTCCTGTGTCTGCAGAACTGCATCCTGCAAGCAGAAGGCAGAACGCCGTGCATAATGCTGCTGTTCTCAAAATCATTTTTTTCATTCTGTCGCCTCTCCGGCTATCTGCAAGCCAATTCCTTCCGGTGAATCTTCTGTATCCTCTGTACCACTTCATTATAGTCCCGTCCGTTCCTATAATCAAATACTTGATGAATATGCTTTCCTATGTTAATAATAGATAGGAAGAAATTGGAAAGGAGCCGCATCATGGATATCAGAACGATGCAGTATTATCTGGCTGTGGTCCGGGAAGGAACGATCTCTGCAGCCGCACAGGCGCTTCATATCGCCCAGCCTTCTCTGTCACGCCAGATGAAGGAGCTGGAGGATGAGCTTGGCGCTCCTCTTTTTGTACGGGGCAACCGAAAGATCACCCTCACAGAGGAGGGCATGGTGCTCCGTAAGAGAGCCGAGGAAATGATTCGCCTCATGCAGATGACTGAAGAGGAGATCTCTCAGATCAGAAACCATGTCTCCGGTTCCGTACGAATCGGTGCAGGAGAAGCGCGATCCTTTCATTACCTCTCCCGTACTGCGGCAATCATCGCAAAAGAGCACCCGGATATACGATTTCACATCACCAGCGGTGACACACAGGACCTGATGGATGAACTGGAAAACGGGCTGATCGATTTTGCCGTTATTTTTACGGATTTTGATCATATGCGCTACCAGTCCGTCGAACTGCCTGCGGAAGACAGCTTTGGCCTGCTCATGCCAAAAAACTGTCCCCTGGCCGAAAAGAAAGAGATCCGTATATCCGACCTTCAGGGGCTTCCTCTTATTATTTCGAGAGCAGCCGAACCGTATCTTGCCGGCAATAAAGACTGGTCGTCCCTGAACATCGTCGCAACCTATAATCTGGTATATAATGCCTCTCTGATGGTAGAAGACGGACTTGGCTATGCTGTCTGTTTCGACCGGCTCATCAATACAACCGGAGACAGTCCTCTCTGCATAAGGCCTATCGTTCCTCAGATCAAAACAGCGGGTTATCTGATCTGGAAAAAGTATCAGGTACTCTCTCCGGCAGTACAGATGTTCATCGATCGGATCCGGAGCTCCACGTAAGAGCGATCGTCAGCTTCTCGACAACCACCTGGAACATCGCACCTGCCTCTTACAGCGTTCTCTTGTGTCGGCGCAGTGCCGCCATCCATTTATCGTGCTATCCTGACCTCGACATTCTTTCCGGAGAAGGCAATGCCATATCTTACGATTTCGCTTATACCACGATCTTCCAGATCTCCCTGATAGTTTCTGTTTTCCGTCTGCACAAGAGCTTCTTCTGCCAGCTCAGGCAATTTATCTTTCTCTGATACGGACACGGCCTTGAACTCCATCAGGATACCGGGCAAAGTCTTGTCCTTAGGCTCAAGCTGAAGATCAAACCTTCCTTCACCGGACTCTCTGTTAGAGCGTATGTAATACTTAGAAGAAAGGCTGGCCACCAAACCAAGCACCATTCCATGATAAAACCCTTCTGCCGCTCCGTCGTAGAAAGAGATGCTGGTAATCATATATTTTCTGAGCGCTTCCTGCATGCGCTTCGCATCACTCAGATAGACCGCTTTTTCTATCTCAGAGATAATGCTTCCCGGTTGCTTTGTACGAATCCAACTGAGGATTTCTGTATTGTAGATTCTCTTGATTTCAGCATTGGGGAGACGAAGAGAAGCAAACGTTCCGATCTCTGTTTCCTCAGGCCTTCCTGCAGGCGTCAGATACCCTGCCAACAGCAAAAAACTGAAAATCGTATCATTGCCGTCCGTCATGCGAGGATAAACAACTTCCATATCCAGCGATGCGTGAATCTCTTCGCCCTGCATGACTTTTGCCAGGTCATCAGCAATCTCCGGCGTCAGGCCTGTCAGAATCTCCCTGATGATTTCATTATCGCTGGTGTTTGCCCAGTACGGTTTTGCCTGTCCGCCGAAAGCAAAGTAATTCGTGACGGACCATGGATTATAAATCTCTGTATTTCCGAAATGGTAACCATCATACCAGAAGCGAATCTCATCCATCACCTCTGGCTTGTCATAGTAAGAAGCCATTTCCCGAACCTCATCTTCCGTAAAGCCGAAATACTCGCTGTACTTGTCATCAAGTACAGTATTGACGATCGGGTTATTCAGGCCGCTGAAGAGATTTTCCTTGGAAACACGCATGATTCCTGTCAGGACACCAAAAGCCAGGTCTGTATTATCTTTAAGTCCTCCGGACAAAAAATTACGCATAAAGGAAATGACTTCTTTATAAAAGCCCCGGGAATAGCCCTGCTGTATCGGTGTATCATATTCATCGACCAGGATCACTACTTTTGATCCATGATGAACAGAAAGCATATGCGTAAGGTTCAACAGAGAACGCTGCAGTTCCACGCCGCTCAGGGTTCCCTTCTCCATCCTGTCTATGTAGTTTTTTGCATCAGCATCAAGTACAGCACTCCTAAGCAGTTCCGGGTGGCGTTTATATTCATCCTTTACGACCAGACGGATTGCCTCCATGGACTCTTCCCATGTGTTATATTTGATATCCTTAAACGTGAGCATAACAACAGGGTAAATACCCTGCATGGATCGATATTTCTCCCCGCACAACCAGATTTTTTTGTCTTTAAAATACCGGGATGTATCGTCCTCCGTTTTTTCGAAGAATGTCTTGATCGTATTGATCGCCAGTGTTTTGCCGAAACGGCGCGGACGCGTAAACAAGGTGACCATGTTATGATCATCGATCAGATCCCGAATCAGGAGCGTCTTATCCACATAATAGCACTCACTGGACACTTCAATATATGATGTATTACCTATGGCAACCGGCAGAAGATTATGAACATCCTCTTTGGATTCCTCCGGTTCCGCTATTCCTGTATCTTTCATATACTGTTTTATTGAATCAACCGGAATCTTCCAGTTCCTGCCCGAACGGAATGCTCCGGAAAACTTTCCTTCATTGCAAAGCCCCACAACCCGGCGTCCGGTCATCTGAAGCAGCCTTGCGGCTTCTGTAGTCCCTATGCATTCATTATTGCTTCGCATGTATTCCACCTCCAGTCGGAAATATTATATCACAAATCGGAAATTAATCAATTTTATCAGAAATATTGAGTCCGTATTTCCTATTATTTCCGTCTGTTTCCGACAAAAAGCAGTCAGGAGATTTTTTCCTCTTTTCCCTGCAATCAGGCATCTTTTCCTGTAAGCTTATCTTCATTCATTTTTTCAACCTCCATTTTCACATTTTCCACCCGGCGGTCATCCTCTGTGTCTCGCACATGTGCTTATAGATTCCATTCCGCCTTACGAGCTCCTCGGGCGTACCGTCCTCAGCAACGACCCCGTCTTTTAACACAACGATGTGATCCGCATTTGCTATTGTCCTCATCCTGTGAGCAATGATCAGGACGGTCTTATTTTTGATCAGCCTGGAAAGGGCTTCCTGAACAGCGGTTTCATTCTCCGCGTCGAGAGACGCTGTCGCCTCATCAAGGAGAATGACCGGCGCATCCTTAAGGAATGCCCTTGCGATAGAGATCCTTTGGCGCTCACCGCCGGAAAGCTCGCTTCCGTTCTCACCGATATTTGTGTTGTATTTTTCGGGGAGCCGCTCTATAAACTCCTCGCAGTTTGCCATTCTTGCCGCTTCCATGACATCCTCATCGGAAGAAAAGCCACGGCTGCTATAAGCATCATGGCCATCGCCGCACAGAACACAATTGCAAGAAAAACCGTTAACAGCATATTCTCCTACCTCTTCATTCTGAACTGCCAAAAACAGAGCAGGTTCGAAATCCATCGAATCCTGCTCCGTGAAAAGTACACCAAGATAGTTAGATTTCGCTAACTACCAGTAAGATACCACTGCCTCTGTTTTTTTTCAATAACTTTCTGCTTCTTCCTCAGGAATTATTATTCAATGACTTTTATGCCCTGCCTCCAGTGTAGATTTCAATAGCCTGAGACACAAATACCGCAGTTCCTTCACCGCCAAACCTGTCAATGTTGGTTGTGAAGTCACCGCCTCCGGCGTACATCTTTCCAAGGCCGCTCAGGATCTCCTTCGTGCAGGTATACATGTGCTCCGTGATATAATCCTGCAGTTTCTTTACCAGTGCCTGTGCCTCTCCGGATGCGGGATCCGTATTCCGGATCTGTCCGAATTCTCCGAAAATGTCGATTATGCCCTGATAAACTTTCTGATCCTCTTCCTTTGTCCGGCCTTTGGCTTTTTCTTCAAATTCCTTATAGGCAGATGTTTTACCCCAGGAAGCCTTTGCCTGCGCGGCATACTCGTCTATTTTGCTTGTATCAAATGCGTCAAAATTCATTTTTCTCACCCCCAATAGTTTGATTCCCTTCGCAAGGTCGATCAGGTTCTCGATGTGCTCCTTTTTCAGCGTAAGGAGCTCAATCTGCTGCTCCAGAGCCTTGCTCCTGTCAAAATCCGGACTGCCGATGATCTCTTTGATGTCCTTCAAGGGGAATTCCAGTTCCCTGAAGAGCAGAATCTGCTGCAGGGTCTCCAGTGCCGCATCGTCATACAGCCGATAGCCCGCTTCCGTATATTTTGCCGGATGAAGCAGCCCGATCTTGTCGTAATACTGAAGGGTGCGTATACTCACGCCTGTCAGTTTACTCACTTCGTTTACAGTCATCATAGTTTCCTGCCTCCCTTGCCTTGGTGCCTTAACTTTAAACTATGACGTTGCGTAGGGGTCAATACTTTTTTGAAAAAATCAAAAAAGCAGTTTAAAGAGAGAGATTCAATCTGTATTGCATACTCGCCATATTCTGTCTCCTCCAATATCTGCCTATATGGTCAAAACCTTGATTCCCCAATATAAAGCACCAATGATCGCCGAAACCGGTATAGAGAGCAGAATCAGCTTCAGCATCTTCCATTGTTTTACATGAACACTGTGCCATGTATCGTTCAGATCTTCCATACCCGGTATAATCCACCAGTCAGACATGGCTACCCATATAGTGTCAATCACAAGCCAGTCAAAAAACTCCGTTCCCAGAAACAGGACATAAAACTGCCAGCAGCAGCTAAAATATGTTTGCGCTCCATTGACGCACAGGATCGTGAACTACCCCCCGCCTACGCATCCGCTAAGAGGCGGGGGCTTCGTGCCGCTTACGCGGACACAGGGCAGACACTTGCCCGCTGTCCCGTTTCACCGGGATTACTTTTGTGATTCCTCTGACCCGCACTCAGGATATCTTTATAGGTCATG
>Ga0256404_1000612_pt1 | contig 92662 bp, 71 predicted proteins | sample RumenRJG_01DNA_FD_185990 | JGI IMG/M metagenome (GOLD analysis project Ga0256404, IMG submission 185990) | Bovine rumen microbial communities from Lethbridge, Alberta, Canada - RJG_01 | ecosystem: Host-associated > Mammals > Digestive system > Stomach > Rumen | place: Canada: Alberta | collected... | reverse complement strand
TACGCTTGTTTTGATTTGCAACACTAAGATAAGTGAAAAATCTGACATGGCAAAATCCTGAGCAACTTTTTGTTGCTCAGGAACTTATAAATAAAGTTAAATCAAAGTGTTGCGGAATTAAGGTTTTATTGTGCGCACTGCTGACGATGATCGGGGTGCAGGCACAGAAGGACGTGACGTCGCAGTACATCACGAATGCGACGTTGTCTAGCCTCAACGGTTGGACAAATGTTAACTTCAACGCTCCCCAACGAGGCAATAACACCGTGGGTTATGCTTCAGAATGTTATGCAGGTTGGGGCAGCTTGGAGAAAACAAATTATTCTCTGACTCAGAACATCACCTTGCCTGCAGGCCATTACACCTTGGTAAACTACTCTTTCTTCCGCTATGGCCTGAACGCAGATACGGATGCAAGTAAGTCGCTTGCTTTTTTAAAGGCCGGTGAACAGCAAGTTGCCATCAAGACTCTTGGCAGCATCACCGCTTCCGGTTATGCAAACAGTCAGGTAGAAGGTGCCAACTGCTTTGACAGCAAGATGTATCGCAACACATTGGACTTCACGATTGATGCTGACAACACAGTTATCAATATCGGCCTTGTGGGAACTTTTGACTTGAAGCAGTCTTGGATGATTGCCGGAATGTTCGAGCTGATTAACAACGACATCCCTGCCACCATGGATGCTCCCTTCGACGTGACCGGCTACATCACGAACCCCGGTTTTGAGTATCGCGACATGACGGGATGGACACAGACTCCTAGCGGCTATTTGGGCACTCAGGGCAACAACCAAAGCTTTAAGGTTGGCGGGTATTATGCTGAAAAGTGGCAAGGAAGTGGCGCTCTCCCCGCAGGTTCTGCGACCCAAACCATCCAAAATCTTCCTGCTGGTTATTACAAGTTGACTGCAAACCTTGGCGGTAACGGAACGTATGTCGACCTGAACGGAAAGACGGCCTCTTGGACTGCCGACAAGGATTACACCGTTGGTTATGTGCTGTCAGAGAATGAAGATCTCACCATTACTTTCGGTAAGACCGCCGAAGGGACTGCCAATTGGATTCACTTCGACAACTTCAGACTGCAGTTCTGCGGTGACGTGCAGGCTGCTTTGACTACTCTTATTGCCCAGCAGACCACCTATAAAGATGTCATCCCCGCTGCTGCATACGCTCAGTTGTGCAGTGATGTAAATGTCTATGACAAGAGCTATAGCGACGTGGATGAACTGCTCGCTGCAATAGCTGCTGTACAAAATCTTTATACTGCAGCAGATTTGTTGAAAGCTCCCTTCGCCGCTTTCAATGCACTGAAGGCAAAAGCAGAGACACTCGCAGGTGTTCCCAACACCAACAGCGACGCTAATGCCGTTTTGGTTTCTGCTATCGCTACACAAAACACAGCAGCCAATAATGCAACGACGGCCGATGGCATCAACACGGCCACCGACGATCTGAAGACAGCAATGTCTACATACGTTTGGGCTGCAGATCCTACAGAGGGCAATCGCTTCGACCTGACTTTCATGCTGACTAATCCCGACCTGACCGGCCTGCCCACTTGGACGGGTGCTGCTGGATGGTACACCGATCAGACAGACGGAAACTCTCAGGTGATGACCAATGACGGCGTGAAGTCAGATGATGGCAAGGATGCTTTCTACGAATATTGGTCGGAAGCAGCTAAGGACAACAACCAATTCACCCTCTACCAGAAGTTGACACTGCCCGCCGGAACTTATGCCATCAAGTGCTATGCTTTCAGTGACCAGCCTACCGGTGGCGACACAAGAGCCGTTTACTTCTATGCCAATGACACTCAGGGCTCTTTGGTCAATAACAGTAAGCTCACAGAACAGGGTATTTCGTTTGTTAACGATGAAGAGCAAGAGGTCAAGATTGGCCTTAAAGCTCTCAGCGGCAACAAATATCGCTGGATGGGTATCGGCTACGTAGAGCTTTATAAGGAATATACCGACAATACTGCCTACAACATTAATATCGCCCCCTTCGAAAAGGCAACTGTTGCCGTCATCGTTGATGAGGCTCCTGCAACCAGTGCTAAAGCCCTGAAGACGGTTACTCTGAATTACTCCGAAGTTGAGGAAGGCTGCTACGTATCCAGCGTAGTAGTAACCTACAACGATGGTGAAGTCAAGAACGTGGAGGTGGCTAATCCTAATAAGAATGTTTACACGTTCCAGATGCCCGCATATGACGTAACGGTCACCACTACCGTTACAATCGACAAGACCCAATTGGCAGCTAGCATTGCTGCTGCAGAGGCAACAATTGCCGCTGTCCCGGCTACAAGCATCGGCACGAGGATCTTCCAATACAAAGAAGAAGAGGTTGAAGCCAGACAGGCTAAGATCGATGCCGCAAAGCTTGTATATAACGATCCCAACGCAACCCCTGCCCAGATAAATCAGCAGGTGAATATTCTTGCAAGTGAGACTACTCCTATTTCCCAGAATGTTCCTGGCGTAGACGACAAGTTCTATCTTAAGAGAGCAGGTGCTGAAACAACGGCAGATCTTTCTTCCGTTAAGCTGACTGATGGAATCGTGCCTGTTTACTTCACTGCCGTTGACGGAGGTTACAAGATTAGCTCCGACAAGACCAACTTTGTGGCCTATAAGGGAGGAGATACTTGGTCTCTGAACACAACGACGGAAGGCGGTGCCGTATGGGCCGTAGCTTACATTAGCGAAGGAAAGTACACGTTGACTTCCACTAACGGCCGTCTCGGCACAGATAACACCACTGTTGAGAGCAGCCTCTATGGCAACAAGAAAGAAGCAGACGGAGACAAGGGTTTATGGTACATCTACAACGCAGCCGCCAACCTCAAGGTTACTGACGGCAAGCTGGGTACGTTCATCGCTCCCTTCGACGTCACTCTGCCCGACAATGTGAAGGCTTATTCCGCTACCGTTGAAAATAACGAGGTTAAGCTCTCGAAGATTGCCGAAGGTGGTGACAAACTTGACGCCGGCACTCCCGTTGTCGTTTACGGCGACGGTGTCAGTGCAAACAGCGCGTTCTTTAACGACGCAATCGTAACGGAGAACAAGACCGTCGATAATCTTGTCGGCATCCTGAACGAAAGCGAGAAGGAAGTTCCTGCCGGCGCTTACGTGCTGCAGACTCAGACTGACGTTCAGGCCTTCTACAAGGTTGCTTCTGCCGCTCCCGGTGCTCTCAACCGCTGCTATGTGACCGCCTCTTCTCCCAACGCTCGTCTGGTTATCCGCTTCGACGGCGAGGATCCCACCGGCATCAACGCCATTGAGGCTGCTGAGGCAGAAGATGGCGCTCTGAAGGACGGTAAGTACTTCATCGACGGCAAGATTGTCATCGTGAAGAACGGCGTGAAGTATGGTGCTAACGGTCAAATCTTGAAGTAATATATAAATAATGTAACATCCCTCCCGGGTTTCGGCCCGGGAGGATATAAAAGAACCAAATTATGAAAAAGACTTATATATCACCCAAGAGCAGGCTCTTGTCGATGGAGCCGGAGACGATGATTGCCGGTTCTGCTGAGAACCCCGAGATTTCTGAAACTCCTGCCGAAATAGATCCCGGCAGCGGCAGCGTCATCATGGAAGGCCGCGAAGTCATCCGCACTAACAGCGCCTGGGACAACGAATGGTAAATTGCGCCTTTGGCGCAAGTGAAGAGTGAAAAGTGAAAAGTGAAGAATGAACTGAAACTTAGAACTCTTCGCAGATAAGAAAGGCGGGGCGACAGCAATGTCGCTCCGCTTTTTTCTTTGCCGAAAGCAGCAGATTCTTCGCCAAAAATTTGGCAGCAAAAAACTTTTATCGTACTTTTGCGATGATGAAAACGCTTGTCCTTGCACTGTTTGCCCTGATATCGCCGTTGGCCGGAGCCGAAGTGGTATGGTATGACGGCAGCCAGGCCGTGAGCTACTGCGTCGAAGGTAAGGCTGCGCCCGCAGTGCAGCAGGCCATCCGCCTCTTCGAGAGCGACATGGAGCAGGTGACAGGCCGGAAAGCCGTCGCTGACCGCTACGGCGTCATACGCATCGTGCAAGGCAAAGGCAGCGACGACGGCTTCCGCATCAGCGTGAAGAAGGGCAAGATCCTCATCGAAGGACACAACGCCCGAGGCGCCGCCTACGGACTGCTGGAGCTGAGTCGCATCGCCGGCGTGTCGCCCTGGGTGTGGTGGGGCGACGTGCGGCCCGAGAGGCGCGAGAGGCTGTCGCTGCCCGACACGTTTCTCCTGGAACACACACCCTCCGTGCAGCTTCGCGGCATCTTCATCAATGACGAAGACTGGAGCCTGCGACGCTGGTCGCCGGACAACATGGGGCCCGAGACCTACAAACGACTCTTCGAGCTGATGCTGAGGCTGCGCGCCAACACCCTCTGGCCCGCGATGCACGACGTGAGTCCGGGCTTCTTCACCGTCAGGGGCAACAAAGAAACGGCCGATTCCTTCGGCATCCTCATCGGCACGAGCCACTGCGAGCCGCTCTTGCGCAACAACGTGGCGGAGTGGAGCGTCAGGGAGCGCGGACCCTACAACTACATCACCAATCGCGAGCAGGTGCAGCGCTACTGGGTGGAGCGCCTCAAGGAGGTGAAAGGCTCGGAGGAGCTGTTCACCATCGGCATGAGGGGCATCCACGACGGCTCGATGGAAGGCGTGACGACGCCGGAGGAGAAACTCAACGCCCTGCAGCAGGTCATCGACGATCAGCGCGAGCTCATCAGGAAGCACTACAGCCGGGATGTGGCGAAGGTGCCGCAGGTCTTCATCCCCTACAAAGAGGTGCTGGAGATCTACGAGAGCGGGCTCCGGGTGCCGGACGACGTGACGCTCATGTGGTGCGACGACAACTACGGATATCTCACCCGTCTGCCCGACGAGGAGCAGCAACGGCGGAGCGGAGGCGGAGGCATATACTACCACCTCAGCTACTGGGGCCGTCCGCACGACTACCTGTGGCTCACAACGACGCAGCCGGGCCTCATCTTCAGCGAGATGCGGGCGGCATGGGACCACAACTGCCGACGGCTCTGGATCGCCAATGTGCACGACCCGAAAGTGGCGGCCTACGACCTGGAGCTGTTCCTCGACATGGCGTGGGACATCGACGCCGTGACGCCCAGAACTGTGGGAGCGCACCTCGAGCGCTGGCTCTCAACGCAGTTCGGAGCGGAAACGGGGCGCGCCATCGCGCCGGCCATGCGGGAGCTCTGTCGCCTCAACGCCATCCGTCGCCCCGAGTTCATGGGATGGACGCAGGTGGAGCTGGACAGGAAGAAATATCCCGGCGGCAAGTCCGTCCCGTCAAAGACGGAGCTGACGCAGGAAGAAGCCCTCGAACGCATGAACGACTTCGCCCGCATCGAGGCCATAGTGGATTCCTGCGGAAAAGGGGTGCCGGAAAGGCTGCAGGATGCCTATTTCGCCCATGTGCTCTACCCCGTCCACGCTGCGGCGGCGATGACGCGCAAGATGCTTTCCGACAGCGGTTTAGGATATGAAGAGATACAGACGCTGACAGAGCGCTACAACACGATGAACGGCGGCAAATGGAAGAACCTGATGTCGGCTGCGCCCCGCAATCTGCCGGTCTTTGCGCCGGAGGCACACACTGCATGCGCAGTGGGGGGAAAGGATTCAGGATTCAAGATTCAGGGCGATAATGGTCAATGGTCAATGTTCAATGGTCAATGTGTTGCGCGTAATGCCTGCGACTATGACCGATGCAGCGGAGGCTGCACCGTGATCGACATGTTGGGCCACTCCATGCAGGCTGTGGCTCTGACTAAAGGCAGCGTGCTCTCGTATAACTTCGACAGCCCCGAAGAGGGCGATGCCGTCGTGCGCATCGCACTGATTCCCACGCAACCCAGCGACAGAGGCGACCTGCGCTGTGAGGTGAGACTCGGTGACGGCGCTCCTGCGGTCATCTCGCTGAAAGAGCCCTACCGCTCGGAGGAGTGGAAGCGCAACGTGCTGCGGTGTCAGGCCCTGAAAGAAACGCCCGTCCGCTTGACGAAAGGCCGCCATACCTTATATATAAAGGCTCTGGACGACCACATCGTCGTGGATCAGTGGATGGTGGACTTCGAGAGGGGTCGCGCCTTCTACGTCATCCCGGTGAGATAAGCCGGCGGGGGCACTCCCTTGTCACTCCCTTACCACTCCCTTACTACTCCTCCTCACGGCCGTCGTTGGTCTTCAACGCCGCAAAGGGAGCAAACTGCGCCGCACGAGCCTCCATAGACATCCGGGGATGCTTCTGAGACACATGGTGGGGCAGGTGGATGATATCTTCGTAGGTGTCGCTCATGCCTTGTGTCCTCCTATCTGTCCGTTGCGCTCTTTTGCCGTAGCGCCTTCCTCAAAATTCAAGCCCTTCAGGATGGCGTTCGCACCGAAACGCCTCTTGATGGCCAGACGCGCCTCCTCCACCCTGCGCTCCTTGTGGCGGCGCTTCTCCTCACGCTCCCGCCGAAGGCGCTCCGCCTCGTAGTCGGTGAAGAGGTCGAGCTGCTGAGGGGCTTTTTCCTGCCGCTCCGCCAGGTCCTCAGCCACCACATGAGCCACCGTGAGGTTGAGGCGGCGGATGAGCAGGTCGGGATTGACAATGCGGTCGAAAAGCGTCATCGCGGCCCCGATGATGTCGCTCGGCGAAGAGGTGGGGCGCTCCAGCGTCTCGGTGCCGTGGGCATGTTTCGGCACGGGGCGTCCGTACCAGTCGCTGGTCACCTCGCCGGTGTATCGCTCGCGGATGTCGGGGCGCTCGAGATTCTCGCGGTCGTAGCCCAGAGTGAGAATCAGCTGGCTCGTCACCATGCGGCGCCCCAGGAGGCTCAACGCCATGCCGTCGGCCATCTCCTGCACGACGACGCGGGCCTTGCGGGCATCATAGGCACAGGAGAGCACCTGGCCGCTGCTGAAGGAGTTCGTCTCGGGACGATAGGCCTTCACCTGGGCTATGGTGCAAGGTTCCCAACCCCAGGCGTGGTCGATAAGCAGCTCGGCATTCACGCCGAAGAGGCGGTAGAGCAGGTCCTCGTTGTTGATTGAGCAGCGCGCCACCTTGCCCATCGTGTCCAGGCCATGAGCCTGCAGCTTCTGCGCAATGCCGCGCCCCACACGCCAGAAAGCGGTCAGAGGACGGTGGTCCCACAGGAGACGCCGGTAGCTCATCTCGTCGAGCTCGGCAATGCGCACGCCGTCGGCATCAGGCTGCGTCTTTTTGGCCATAACGTCCATCGCCACCTTGGCCAGATAGAGGTTGGTGCCGATGCCCGCAGTGGCGGTGATGCCCGTCTCGCGGAGCACCTCGCGGATCATCTTCATCGCCATTTCATGGGGCGTGAGACGGTTGTAGTGGAGATAGTCGGTGACGTCCATGAAGACCTCGTCGACGGAATAGGGATGGATGTCCTCGGGCGCCACGTGACGCAAATAGATGTTGTAAATCTGACGACTCACCTCCACATAGCGCGCCATGCGCGGCGGCGCCACAAGATAGTTGAGCTTGAGGTCGGGGCGGGCCTTCAGCTCTGTGTCGTCGGAAGAAGATCCCGTGAAGCAGCCCGAAGGCAGACGGCGCCGGCGCTCCTCGTTGACCTCCCTGACGCGCTCCACGACCTCGAAGAGGCGCGCCCGTCCGCTGATGCCGTGCTGCTTGAGCGACGGCGTGACGGCCAGGCAAATGGTCTTTTCCGTGCGGCTCAAATCGGCCACAACGAGATTGGTGGTGAGAGGATTGAGCCCGCGGTCCACACACTCCACGGAGGCGTAGAACGACTTCAGGTCGATGGCGATATAGGCTCTCTCCTTCTCCTCCATAGCGGCAGGCTGTATCAGTCCGGTATCTGACACTCTCCCGTCACCAGATTGAGGCGGAAGCGCTCACAGTAGTGGAAGCGGCACTCGGTGCCCTCGAAGGTGATGGGAAAGATGATGATCTTGGAATTAGGCAGGTCGGGGTCCATCCAGCGGTCGCCCACATAGAGATAGGTGGTCTGCTTCGTGCCTTTGATCGTGAGCACGGCGGCAGCCTGCGTCCTGAAGGCGACGGCGTCGCCGATGTTCTCCAACGGCGTCCAGCCCGAGGTGAGGCTGTCGGAATGGGTGATCTTGCACTGGTTGGGACGCCAGCCCGTGCAGGCGGAAGAGAGCATGAAATAGCGCCCGTCAACCCGCACAATGGCAGGCGCCTCACGGCTCTTGCCGGGGAAGAGCTGCGTGTGCTCCGTGACGGAAAGCAGGTCGTCGGAGAGGCGGAAGAGCCCCAGATTCTGATTCTCCTCGGTGGTGGAGATGAACCAGGCCGTGCCGTCATCGTCGGTGAAGACATTGCAGTCGCGACTCTTGATGCCCAGAGGACGTCCGCTCCAGACTTTTCGGTAAGGGCCCTGCACGCTGTCGGCCACAAAGCAGGCGGCCTCGGAGGCGCCGTAGTTGTGCGACTCCCAATGACACCAAACGACATATTTCCCCGTCTTCTCCGAGTAGAGCAGCTTGGCGCGCTCGATCATGCGGCGGTGTCCGAGTTCGGAATCGGTGACGCCGTTTTCGATGATTTTACCGAGAAAAGTCCAGTGCACCAGGTCGCGCGAAGAGTAGAGATTCACGTCGGGACGGAAGGCGCGGCCGCGATCCTCGCCGCACATGTACCACACGCCGTCGCGATAGAGGAAACCGGGCGCGTGGGCCTGCACGGTGTTGCCGCCGGTGTCCTGCCACAGCGTGCCGTTGACGATGTCCACCCACTCTCCCTCCGCATGCATCGGGAGCCACAGAGTCAAAGCCGCAAGAAGGGCTGTCAGAGTCTTTTTCATAGTTGAGATGTTTTGATGTTGTTTGTGTAGATTTACCCCACGAAGATACACACTTTTTGTCAACAATACGCCTCATTTAACACTTGTTAATGACAAAATCGTCGCTATCGCTCCCCTTTTTTCCGTTTTTCCGCTACCTTTGCAGCCGTAAACTGAAAACTGTACGCATTATGTGGTGGCGCTCCGTCATTTTTCATGCCGTTGCTTCCGGAATCATCCTTACGGTGGCCGTGCATGCACTCTGGCTCCTCTCGTGGATCATCGGCAAATTGGCCGGATGGCGGATTCACTACGCACCCTTCGGATGGACGGCGCTGGCTCTGGTGCTCTTCTTCTGGGCCCTCTTCGCCTACGGCCACTATTTCGGCCGCTACCGCTATGAGGTGAACCGCATCACCTTCAGCCACAAAGCACTGCCGCGAGCCTTCTCCGGGCTGCGCATCATCCACATCTCCGACCTCCATGTGGACTCCTACCTCGACCGTCCCGAAGCGCTCGACCGCATCGTCGACGCCGTCAACGCCGAAAAGGCCGACATCATCTGCTTCACGGGCGATCTCACCACAGGGCCCTTCCGCGAAATAGAGCCCTTCATCCCCACCCTGCGCCGCCTGAAGGCAAAAGAGGGCGTGGTGAGCATCATGGGCAACCACGACTTCTTTATCTACAGCCCCGAATACCACAACGACTGGGAGCGCTCCGAAGCTGCCGACCGGCTGACACGCCTGGAGGAAGACAGCCTGGACTGGCGCGTCGTGCGCAACAGCAGCATCATGCTCCGCAGGGGCGGCGACAGCATCGCCGTGGCCGGTGTGGACAACATCAACGGAGGAGAGGGATTCGCCACCATACAGAAGGGCGATCTGGCCCGCGCCATCGAGGGGCTGGAGGGCGTGTTCACCGTGATGATGACCCACGATCCGAGCCACTGGCGCGCAGAGGTTTTGCCTCGCAGCGAGGCGCAGCTGACGCTCTCGGGCCACACACATGCAGCCCAGTTTCGCATCTTCGGATGGTCGTTGTCCAATCTGTTTTTCAGCGAATGCGACGGGCGCTACGACGAAGGCGAGCGCACGCTCTATGTCAACGCCGGCATCGGATGCACGGCGCCGTTTCGCATCGATTGTCCCTCAGAGATCACCGTCATCACACTCACGGCTCTCTGACAAGCTCGAAGTCGCAGGCCGAGAACCACGTCAGCTTGCTCGAGGCGTGGTGCGTCAGGCGCGGATCGGTGGTGATGCCGTAGTAGATGGTCTGACCGGCCTTCAACGGAATGTTTTGCACCTTGCGCAGCGACCAGCCTTTGGCGTCACCCTCCCAATCGGGCATCGCGCCACCCTCACGTCCGAGCGCCCTTACGGGGACCGTCTTTTCGAAGATCGGCCTCTCATCCGGATGGCGGGCAGAAGTCCCGATGCGCACATAAAGGTAAGCGCCCGGAGCGTCGGCTCTGGCCGCCGCCGTCAGTGTGTAGGTGCCGCCCTCCAAAGTGCTGTCGCAGAGCTCGGCGGTGTAGAGGAGCCGCTTGCCATCTTTGGCGTGGCCCTCCAGATAAGCATAGTCCTGCGTGCCGTCATAGTATTCGCCGGAGGCAACGGCGCCGTCGCCGTTGTTGACAATGAGCTGCCAGTCCCAGCTTTTGAGATATTCGTCCGCCGTCATCTGATCATCGGCGGCATCCTGTTCGCTCCATTCCACCGACTGTATGGGCAACGAAGAGATCCACTGCTTCACGCTCTTGCCCATGGCCAGACACCAGGTGGCGGTCAATGCAACCAGGGGAATCAGCACCAGGACGGCAATCCACCACTTCAGGCCCTGACGCTCGCCGCGCGTCCAGCGGGCGACAGCCACGACGAGGAGCACCAGCATCACCGCCCCACCGATGAAATAGAACCACAGCGTGACACCGGCGGGCTCCAGCATTTGGTTCATCGTCTCCAGTGTGGTGTCCATCAGACCGTGCAGCCCGAATCCCACAAAGCCCAGCATCATCGCCGCCAACAGCAGCAGCGGCAACAGGACTATCATCAGCGGCACCAACAGCAGGGCAAAGAAAATCGCCTTCAGACAGCCGTTGCCGCTTTGGGGCGCAACACTTTTGTCTGCGGGCACCACAATCCACATCACCACATAGACAAGCAGCACCGGCACATTGGCAAAGAGCGCCAGCAGCACGGCGCCAATGCGCCAAAGCGTGGGATCTCCGCCCACATAACGGGCCAGTCCTGAGCACACTCCTCCCAAAACTCTGTTGGATGTGTCGCGCATGAGGCGCTTCCCTTCAAAACGGTTCGTCATACAGTCTGTTTTTCTCGGTTTTCGTGACAAATGTACAAATTATTTGTGAGAAAAGAGCGCGTCACAGAGGATTTTAAGATTATTTTTGTATCTTTGCCTTTTGTAAGAAAGGAAAAGACAGATATGAAATATTTTGTACAAGCATTTCGGGCGTGGAACAGCACCACACTCGTGTTCCGAATCTTCATCGGCCTGGTCATCGGCGCCATACTCGGCATTCTCGTGCCCGAGTGGACCGGCATCGCCATCCTCGGGCAGGTGTTTGTGAGTGCGCTGAAAGCCGTCGCTCCGGTGCTGGTGGCCGTCCTGGTGACAGCGAGCATCGCCAAAGCCGGCAGCGGCCTGGGGACGAGATTCCGCACGGTGATGGCATGCTATATGATCAGCACCTTCGTCGCCACGCTGTGCGCCGTGGCAGGCAGTTTCCTCTTCCCCGTCGATCTGAAGTTCGCCGATACGGCCGGCGCCACGGCACCGAGTGCATTGACCGACGTGTTCAACAACCTGCTGACCAATATGGTGACCAACCCCCTCATCTCCGTCTCCTCGGCCAACTACATCGGCATACTCTGCTGGGCCATCCTGTTGGGCCTCGCGCTGAAAAGACACGGACGGGTGAATACGATCAATGTGGTGAGCGACTTTGCCGAAAGCGTTTCCCGCATCGTGAAATGGGTGATCCAGACCGCGCCTTTCGGCATCATGGGTCTGGTGTTCGCCACCGTGTCGGAAGGCGGCTTGGAGGTGTTCACCGTCTACGGAAAGCTGGTCTTGCTGCTGGTGGGCTGCATGCTGGTGAACACATTTGTATTCAATCCCCTTCTGGCGTTCCTGATGACAAAGGACAACCCCTATCCTCTTCTCTTCAGGTGTCTGAAGGAGAGCGGGCTCAACGCCTTCTTCACCCGCTCGTCGGCAGCCAACATCCCTATCAACCTGAACCTCTGCCGTAAGCTGGGGCTCGACGAAGAATTCTACTCCGTGAGCATCCCCCTGGGCGCCACCATCAACATGGACGGCGCCGCCGTGACCATCACGGTGATGACACTGGCAGTAGCCCACACCATGGGGATTGAAGTCACCTTCACGACAGCTCTCTTCCTGGGCGTCATCGCCACACTGGGCGCCTGCGGCGCTTCGGGCGTGGCCGGCGGATCGCTGCTGCTGATCCCGATGGCCTGCTCGTTCCTGGGCATCGGCAACGACGTGGCCATGCAGGCCGTTGCCGTGGGCTTCATCATCAGCGTCGTGCAGGACAGCGTGGAGACAGCGCTCAACTCCAGCGGCGACGTGTTCTTCACCGCCACAGCCGAATATTACGACCAAAAGAGATTGGGAAAGAAAAAGGCTTCAGGAGAATAAGTCGCCCTGAAGCGGATTGCCGTATTTGCTGCCCATCGTGCGCCCCAGATGGGAGTAGGCCAGTTCCGTCACTTCACGCCCGCGCGGCGTGCGCTTGATAAAACCTTCTTTAATAAGGAAAGGCTCGTAGACCTCCTCCACAGTGCCGGGATCCTCCCCCACTGCGGTGGCAATGGTGCCAATGCCCACGGGACCGCCCTTAAACTTGTCGATGATGGCCGTCAGAATCTTGTTGTCGATCTCGTCCAGACCGTAGCGATCGATGTTGAGCGCCTCCAAGGCTACACGGGCAATATGGATGTCGATGGTGCCGTCGCCTTTCACCTGAGCGAAATCGCGCACACGTCGCAACAGAGCGTTGGCGATACGCGGCGTGCCGCGACTGCGACTGGCAATCTCGCCGGCAGCCTCCTCGTCGATGGAGAGGCCCAAGATGGTGGCCGAGCGGATGATGATGCGCTGCAGCGTCTCGCTATCGTAGTACTCCAAATGCAGGTTGATGCCGAAGCGCGCCCTTAAAGGCGCCGTCAAGAGACCGCTGCGCGTGGTGGCACCGACCAGCGTGAAGGGCGCCAGGTCTATCTGGATGCTGCGTGCCGAAGGGCCTTTGTCGAGCATGATGTCGATGCGGTAGTCCTCCATTGCCGAATACAGATACTCCTCCACCACGGGCGAAAGGCGATGTATCTCATCGATAAAAAGCACATCGTTCTCCTCCAGCGAAGTGAGGATGCCGGCCAGGTCGCCGGGCTTGTCAAGCACGGGGCCGGAAGTCAGCTTGAATCCGACGCCCAGTTCGTTGGCAATGATGTTGGAAAGTGTGGTTTTACCCAATCCCGGAGGGCCGTGAAGCAGCGTGTGATCGAGCGGCTCTCCGCGGAACTTGGCCGCCTCTACGAAGATGCGCAGATTCTCCACCACCTTTGCCTGACCGCTAAAGTCATCGAAAGAAAGGGGGCGAAGGGCGTTTTCAAAATCCTTCTCTTTCTGCTGGCCGCTCTGATGGATATCAAATTCCATATTATCTCCGAATCGGGAACACACTACTCGTCTTCTGTGATGGCGTCCATGACACGATGGAATTTATCGGCCACGCTGTTGGCATAATACGAATAATCCAGCGCGGCGAAGATATAGACTGCAGCGCAAAAAGCGAGCCATACCAAAAGAATAATACACCAAACACTCATAAATCTCAACTTTTCCGGCGCAAAGATACGAAAAAAGCTTGAATGAGCCTCTATTTCGCACTCTTTTTTTTCCGACATGCCGAACTATCACCCGGGACATTTCACATGAATCAGTCGTCAAGCATCACGAAGGAGGCCCAAAAGACCGGTGAGCTGTATTCCGGAGTATTGCGTACAGCCTCCTGGGCAGCACGAAATGCCCGACGACGTGTCAGACCGGAAGTCAAACCGGAATAAAACTGCGTCATCATCATCTGCGTGGCTCCGTCGCTGACACTCCACAAACTCATCAGGAGCGTGCGTGCTCCTGCCTTTTTAAAGCCACGCTGCAAACCGAACACACCGTCTTCCTTCAACTCTCCCAGACCCGTTTGACAGGCAGAAAGCACGGCGAGATCGAGACCGCGGAAATCGAGTTTAGCAATCTCGCGCGCCGTGAGCACACCGTTTTCAACACCGGAGGTCATTTTTTTACCCGTGATGGCATTGTTGGCACCGGCCATAAGAAGACCGGAATAGCAGAGACTGTTGTCGGCCTGCGCCGACTCCTCTCCGCTCACTTCAAGGTAGCTCATCGTAACATTGCTGCCGCGCACCACATCCTCGCTAAGCGAGAAACCATGCGTGGCGATATGAAGGAGCGACACACCCTTGCCACTGAGCGCCTTAAAAGCCTCCTCCGTGCCATATGCACCATCATATTTTTGGGTTTCGATACCGTGCATAAGGAGGGTTTCACTAATCTTTTCCGCCTCCACGGCAGTGCCGGGGAGGTAGCCCACCTCACGCTGTCCATCTCGCAGGAAGCCCTCCAAAGTACGCGTTTCGGCTAAAGCCCAGTCTTCCATATCGGTGTCTGTGCCTGCCAAAAACTCATCCGCCTTCATATAAATCTCCTCATGCTCTTTGTTGGCGGCCTGTATCTCGGCCTGAGTGGCATTGTAGCGGATGCCGCCAAAGACTGCCGCCAAATTGACAGCAGAAGACGAACGATCGCGCTGCGTGAGCAACTTGGTGGAAGAAACACGGTGGAGGGCATATAGATCGCCGATGCGACGCTGGTCGTATTTCAAATATTCGATGCCCCACTGATAGAACAGCCCGGAGGGAGCAAACCAAATGTTGCTGATTCCGTCCAAATAAGGAATAAGGCGCCCCCACACAAACTGGCCCACCTGAGTCGACTCAAAAACGGCATTAATACTTTCGGGCTTAGTGAGCGCCTGCGTGAGCGGTAGCCCGTCGAAGCGCAGACGATTGAGTTCGCTCTCACTGAAAAGACGTATCAATGCTGGAGCGGCAGCATCCGGACGGGCGAGAAGTGCCCAATAAGTCCGACCCTCCTCCGGAGTTTCGAGATCGAAGAATTCTATGGCGGCGTCATTGCTCCCAAGCGCTTGCACCACTTGGCGGAAATCAATACTCATCGCCTCCGTGAAGTCGCCGTATTCCTTGCTGCCACGCACAAGTTCACGCTCTAAACGGGTTGCAGTGTTCATTAGAGAGGGCAGGCGGTCACGCGTTTCCTCGGAAGGATTGCGCCAAGCCTGATCAATTTCCTGACGAATAGCCACCAGGCGGTCGTACTTGTCACGCAAATCCGCACTGGCCGTGCGGGCAAGCAGATTACGGAAATCAATCTCAGAATTCAACAAAAGGCCTTTTGTAAAAAGCAGGCTGTTGTAAGCATCAACAAGCGCAGAGTCTACATTCTCCATCAAACAGGCCATGGCCGGCGCTGCACGGAAAATATAGTTCTTGGTGCCCCAATAAAGCTCACGCCCACGCGTGGTGAGATGGGAGAAGTTGCTCCTCACGTTTTGCATCTGCATGGACAACGCCCGATGGAAAAGGTCCTGCGCGTCATACTTCCTGCCCATGCGCAGGTAGAGGTTTGCCATATTGAAGAGCAGGGTGACATTATCCGGATGCATTTCACCCAAAATGCGTTGTTGTATCGTGTCAGCACGCTGATAAAGAGCAGCTGCCCGCTCAAGGCTGTCCCGACGCACCTCGTAGAGAGCCTGATTAGTGAGCATTTTAGCAAAAAGAGAACTGGCGACATTGCCGGACTTCTCATATCTCTCCACCGCTTCGCGAGAGGTGTTGAGAGCCTCTTCGAAAGAACCGTTGGCATAATAATATATGGAAAGGCTGTTGAGCACCAGTGCACGGTCTTCGGCGTGGCCGGGCACCTGCTCATAAAGACTCAATGCAAGACGGCAGGTGTCAATGGCCTCGGTCAGCATGTTTAAGTGATAGAGGTAACCGGAGATGTCTTTCAAGCCAGCGGCCTCAGACGCCACATCTTTCCGCAATCGGAAGATGGCCAATGCCTGCTGCTCGAATACCAATGCCTGACGATAGTTGCCGTTCGCTGCCATGATGGAGGCCTGCTTGCTAAGCGATTGGGCAAAGCGCGCATCGCCACTATTCACCTGCTCCGACACCGTAGTCTGCAACTGTTCACTGATATTGGCCGCCTGTTCCAAATTACCCGTACGGGTATGTGCAGCGGATATCTCGCTCATACAGTTTAAATACCCGGAACTGCCCTTGCCTTCAATGGTCTCATAAATAGGAGCAGCCCGTTGCCACAAAGCAATAGCCTCCTCGTAGTGCTCCATGTGTTTTTCGAAAGAAGCGGAGTTGGATACCAACCGGGCAAAGTTAAGACTCTGAGTCTCCCCGTTTGTCTCATAAATGTTAATTGCTTCACGAGCATATTCTAAAGCCTGCTCATAGTTGCCGGCATTAGCCAAGCGCACGGCTTGGTTGCTGAGGATTGAAGCGTAGTGCACAGTGTTCTTCTGCAAACTTTTCATTGTCTTCAAAGACTGTTTGCCATATTTCTGTGCCTTCACCATATCACCCGACAAAGAATAATAAAGCACAAGGTTATTCAATGCCTGTGCATAGGCGGGGCTGCTCTTTGAAAGCACCTGAACGGCCTGCTCACCCAATTCAACAGCAAAAGCACGGTCGCCGGGTGCATTGCGTGTGGCATAATAGCCGGCAAGATTGCTTAAAGTGACCCCGTAGTGATCGTGTTTCTTACCAAGATATTTCTCATAAGTTTTGAGCGCCTCGTTGCATTTGGCTATGGCCTCATCGTAGTTACCCCGCTGATTTTCCAAGGATGCCATGAGATTGAGTGTCTCAGCTACATGACTCCTGTTTAAGTTGGGGGCTGTGCGACGCACCTCCTCCGCCTGTTTGAGCATAAGCATAGCCTCGTCAAGCTTGCCTTTACGCTGCAAAAAGACTGCTACCTGAGTGAGCGCCACGGTGTATTCGTGTGTCTGACGTGATTCCTCAGTGACACACATTGAGAGATATTTCCGAAACATCTCTTCTGTCCGTACCGGATCGCCCCGACGGGAGGCCCCGGCGGCATCTTCGTAGCATCGGAACAATTCTCCCGCCACTTCGCTCCTGGCACCGTAATACGCAGTTCGAGCCTTTTCGTAACGTTCTGTGTTTTTCTCATCGGAAGAGACGTTTTTCAAATAGTATTCAAAAGCCTTGTATGCTTCTGAATACTGGCGGCTCTTCAGGTATTGGAAACCGATGTCGAAACATCGGGCTACACTATCAACACCTTGGGCACGCGAAACGATACATGCCATCAGGAACAATATAAGAATTCCGGTGTTGCGAAAGTGTGAACGAGACAACATTTATGGGTTCACAGAAGCTGAGTCGATTGTTTGTATGATGCTGTCGATGCTGCGATAAACGGTGGCCGAACCATCCTCAGTCTGCTCCACGCGCGACTTATTATTTACCATCTTTGCAAGCAAATATCTCATATATTGCTTTGTGACGCTCGTCACGCAAGTCTGTTCGTTGCGTTTCATATACTTTTCCAAAGTACCGGAATAGACACCCTTTATCGTGTACATCTTCATCTCTTTGGGGTTAAGCAGTGTCACGGATGACTTCGCGGAAACGGTCAGGATGTCCTCCTCTGTGAGTGTTTGCCCCTTTACAAGTTCCACACGGTTTTTCCCATCATGGAAGCGCACAATGCCGTCAATGCCAGACACATAGAAATTTGCTTTCTCCTGGCTACATACACACGGGGATATTAAAAGGAAGATGAGAAAAATTATCTGTTTCATAGTTCTATAGTTGACTGTTGCATCTCTATTTTTCCGACCGTTTTCGCCTCACTTTCGTAACGATAAAGCGATTTATCAGCCACATCGCGAAGGAAGTGGGGATAGGCATAATCGCCAATCAGGTTGACGATGACAGAGTAAATCAGACGCGCCGTGCCCAAAAGCGCCATGCACAGAATGGCCCATTTCACGTCAAGATTAATATTGTCGCGCATGTAAAGCATGAAACTTGCTCCCACAAGCACCGTCACCAAGGTAAAGAAAATCACACTTGACGTGACACCCATGCGCCCGAGACACTTTACACTGCCCAAACGGTGACGTACCGTAATGTCAAAAGCATAAGCCTGTGCCACCTGCGTGAAGAGCGTCACCAGAAGTGACAGCGCCCAGATCACCCAAACAGAAAGTGTGATCGGTGCCTGGTGTTCCACCATCGTCTTCACCGTGTAGGCCAACACATACAGACCGGGAATAAGACCTAAGGGGGTATAATGCTTATCCCGCTCCTCCTGTGCGGCCCCCAAGAGCACAATATGCCCTCTGATAAGGTCGGCATGTTCAGCAATGCTGTCGTAGGGGACTACCGGGAATTTCACTGCATGGAAATTGATGGCACAACTCATGTCGTTATCCATAGCAGGATCACCCCCTGTGTACAGTCTCGCCACCCTTGCCGGAAGTGAATACACCCTCCGACCTTCTGACTTACGCCGCACCCCGAAGTGCCTCACGGTACCGCCATTCACGTCGCGCTCCACATTGGTAAAGCCCTCGTCGACAAGACAGGAATCGGTTAAGAAGGAGTGGTTGGTGTAACAGAACTGCTCTGCTTCATCATTCCATTCCATCAGCTTACAGGCCCATACTATAGGCACCTTAGAATTCTGAGCAACCTCTATCAGCCGTTTATTGCCGACACTGTCATTGCGCACACCGTCGAACACAATATCAACACCCAACACCTGAGGCTTCAGATTCTCTATCTGCTCAATAATATCAGCCAATTCCCCGCGCTCATAAACTTCCGACATATCCACCAATGTGATGAGATTGTCCTGATCTTTCTGCGCCTTCGACTTGCTGATATCGTAGAAAATATCAGTCATCGAAAAATTGCTCAACGAACGCGCCAAGGGGTTGAGAAACGACACGCTGAAAGAAAACTCTAACAACGACGTTGTCAACAACAACACTATCAATACCACCATCACGTGGTCAATCGCGTAAAACCAGGCAAATCTGGCAAAACCCTTCATTTCAAATACTTAAGAACATTATTGTTCCTCTGCCACCACGATAGCCACACGACTTCTCTCATTGTCGCCATAGGGCATCACCGTGTCGCCCTTTGAGTCAACCGTGATTCGGCTTGTATCAATGCCGCTTTCGCTGATGAGCTTAGCAACATTTTCTGCTCTGCCCCTGGCGTATTTGGCATTCTTTTCTGCATTTCCCGTACCGGCATCTGCATGTCCGGTGACGCTCACCGTAGCTGTGGGATGCGACTTCAACCAAGCGATAATGTCGTCTATCTTGCCACGTTCATTCTCGTCCACCTCTATTTTCCCGATTCTGAAGAAAATGTCCTTCTGCATCTGTTCCAGTTTCTTGGGCTGTACCACAGGAGCATCCGTAACGACATCGGCATCCCGGTCTTCCTGATATTCCTCTATGGAAGCAACAACGACCGGTTCTGTGTAAGTTCTCTTCTTATACCCGAAACGGTAGGCGAAACCAACTTGAGCAGTAATCTGCCAATCATCACAATCAGAGCGCTTGCTGTTGAACCGATCGCTCAAACTGTTGGCGTCAGCTTCAATATTTATACTCCAATGCTTGCTGATTTTGTAATCCACCATGAGTCCGACACGCAGGTTGTGGCTGAATTTTGTGCCGGTCCATGCGTCAGTAAGGACATTAGCACCCAAAGTGTTGTTAATTGATGAGGCATCATCATTGTTCCATGCTGTATTCAAACCGATACCGGTAATGGCGAACACACTCCAAGGGCTGTATTTTAACGATGGGATAAAGCCCAAAACATTCACCATCAAGTCAATGTCTGTCGTAATATAATTGTAATCATAACGATAGTCTTTTTCCGGCAGTGACAACCCTCCCTTGTTCCACGCTCCGTTCACATGGAGACGTGCACCAAAAGCTCGGGTAAACATGCCACCGAAACTCGCACTGGCAGTACCGGTAATCAAATCTGACTGGGAATAATTGGTGAGCGTAGTCTGCATGCCGCCCTGCAAACCCACAAACATGTGGGGGTAAGGCTTGTAATCCAAACCATCATTCTCTATTTGGGCAGAAGCCGTAAAGGGAACACAAAGTGCCATGAACAACATAGCAAAAATCTTTTTCGTTTTCATGATAGTATCTTTTGAAAATAATTGTTTCAATGTTCAAACATTTCGCGCACAAAAGTAAGCATTTTTTATGATTTTACCAAAAAAAACAAAAAAACATTGACAAAAAACGTTAAAATTTGTTGTTTTGCCAAAAGTTCAAGCCCAAGGGCTAGGCGAGAAAAACTCATGGCCGTCAATGGCAAGGAAGAAAGCGTGCAACATAAGACGCGATGAAGAAACACCAATGCCTGGAGTGCCATAGAGCGGATCCCCGAGAATGGGATTGCCGAGTCCCTCGGAATGAGCACAATGCACACGCAGCTGGTGAGTGCGACCGGTGTGAGGCGTTAGGTGCACCAAGGCATGGCCCTCGACATTGGATACCACGCGACAATGAGTTAACGCCTTCTTACCATAACGTTCAGAGACCGTTTGACGAGGGCGGCAGAAAATGTCCGGGCAAAGCGGCAAAGCAATGTCGCACTCCATACCGACAGGCATCCCATGCTCCAAGAGCGCCACATAGCGCTTCTCCACCTGACGACTCTCGAAAAGGCTGCGCAAACGACTCAATTCCACCGGATTCTTCGCCAAAAGCAGCAATCCGGAGGTGTCGCGGTCGAGACGATGCACAGCCGTGTATCCGGTGACAGACTCCACCGATGGGAGAAACTCCTTGCCGGGCACGGACAGCAGTCCGGAGGGTTTGTCCACAACCAGCATGCGCTCGTCTTCCCACACCGTGCGCAGCAGAGGGACGAGTCGCTCACTTTCTGCCAAACGCGGATCGGGCTCCACGTCCAGCCCACGAAGCATAAACTGCAGGATGGGACGACAGCGTCCGGCACACGGCGGCACGAATGCTCCGCTGGCCGCTTCCCACTCGGCCACAGCAAGCGGTGTGAGGCCACGACGATAGGCCTCTTGAAGCAGCTTGGGTGCACAACAATCGCCCATGCCGCTCTGGCACAAATTGAGAGGAACCAAATCAGGGAGCGCACACTCCTCGCCTAAAGCATTGAAAAAACGGTATTGACGGAAAAGCCACTCCTGAAGTGCCCGGGAACGCCGCTTACGCTCGCAACGAAGCCGACATTCCTCTTCCGTCGCTTCCGACGCCGGATGACCGAGTGCGTCCAAACGTGCATTAATGGCTGAAATCGCCGCTTCTTCTTTCAAAAACCAACTGCCGGGCTGCATGAGATCAAAGACGGGAGGCACGAAGCCCTCCTGACGGGTCTTCCCGCCCAATGTGCCGGAAAAAGCCGCCAGGAAACCGCCTTCGTGGAGCAACACGCCAAGCGTCTTGCCGCCGCAGAGCTCCGCCTGCCACTGAGGCTGCGCTCTGAGGCGTCTCATCACCGCATCCATCGCCGGACGGCAGGCCTCATCGAAGGTGAATATCTTCATAGCCAAAAGACCGACTCCGGCCCCATATTGAAGAGCAAATCCACGATAGAAAGGTCGGGCAGGAAGCCGTGGCGCGAAGCAAACATCTGATGATAGGGCGTCTCACGTCGCACACTCATCTCAAAAGCCGTCCGAAGGCACTCGTCGTCCAGCCCTGTCAAAGAGAGCACCGTCTGCTGCAGTGCCTCGTTGAAATCGACGAGAAATGTCCATCGCCGCTCTTCGTAGAAGGGACGGAAGTCCTCCTCATAATAATCAAAAAAAGGCGTTTGGCGATAAGAGGAGCAAAGAGCGTTCCAATGCTGATGGCGCCACTCGCCGTGGTCAGAGATGCGCACATCACGCATCAAAGCTCCTGGCGCCGGATGAACCACCGGCACCGTAAGCAGCAAAGACCCAAAAGGCGAATCAATATAGCATCGGTTGCGGAGCGTCTGCTTTTGCCAATGCTCATCCTCCGGGGATTGAACCACTACCGCACGCTCCCGTAGGAACGTGCGGTAGTGAGATATCGGAGCTAAATAAGCGCTATACACTTATAGTTTCTTTTCGAAATTTATCAATTGTATGGCGAAAATAACACAAAATTTTTGTTCAAGCCTCTTTTCCATGCAAAATTTATAGGAAAAGACACTCTTTTTTCTCAAAAAACTTAAAAAAAAACAAAAACACCCCATGCAGCAAGGAAAAACACCCGTTTTTTTCGTATCTTTGTGGGCAGTATGGGCGATATTGTCATTCAGAAAGTTTCCAAAAAGGCGGATATGGAGCGATTTGTACGCTTCAACGCCGAATTATACAAGGGATGCCCGTGGGCAGTCCCAGACTTTTTGGAGGATACGCTCAATACCTTCTCAACCGAAAAAAATGCCGCCTTTGAATTTTGTCGTGCCGAGTGGTTTTTGGCCTTGAAGGACGATAAGATTGTGGGACGCGTGGTGGCCTTCATCAACGACCGCGCCAACGAAAAATGGCACAGGCACACCGTGCGTTTCGGCTGGATAGACTTCATTGACGACGAGGAGGTCAGCCGCGCACTGCTGGACACCGTGGCCCAATGGGGACGCGAGCGCGGCATGACGGAGATGCACGGCCCGCTGGGCTTCACCGACATGGACCCTGAGGGGATGCTGGTGGAGGGCTTCGAGACCCTAAGCACCATGTCCACCATCTACAACTATCCCTACTATCCCACCCACTTCGAGCACTACGGCATGGAGAAGGAAACGGATTGGCTGCAGCGCTGCGTCGCCGTGCCCCACAAGGGCGATCCCGGATGGGTACGCTACAGCAAGGTGGCCGATATGGTGAGCAAACGCTACGGGCTGAAGGTACATAAGTTCAAGTCGAAGAAGGAAATCATGGCCGGCGGCTACGATATCAAGTTCTTTGAGACCATCAACAAGAGCTATGCTCCGCTCTTCGGCTACAGCACCATGACCGACAAGCAGATGAAATCGTATGCCGAGCAGTATCTGAAATTCCTGGATCCCCGCTTGCTGAGTATTGTGGAAAACGACAAGGACGAAGTGGTAGCCGTGGCAGCCTGCATGCCCTCGCTGTCGAAAGCTTTGCAAAAGGCCGACGGGAAACTGTTGCCCTGGGGTTGGTGGCATCTGCTGAAAGCACTCTATTGGAAACACGACGACATCCTGGATTTGCTGCTCATCGGCGTGGTGCCGGAGTATCAGGACAAGGGTGCCGTCACACTGATTTTTGCCGACCTGTTGCCCACCATCGACGAAATGGGATTCAAATGGGCTGAAGTGCACCCGCAACTGGAAGACAACACACGCGGGCTGGGCATCTGGGATGTCTTCAACAGCACGATACACAAACGTCGCAGAGCATGGAAGAAAACGCTGTAATACAAGAAGAAAATATACCGCAGGAATCTGCTCCTGTGACCTATGGTGAGGATAATATACGCCACCTCTCCGATATGGAGCACGTGCGCACCAGACCCGGTATGTATATCGGCAGGCTGGGCGACGGCAGCCAGGCAGAGGACGGTATCTATGTGCTGCTCAAGGAGGTCATTGACAACAGCATCGACGAATTCAAGATGAACGCCGGAAAGCGCATCGAAATAGATATCAAAGACCACAAGAGCGCCGCCATTCGCGACTACGGGCGCGGCATCCCCTTGGGCAAGTTGGTCGACGCCGTGTCGATGCTTAACACCGGCGGCAAATATGACTCCAAGGCTTTCAAAAAAAGTGTCGGTCTGAACGGTGTCGGCTTGAAGGCCGTCAACGCCCTGTCCAATCGCTTTGAAGCCCACTCCTTCCGCGACGGCGAAGTTCGGCGCACGGTCTTTGAAAAGGGCGTGCTCAAGAGCGACGTCATCGAAAAGACCGAGGAGGAAAACGGCACTTACATTTTCTTTGAACCCGACGACACGTTGTTTAAACATTACAAGTTCCGCGACGAGTTCGTGGAAACAATGTTGCGTAACTACACCTACCTGAACACCGGCCTGACCATCATGCTGGGCGGACGCCGCATCGTCTCCCGAGAAGGACTCTCCGATTTGCTCAACGACCGCATGGACTACGAGGCCCTCTACCCCATCGTCCACTTGCGCGGCGAGGATATTGAAATCGCCTTCACCCACTCCAAGCAGAACGGCGAGGAATACTACAGCTTCGTCAACGGACAGCACACGACATTGGGCGGCACCCATCAGGCCGCATTCAAAAAATATATCGCCGAAGTCATTCGCGATTACTCCGGCAAACCTCACGATTTCACCGACATCCGTAACGGCCTCGTCGCCGCCATCTCCATCAACATCCAAGAGCCGCTTTTTGAGAGCCAGACCAAGGTGAAGCTCGGATCGCTCACCACCATCCCGGACGGCGGCATTTCCATAGACAAATTCGTCGGCGACTTCGTCAAGCGCGAGGTGGACAACTACCTGCACAAGAACACCGACGTGGCCGACATCATCTTGCAGAAGGTGGCCGAAAGCGAGAAGATTCGTAAAGAGATGGCAGGCGTGGCCAAAAAGGCACGCGAAATGGCTAAGAAGGCCAATCTGCATAACCGCAAACTGCGCGACTGCCGCATACATCTCACCGACCCCAAGGGCGAGTTGCGCGAGGAGAGCTGCATTTTCATCACCGAGGGCGACTCCGCCAGCGGCAGCATCACCAAAAGCCGCGACGTGAACACCCAAGCCGTGTTCTCGTTGCGCGGCAAGCCACTCAACTGTTACAAACTGACCAAAAAAGTGGTCTATGAAAATGAGGAATTCAACCTGCTGCAGGCAGCCCTCAACATTGAAGACGGCTTGGAAGGCTTGCGCTACAACAAAGTCATCGTAGCTACCGATGCCGATGATGACGGCATGCATATCCGTCTGCTCATGCTCACCTTCTTCCTGAAATTCTTCCCCGAGCTGGTAAAGAAAGGACACGTCTACATCCTGCAGACGCCACTGTTCCGAGTGCGCGGACGCAAAACAAAAATCAACAAAAATAAGCTAAACGCCATCGAAGCGGAGCTCGCCGCCCGCAACAATGCAGAGGAGAACGACGACAAGCGTCCGCGCCACCTGAGCGTCTCGAAGGATTTCGTGACACAATACTGTTATAATGAAGAGGAACGTCTGCAGGCCATAGAAGACCTCGGCCCCGAGCCGGAAATCACCCGATTCAAAGGTTTGGGGGAAATCTCGCCGGAGGAGTTTAAACACTTCATCGGACCGGACATACGGCTCGACCAGGTGATGCTTCATAAGTCAGACCAGGTCGCAGAGCTCCTGAACTTCTACATGGGCGACAACACTATGGACCGGCAGAATTTCATCATCGACAACCTTGTCATTGAGGAGGACTTGCCCGAAGAAGAAGAGGAGGGTGCAGCATGAAAGCGCTATTTCCCGGATCGTTTAACCCGTTCACCAAAGGCCACGCCGACATTGTGGAGCGCGCCCTAAAGCTGTTCGACGAAGTCGTGGTGGGCATTGGCGTCAACGCCGCAAAGCGCGCCCCTTCTCAAGAGGAAGTGCAGGCCCACGAGCGCCTCAAAGCCTACTACAAAGATAATCCCAAGGTGCAAGTGACGGAATATTCCTGCCTCACGGTGGATCTCTGCCAGAATTTGGGCATCAACGTCATCGTACGCGGTGTGCGCAGCATGAAAGATTTTGAATACGAGCGCCAGATGGCTGACGTCAACCGCAAACTGACAGGTGTGGAGACGGTGGTGCTGTTTGCCGATCCCGCCTACGAAAGCCTATCCAGCAGCCTGGTGCGCGAAATCGCCGCCTACGGCCGTGACGTCAGTACCTTTATTATATAATGAACCATCATTCCCCGACTCCGTCTTTAACCATGAAACGACTGATACTTTTCCTTTGTCTCCTGCTGCCCGCACTGCCCCAACACGCACAGGGCATTAACGAAGCGGAGCTCCGCAAATTCTTTGTGGCAGCACAAAACATCTACGGCCTGTATGTGGACACGGTCAATGCCCATAAGCTGGTGGAAGACGCCATCAGAGGCATGCTGGAGCATCTGGACCCCCACTCCAATTACAGCGACGCACAGGAAACCAAGAAACTCAACGAACCGCTTCAAGGCTCGTTTGACGGCATCGGTGTGCAGTTTAACATGCTGGAAGACACGGTGTTGGTGATACAACCCATCACAAAAGGCCCCTCAGAGCGTGTAGGCATCTTGGCTGGCGACCGCATCATCTCATGCAACGACACCACGCTGGCCGGCGTCAAAATGAGCCGCGACGAAATCATGCGTCACCTACGCGGTCCCAGAGGCAGCATTGCTCATCTGGGCATCAAGCGCGAAGGCATTAAGGAGCTGCTCTACTTCGACGTGCAGCGCGATAAGATTCCCGTCAATTCAGTGGATGCTGCCTTCATGATAACACCCAAGATTGGCTTGATCCGCTTCAATAATTTCGCCCAGACCACACACCGCGAAATACTTGAAGCACTAGTGAACCTAAAGATGCAGGGCATGGAGTCGCTCATCATCGACCTCACACAAAACGGCGGCGGCTATCTCGGCGCCGCAGCGGAGATAGCCAGTGAATTCCTGCCCGAGGGCGACATGATTGTCTACACAGAAGGACGCAGTGCAGCGCCGCGGGAATTCCGCAGTCGCGGCGGACATGCCTTCCAAGAGGGTCGTGTGGCCGTCCTGGTAGACGAGTACTCCGCCTCTGCCGCAGAAATCCTTTCCGGTGCATTGCAGGATCAGGACCGCGGTATCGTCGTGGGGCGCAGGACGTTTGGCAAAGGTTTGGTGCAATGGCCCATCGATCTGCCTGACGGCAGCATGATACGCCTCACGGTGTCGCGCTATTACACCCCTTCCGGGCGCTGCATACAGAAGCCCTATGAAAAAGGCAAGCAGAAGGAATACCACATGGATGTCATCAACCGCTACAACAACGGTGAGCTGACCAACGCTGACTCCATTCACTTCCCTGACTCGCTGAAATACAAGACGCTGCGCAAAGGGCGCATCGTCTACGGCGGCGGCGGTGTGATGCCGGACATCTTCGTGCCGCTGGACACCACACGCTTCACGAAGACCTATCGCCAACTGTCGGCCAAAAGCCTCATCATCAACCACAATCTGCGCTACCTGGACAAGAATCGCAAAACACTGCAACAGCGTTATCCCGACTTTGAGACATTCCGCAAGAATTTCGAGGTGCCCCAATCGCTGATTGACGGTATCTACGCAGAAGCGGACAAGCAGAAGATAGAACGTCCGAAGGAAGAGCGCGAAGCCACGGATGAGCGTCTGCGCCAAACACTGAAGGCCCTCATTGCCCGCGACCTGTGGGACATGAACGAATATTTCGCCATCATCTACGAAGACGATCCCATCGTGACGACGGCCGTCAAGAAACTCTCAGAGCCCGACCTCCCCTGAAATAACTCCGTTTAATCGGAAGCGCTGCCGTCAATCTTCAGGTAGAGATGGCAGTGACAAATGTCCTTCTCGCGATAATCGCTACAGGGACAATGCTTGTCGTATCCGTCATTATGACAGGGACATTCTCCGTTGTTGCGCTCCACTCCCTTGAGGATGGCGTTCACTACCTTGTCGTTGGGGTTGAGCATCCAACCCTCTTTTCTGAAAATCTGTGTCATGGCTATCCTTATTTTTTGCCTTTTATCAGGCTTTGTATGTTGTTCAGTTTGTTGAGCGCTTCGAGCGGTGTGAGAGCGTTGATGTCCAGGCCGAGCAATTCGTCGCGAATGGCTGTGAGCACAGGGTCGTCCAACTTGAAGAACGAAAGCTGCACGCCTTCTCCGGATTCGGGGGCTGCGGCCAACCCTTTGCCCAAATTCTCATGGTCCATCGTCTGCTCCAGCTGCTTGAGAATGACCTCCGCCCGCTTCACAATGCTCGTCGGCATGCCGGCCAGACGGGCCACATGAATACCGAAGGAATGCTCCGAGCCGCCCTCTACAAGTTTGCGCAGGAAGACCACCTGGCCGTTGAGCTCCTTCACCGACACGTTGAAATTGCGGATGCGGGAGAACTTGGAAGCCATCTCGTTGAGCTCGTGGTAGTGCGTGGCAAAGAGGGTGCGCGCCGGGGCGTTGGGGTTCTCGTGAATATATTCCACAATGGCCCATGCGATGGAGATGCCGTCATAGGTGGAAGTGCCGCGCCCGAGTTCGTCAAAGAGCACCAGTGAGCGTCGTGTGAGGTTGTTGAGAATATTGGCAGCCTCCGTCATCTCCACCATGAACGTGCTCTCGCCCAACGATATGTTGTCGGAAGCGCCCACACGAGTGAAGATTTTGTCCACAATGCCGATGCGGGCCGACTCTGCGGGCACGAAGGAACCCATCTGAGCCATCAGCGCGATGAGTGCGGTCTGTCGGAGCAGCGCACTCTTACCGGCCATGTTCGGACCTGTGATGATCATGATTTGCTGCCCGTCACAACTGAGATAAGTGTCGTTGGCCACATAGCTCTCGCCCGGGGGCAACTGCTGCTCGATGACCGGATGGCGTCCGCCCTTGATGTCGAGCACCTCGCTCGTGTCCACCACGGGACGCACGTAGCGGTTTTCCCTAGCCGTAAGGGCGAAGGAAAGCAGGCAGTCCAAACGGGCGATGTTGGCCGAAGTCTGCTGTATTTGCACGGTGTACTCTGAGAGACGTCCGACGAGCGCCATGAAGATGCGGTTTTCAATAATTTCCATCTTCTCCTGCGCTGTCGTGATCTTTTCCTCGTAGGTCTTAAGTTCTTCGGTGATGTAGCGCTCGGCAGACACCAATGTCTGTTTGCGTATCCACTCCTGCGGCACCTGGTCGCGATAGGTATTGCGCACTTCCAAATAGTAGCCGAATACATTGTTAAAGCCTACCTTCAGGCTCTGTATGCCCGTGCGCTCTATCTCGCGCTGCTGCATTTCCAGAAGGTATTCCTTGCCGTGAAAGGCTATCTTGCGACACTCGTCCAACTCCGCATCCACACCGTCGCAGATGAAGCCGCTCTTGGCCATCTGGCCGGGAGGATCGGGCACGATGTTGCGGCGAATGAGGCGCGCCACCTCCGTGAGCTCCTGAAGTGCAAAAGGACTTCCCTCAGAAAAAAGACTGTTGCAAAGTTGGCGGATGACATCCACAGCCTCGAGCGAAGTGGCCAAAGCCAAGAGGTCGCGCGGCGTGACACGTGCCGTGTTGATTTTGCCCACAAGACGCTCCAAGTCGCTGATGCGCTTCATCTCATCGTAGATTTCATCGCGCAAATCGGGATTGCGGAACAACTGCTCCACTACATCCTGACGGGCAGAGATTTCCTTGGGAGTTTTTAGAGGGAAGAGAATCCAGCGGGCCAGCAGACGTCCGCCCATGGGGGTCACGGTGCGGTCGATGACCTTGCGCAGCGAGATACCGTCCTCACTCATCGTGGAGAGCAGTTCCAGACTGCGCACGGTGAACTTGTCCAAGTGCACATACTGATTCGTCTCAATATTCTTCAGTTGAGTGATGTGGCGTAGTTTCGTGTGCTGCGTCATCTCCAAATATTGCAGTACGACGCCGGCAGCCACAAGGGCCGAGTGCATGTGGTCCACACCGAAGCCCTTGAAGTTTTTTACCTTGAAGTGCTTGCACAACTTCTCTCGGGCAGTCTTTTCGACAAACACCCAGTCGTCCATTTCAAAGGTGCTGGTCTGGAAATGGAAGACGGCCGTCTTGTCGCGTTTGCCGCGCTCAAAAAGCAATTCTTTGGGATTATAGGCTCCAAGCAACGAACGGACGTGGTCGCAACTGCCTTCGGATATCAGAAACTCACCTGTGGAAATATCCACAAAAGCAACGCCGATGGTGGCGCCGCCGAAATGCACGGCGGCCAGGAAGTTGTTCTGCCCGGCCTCCAACACCGTCTCACTCTGCACCACGCCGGGCGTCACCAGCTCGGTGATGCCTCTCTTGACCAGCTTCTTCGTCAGCTTGGGGTCTTCCAGCTGGTCGCAGATGGCCACACGTTTGCCGGCACGCACCAGCTTCGGCAGATAGGTGTCGAGCGCGTGATAAGGGAATCCGGCCATCTCCGTTGCCGGCATGTTGTCCTTGCCGTTGTTGCGGCGCGTGAGTGTGATACCTAAAATCTCGGCAGCGACGGAAGCGTCCTCTGCGTAAGTCTCATAAAAATCTCCGCAGCGAAAGAGCAACAAGGCGTCGGGGTGTTGCGCCTTGAGGTCGTAGAACTGCCGCATCATTGGGGTTAATTCCGCCATCTTTTTTCTTAATTGCGCACAAAGGTAATAAAAAACTTTTCTATTTTATTTTCCTTGCTGATTTTTTTGTACTTTTGCGGGCGAATTTACATTTTATTATGGCAAAAGAATACAATTTCCGCGAGATTGAACAAAAGTGGCACCGTCTTTGGACCGAACAAGGCACCTACCGTGTGAAGGAAGATGCAGGCGTCCCCAAATATTATGTCCTGAACATGTTCCCCTACCCCAGCGGCGCAGGTCTGCATGTGGGTCATCCTCTGGGCTACATCGCCTCCGACATCTATGCCCGCTATAAGCGTCTGCAGGGCTTCAACGTGTTGAACCCCATGGGCTACGATGCCTACGGCCTGCCTGCCGAGCAGTATGCCATCAAGACGGGACAGCACCCGGAGAAGACCACCTTTGCCAACATCGACCGCTATCGCGAGCAGCTGGACAAGATCGGCTTCAGCTTCGACTGGGACCGCGAGGTGCGCACATGTTCGCCCGACTACTACCATTGGACGCAATGGGCTTTCCAAAAGATGTTCAACTCCTACTTCGACGAGGAACTTCAGAAGGCACAGCCCATTGAGAAACTCATAGAGAAGTTCAAAGCCGAAGGCTGCTGGCCCTCCGATGAAAAGGAGCAGAGCGACCTGCTGATGCAATACCGACTGGCCTTCCTGGGCGAAACGATGGTCAACTGGTGTCCGAAACTCGGCACCGTGCTGGCCAACGACGAGGTGGTCAACGGCGTGAGCGAACGCGGCGGCTACCCCGTGGAGCAGAAGAAGATGCGCCAGTGGTGTCTGCGCGTGTCGGCCTATGCCCAGCGTCTGCTCGACGGCCTGGACACCATCGATTGGAGCGACAGCATTAAGGAGACCCAGCGCAACTGGATCGGACGCTCGGAGGGCACGGAAGTGGAATTCCGCGTGGCCGACTCTGACGCCTCCTTCACCATCTTCACCACCCGTGCCGACACGATGTTCGGCGTCACCTTCATGGTGCTGGCGCCTGAGAGCGAACTGGTGGAACAGCTGACGACGGAGGATCAGCGTGAGGCTGTGGCCGAATATGTGAAATACGTCAAAGGCCGCACCGAACGCGAACGCATGATCGACCACAAAGTCACAGGCGTCTTCTCCGGCAGCTACGCCATCAACCCCTTCACGGGCGAGAAGAACCCCATCTGGATTTCCGAATACGTATTGGCCGGCTACGGCACCGGCGCCATCATGGCTGTGCCTGCTCACGATTCGCGCGACTACGCTTTTGCCAAACATTTCAACCTGCCCATCGTGCCCCTCATCGAAGGCGCCGATGTCAGCGAACAGAGCTACGACGCCAAAGAGGGTATCGTGTGCAATTCACCCGCAGCAGGCAAGACCCCCTATTGCGACCTCTCCCTCAACGGCCTGACCGTGAAGGAAGCCATCGCCGCCACCAAACGCTACGTCACCGAGAAGAAACTCGGCCGCGTGAAGGTCAACTACCGTCTGCGCGACGCCATCTTCTCGCGTCAGCGCTATTGGGGCGAGCCCTTCCCCGTATACTACAAAAACGGCATTCCGACGATGATTCCCGAGGAATGTCTGCCTCTGGAGCTGCCTCAGGTGGACAAGTTCCTGCCCACAGAGACCGGCGAGCCGCCTCTGGGCAACGCACAGATGTGGGCCTGGGACGAAGCAAACCGAAAGATTGTGGACAAGGCGCTCATCGATGATAAGAACGTCTTCCCCATCGAGCTCTACACCATGCCCGGTTTCGCCGGCAGTAGCGCCTATTATCTGCGCTACATGGATCCCCATAACGACAAGGCCCTCGTGAGCGATGAAGCCGCCTCTTACTGGCAGAACGTGGACCTTTATGTAGGCGGTTCGGAGCACGCTACGGGCCATCTCATCTACAGCCGATTCTGGAACAAATTCCTCTTTGACCTCGGCGTGAGCAAAAAGGACGAACCCTTCCAGAAGCTCATCAACCAGGGTATGATTCAGGGCTGGTCGAGCTTCGTCTTCCGCCTGCGCGGCACCAACAAGTTCGTGAGCTACGACCTCTTGGAGGTGCAGTATGACAACGAGGCCAAAAAGAACCGCTACTTCTATCAGGGCCAGGAGGCCGATCCCGTCTATGCCGACATCAGCATGGTCAGCGGTAACGTGCTCAACGTGGAGAAAATCCGCGAATGGACCGTTGAATTCCGCGACGCTGAGTTCATCCTCAACGAGAGCGGCCAGTATGTCGTGAACCAGGCCATCGAAAAGATGTCGAAGTCGAAATACAACGTGGTGAACCCCGATGACATCTGCGAAAACTACGGCGCCGACACCCTGCGTCTCTACGAAATGTTCCTCGGTCCCATCGAGCAGTCGAAGCCTTGGGACGTGGCCGGCATCGACGGCTGCTTCCGTTTCCTGAAGAAGTTCTGGCAGCTCTTCTGGGACAAGAACGGAGAGCTCGCCGTCAAGGACGAGAAACCCTCTGCCGACAACCTCAAGACCCTCCACAAACTCATCAAGAAAGTGACGGCCGACATCGAGGTGTTCTCCTACAACACCAGCATCCCCGCCTTCATGGTGGCCACGACGGAACTCACACAGCAACAATGCCGCTCACGTGAAGTGATGGAACAGATGGTGATTCTTTTGGCACCTTTTGCACCTCACATCGCCGAAGAACTCTACCACGCTTTGGGCCACGAGACGAGCGTCTGCGATGCCCGTTGGCCGCAGTTCGACGAGAAGTTCCTCGTGGAGAGCACCGTGACTCTGGGCGTGCAGTTCAACGGCAAAGTGCGCTTCTCAATGGCCTTCGCCGCCGACGCCAAACCCGATGAAATGGTGGCTCAGGTGGTGAACTCAGAAGAGGCCAAGCGCTTCCTCGAAGGCCACGACATCGTCAAGACGATTGCCGTGCCCGGCCGCATCGTCAACATCGTCATCAAGTAAACGAGCATCCTCCGGAAGTTATGCGCCGGCATCTGATCATCGACTTTAGAGACGCGTGGGCCGAAGTACGCGACTTTCTCATGATTGCTCTCGGCACGGCGCTTTACTGCACCGGCGTGGTGGTCTTCATGCTGCCTTACGGTCTCACCACCGGCGGCGTTTCGGGTCTGGCGATGATCACCTTCTACAGCACGGGCATCCCGGTGCAGTTCACCTACTTCTCCGTCAACATCCTGTTTCTGCTGGCGGCGGTGAAGGTGCTGGGCTGGCGCTTCTGCATCAAGACCATCTTCGGCGTCTCGGCCGCAACGTTTTGGCTGTGGCTCTTCCAGCTCATCATACAGGACCCCGTGACGCATCAGCTGCCCCGCATCGTGGGCGACGAGATATTCATGGCCTGCGTCCTGGGCAGCATCATCGAGGGCATCGGCCTGAGTTTCTGCTTCCTCCACAACGGCAGCATGGGCGGCACCGACATCATTGCCGCGATGGTCAACAAGTTCCGGGACATCAGTCTGGGCCACATCATGATGGCTTGCGACGTCGTCATCATCTCCTCCTGCTACTTCGTCTTCCACGACTGGCAGAGGGTCATCTTCGGCTTCGTCTTCCTCATCCTTTCAAGCATCACGCTGGACTACTGCGTGCGCCGTCAGCACCAGTCGGTGGAGTTCAAAATCTTCTCGCGCAATCACGCCGGCATCGCGCAGGAAATCACGCGTCACGGCTACGGCGTCACCGTGCTTGAGGGCAAGGGTTGGTGGACTCAGACGGAGCGCAAAGTGCTCGTATGCATCGTGCGCGAACGTCACGCTAAAGAGGTGATGTGCGCCATCAAAAAGGTGGACCCCTACGCTTTCTTCTCCGTGACCAACGTGCAGAGCGTCTATGGTGAAGGTTTCGACACGGTGAAGGCGCGCCTCAAAAACCAGAAGCCCATCCTCATCTTTGTCACCGAAGACGCCGACAGGCTGGAGCACATGCACAAACTGCTCGACGCCCGCTTCGACCTGCGCAGCACCGAAGACATCGGTTGCAACGTCAAAGACCCGCGCTACATCAAGCGGCTCTACGCTTTCAACGCTTTCATCGAAGAAGACGGCGCTTTTGTCGTCATCACCGGACAATACAACAATGTGGAGCAGGAGCACCGCCTCGAAGGTGCCGACGCCGTCAAACAACTCATTGAGATATGCGCACACTGATTATGGCCACGAACAACGAGCACAAGTTGCGCGAGGTTCGTCAGATTTTGGGAGAACGCTTCATCGTGAAGGGGCTCTCCAACATCGGCTGTCACGAAGACATTCCCGAGACGGGCGACAGTTTTGAAAGCAACGCCCGACAGAAGGCCCGCTACGTGCATGAGCACTACGGCGTGGACTGTTTTGCCGACGACTCAGGGCTTGAGGTGGACGCTCTCGGCGGACAGCCCGGCATCTACACCGCACGTTTCGCCGCCATCAACGGTTACGGCGATGGCCACGACAGCAGTGCCAACATCCGTCTGCTGCTGGAGCGCCTCAAGGGCGAGACGAACAGGCGCGCCCGCTTCCGCACGGTCATCTGTCTGATTGAGAACGGACGCGAGCGCCTCTTCGAAGGCACGGTGGAGGGCGACATCGTCACAGAGCCCCGAGGCACCAACGGCTTCGGCTACGACCCCGTGTTTGCGCCCGAAGAATCCGGCCTCACTTTCTCCGAAATGGGCCCCGAGGAGAAGAATCGCATCAGCCACAGAGCCCGTGCCGTGCAGGCTCTGGTGCGCGGATTAAGCGAAGAATAAGTACGCAATCACAATGGCGGCAATGACGCCGCAGAGATCCGTGAGCAGCCCCGCTGCCACTGCATGACGCGTGTGGCGCACGCCGATGCTGCCGAAATAGACGGCCAGGATGTAGAAGGTCGTATCCGTAGCGCCCTGGAAGATGCACGAGAGGCGACCGACGAAAGAATCGGGGCCGTAAGTCGTCATCGCATCGACCATGAGACCGCGTGCGCCGCTGCCCGAAAGGGGCTTCATGAGCGCCGTCGGCAGCGCGGCCACGAAATCGGTGTTGAGCCCCATCCAACCCACCAGACGCTCCAGGCCGCCGACACACATCGTCATCGCGCCGGAAGCACGAAACACGCCGATGGCCACCAGAATGGCCACCAGATAGGGAATGATGCGCACGGCCGTCTCGAAGCCGCCTTTCGCGCCTTCGACGAAGGCCTCGTAGACGTTGATTTTGCGCCTCATGCCGACCACGATGAAAAGACACATGATGCTGAAAAGCACGATGTTGCTCACAAGCGTGCTCCAGAGATTCATCGTCTCGCGATCGACCTGAGTCGAGAGCCACACGCAGCCGCTCACGAGCAGGCACAGACCCAAGAGCGTGCCCAAGAGCACGCGGTTCATCAGATTGATGCGCTGGAAGAGCGCCGTGATGACGATGCCCGAAAGCGTCGCAACGGTTGTGGCCAGAAGAATGGGGATGAAGATGTCCGTCGGCTGCGCAGCGCCCATTTGGGCGCGATAGACCAGAATGCTGACGGGAATGAGCGTCAGGCCGCTGGTGTTGAGCACGAGGAACATGATCATCGGATTGGTGGCCGTATCCTTCTTGGGATTGAGCTCCTGCAGCGACTCCATCGCCTTGAGTCCCAGCGGCGTGGCGGCGTTGTCGAGCCCCAGCATGTTGGCCGAGATGTTCATGAAGATGTGGCCGAAGGCGGGATGGCCTTTGGGCACATCGGGGAACAGACGCGTGAAAAGCGGACTGAGCACACGAGAGAGCGCCGCCACCAGACCGCCCTTCTCGCCGACGGCCATAAAGCCCATCCACAGCGAGAGCACGCCGGTGAGACCGAGAGAGATTTCGAAACCCGTCTTGGCGCTGTCAAAAGTCGCGTCGATGATGGCGGGAAAGACGCTGTAGTCACCCGTCACGAGGGCGAAGAGCGCAAAGGCCATCGCCGCGAGGAAAAAGAAGATCCAGATGTAGTTGAGTACCATACGGGGCACAAAGGTAGTCATATTTCGCGAAACAGCGAAATTTTTGGGCGATATTTTTTCGATAAAAATGTCCTTAGAGCTATATTTTTGTCAAAAAATCGGATTTCGAATTGGCTGCAAACGCCACTCCTTAGCCAAAGATAAAACATGGCATTGGGGGCACAAAACGCATTTCTAAAGACTCCACAGCCTCTTTTCAGAGGGTTCTCAGAGGCTTATCAGAGGCCGCGCAAAGCCCGACCAGAGCCCGTGTTTGGCTTGTTTTTTGTCAAAAGAAAGTCACACTTTGGGCGGAAGATGGAAGAAGGCTGATGGGGTGAGGCGTGATGTGAAAAGGCCGACGGCGGCGTTCACGGCGCCTGCAAACATAGTTTGAGGCGGAAAACTGGCGCCCGGAACAAGCAAAAAGGGAAGAAAAAGAGAAAAAAGGCCGACAAAAGGTGAAAAAAACGGGTTCAAAATCGCTCTTTTGTTGATTTTTCGCTACTTTTGTCACGCAAAACGCAAGTTTCCGTAAAGATGTCTAAGACTAAAGTGGTCCATCTGAGAATGGACGGGAAGAATTATTTCTTCGGTTCGGTGAAAGCCATGTTCGACTACATCGGCGAAGAAAAGTTGGGGATGACTTACCGCTCGTTCCACTCCAACGTGCGTCTGGAAGAAGACGAGACCTACCGCAACCGCCGCAAGGGCTATGAAGTGACCGTGTCGCACCTCTTGCAGGCCACCAGCAACCGCGGCCTGCAGGGCAGTGCCCGTGCCGCCCACATCCTGAGGGTGCAGCGCGAAGCCGGCGTGATGCCCGACATCAGCGACTATGTGGCCCAGCATCCCGAGACGGAGATGCGCGCCGAGCAGCGGGCCGAAGAGCGCGCCATCAAACGCGCCGCACAAAAAGAAGCCGGGAAGAAGGGCCCCGTGCAGCTCGACCTCTTTCAATGAATTGAAAAGAAGACAACACAAAATATGAGTAAACTACTGAAACCTGCGGGATATCGGGCGCTGCTCGATCTCAAGCAGACGGAAATGGCCATCAAGCAGGTCAAAGACTTTTTCTTGAAAAGCATCAGCACGGAGCTGCGCCTGAGACGCGTCACAGCTCCGCTCTTCGTGTTAAAAGGATTGGGGCTGAACGACGATCTCAACGGCGTTGAGCGCCCCGTGTCGTTCCCCATCAAGGACATGAACGAAGCCACCGCCGAGGTGGTGCACTCGCTGGCCAAATGGAAGCGCGTGACGCTGGCCGACTACAAGATTGAGCCGGGCTACGGCATCATCACCGACATGAACGCCATCCGCGCCGACGAGGAGCTGGACAACATCCACTCGCTCTACGTGGACCAGTGGGACTGGGAGCGCGTGATGCGCCGCGAGGACCGCACGCTCTGGTATCTGAAGAAGATTGTGCGCCAGATCTACTCGGCCATCCTGCGCACCGAGTTCTACATCTGCGAGACCTATCCGCAGCTGAAGCCCTTCCTGCCCGAGGACGTATATTTCATTCATTCTCAGGAGCTTCTGCAGCTCTACCCCGACCTAACGGAGAAGGAGCGCGAGGATGCCATCTGCGAGAAATACGGCACCGTGTTCATCATGGGCATCGGCGGCAATCTCTCCAACGGCAAGCCGCACGACCAGCGCGCTCCGGACTACGACGACTGGAGCACGGAGAACGAGGAGGGCTATCGCGGCCTCAACGGCGACCTGCTCATCTGGTATCCCGTCCTGGGGCGCAGCATCGAGCTCTCGTCGATGGGCATCCGCGTGGACAAGGACGCCTTGGAGCACCAGCTCGCCCTGCAGGGCAAGAACGAGCGCAAGAGCCTCTACTTCCACCGCCGTTTGCTCGAGGGTTCGCTGCCTCTGACCATCGGCGGCGGCATCGGCCAAAGCCGTCTGTGCATGGTGCTGCTCCACAAGGCCCACATCGGCGAGACGCAGTCGTCCATCTGGCCCGACGAGATGCGCAAAGAGTGCGCCGAAAACGGCATGCCGCTGATTTGATCGAACATTGAACATTGAACATTCATGGATTATCCCATAAAAATACTTTCCGTCGATGACGAGGTGGATATGGAACTGTTGCTGACGCAGTACTTCCGCCGCAAGATCCGCAAAGGGGAATACGAATTCTTCTTCGCCCACAACGGCCTGGAAGCCCTGCGCATGATGCTGGAGCACCCCGACATCGACATCATCCTTTCGGACATCAACATGCCCGAGATGGACGGACTGACCCTGCTGGCCCGCATCAACGAGATGCGCAGACCCGGGCTCAAGTGCATCATGGTGTCGGCCTACGGCGACATGGACAACATACGGCAGGCGATGAATTCGGGCGCCTTCGACTTCGCCACCAAGCCCATTGACCTGGACGACCTGCAGCGCACCATCGACAAGGCGGTGGAGCAGATTGCCTACGTGAAAGAGGCCGAGAAGGAGCGCGGCGAGTTGCGCGACCTGCAAAGCGACCTCTCCGTGGCCCGCGAGATACAGCATGCCATCCTGCCCCGCACCTTCCGTCTGGACAAGATGCCGCTCTCTGACACCATCGACCTGCATGCTTCGATGGAGGCGGCCAAAGACGTGGGCGGCGACTTCTACGACTTCTTCCGCATCGACGACACGCATCTGGGGTTCACCATCGCCGACGTGTCGGGCAAAGGCGTTCCCGCCGCCATCTTCATGGCCGTGAGCCGCACGCTCATCAAGGCCACCGGTGTGCACAACCTCTCAAGCGCCGAGGTGATGGCACAGGCCAACGACATGCTCGCCACGGAGAGTCTGGACAGCATGTTCGTCACCGTGTTCTACGGCATTCTCGACCTGGAGACGGGCCGCATCAACTACACCAACGCCGGTCACAATCCTCCCTATGTGCTGCATTCCGACGGAAGCGTGGAGGCCGTGCCGACCGCGGGCAACATGGCCCTGGGCGCCTTTGAGGGTCTGCCCTACAAGAGCGACGAACTGACGCTGGAGAAGGGTGATATGCTGGTGATGTTCACCGACGGCGTGACAGAGGCCGAAAACGAGAACCACGAACAATTGGGCGAAGCCCGTCTGGAAGCACTCCTGCCCAACTACGCGACGGCTTCGGCCGCCGGCATGGTGGAGGGCATCCGCAGCATGGTGCACAACTTCGCCGGCGAGGCGCCTCAGAGCGACGACGTCACCGTGCTCGTGATTCGAAGAAAGAGCGACAACGAATAAACCGGAAACGAATATGTTCCAGCGCCAGTACCGAACCATCCTCTACGGCCTCTGCGGCGCCATCGTCGCAGCGCTTGCGCTCTACGGTGCCTACACACTGGGCTCCCTGAGCGAAACGCTCCACGACGAGGAGCACATGAAGGAACTGGAGCGGGAAAACGCCCGCCTCAGACATGGCGAAGAGGACGCCGCCGTGGACCGTCGCGTCTCGGAACAGATGGCCGAGATTGCACGCGACCAGCGACTGATCTCGGATGCGCAGCGCGACAGCGCCGAGAAGCAGCGCCGTCTGGCCGACGAACTGCGCGAAGAAGCCCAAAGGGAAAGTCGTGCCGCACGCGAAGCGGAAGCACGGGCCAACAGCGCACGGCGCGAGGCCGAAGCGGCTTCGGTAGAGGCCAGGAGAGAGCGTACGAAGGCCCTGCAGCAAGAGCAGGCCGCCCTGCGCTCAAAGCGCGAAACGGACACGCTGCGCTATCGCGACCTGGCCCGACTGCTGGGCAGCCGTTCACTCCTGGCACGCGAAAACGGCAACGACAGTTTGGCGCGCAAGTTGGCCTACACGGCCTGGTATTTCCTGAAAAACTACGGCAACAACATCTATCAGCCGGAAGTCTTCCAAGCGTTGGGCTACGACGACAGGATGGAGGCGGCATCGCCCCACCACAGCGCCATCTACGACGTGGACAAGAGCGTGGACGGCAAAAGTTGCATTGTCTGCTCCGGCTACGGCGAAGTGTTGCGCTGGAAGGGCGGCAAGGTAGAGACGATTTTCTTCGACAAGCGCTACGACCTGCGCAGCATGGTGCAGGAACAGAATGCCGTCTGGGTTCTTAGCCACGACGGACATCTGCTGCATATCAGCGCGACGGGGAAGCAGCAGCAGACGGAAGACCATATTCTGCCCGAAGGCGAATATTTCCACCTGCAGGATCTGCCCGAAGGACGTCTGCTGGCGGGAGCGCGCCACCAGGTGGTCATCTTCGACATCAAAACGCGCTCGGTGATCAGCGTGCGCCCGTTCCCTGAAAAACGACTGCTGACGACGATGCCCACGAAGAAAGAAGTGTTTTTCTTCTACGACAACGGCACCATCGGCTGCACCCCCTACAGCACGAAGCGCAACAGCGAAGTGCCCTCCCCCGTCAAGGAGCCCATCACGGCGGCACACTACGACGAGATTTCGGATTTGGCTTATGTGGGCTGTGCCTCCGGCCGCATCTACGTGCTCAAAAAGGGCGGTGTTATCTTCTCACGCCTGCTCGGTCACTCGTCGTCCATCACCGACTTCACCTTCATGCCCGAGCTGCACCTCATGCTCTCGACGGGCCGCGACAAGGAGCTGCACATTTGGGACGTGGACCGCATCCGGGCCGGAAAGCCCGTGGAGTCCACAAGACATAAGATGGACAGCTGGCCCCTGTCGCTGGCGCCCTTCGGCAGCCGCGTGGTGTGCGGATTGGTCAACGGCAAGCTCATCATGTGGGAATTCGCTGTGGACAAGCTGGCTCAGGCCACACGCAACCGCATCAGCAGCGGACTGAATGAAAACGAATGGAACACCTTCGTCGGCGCCAAGGTGGATTATGTGAAACTGAAATGAAAGGCATGAAGCTCCATATACTCCTGACGGCGATGTGCCTGACACTGACGGCACTCCCCCTGAAGCTCCAGGCCATGGACTCGGGCAACGGGCTCGCGCTGCCCTTCTTCCACAACATCCCTGCCAGCGAATTCGGCGCCCACAACGTGAGCAGCGAAATCCTGGCCGACAACGAGGGGCGCATCTATGTGGCCAACTTCGAAGGCCTCGTGGTGTGGGACGGCGTCACGTGGACCACGCTCCACTCTCCGGGCACAAGCCGCTTCACCTGTCTGTTCATGGACAAGAACGGTCGCCTCTGGGCGGCCGGACTGAACCACCTGGGCTGGGTGGAATTTGACGGCGACGGACGCGTCGGGATGCACTTTGTGGCGACCGACCTGACGGAGGAAGACCGCTTCGGCGAAGCCTCCCGACTGTTTGAAGACCAGCACGGCATCGGCCTGGTGACGACGTTAGGCAGCGTCTATCACGTGCACGACGGGGGCGAACATCTGGTGCCCACGCACGAGCATCGCGAAGTGAGAATCGTCCCGGAACGCTGGAACGAGTTGGAAGTGAACAAACGCCTGATTCTGCCCGACGGCACCATACTGATGGCCACCACAACTCAAGGCGTCATCGCTCTGAATAAAGAGAAAGAAGAAATCTGGAGACTCAACGAGGAGACGGGGCTCTGCTCCAACAGCGTGGGCTCACTCTGCTACGACGGACACGGCACCGTGTGGGGCACAACGGAGAACGGACTCTTCAACATCTCCGTCTCAAAGGTCTATACGCAATTTTCTGATCAGGACGGACTCCGGGGACAGGTGAACACCGTGCTCGTGAATCAGGAGCGCCTCTTTGCCGGCACGCTGCAGGGCCTGTTCGTGAGAGAGAACGACCGCTTCCGCCGCATGGAGCTCATCAACCAGGCCTGCCGCCAACTGGCACCTGCACCCGACGGCAAGATGCTGATTGCCACGGCCAACGGCGTGTTCATCTACGACAACAAGGTGAAGCCGCTCTATCCCAACCGCTACGCTCTTTCACTCTACGTCCTCGATGAGGAGAGCTTCCTCTTCGGCACGGTGGACGGCGTGTTCAAGGGCTACTTCGACGGACGAACCGCGGAAAAGACGGACGACATCCCCTATGTGTACCGCTTCACCGAGGGCGGAAAAGACAGCCTGTGGGCCACCGACACCTATCGCGACACGTACTGGTCGAAGGGCGGACGCACACCGTTTGTCAAAGGCGAGAACAAAGGTCTGTCGCGACTGCTGGACTACACCGACGAAAGCGGACGCCGCTGGAAGTCCCGCCCCAGTGACTTGGGCCTGAGAGTGCTGAACAACAAGCTGTCGCCCCTGCAGAGGGAATGGCTTCACGCACTCGACAGCACGAACATACAGAACATCACCGTGAACGGCAATGTGGCCTGGTTGGGCGGCACGTTCGGACTGATACGCCTTGATTTGGACGAAGCGGCCAAGACGCAGCCCGAAACCCCGAAGGTGTATATCCGCACCTGCAAGAAGTTTGACCGCGACTTCAACGTCACGGTGGCCACCGATCAGACCGACTTCATCGGGCGGACGCTCTACAGCTACCGCCTTCACCTGACCGACAACTGGAGCCCTTGGGGCGAAGACCAGACGCTGAATTTCCGCAGTATGTCCTACGGCGAATACTTCATTCAGGTGAGAGCCCTCGACCCCTTCGGCAACATCGTCGAGAGTAACTGGAAGGCTGTGTCGCTGCCGCCTCCGTTCGAAGAGAGCAAGACCGCCATTGCCATCTACATCATCCTGACGATGGTGCTCATCTACCTGTTCTACCGCTGGCGCGTGAAGGTGATGGTGAAACGGCAGATCAAACTGGAGCAGATTGTCTCTGAGCGCACACGCGACTTGCGCGAAGCGCAGGACGCCCTCATCCGGCAGGAGCGCGAAGCCACTGTGGGCAAACTGACCAAGGGCCTCATCGACCGCATCCTCAACCCCATGAACTATGTGGGCAACTTCTCGCACCTCACGCGCGGACTTATTAAGGACCTGCGCGAAGACATAGAGACCGAGCGCGTGGCCATGTCGGCCGACAACTACGACGATGCCACGGACATCATGGACATGATGGATCAGAATCTGGAAAAGATCGAGCAGCACGGCCTCTCCACCACACGCATCCTCAAGGCGATGGAGGAAGTGCTCAAAGAGCGCAGCAAGGACCGTCAGGAGACGGACCTCGGCGTCATCTGTCAGCAGGATGTGGACATGCTGCTTAATTATTATAAGGAGGAAATAGAGAAAGGCCACGTCGAGTGTGTCTGGAAGCGACCCGAAGAGCCCGTCATGGCCAATGTAAACGCCGAGCAGATATCGCAGACGCTCACCGCACTCCTGGGTAATGCAGCATACGCCATACGCCGACGTATCGAACTGGGCGAGAACCCGGTCACGGACAAGAAAGTGACGACGCCCTATCATCCGCGTCTGGCCCTCATCCTGGAGCGCACGCCCGAGGGCAAGGCCTGCATCCGCGTGTGGGACAACGGCATCGGCATCGAGGAGACAGTCATCGGCAAGGTGTTCGACCCCTTCTTCACCACAAAGCCCACGGCGGAAGCCTCGGGCATCGGCCTCTATCTGGCCCAACAAATCATTCAGGACCACGGCGGCAATATCACCGTGGCGTCCGAGAAATATAAGTTCACGGAATTCACTATTACGCTATGACCGAAATCGAAAAACTCAAAGAGCAATTGCATCAGCAGCAGAAGTTGGCGTCGCTGGGAATGCTCGCGGCCGGTATCGCACATGAGATACAGAATCCGCTGAATTTCGTCATCAACTTCTCCAAGATGTCGGGCAAACTGCTCAACGACCTGGTGGAACTGATAGAGGATTCCGCCGAGAAGTTGCAGGAGGAAGATGCCGAGGAGATGCAGGAAATCGCGGCAGACCTCAAGGACAACATGCAGAAAATCGAGGAGCACGGTGAGCGCGCCATCAGCATCATCCGCGGCATCCTGTTGCAGAGTCGCGGCAAAGAAGGTGAGTTCCTGCCCACGGACATCGCTGCGCTGGTGCACGAATACGTATGGCTGTCGTATCACGCCATGAGAGCCCACAACAAGGACTTCAACATCAGCATCACGGAGCGCTATCAGGAGAACATGCCCAAGATGATGGTGATTCCACAAGATCTCTCGCGCGCCGTACTCAATCTGATGAACAACGCCTGCTATACGGTGGAGGAGCGTTCGGCACTCAACGAGGAGGGCTACTCGCCGGCCATCAACGTGGAGGCTCATTGCGAGGGCGACACCCTCGTCATCAGCATCGAGGACAACGGCATGGGCATGACGGAAGAGGTGCAGAAGGGACTCTATGAGGCCTTCTTCACTACCAAGCCTATCGGCAAGGGCACGGGACTGGGTATGCCCATCACGCAGGACATCGTGCAGAACCGCCACCACGGAAAGCTCAGCTTCACCTCTGCGCCCCATCAGGGCACCACATTCACCATAAGTATTCCCATTCGACTGAAGTGACCATGCGCCTGAAGACCATCATATGCCTGCTCTGCATGAACGCCGCGGTGCTGTGTGCACAAAACACCGTGAGCGAAAGTGCTTTCGATTATTTCGAGAAGGGACGCTTCACCGAGTCGGACTCCATCGTCAAGAGCTCGCTGGGGTCGCTGAAAGGACAGGAGCTGGTGACGGCCTATCGCCTGCTGGCACTCTCGGCGTTCTATCAGGACAAGTTTCTGGAATCGGAGCAGTGGGCAAAAAAACTGCTCGCACAAGACCCCTATTACAGGGAATACGGCGCCGATCCGCGCTTCCAGGATATGCTGGAGCGTCTGAAGAAGGGCGACAACACCATCCGCACGGCTTCCCAGCAGCAAGAGTCGCTGGAAGAAGCCCCCGTGCCCGTGACCATCATCACCGAAGAGATGATACGCATCTCGGGATGCCGCACCGTGAGGGAGTTGCTCTGCCTTTTTGTGCCCGGCATGGTGCGCATTGACAATATGGAGTCAAACATCGCCATGCGCGGTCTCTACGGCAACTCGCAGGAAAACATCCTCGTGATGCAAGACGGACACCGGCTCAACTCCTCCATCAACAACTCCGAACCGATGGACTACAACATCAATGTGGACAAGATTGACCACATCGAGGTGTTGCGCGGTCCGGCTTCATCGCTCTACGGCAACACCGCCCTCTCGGCCGTGGTGAACATCTTTACCAAAGAGGGCGCAAAACTCTCAGGATGCAGCCTGAAGCTGACAGCCGGCATGTTCGGACACTACGGCGGCTCGTTCATGTACGGACAGGGCGACCTGCACAAGGAGCTCACCTTCTGGGCATCGGTCAACAACATCAGGGGCGAACGCGTCAACGTGGAGGGCAAAGACCACTATGTGGGTGGCTTTGGCGAAATGCCGGCCTTCGATGTGGGCCTGAAGGCGCGCTGGGGCGACGTGAATCTGGGCATAACCGCCAACCACTCAAAGCCCGTGCCCCGCTACATGCTCATCAACTTCGACAAACCCTTCTCCTACGACAAGTACGAAACCAACGAAGGAGAGCGTCCCGGTCTGTCCCACCTGAACATCAACGTGGACCTCGGCTACAACCACTCCTGGGATCGCGTGACACTCTCGGCCAACGGCTACGCCCATTACGAACAACGCCAAATCTACAACGTGCTCGGCGACTCCGTCCCCTTCGGCATCGCCTATCTCATGCTCAAAACCCTGCAACTCCCGGACTTTGCCCTCAGTTCGCTGGAAGACGTAAAAACGCGCGGTGCATGGGAAACCATCTCCAGCAAGGGCTTCACATTCGGCGGGGGTGCCAACGCCTCGTGGAACTACGGACGGGAGGAAGGCCAACACGGATCGCTGCTCGTAGGCGGACAATACGAGCATCTGGTGCTCACCGACTCACGCTTCCAGTTGGGCTTCGACTACGAAAAGACACACTACTCCGACAACAATGTCGTGGAAAAGGGGCGTGACTACACCCTGTCGGGCATCGTGCAGCTCAAACACTATTTCATCCCGGGCAAGCTTGTCTTGAACGGAGGTCTTCGCTTTGACCACAAAAACCGCTTCGACGACTACAAGACCAACACGGTCTCGCCCCGTGCCGCTTTAGTGTATTTGCCCTCGAAGACATGGAGCACACGACTCAGCTACTCGCGCGCTTATGTGGATGCGCCCTATTTCTACAGAGCTTCCCAACTGGTGGTCTTCTCCGGCGGAAAGAAAATGCTTTCGCAGACGATGGACGCTTTCTCGCTGAGCGGTGCGTGGGACAGAAAAGACCTCGGATTGCGCATGGAGCTCAACGCCTTCTACAACATGTCGCTCAATCAGGTGGTCTATTCGCCCACCGAGACGTTCACCAACGGTGGCAGCCCCTTCTACAACGCCGGACATGTGGATGTCGGCGGCCTGGAATTCGTGGGCGAATGGAAGCACAACGATCGCAACGGCGCTCTCAACACCTACGTCAATCTGAATACCACCTACCAGCATGCCTTCCGACTGGAGCACTACGGCTCAACGGAAAACATGCGCATCGGCAACATACCGGAATTTCTGCTCAATCTGACGGCCGGCGTGCGCGTGGTGAACGCCAAACGTGGCGGTGAACTGTGGCTGAGAGGCAACATGCATTTTGAGACAGCTACGCCGCTGGTGCAGAACCGGCTCACATCACTGGTGCCTAAAAACATGGTAGAGATGAACCTCAGCGACTACTTGGCCTGCTTCCAAAGCATGAAAAACGTGATAGAAAATTTTCCGGATGAAGGAATCCGCGCCACTGTAGCTCTCATCTATGTGAGATTCGCCACCATAGACGCCACTTCGCTGGGGCGTCAGCTGACTCCTGCGGAAAAAGCCTCCTTACAACAACTGATACACACCATCAAAAATGTGATGCCTGAAGACGGCAAGCGCGTGGAATATCTGCTTGAAGCCATCACGGGCGACAGGGCCGGCTCGGCATCGTTCTACGAAAACGGACCTCAGGTGATGCTGAATCTGGGCGCCGACTGGCGCATCAAATACCTGCCGAACAAAAATAACCGCTGGCTGACACTCTCAGTGGACGTTTACAACGCCACAAACGGCAACTACAAATACGGCAGTTTGCTCAACAGCTTCATTCCGGCACAAAGTCTCTCGGTTGTCGGTAAAGTCGGCATAGAATTCTGAAAAAGCGGTCAAAATACCGTTTTGTCTTGACATAAATCAAGAAAATGCGGGCGGATTAAAGAAAAAGATGTATAATGTTTGCATATTTGGAAAAAAGCCGTACCTTTGCACCGTGTTTTTCATGGTATTAGATTTAAGGTTAGTAAAAGATTGGTTGTCGTGAGACAACCTTCTTTTTTTTATGTATTTTTCAAATAAAATTTGGTAGGTTCGGAAAAATGTTATACATTTGCCGCGCAAATTTGAAATATTTTGATTGAGATTCCTATATATATAGCATGAGACAGCTTAAAATTACCAAAAGTATCACCTCACGTGACTCTGCTTCCCTGGATCGCTATCTGCAAATGATTGGCCGCGAGCAGTTGCTCACCGTGGAGGAAGAAGTGGAGCTCTCGCAGCGCATCCGTCGCGGTGACCGCGAAGCTCAGGACCAATTGGTCAAAAGCAACCTTCGTTTTGTTGTCAGTGTGGCTAAGCAGTATCAGAACCAGGGTCTGTCGTTGCCCGACCTGATTAACGAAGGCAATGTGGGTCTGATTAAAGCCGCAGAGAAATTCGACGAAACGCGAGGCTTTAAATTTATCTCCTACGCTGTCTGGTGGATTCGACAGACCATTCTGCAGGCTCTGGCCGAGCAGTCGCGCATTGTGCGCCTGCCGTTGAATCAGGTCAGCGCCGTCAATAAGATTTCCAAAGCCATCACCAAGTTTGAGCAGGAACATGAGCGCAAGCCCTCCGCTGAAGAGTTGGCCGAAATGGTGGATGAGCAGCCCGACAAGATTGCAGACTCCCTGCGCGCCAGCGGTCGCCACGTCAGCGTGGACGCCCCCTTTGTCGAAGGCGAGGACAACAGCCTGCTGGACGTCATGACTAATCCCGATTCGCCCACAGCCGACAATATTCTGATGCGCGAATCTCTTTCAAAAGAAATCAGCCGTGCACTGGAATGTCTCAGTGAACGTGAACGCGCCATCATCGAACTCAGCTTCGGCATTGACGGCAGCGAGCTCACTTTGGAGGAAATCGGCGACAAGTTCGGCCTGACCCGTGAGCGCGTCCGCCAGATTCGCGAAAAGAGCATCCGCAAGTTGCGCGCCGCCAATAAGAACAGCCTGCTTAGAGGCTACTTAGGATAACTTTCATTCCGCTCAACGGACATGACGCCACGACGGCTTTTCTTTCTCTACCTCATCGTTCTGCTCATTCCGCAATTGGACGTGTGCGTTACGGAGCGCATGGTGGGTATAGGGAAAGTCGTTTTAATTTTGCTGCCGCTAGCCTTTTACTGGCTGTTTCTGCTGGCTTTCAAAAAGCCGTCAAAAGCCTTCCTTTGGGCCTTTCCATTTGCCTTTCTCGGAGCCTTCCAAATAGTCCTGGGCTATCTATACGGACACGGTGTCATCGGCGTGGATATGTGGCTCACACTGACCACAACATCGCCCAATGAAGCCGGAGAGATGCTGACGCAAATCTATCCGTCGGTGGCGGCTGTGTGCATCATCTATCTGCCCACACTCATCTATGCCATAAGCCACGTGAAGCGCGAAGAACCCTACAACCCCAAGTTCCTCAGAAGGATGAGACAGGGAGGTTGGGCGATGCTCGCCGCAGCTCTCATTCCCACTGCCATGGCGCTGGGCAATAAAGACTACCACTTCATGGACGACTTCTTCCCGGTGAACGTGTGCTACAACTTTAAACTGGCGCTCGACCGGGCAAAGCTGAGCGCAGAATATGTGGATCGCGTCAAAGACTTCCGCTTTGGTGTGACCGAATCCGACAGCGACACCATCCCCGAAGTGGTGCTGATGGTGGTGGGCGAAACGTCACGCGCCACCAATTGGGGCATCTTCGGCTACGAGCGTGAAACGACGCCGCGTTTGGCCAAAACTCCCAATCTTCTGGTGTTCACCGACTGTATGTCGCAATCCAACACCACACACAAGAGTGTGCCCATCATTTTGAGTGCCGCCACTGCGGAAGATTTCGATGTGCTTTACGAATCCAAAGGCATTCTCGCCGCAGCGGACGAAGCAGGATGGGCTACGGCCTTCCTTTCCAACGAACCGCGCAACCACTCCTTCAACGACTACCTCGGAGAACAAGCCCGCGAAGTACGCTTTCAACGCGACTCGCTGCACGGGTCCCCCCACGACAATCTCCTGGTACCTCTTTTAAAAGACGCGCTGCAACGTCACGCCGGCGAGAGATTCTTTATGGTGATTCACACCTATGGGGCTCATCCCACCTACAGCGATCGCTACACACGGGAAGAAGCCTTTTTTCTGCCGGACAAAATCATAAAGTCCAGCAAGGATACACGCGATGTGCTGATTAATGCCTACGACAATGCCATACGCATGACCGACTGCTTGCTGGCTGACTTCATCGCCGCCCTTGACTCCACCGGACGTCCGGCCGCCATGCTTTATGTGAGCGACCACGGCGAGGATATTTTTGACGATCATCGCAATATGTACATGCATGCATCGCCCTACCCCTCCTATTATCAATTGCATGTGCCGTTGCTGTGCTGGACGAGCGATGCTTACAAGGCGCTATACGGCGAACGTGTTGCCCTCATGGCCGGCAGACAACAGGATCCCCTGCAAACCGATTGTGCCTACCCGACTCTGTTGTCGCTCATGGGCATTCAGTGCCAAAACAATCAGACAACTTTGTCTCTGGCCGACAGAAACTACCGGAAAAAGACCCGTCGCAGCTACCTCAATGATCACAATAAGACCATGCGCTTGGAACAAATGTTGGACGCAGAGGACATTGAAGTGATGAAGCAACGGGGCATGTTTGTTCAAGAATAATATATTGTATGGATATACACGCTCATATCGTAAAACTATTGGATGTTCTTCAGCAACAAGAAGAACCCATAACCCGACAGCAACTGGCCAGTCAACTGACTTCTGCCGCCGGCGAGGATGACAACTTTTGGCTGGTGATGACGGAGAAAGCCGTGCACGAAGGGCTGGTCAAGACCAAACCGGCCAAGAGCAAGACCGTGGCCATCACGCCTGCCGGCAAAAAATTTCGCAAAAATCCCATCGCCATTGAAGTGCATCCCGAAGAGACAGCCAACGACGACGAACTTTCCATGAAGTTGTCCATCGTACTCTCTCAAAGACGGGGGAACGGAGAGCTGTTCCGCGTCAGCAGCGAGCACACCCGATTGCAGATAAAACTGATCCGGGCTATCGACCGCAAAATCGCTTTGGACGAATTTGCCGAGCAGGAGCACTTGGACTTTGACTCCGTATTGGACGAGTTGGAAAAAATGCTTCAGTCAGGACACCGTTTTAACATACGTTATTTTGTGGACGAGGTCATTGAACAGCAGGACACTCAGGAAATCCTTGATTTCTTTGATGCCAACGGCGACAACATGAAGCTCTGCAACGACGAGTGGGGCGACGTTTACAAGACTCAGGAATTAAGACTTATACACTACCTTTGGGAAACACGATGAAAACAAACATTATCACCGTTTGCTACACGCTAACGACATTGTTGGTGGCACTTTGGTGCACCGCCGCTCCGGCTCAGGAGCGAAGAGAGTTGGACGACGCCACATGGACCGTCGAAAGCCCAGACCGCCACACCAGGGTCATTGTCAGCCTCAATCGCGGCCAACTGACCTACAGTGCCGGGTACACCCTTCAAAATAAGAGCAACGACTATGTTGAGTTGTTGGAGCCGAGTCCTTTGGGCCTCTACACCAATGAAGGCGACTTCTCCCGTAATTTGGAAGCCAACGGTGAGCCGATCATCCGCACCCAAACCGTAAATTACACTCTTCGTCAAAGCAAAAAGCACCAAATCAGCGCTGACTATACCGTCGCACTATTCCCCCTTCACGCCGAAGGACATAAGCCCGTCACGCTGGAGATGTGGGTCGGTGACCACAAGCTGGCATTCCGTTATCAATTGCCCGTTCAGGGCGAACACGCCGCTTTGGTGGTCAACGGCGAAGCAACGGGGTTCAATCTTCCGGACGACGCTACCGGCTTCATCTGCCCCCAAAGCGACGCACTCATCGGTTGGAAACGCACCAAACCCTCTTATGAGGAAGAATACGTACTGGACGTTCCGATGGGCACCCCGTCCAAATACGGTCACGGTTGGACATTTCCTTGTCTCTTCCGCGTAGGGGAGAGAGGATGGGTGGAAATCTCCGAAACCGGATTGGACGGATGCTACTGCGGCAGCCATCTGTCTGACGGTACCAAAGACGGCCTTTTCACCATTGCTTTCCCCATGCCCGAAGAGAACAACGGCTTCGGCAGCACGGGCGCCCAGATGGGACTGCCCGGCACAACCCCGTGGCGCACAGTCACCCTGGCACCCAACCTGGCACCCGTGGTGGAATCCACCGTCACTTGGGATGTCGTGGAGGAGCTCTATGCTCCCTCACAGAACTACAAAGGCGGACGCAGCACTTGGAGCTGGATTATTTGGCAGGACGAGAGCATCGTTTATGACGATCAGATCGCCTTTATCGACCTGGCCTCCGCGCTCGGTTGGGAATACTGCCTCATTGACGGTGGTTGGGAGACCAACATCGGACGTGATCGCATGGAGCAGTTGTTCGCCTATGCCAAGTCCAAAGGTGTGGCTCCTTTCGTGTGGTACAACTCCAACGGCGGATGGAATGACGCCCCGCAGTGTGCCAAACACCGTATGTATTCACCCATTGTGCGCAAGAAGGAAATGGCCTGGCTTGCCCAACACGGCGTGAAGGGCATCAAGGTGGACTTCTTCGGCGGCGACAAGCAGGAAACCATACGCCTCTACGAACAGATTCTTTCCGATGCCAACGACTATGGCATCCAAGTCATCTTCCACGGATGTACGTTGCCCAGAGGCTGGGAGCGAATGTATCCCAACTACGTTGGCAGCGAAGCCGTTTTAGCCTCTGAAAATCTGGTGTTCAACCAACACTATGACAACATGGAGGGACAGAACGCCTGTCTGCACCCCTTCATCCGCAACGCCGTGGGCAGCATGGAGTTTGGCGGCACCATCCTGCAGCGTCATCTGACCCGCAGCGGCAAAGGCGGACGCACCCGCATCGTGGGCGACTGCTTTGAGTTGGCCACGGCTATTGCATTCCAAAACATCGTGCAAAACTTTGCGCTCACTCCGCTGGACCTCAAAGAGGCGCCCGCCTTTGAAATTGAGTTCATGAAGCAGGTGCCCACTCAGTGGCAAGACACAAAGCTGATTGACGGATACCCCGGCAAATACTGCGTTCTGGCCCGTCAGGCCATGGACGGCAAATGGTACGTGGCCGTGATGAATGCAGAGAAAAAAGCCCGGACTTTGACACTCGATTTCAATCTTCTGAACGGCACGGCCGCCTCTGCCCAGTTGCCCGACGGCAACGCGGCCCGGGGACAGTGGCAAATGGTCAGCGACGGTGCCGACGGCAAGACTCCCGCGCAATCTTCCGTTACCGCCGACAAGAAGGGGCAGGTGAAGTTGACTGTCGGCCCGCAGAGCGGCATCGTGTTGTTTTAAGCCTTTGCACAGCAGCACCACATTATTTTAGATGAAAAGAAGACTGTGCCTTCTCGCACTTTTGGCGTGGTGTGCAATTTTTCATGCCTCCGCCTTAGAAGGCTTTTCGGTAGAGCCGGTGTCCGAGGCTTTGGCCAGACGCATGCGAGAGGGCGGCTCCTATCCCGAAGACTGCCCTATACCCCTGAGCGACTTGCGCTATGTGCGCGTGCGCCATTGGAATATGGAAGGACGCGAGATGTCGGGAGAGTTGGTCTGCAATGTCCTTATTGCGGATGATCTTCGCGACATCTTTGAGGAACTCTATCGGGCGCACTACCCTATTCACAGCGTGCGTCTCATTGATGATTTCGGTGCAGACGACGAAACCTCTATGGCCGCCAACAACACATCGGCGTTTTGCTATCGCAACGTGGCGGGCACCAAATATCTTTCCTTTCATGCCCGGGGGCTGGCCATCGACATCAACCCCAAGGATAACCCTGTGGCCAAACCGCGCGTGAAAGGCGGCCCCATCCCTAAAACGCCTCATGTCATCAACGAACAGGACGTCTGCTACAAGGCGTTTCGCAAGAGAGGATTCAGCTGGGGTGGACACTGGCGCAGGATGAAAGACTACCAACACTTCGAACGCAGAGGAGGGCGCAAACACAGATGACGGAAGAACAGGTTTCGAGCATTGCACTCTCTCTGTGCACACGGCCCGTGCTGCGACAGAAATGTCAACTCGTGAAGGAATGCGGCAGCGCGACAGAAGCCTGCCGGCATCCGTCCGTGCGTGAGATGGCCTCGTCCTTCATGGCCCGCGCCAAGGAGGAAATGGCCTGGGTGGAGAAAAACCGAATCCGCTGCATTTGCTTTACGGACGACGACTATCCCACCCGCCTGAAACAGTGCGTCGATGCTCCGGTCGTTCTGTTCGCCTTGGGAAATGTGAATCTGAATCCCACCCGCGTCCTAGCCGTTGTCGGCACGCGATTCATCACGGAATACGGACGCAAGATGTGCGATGTCTTCATCCGTGAACTTGCTCAAAAAAGCCCCGGCACCCTGATTGTCAGCGGGCTGGCTTACGGCGTGGACATTCATGCCCATCGTGCCTCACTGCAGGGCGGACTGCCCACCGTTGGCGTCATGGCACACGGACTCGATCAGGTGTATCCCGCCGACCATCGGCAGACTGCAGTGGAGATGATTAATCAGGGCGGCGGACTGATTACGGAATTCGTGAGCGGCACACATATTGAGAAAAGCTATTTTGTGCAGCGCAACCGCATCGTGGCCGGCATGGCCGATGCCACCCTCATCGTGCAGGGGGCAGAGAAAAGCGGCAGCATGGTGACGGCCCGACTCGCTCACGACTACGACCGGGAGCTGTTTTGCTGTCCCGGGCGTGCGGACGACGTTCAGTCGGAAGGTTGCAACCGACTCATACAGCGGCAGATGGCCCACATGGCACTCTGTGTGGACGATTTGCTGGAAACGATGAATTGGCCTAACGAGCTGCTGCGCCAACAGGTTCGGCAAGACGGCATTCAGCAGGAACTCTTCCCTAACCTGACGCCCGAAGAAGAGCACATTATCAACACGCTGCGCGATGCGGACGGCCTGACTCTCAACGACATTAGCGAACGCTGCGCCATGCCCGTGGGAGACGTCAGCGCCCTGCTTTTCTCGATGGAGTTGAAAGGCCTCGTCCGTCAGGGGGCCGGCGGACGCTATTGCCTATAGCTTCACGTCATCAAGCTTCACCAACCCGTTGACGATGGCATATATGGTCAGGCCGGCAGGCGAGTGAATCTGCAACTTGCGGGAAATGTTGCGACGATGGGTCATCACGGTGTTAACCGAGATGAACATGTGCTCCGCGATTTCTTTATTGGAGCGCCCGCGCACCACTTCCACGATGACTTCCTTTTCGCGCTCTGACAGGCCGGAGCCGTTGTCTTCTCCCTCCTCTCTGTCATCACCGGCGGTGGCAGGACGCTGGCGCACTTCCTCTTCCAGGCGCTCCACGCTTTCGGCAAAGAGCGAATCTTCGAGCTGACAATGAATCTGGAGCTCCTCCTCCATCATATAGATATCCATCAACACCTCGTTGAGCAAGGTGGCATTGGAGTCGGAGGGGTAATATTTGATGATGATGCTTTTGAGTTCACTGCCGCTCTTCTCGATGCTGTCGTGATTGTCCTGATGCTGGTGAATCAGCTGAGCGAAACGGACAGTGCCTTCCGGCAGCCTCCCTTGCAGCAAACGTTCCACATAGGGGTGCACGTGCTTGTTCTCATAATCCATGTGACGGCCGACTTCTGCAGCATATTCGTCATAGAACTTGAGGATGAGAAACGCTATTTGATTGCTGGAGCAGTCTATGGCTTCAATGAGCTTGCGGCGAATGGCCGGAAGACGGAAATCCACAAAATAGGTGTGGGAACGCTTGAGGTAGTCCATGAGCGCACCCACGTTGACGTCTTCTACCAGTTCGCTGACATGCGCCTTTCCGCCTGCCTTGACGTAATTGACCACAGCCAAAAAGGTTGGGGCATCCACATGGCTTGACTTGCAGGCGTCCGCCACGCTGCGGTCGCCGAAACCTAAGGCCAAATTGAAGCGGGACAGAATCTGCAGCATGCGATAGTCGTCGCTGATGAGGTCGCTCAAAGGGTCTCCTGCATGATATTTCTCAATCATAACTTATACCTGATTTTGAGTGCAAAGGTATGAAAAATTGTTGAGTATTCCGTGCAGAACTTCCGTCGTTTTGAATTCCGACACCCATATTTACTCACTTTTAGGTATTCAATTATGTGAACAAATCATAAATTTTGCGTATTGCAGGGATGCGGAAAAGGCCGTACCTTTGCAGCCGAAAAAGATAAACCACATCTGAAATGAGTGAAATGAAGTATAAAATGATGGCTGCTGTCGTGGGTCTTGCCATGACCCAGACAGCAGCCGCGCAATGGAACACGGACAGCACGGAATGGAACAGCTACGACCGGTGGCGTCTAGGCGGCTACGGCGAAATGGTAGCCGCTTTTAAGGACTACAAGACGGATCGCATGCGCAATGCCGCTTTTGGCGCTACCCGTGAAAATCGCAACACGATTGCCATCCCCCGCTTTGTGATTGCCGGCGACTACAAGTTCAGCAAGCATTGGAACCTGGGCGTTGAAATCGAGTTTGAAGCCGGGGGCACCGGGACTGCCATTGAGATTGAAGAGGGAGAAAATCAGTTTGAATACGAGACGGAAGTGGAAAAAGGCGGCGAAGTTGCCTTGGAGCAGTTCCACCTCACCTATCACCTCAACCAATTTTTTAACGTGCGCGTGGGTCACATGATTGTACCCGTCGGTTTGACCAACGCACATCACGAGCCTGTCAACTTCTTCGGCACGGTGCGTCCCGAAGGAGAGTCCAGCCTTATCCCCAACACCTGGCATGAGAACGGCATCGCCTTCTTCGGTCAGTTTGGCAAGCGCTGGGCTTCATTCGACTGGGAGGCGCAGTTGGTGGCAGGCCTTAATGTGAACGGCTTTCAGCGCAAGACGTGGGTGGCCGACGGCAAACAGGGACTCTTCGAGGTGGACAACTTCACCTCGCCGGCCTATGTGGTCCGTCTGAACTATCGCGGCATCCCGGGCTTGCGCCTGGGCGCCAGCGTATACTATTGTAACGACTGCACGCGCAATGCCGACGCCAGCAAAACCGACAACTATAATTTTGCCGCCCCGCTCGTCATCTGGAGTGTGGACGCACAGTATCGCAACCGTTGGGTGATTGCCCGTGCCAACGTGCTGCGCGGTCATTTGGACAACAGCTACAAGGTCGGTATGGCCAACAACCGTTTGGGCAAGACAACGCCCTACAGCCGCAAGACGCCCGTGGGCGAAGTGGCCGTGAGCTACGGCGGTGAGGTCGGCCTGCGCCTCAAGGGCTTTGTGCGCAGCCCCAAGATGCCCGACATCACGCCTTTCGCGCGCTACGAGTACTATAATCCCCAGGAAAAAGTGGAAGCTCCCGAACTCTCCGACCCCCGCTTCAAGGTGAGCATGTGGACGGCCGGTGTCAACTACAAGCCTCTGCCCTTCCTCGTCATCAAGGCCGACTACACCACACGCCGAATCGGCGGCGGCGACTACAACAGCGAGAACGAATTTGCCCTGGGCGTGGCCTTCACGGGATGGTTCTTCGGCGACAAGGCTTCTCAGGCCCGTTGGGCAGCCCACAAGGCCAAAAAGGCCGCAAAACGTGAAGCTGCGGACAAGGCCGTCATTGAGGATATGAACCGCCGCCTGGAGCAGCAGCAAAAAGAGTTGGATGCCCTGAAGGCCCGTCTACAGTAATCCCCCCAAAAAAGAGTTTAACCTGAAATAAAATATCACAATTATGAAAAAAATTTTTAAGTGTGCCTTTATGGCAACAACTGCATTGTGCACTCTGAGCCTGGCCTCCTGTGGCGATGATGACGACTCCGGCGCCGTTTCCTCAACTCCTGCTGCGACAACAGAAACCACAGCCTCTGCTGCCGACATTGAATATTGGCAAGCCAACAAAGCCAATTGGAACAACTACATGATTAACGTAGCCAACCTCCTGACTCAGGATGCCTCTACGCTCTATAACGAATGGAACAGCGGCAGCGAGCCCTACAAGAACACCTTCACCACCACCAACGAGACCTATGCCACCTACAAGGACATCATGGTGCAGATTATCGACGGCTGCACCGACATCGCCAACGAGGTGGGCGTGGCCAAAATCGGTGATCCCTACAGCCTCTATACGGCCGGCAAGACCACCCAGGCCCTCTATGCCGTGGAGTCGTGGTACAGCTACCACAGCCGTCAGGACTACCGCAACAACATCTACTCCGTCCGCAATGCCTTCTACGGCTCCCTTAACGGCACCATTGCAGAGCACTCCCTGGCTCAATACGTAAAAAGCGGCAACGCTTCGCTTTTCAGCGAAGTGGACAACGCCATCAAGAATGCCGCCAACGCCATCTGGGCCATCCCCGATCCCTTCCGCAACCACATCAACGCTCCCGAGGTGGAGAACGCGATGAAGGTCTGCGCCGCCCTGACAACAGTTTTGGATGAGAATCTGAAAAGTTACATTGAAGAAAATGTCAACGAGGATGAGTTCAAACTGATTGCCGAGACCTATGTCAGCAACGTCGTTCTTCCCACTTATCAGGATTTGAAAGACAAAACCGTCGCCCTGAACAACGCCATCCGCGCTTTCGCCGCCAATCCCAGCAACGCCGGTTTTGAGAACGCCTGCCAGGCATGGCTGAATGCCCGTGCTCCTTGGGAGACGAGTGAGGCCTTCCTCTTCGGTCCTGTGGCCGACCTCGGCCTGGATCCCAACATGGACTCCTGGCCCTTGGATCAGGACGCTATTGTCAACATCCTTAGGAACGGCAACTTCGGCAACCTGAATTGGGACGGAGAATACAACGAAGACGACGAAGCCATCGAGGCCGCACAGAGTGTGCGCGGCTTCCACACGCTGGAGTTCCTGCTCTTCAAGAACGGCGCTCCCAGAAAGGTGGCACAGTAAACATACACATGCGTAAACTGATATAATGTTCATATTCAAGCAGCATAAGGCGGCTGTATGGGCCGCCTTACTTCCCGTCATCGTCTCCTGCGAGAACGATGACGGCATCACAGTAATAGAGGAGGTGCCCGAAGACCGCGTGCTCTCAGCCGGCACCTCCACCACCTTTTTCACCGGCAGCGGCGCCTACGACAATGAGGCCCCCTGGGTCACGGAAAATTCCGCCAACCTCATCCGCTTCACACGCGGAGACCGCTACTACAAGAACGAGAGCACCCAGTCTTCCGGTCTGGGTCCGGTCTATGCGGGCTACTCCTGTGAGAGTTGCCACAGAGGCTCCGGACGCACCAAGCCCGCCCTGTGGACACAAAACAGCGACGGCGACTACGGGTCAGGCCAATACGGATTCAGCAGCATGCTGGTCTATGTGACGCGCAAGAACGGCGTCTTCTTCCAAAACTACGGCCGCGTGCTTCACGACCAGTCCATCTACGGCGTCCGCGCCGAAGGCAAGCTCAAGTGCGACTGGCATTCCGAAGACTTCCGTCTGCCCGACGGCGAGCCCTATTCACTGGTCTATCCCGAGTACACCATCACCGACTGGTATGCCAACTACGGCAACACCTCCGACCCCATCGACCCCGACGAGCTCTTCTGCAGCGTGCGCATCCCGCTGCGCCATGTGGGCATGGGTCAGATGATGGCCCTCGACCGGGAGGAGATCAAGCAACTCGCCGCCCGCAGCAATTATCCGGAATACGGCATCAGCGGCCGCTGCAACTACATCACGGAGAAAGGCGTTTACGACATCGGCCTGTCCGGCAACAAGGCCCAACACCAGGATCTCACCGTCGAACTGGGTTTCTCTTCCGACATGGGCGTCACCAACAGCCGCTATCCCGAAGAAATCTGCGAAGGACAGCTGCAGATGCAGGAAGGCAGCATGATGGGACTGCTCTACGACAAGCTGGACATCTCTGCCGAGGACATGGAGGATGTGGACTTCTACCTCCACGGACTGGGCGTGCCGGCCCGCCGGCTGGGCAGCACCACCGCACAGCAGACCTACAGCAAGTGGGACGGCTCGGAGTCAGAGACCCGCACCCAGCGCGAATGGATTAAGGCCGGAGAGGCCGCCTTCTACGAGGCCAAATGCCATCTGTGCCACGTCACCACGCTGCACACACGCCCCCGAGGCGCCACCCTGCTCATGGGCACCGAGTTGCCTTGGCTGGGCGGACAGGAGATTCACCCCTACAGCGATTATCTTCTCCACGATATGGGCAGCGAAATCATGGGCGTCGGCCTCAACGACAACTATGTCTCCGGGCTGGCACGCGGCAACGAATGGCGCACCACACCGCTTTGGGGCATCGGCCTGCAGCAGGCCGTCAACGGCCACACCTATTTCCTCCACGACGGACGTGCCCGCAATTTCCAGGAGGCCATTATGTGGCACGGAGGAGAAGGCCAGGCCTCCAAAATGCTCTACGCCAAAATGGACTGGAAAAAGCGCCGTGCGCTCCAGAGTTTCCTGAGTTCCCTTTAATCCCGACAACAAAACAAATCACTCATAACAATGAAAAAATTTCTCTTTTTGGCTCTGTCTGCCAGCCTCTCGGCCACCCTGTATGCCGAGGGTGAGAAAGGCATCCAATACAACAGTCTCAACACCGAGGTGTGGCAACTGGAGCACGAGTCTTCCCACATCGACATGGAGAACGGCGTCACCGGCATCGCCGACGACCGCGGCTTCACATTGCAGTCCAAAGACGGCAAGTTCATCTTCAAGCCCTACCTCTTCCTGCAGACGCGCGGCATGTTCAACTACTATGACGACGAGGGGCTGGACAAGGCCTACAACCAGGACAATGTGGCCAATTCCGGCTTCAGCGTGCCCTACGCCATCATCGGCTTCACGGGCACCACGTTCGGTCGTCTGGACTACAACATCTGCGTGAATGCCGCCGGCAGCGGCGGCAACGTGCTGCAGCAGGCCTGGGTGGACTATAAAATCAGCGATGCCGCCCGCTTCCGCGTGGGCAAGTTCAAGACGCCTTTCAGCCACGCTTATCTGACCACTTTGGGCGAAACACTCTTCCCCGTCCTGCCCACTTCACTCATCTCCACCGTCATCATGCCCTATTCGCTGAATGCCGTGAATCCGGCCGTCGGCACGGGCTTCGACTTGGGCGTGTCATATCACGGCGTAGCCCGCCTGAGCAAAGCCAAAAACGTGAAGGAGACCGCTTCCGGCTTCCGCAACGAGTGGCTGATGGGCTATGAGGTCGGCCTGTGGAACGGCACGGGCAGCAACGTCAACATGGCCACCAAGACGCTCTCCGACGATTGGCACATCCCCGCCCTGCTCTACGCCGGACGCATCAGCTTCATGCCCTGGGGCCGCATGCCCAAGACGCAGGGCAACACCCATATGCTGCGCGGACGCCACATGGAGTTCGCCGTCAGCGGCGGCGTGAATGTGGAGAGCGAGAGCGAGAGCACCAACGACTCCCGCCTCGGCGTCGAGTTTTCCATGCTCTACAACCGCTGGTACGTGGGCTTCGAGGCCTATTGGATGCACGTCAGCTTCACGGAGCGGCAAAAGATTGCCGAGAAATACAATTTCTACGGCGGCTATGCCCAGTTGGGCTACTTCTTCCTGCCCTGCCTCCAGGGCGGTGTGCGCTGGGACATGTTCGACCGCAACGGCACCGACCGCGACGGATTCCTGAATTCCCCCGGCGTGGTGCTCAACTACTACATCAACAAGTGCAACCTCAAGCTCACCGGCATGTATCAGTACACCGGACGCTGGGGCCACGCCACACAGCTCGACCGCGACAACGACGACCTGGGCATTGCCACCCACATGGCCACCGTACAACTGCAATACTCTTTCTAAGGACAGGCATCCCGAACAGTCATGAAACATTTCCTTTATCTCTTTCTTCTGCTTCTGCTGACGGCCTCCTGCGACAGCGGCGACGTGCATGAGGTGTATCGCCGCACGTCAACGGGACGCACGGCGCTGCTCACCGGCTCCGTCGATAATTGGGAAGAGCTGCCCGAGGGCTACAACATCGCTTTGGCTGCTTTCTCCTCCTCTAGTGACTACGCTCTGGGCCAGCGCATCCTCTCGTCCTCCGATGTGGAGAGCGGCCGTGTGCGTGTGATGCTGTCCGAACTGAGCGACACGGTCTCCACCGTCGAGTTCTGCGTCACCAACACGCTGCGCAAGAAAGTCCTCACACTACAGCATGTGGATCCGTCCTCCCTGCCGGCTCAGGACACCATCCGCCTGGAGAGCGCCCTCCGCGCACTGACGCCTGCAGCCTGTCTGCAGACGGGTTTGTTCAACGAGGCCTGCATCCGCTGCCACGGCGGCGGCAACCAGTCGGCACGCGGCCTGAATCTGACCGAGGGCCACAGCATGGCGATGCTGGTCAACGTGCCCGCAAACTCCAATCCCGACGTGCTGCGCGTCTCGGGCGGCAATCCCGAGGAGAGTCTTCTGCACCGGATTTTGGCCGAAGACGGCCAGTCCGTCCTGCATGTCAACCATGTGGAGATGCTGCACAAACTCGGTGTCGATGCGAACGTTTTGCGTGCGTTTATCGACGAGTGGATAAAATCGCTGCCGCCAAAAGACTCTAACTCCTAATTTTTTTGTACCTTTGCACCGATGAAATATGAATTGATTCCGTTTGAAAGCCTCGGCGTTTCCGTCCAGTTGTCTTCGTTCTGCCCCGAAGGGGGTGCGGCCGAATGGCACGCCATGCTGCACGTGGAGCCGCGCGGGGAACTCTTTCAAAACCAATACGACCGTTTGATTCAGGCTCAGCGCCAACTGCTTTCGCGCAGCGACATGGAGGGCGCCCGACTCATCTTCAAGCGTTACTTCCTCTCCGACGGCACCAACCAGCAGCCCCTCATGCATGAGGACCCCGACGGCTGCACCGTCTCCTACATCCAGCAGCCGCCCCTCGACGGCAGCAAGCTGGCCCTCTGGCTTTACCTCCAGCAGGGCACTGAGGTGGAGCTGCACGCCGACGGGCAAAACTCCACCCTGGTGCGTCACAACGGCTACGAACACCTTTGGACGATGGGCATGACGGTGCCCGAAGGCAGCAGCTACGCCCAGACGCGCACCCTGCTTGAAGACTACGAGCAGATGCTCGCCGAGCGCGGCGAGACGATGGAGGCCAACTGCATCCGCACCTGGTTTTTCGTGCGCGACGTGGACACATCCTATAAAGGTATGGTGGTGGCCCGCCGCGAGAATTTCGAGCGCGAAGGCCTTTCGCGCAACACACACTACATTGCCTCCACCGGCATCGGCGGCAACCCCTCCGACACGCGCGCCGTCATCCAGTTCGGCAGCTATGCCCTGAAGGGCTTCCGTCCGAAGCAGCAGCGCTATCTCTACGCCCTGAGCCACCTCAACCGCACGGACGAGTACGGCGTCACCTTCGAGCGCGGCACCCGCATGCAATACGGCGACCGCAGCCATCTGCTCATCTCCGGCACGGCCAGCATCGACAACCGGGGTGAGGTGCTCCACGAGGGCGACATCCGAAAGCAGACCCTGCGCATGTGGGACAACGTGGAGGCGCTCCTCGCCGAAGGCGGAGGCAGCTTCTCCGACGTGATGCAGATCATTGTCTATCTGCGCGACATTTCCGACTACGATGCCGTGAGCCGCATGTTCCGCGAACGCCTGCCCGAGATTCCGACGGTGTTCACTCTGGCACCCGTCTGCCGCCCTTCCTGGCTCATCGAGATGGAGTGCATCGCGGTGACGCCCGAGGGCAACAAAGATTTCCCCGACTTCTAAACAATAAAATCCTATCGCCACTCAAGCGACCAAAAGAAAAAAGAGACGGCTTAAGAAAAGCGTGCGACGCACCCTTTGGTGTGTCGCGCTCTTGTTTGCGGCCTGGTGTGTCAAAGGATTGTGGGATGTGTGGACGGCGCATCGCTCCCGAAGCGCATCCGCTGAGACGGAGACCATCACCGTCCCCGCCGAAAATCCGCTCCGGGAGCGCCTGCCCTTTTGGCAGGTGGATTCCGCCAAGACGGCCATCGCCCTCTACGACCTCACCGCCGGGGAGACGGTGTTTGAACAGCAGGCCACCCGCCTCATGATTCCCGCCTCGTGCATGAAGCTGTTGACGGCGGTGACAGCGCTCAGGCGTCTGGGCCCCAATGCCGTCCTCGAGAGCCGCCTGCTGGCCGACGGTGTCATTCATCGCGGCACGCTCTACGGCAACCTCATCTTCGAGGGCGACAACGACCCGCTCTTCGAATCGTTCGGCCCTATGGTCGCTGCTCTTCAGCGGCGCGGCATTCAGCGCATCGAGGGCGATATCGTGCTCGACCTGGCCCGCAGCGACACCCTGCGCCCCCACCCGACGGCTGCTCCCTGGGACATCCCTTGGCACCGTCTGCCGCTGCTCCTGCGCGGCGAGCCTTTCGTCCGCCGCACGCTGCTCTGGGAGCTTGCCCGCGCCGGCATTGCCGTGAAGCCGCGCCCCCTCGGCGCTTCCCTTCCGGGGCTTGAAGGCCTGCCCCGCCGCATCCGCCTCAACGCTGCGGAACATCGCGCCAAGGTTCTGGCCACGGAGCGTCATCCGCTGCGCAGCGTCCTGGCGCCGATGCTCATCCACAGCAGCAACATCAAGGCCGAGTCCGTGCTTTGGCATGTGGACAATCCCCTCTACCGCTGGGTCGGCTCCCATGTGGCCGACAACCAGCGCCCCGCCTCGTCGCTGTGGACCTTCATCCGCGAGGAGATGCCCGAGGAAGACACTGCCGGCTTCGTTATCAACGACGGCAGCGGCCTCTCACCCGACAACCGCCTCACGGCGCGCTTCCTCATGCGCCTTTTGGTCTATGCCTGGGGCGACGAAGCCATCCGGGAGGTGCTCCTGGAGGAAGCTTTGGCCACACCGCAGCATCCGGTGCGCCGGGGCTCGCTCACATTCCGCATGAGTGCGCCACTGTTCAAAGACCGCGTCTTCTGCAAGACGGGCACGCTCACCACGCAGGGCGCGTCTTCTCTGGCAGGCTACATCCATGCCGGCAACGACCACTGGTATGCCTTCGCCATCATCAACGAAGACACACCGGTGTGGGACGCCCGCCAGTTTCAGGACCGCATCTGCCGCCTCGTCATCGGGCTGTGAGTGTTTTTTTTCGCCGTTTTTATGGCCAAACCGCAAAATTTTGCGTATCTTTGCCGTGAGAAATACGCAAAACGATGGAGAAAACTGCCAACATAGACCTCACGGGGGGATTACACCGCCATCTGGGCATGGAGCTGTCGCACGAAGGCGGGAGCACCTCGCTCTGCCTGACCGTCGGCCCGCAACACCTCACGCCCTTCGGCACTCTGAGCGGCGGCGTCATGCTGGCCCTCGAGGAAACGCTGGCCGGCATCCTGTCCGTCGAAGCCCTCGAAGGGCGCTGCCCTATGGGCATCTCCGTCAGCGCCAACCATCTGGCGGCAGCCCGTGAGGGCGACCGCGTTGCGGCCCGGGGGCAGGCACTCCATCTGGGCGCCACCACCCATGTGTGGCAGATTGAGCTGCGCGGACGCAACGACCGCCTGCTCAGCGTCGCCACTGTGACCAACCTCATCCGCTGATTCTCCTATGAGCGAAGACCGTCACCATAGCGTCTGTCGGGTCTCTTACCGACAGCCCGGAGCCGGGGACTACTGCGTCCTCTCCTCCGCCTCTGCGCCCGACGTGCTCTCTTCGCTCGACGACCTGCACGGGCGCAGCGGCTTTCTCATCACACCCTTCACGCCTTCTGAGGACTGCCCCGTCGTGATGGTTCGCCCGGACAGCTCGGAGCGCCATACGCTGGACATGCAGCCTCCGGTGGCAGAGGGCAGGCCGGCCTCCGTGCCGCCCGTGCCCGAAGACTACCGCCGCAGCTTCGGCGCCTTCCACAGCGCCGTCAGCGGCGGACGCTTCGGCAAGCTGGTGCTGGCGGCTTCGCTCCGGCGCCCCGTGCACTTGGACGGCCCCGGTGCCGACGCCCTCTTCCTTGAGGCCTGCCGCGCTTATCCCGACTTCATGGTGACGCTCTTCTCCACCCCCCTCACGGGCACCTGGCTCACGGTCTCTCCCGAAGTGCTGCTCGACGGCGCGGGCGACCGATGGCGCACGATGGCGCTGGCGGGCACGATGCCGCTTTCCGAGCGGGAATGGAGCGACAAGAACCGGCGCGAACAGGCGCTGGTGGAGCGTTTCGTGCGTCAGACGCTGGAGCGCTTCTCGACGCAATGCAGCCAAAGGGGGCCCGAAAGCCGTCGGGCCGGACACCTGCAGCACCTCTGCACCGTCTTCGACTTCCGCATGCAGCGGGAACGCCTCGGCGCCCTGCTCTCCGCGCTGCACCCCACGCCGGCGGTGTCGGGCCTGGAGCGCGACGACGCCGTGCGCTTCATCCTCTCCAATGAGGGACACGCGCGCCGCTACTACAGCGGCTTCTGCGGCCCCACAGACCCCCGGGAGGGCACCCGCCTCTACGTGACGCTGCGCTCTGCCGCCATCGATGCGGAGCGGGCCGAAGCCACCCTTTGGGCCGGCGGCGGCATCATGCCCGACAGCCGTCTGGAGGAGGAATGGGCCGAAGTGGTGCAGAAGATGCACACCGTCAACCGACTGTTCGACCATGTACAGTGAATATCTCCATATCAACATCCTTACGGCACTGATGACGGCGCACGGCGTGCGCCACGTGGTGGTCTCGCCGGGCAACCGCAATGCGCCCCTGGCCCACAACTTTGAAGTGTGCCCGCTTCTCACCTGTCACGCCGTCACCGACGAGCGCTCGGCGGCCTTCACCGCCCTCGGCCTCTCCGAGGCGCTTGACGAACCCGTCGCCGTCTGCGTCACCAGCGGCTCGGCGCTGCTGGGCACACTGCCTGCCGCTGCCGAAGCCACCTATCGCCAACACGGCATCGTGGTGATTTCGGCCGACCGGCCCGCCGCCTGGATCGGGCAGCTCGACGGACAGACGATGCCGCAACAGGGCGCCCTCGGCAGCTTTGCCGGCCTGAGCGTCAGCCTGCCCGAGATCCACAGCGACGACGACCGCTGGCTATGCAACCGCCTCGTCAACGAGGCCTTCATCGCCCTCTCGCGTCCGCCCCATCCTTCGGTCCACATCAACGTGCCCGTCAGCGAACCCCTCTTCCGCTTCACCGAGCCCGCTCTCCCCTCCGAGCGCGTCGTCCGCTACAGCCGCTGGAGCCCGGAGCTCTGCGCGCGCCTGGCCTCTGCGGAGCGCCTGGCTGTGGTCCTCGGACAGACGAGAAGCGAGACCGACGGGGCGCTGATATCCAGGCTTTCCGGCCGCGCCGTCGTGCTCGCCGACCAACTCTCCTCCCCGGGCCTTTCGCGCACCGACCGCATGATGTACCTGCTGGAGCAGGAGGGCATGCCCCTGGAGATGACGCCCCAAAGGGTGATCTATCTCGGCGGCAACACCGTGAGCAAACGTCTGCGCCAATGGCTGCGCCGTCTGCCCGGGAGTGTGGAGCACATCGTGGTGAGCGAAGACGGCGCCCTGCACGACGTGAGCCGCCGCACCGCGCTGCTCATTGAGGAGGAGCCCCTGACGGTGCTGAAGGATTTGTGTCTGGCAGACAGCCGTCCGGATGTCTCTTTCCTTGAGGCCTGGCGCCGGCTCGACGGGCGCATCCGCCGCGCCCACGAAGCCTTCAGGCCGGCCTTCTCTTCGATGCTGGCCGTGAAACTGCTCTGCGAACAGCCCGCCCCCGGAGACGAAATGCGCGTCTATGCCAACAGCATGTCCGTGCGCCTGGGCACCGGCTTCGACCCGAACTTCATCTACTGCAACCGCGGCCTCAACGGCATCGAGGGCACGCTGTCCACCGCCGTCGGCATGGCGCTGGCGCGCCCGGAGCGTCGCGTCACCTGCGTCATCGGCGACCTGAGTGCGTTCTACGACCAGACGGCGCTCTCCCAGCAGGAACTCGGCGGCAATCTGCGCATCCTGCTGCTCAACAACGGCGGCGGCGCCATCTTCCGCGCCTTCGATGCGCTGCGTGAGAGTCCGGCCCGCGACCGCCTCGTGACGGCGTCGCACACGACGGGCGCCGCAGACCTCTGCCGCCTCTACGGCATCCGCTATCTGAGGGCCGCCGACGGGGAGAGCCTGCGCGAAGGCATCGCGCTGCTGACGTCCCTGGAAAGCCCGCGCCCCGTGCTGCTGGAGGTCCTCACCGACGGGGAGGAGGACATGCGTCTTTGGCGCGAATTCTACCGCTCACTCTTAAACACCGACATACACTGACTTATGGAATGGAAAAGCATTAAGACCTTTCGCGAGATTCGCCTGGAGGAGGCGGAAGGCATTGCCAAGATCACCATCAACCGCCCCGAGGTGCGCAACGCCTTCACCCCCACCACCACGCGCGAACTCTCCGAGGCTTTCGCCCTGGTGCGCGAACTCTCCCGCATCCGCGTGGTGCTGCTCACGGGGGCCCCGACGCCTCATCTTGAGGGCGAGAGCCGCGAGGAGTGGCTGCGCAAGCAGGCCTTCTGCTCCGGCGGCGACATGCACGTGAAGGGCCGCGGGGGCTACATCGACGAAGAGGGCACGCCGCGCCTCTCGGTGCTCGACGTGCAGATGCAGATACGCCGCCTGCCCAAACCCGTCGTGGCGATGGTCAACGGCTGGGCCATCGGCGGCGGCCATGTGCTCCACGTGGTGTGCGACCTCACCATCGCCGCCGACAACGCGCACTTCGGCCAGACGGGCCCCAAGGTGGGCAGCTTCGACGCCGGCTTCGGCAGCGCCTATCTGGCCCGCATCGTGGGGCAGAAGAAGGCGCGCGAGATATGGTTCATGTGCCGGCAATATACGGCTGAGGAGGCCGAACGCATGGGGCTGGTCAACAAGGTGGTGCCCTACGACGAGCTGGAGACGGAGTGCGTCGCCTGGGCACGCCGCATGATGGAGCTCTCGCCCCTGGCGCTGCGCATGATTAAGATGGGCCTCAACGCCGAGCTCGACGGGCAGGCCGGCATCCAGCAGCTGGCCGGCGACTGCACCGCACTCTACTATATGCTCGACGAGGCGCAGGAGGGCGGACGCGCCTTCCTCGAGAAGCGCCGCCCCAACTGGGAGGACTTCCCCCTGGTGCCCTGATTCCCTCCGTGAAACCGTAAGAAAACACTCCCTTCCGTGAACATCGACCTCTCCCTCCGCACCCTCCGCTTCAAGCGCCCCGCACGCACTTCGCGCGGCGCCTACAGCGAGCGGCGCATCATCCTGCTCACCGCCTCCGACGGGAGCGGACGCATCGGCCTGGGCGAATGTGCGCCCCTGCCCGACCTCTCCGCCGACCGCGACGCCTATCCCACGCTCTCCGCCGTGGCCCGCCTCATCCGCGAGGCGCTGGCCGCCGGCGACTACACCGAATATCTGCGCCCCTACCCCGCGCTACTCTTCGCTCTGGAGAGCGCCATCCACGACTACCGCCAGAGCCCCCTGCTCTACGACACGCCCTTCGCCCGCAGCCGCGAAGGCATCCCCTTCAACGGCCTCGTGTGGATGTCGTCGCCCGAGGAGATGCTGGCGCAGGTCAAGCAGAAACTGATGCAGGGCTTCCGCTGCATCAAGCTCAAGATAGGGGCCAACCGCTGGGACGACGAGGTGGCCCTCATCGAAAAACTGCGCAGCCGCTACCCCAAGGAGCGCCTCGAGCTCCGTGTGGACGCCAACGGCGCTTTCACGCCGGAGGAGGCTCCCGCCCGCCTGGAGACGCTGGCCGCCCTGGGCGTCCATTCCATCGAGCAGCCCATCCGCCAGTATCAGTGGCGCGAGATGGCCGCCCTCTGCCGCGAGAGCCCGCTGCCGATAGCGCTGGACGAGGAGCTCATCGGCGTCAACGGCCGCTTAGAGAAAGAGACGCTGCTCGACACCATAAGACCTCAGTATATCGTGCTCAAGCCCACGCTGCACGGCGGCATGACGGGCACGATGGAGTGGGTCTCGCTGGCCCAAAAGCGGGGCATCGGCTCCTGGCTCACCTCAGCCCTCGAGAGCAATGTGGGGCTGCGCAACGTGGCCCTGCTGGCCGCCCGCATCTACGGCCCCGGCATCCGCTTCCCCCAGGGACTGGGCACGGGGCAGCTCTTCACCGACAACATCGAGATGGACCTCGAGCTCCGGGGCCCGCAACTCTGGCGCAGCGAAGTCAGTGATTAATGGTCAATGGTCAATGATTAAAGATTTTCTCTCCGAGTGGCGCAACGCCTCCCCTCAGGTGCGGCTGCAGACGAGCGGCTCCACCGGGCGCCCCAAGGTGTTCTATGCCGACAAGGAGCGTCTGCGTGCCTCCGCCCGCATGACCTGCGACTTCCTGGGACTGCGTGAGGGAGGTACGGCGCTGCTCTGCCTCTCCTGCGACTATATTGCGGGCAAGATGATGGTGGTGCGCGCTCTGGAGCGCGGCCTGCGCCTCGTGGAGGTGGCGCCTTCCAACCGTCCGCTGGAAGCTCTGGCGCAAGAGCATCCCGACATCGGCGTCATCGACCTCTGCGCGATGGTGCCCTCTCAGGTCTATTGCAGCATCGACCATCCCCTCTTCTCCCGCATCCGCCATCTCATCGTCGGCGGCGGCCCCATCCCTCAGGCTTTGGAAGAAAGACTCCGGAGAGAGCCCGCTGCCGTCTGGAGCAGCTACGGCATGACGGAGACGCTCTCCCACATCGCCCTGCGTCGCGTCAGCGGTGCGGAGGCTGAGGACTGGTACCGTCCGCTGCCGGGCGTCGCCCTCTCGCTCTCGGAGGAAGGCTGCCTCGTCATCGACGCTCCCGCGCTCTCGCCCGAACGGCTCGTCACCAACGACCTTGCCCTGCTGCTGCCCGACGGCCGTTTCCGCATCCTGGGGCGTCGCGACAACGTCATCCTCAGCGGCGGCCTCAAGCTGCACATCGAAGAGGAGGAGGAGCGCCTGCGCGCACTCTTGCCCGACTGCGAGGGCCGTCCCGTCTTCTGCATCACGTGCCGCCCTCACGAGAAGCTGGGCCAGGAGGCCGTGCTGCTGGTGGAGCGTCCGTTTTTGGCGCAGGCCCGCACGGCGTTGCATCACCCTTACATTAAGTGTATTCTCCCCGCAGATGCCATTCCTCTGACCCCCACAGGCAAGATTGACCGCGCCGCTGCCCGCCGCCTGGTGGAATAAAAAAGGCCCGCCGATAATCCGACGGACCTTCTCCCTTTTCACCTTAATATTAACTCACACGGTGTGTTTATTTCACCATGGAAACCAATTCCTGAGAATATGTCGGCATGGCGCCGTTTTGCGTACAAACATAGGCCGAGACCTTGACGGCGATGCGATGGGCCTCTTCTATGGATTTGCCGTTGAGGATGGCCGCGCAGAAGGAGCCGGTGAAGGAATCGCCGGCACCTACCGTGTCGGCAACCTCCACCTTCGGGGTGTCCTGGAAAGAGGTGAGTGTGGGCGTGAAGACATAGGAGCCGTTAGTGCCACAGGTGAGCACTAGCATCTGCAGTTTATAGTCGGATGCCATCTTCATACAGGTGTTGCGCATATCCAGACCTTCATAGCCGAACATGCGGCTGATAACAACGAGTTCTTCGTCGTTGATTTTCAAAACATTGCAGCGCCTGAAGGATTCCTCAATGATCTCCTGCGTGTAGAATTGCTGGCGAAGATTGATGTCAAATATCTTCAAACAATCTGCTGGTGTGGCATCGAGGAATTTCTGAATAGTCGCACGGCTTACCGCATTGCGCTGGGCCAGAGACCCGAAACATACGGCACGGCAATGACGTGCTATCGCCGCGATATCCTCGTCGAAGGGGATATTGTCCCATGCCACATTTTCTTTGATATCGTAAGCCGGAATGCCGTCACCTGAAAGGGTAACCTGCACAGTGCCGGTAGGAAAAGGCACACGAGGCAGCAAGTCGTTCAAGTCATGTTCTTTCAATGCCTCAATGGTCTCGTCGGCCAATTTGTCATCACCAAGCGCACTGACGGCGATGGTGTTGTCCATGCCAAGGAACTGGCCCGCATGATAGGCAAAATTGGCAGGGGCGCCTCCCAATTTCTTACCTTCGGGGAGCACATCCCACAAAACTTCTCCAAGCCCCACAACATATCTCTTGTTCGTCATAATTCTTATGCTTTAAGGTTAATGTAATCTTTAGTGTTTGATCTGCGGAATGTAACTGAACAGATAAACCACGCCGACGGTCATGACGGCTACTGCACCCGCCTGACCGACAGCATCGCTGCATAGGCCCATGACGAGCGGGAAGACCGTGCCACCGAAGAGACCCATAATCATCAGTCCCGAGACCTCATTCTGCTTGCCGGGCACATTGAGCAGCGCCTCGGAAAAGGCCATGGAGAAGACATTGGAGTTGCCGTAGCCCACAAGGGCGATGGCGCAATAGAGTTCCCACTGCTCGGTGCCGAAGAACATTCCGGCCATGGAGAGGGCCATCAAGACGACGCTGATGATGAAAAACCAACGTGTCTTCATGATGCGCAGAAACAGCGAACCGGTCAGGGCACCGATGGTACGGAAGATGAAGTAGAGCGAGGTGGCAAAGGCGGCCTCATTGAGGCTCATGCCGAGGCGCTCCATAAGAAGTTTCGGCGCTGTTGTGTTGGTGCCGACGTCAATGCCTACATGGCACATGATGCCAAAGAACGACAGTAGCACGACAGGCTCCTTGAGCAGACGCAGACAGTCGGCAAAAGAAGACGTCTTACCCTTACTGCGCTCCTCCTGAATGGGGGTCGCCCACAAGAGAAGGCACGAGAGAATGCCCGTGACAAAGTAGACCAGGAAGAGTACGCGCCAGTCATAGCCCAGAGAAGGGAGCAAGCCGGTGGCGCCCCACATGGCGAGATAGGGAGCCAGAAACGAGGCAATGGCTTTGACAAACTGCCCGAAGGTCAGCGTGGAAGCCAGGTTTTTGTCGCCGATGATCAGCATGGCCAAAGGATTGATGCTGGTCTGCATCAGCGCGTTGCCGATGCCCAAGAGCGAGAAGGCAATCAGCATGAAGGCGAAACTATTACCAATGAGGGGAATGGCCAGGGAGACGACAGTGATGACCATCGAAAGCAGCACAGTGTTCTTGCGTCCAATCCTGTTCATCAGCATGCCTGTGGGGACACTGAAAATAAGAAACCAAAAAAAGACCAATGATGGGAACACGTTGGCTACCGAATCGGTGAGACCGAGGTCTTCCTTGACATAATTGGAGGCGATGCCGACCAGATCTACAAATCCCATGCAGAAGAAGCATAGCATCACGGGGATGAGGAATATTTTTTTATTTTCTTTCATGGCTTGTTATTCGTTGAGTTTGAGTGAGTACATGGTGACCTTGCCTCCGGAGACCTTGATGTTGCTGTAGGGCTCCTGCGGGAAGACGAGGTTGGTCATCGACAGGCGGCCTTCGGCATCGAACACCTCAAGGGAACTGTTGTCAATGAAGATGCGCAGTTGTCGGATTTCACCATAAACGGGTGCCGTGGTCTTGCAGGGAAAGTTTTCGCTGAAACTGGCATAAGTGCGCGTACGATCCATGGAGAAGGTCTTGCCTGTGGCATCGTAGGTCATGACAACCCGTTCGCCCAAGGTGTTGGAGAGCGTCAGTTCCATAGAGCCCTTAACATCGACAACAATCTCACCGGCCTGAGGAACCTTCTTAACCTCTTTGCCTCGCAAAGCCATCAGCTCTCTGGAAGGCGTCACGCCGCAATAGGTCTGACCCTCATATTCGAAGAAATCGAGATCGCGGGGCACGCTGTTGGCCGAACGAAACTGCTTCGTCGGCACCTGGTTGCCGTACTGCCAGTTAGACATCCAGGCCATGGCAATGTGGCGGCCATCGGGGGCGTTGTCGAAGGTGACGGTGGCATAGTGGTCCTTACCGTAATCCATCCATCGGGTGTCCTTGTGCTCGCAAGTGAACTTGTGGCCGTCGAAATCGCCCACAAAATACTGCGTGGCAGAGCCTCCGTAGGGGCCGCCGGGATTGATGTTGCATATCAGCAACCACTTCTGCTTGTCGGTACCACGCACCTGCAGCTTGACTAGATCAGGACATTCCCAAACGCCGTCGTGACAGCCCAGTGTCTCCTTGCCGTTGGGGCCGTCGATCTCCGGGCCGCCGAACGAGCTCTCGTAGGTCCAGTCCTTGAGGTCAGCGCTGCTGTATATGTTCATGTGCTGGCCGACGGCAAGGATGAGGTTCCACTTTTGAATCTCCGAATTCCAGAAGGCTTTGGGGTCGCGGAAGTCTTCTTCGGTGCTCCAAAGCACGGGATTGCCGCTGTACTTCTGAAATGTCTGTCCGTTGTCGGCAGACACGGCCATCGACTGAGTCTGCATCCTCTCGGCGGCGGAAGTGTAGAAGGCCACGACGCGATCGTTCTTTTTATCCACCACGCAGGAGCCACTGAAGATGTCGCCGAGAGCGTCGGGCTCAATGGCCGTGGCCTGCGCTTCCCAGTGGATGAGGTCGCGCGAAGTGGAGTGGCCCCAGGTCATGTTTTCCCACATGGAGCCGTAAGGGTTCCACTGATAGTAAAGGTGGTAAACCCCGTCTTTGTAAAACATGCCGTTGGGATCATTCATCCATCCGTAGAGCGGGGTGTGATGATACTGCGGGCGATATTTCTCGCGGTTGACGGTGTCAAAGCTGTCGCTGGGCTTCATTTCGCGCCAACACAGAAAGTCCTTCATGGCGCCCGTAAAGCGGCGGTCGCCGTGGAAGGTAATGTCGAGGGTGACCTCGTCGAGACCGAAGCGCTTTACATCGAGCGGCACATAGTAGTCTACCTTATCCACGGCCAGCCTGACGTTCAGCTTCTGCACCTGCCGGTTGTCGGCCAGTATGCGGATAGTTGCGTTGTCCTCACGCTCCTGCACGGGAAGGAGCAGATAGCGTGCTGTCACGGCAACGCGCTTCATCGCATGATTCTTGCCCAGCAGCATGGGGGCTGCGGACTCTGCAAATGCGAGGCTGTGCGCCAGAAAGACCATTAAGGTCAAAAGAATCTTCTTCATGGTTACAGATGTCGTTTTTGGCTGTTTCAACGGCAAAAATAAGAAAAATAATTCAATACCCTCCTATTTTACAGAGACAACTTTGCCGTTGATGATATAAATGCCCTTCTGCTTGGCCTCTTTCACCTTCACGCCGGAAAGAGTGTAGATGGCCTCTTCGCCCTTTTCCGTCTGTGCCGAAACGCTCTGAACTGCCATCGGGTCGGGCACGAGCTCGATCTGGGTGAAGTTGAACGGATTGCCGCCTTCCTTGTTGCACTGCACCATGAGGCGATCCGTGCCCTCGAGGGCGGAGGCCATGTCGATGCCGCTGAGGCTCAACTCGGCATAGTCGTTGGTCATCGTCATCGTGGTCTGGTCGCCGAGCTTGTTGCTCCACGTGGTCATCACGTTGATGACATAGTCGGTGCGGCCGGCCTCCGAGTAGAAGCGGATGGCCGTGAACTTGCTCCAGTCGACGCCGGCGAAGCTGTTCTTCGTGATCTCCAGTGTGCTCCACTGGTCCATCCAGAAGAAGCCGCTCCAAACGGTGTTGGCATCAATGCTCTCCTTGCCGTCGCCGTACCAGATTTTGGTGGCAATGAAGTCCTTGCCGCAGACCTCCAGACCGTGCGTCTGCAGGGAAGCGAGCATGGCCGGAGTGGCGAACACTTCCGCACTGCTCTGGTCGGGGAAAATGGAGTGTGCGAAGCGTGTGCCGGGGAGCATGCCTCCGTCGCTGTGCAGCTCGATGACCTCGCCGGCCGCATCCTTGAATTCGATGACGAGCTTGTCGCCGAGCTTCATGTCAGTAAACTTGTCTGCATCGATCTTCAGGGTGCTGCTCCAATCTACGGCGTGCTCACCCTCCCATACGTCCGTTGCGGAAGCAATCACTGTGGCAGCGAGAAGCGCTGCGCAAAGAAGAATCTTTTTCATGACTTTTGATGTTTTTATGTTTGTATATTTGTTTGTCCTTTCGCTTATTGCTGTGACACTCTTACATCGCTGACGGTGACGGTGCCGCCGTAGCTGTTGATGCTCCAGCAGTTACGCTGTATGCCGTAGATGCGGTTGGTGTAGCAGACGTTGTTGTTGATGTACATCACCATGACGGAGTTGTCGGTGTAGATGTCCACCTTGTATGTGTTGTCGGAGGGGGCGGGGAACATGTAGCCGTCAATCTTGCCGATGAATCCCTTGCCGTCGGGGCCTTCCTCTTCGAAGTTAATCTTGCGCTTGGCATTGCCGTCTTCGGGCTTGACCACCATGGTGTAGTATTTCCTGGAGTCGGTGCCGCGCACGAGAGAGACGCCAAACTGGTCACCCTTGTCTGCCGTGGTCACGGTGAAGCTGATGTGGTTGCATGTGCCCAGACGGTTGTAGAGCACGTAGGCATTGTCGCCCGTCAGCTTCCCGTTGCTGTAACCTTGGCTGGCCATCACGCTGACCTCCTGGGGCTTGTTGTATTTGGCCATGATGCCGGGCACGGCGCCCAGAGAAATCTTGCCGTCGGAGTGCTGCACAATCTTGTGGCAAACCAGTGCGCCCGACCAGTTGGGCTCTTCGTCGCCTACGTTGACGTTCTTCTCATAGATGTCGGCACCCGTGCGGAAGGGACACCAGCCCCAGATGTAGCGGTCGGTGCCGTTGGAGGCCGTCTTGCCGGCATAGAAGCCGCGGCTGTCGAGCTGTCCCTGTTTGTCGTCGGGGAAGTTTTGGTCGGGATTGTCGAAACACTTCTTCAGGTTTTCGTAAGAATCGGCTTTGACATACTTCACGGTGCGGGCGTTGCCTTCGTGGGAGGCGTCGCTGTAGACGAGATACCACCAGTTGCCCATCTTGAAGATGTCGGGGCATTCGCACATGCGGTTCCACAGCATTTTGAAGGAGCCGGCATGCTCCCAGTTCACCATGTCGGAGGACTTGAATTCGGCAAACACGGGGTCGCCGCCGGCGGCGGGGCTGGTGGAGATGACCATGCGGTAGCTGCCGTCGTCAATCTTGAAGATCTGGGGATCGCGGAAGTCCGTCTTGGAGTAATTGTAGTCGGCGCCGCGCAGCGACCAGGTGTAGTCGCGTTTCCAGGTCTTGAAGTCGGAAGAGGTGGCGCGCATCACGACCTCTCGGTTGGCCAGCAGGAGGTTGTAGCCCGTGTAGTAGATGTAATAGAGGCCGTCACCTTCGTTATAAACGGCGCAGCCGGTGCCGAGCACGGCGTCCTGCTGTCGATTGCTGGTGCCCGTGGGCAAGACTTCGCTGAGCGAGACGTAGTTGGCGGCGTCGGTGGTGCGAACACCCCAGTAGGGGTGGTAGCACTCGCCGTTGTTGTCGTACTCCTGCAGATAGAGCACCTTGAACTCCTGCGCCTTCCGGTCGAAGAAGGGCATGGGGTCGCCGCAGCGTCCTATGGCGGGGGTGTAGTAGGTGCCGAATCCCTTTTCGTCCGTCGGGACGAAGGTTTCCGTCGTGCCGGCCCAGTTCTTTTCAGGATCGGGATCGTAGGTGTCGTCGCTGCATGAGATGACGGCAGCGGCTGCACCGCAACATGCAAGACCTGCACAGAATATATTAAACAGCTTTTTCATAAGGCGTTATTTCGTTAAGTAGTCGATAGCGTTTTTGGTAATAATCTCAACATTCTTATGGTAGTGCTCGGAGTAACTCGGACCGTATTTGTAAGAATACCAGTCGTAGCCACCGTAGCCGATGCAGACGATGCCGCCGCGGCCGTCAGAGGCAGGATATTCCCAAGCCACAATGGCGAGGTCGCCGCCGACACCGAGGATGTTGCCGCCGGTGCGGTCCACCCAAGCCTCGTAGTTGGCATAGCCGCCCCAGTCGCTGCCGATGTGATACTGGGCCACGGAGTTGGAGACAAAGTAGCCGGCATCCGTCAGAGGCACTTTACCCTCGAAGCCGTCGTTCACCAGACCATCCCACATGGGATGAGCCTCCTGTCCGGCGTAGATGTCAAAGGCCCACGCGCCGCCGCAGTCGAACGAGTTCATCTCGGGATCGCCCCAGCAGTTGTTGGGCATGGTCCATTCGTCGTCGCCCGTCACGCCGATGAAGGTGGGCAGATGGGTGGCGTAGCGGGTGAGGAGCATGGCGCCGCCGTTATCGAGGAAGGCCTTCAGCTGGTTCTTCACCTTGAGCGCATCGGTGCCCTTGGCCAGGAAGCCGTCATGACCGTCCACGCCGTGGTCGTCATGCCAGTGCCACCAAATCAGCTTGCACTCGGAGAGGTCGGCCGTGCCGTTGGCGATATCGTCGAACGAGGCGTAGAAGGCATTGGGCACATTGGCGAGCATCCACTCGCATGCCGTCTGAGCCTCCATATCGAGTTCGTCCTTGCTGTAGGCGGATCCCACGAAGAGGGCTGCGGGCTTGATGGCGGGTTTGTAGTTGCGTACGATCACGGTCCAGTCCATGAACACGTCGCCGTTGACCACATGGAGCACAATGGCAGCCTCCATGTTGAGGACGTCGCCCTCGTGAATGTCGCAGGTTGCGTGCTCCGAGAGGCGGAGCTTCGTCACCTTCATGGCGTCCTTCTCGTAGATCTCGGGCACCGTCACCGTGATGGTGCGCGAAGCGTGGTCGATGACGCCTTCGTATTCGTCCAGAACAATTTTCTCGACGAGGCAGTCGCCGCTCAGGTCGAACGTTTCGGCATCGTCACTGCAGGCCACGAAAGCAACGAGAGCGCAAACGATGCATGTAAGAAACAATATTTTCGTTTTCATAATGGTATAATGCTTAATTGTCGGTTCGTGAATAGTGATGTTTACCAATTGCCGATATTCTGCACGTAGTGTCCGTTGGAGGCGGAAATCTGCTCAAACGGAATGGGCAGATACTCGTCCTTGTCGGCCGTGAAGTGGGCCTCGCTGTAGATGTTGCAGTTGTCAATCTCTTCGGCGTAGTACTTGTTCAGCACGGTTGCAGCATCGCCCCAACGGACGAGGTCGAAGAAGCGCTCGCTCTCCATGCCGAGCTCCAGACGGCGCTCCATCTTGACGATCTTGACGGCCTCCTCCTTGGAGTAGCTGCCGGAATAGGTGCCGACCTTGAAGGAAACGCCGTAGTCGGCGGGGTAGGTGGAGATCATCTGCGTGCTGCCGCCGGCGCGGTTGCGGATGTCGTTGACCAGGCTGATGGCCTCGCTGGTCTTGTCCATCTGGGCGTAGGCTTCCGCACGCTCGAGCAATACGTCGGCATAGCGGAAGACGATGCGGTTCATGGAGCTGGCCCAATAAGAGCCCTTGATGAGGTAAACGTTGATCAGAGCGGGGTCCACATTATGCTTGAGGGAGATGTTGTAGCCGTAGAGGCCGTTGGAGCGGCTCCAGACGTGATTCCTCTTGATGATGTAGTCCTTGTTGAACATGTAGGGCATGCCGGGCATGCCTACGGTCAGGAACAGGCGCGGGTCGGCGTTGTCGGCAGACTTGTCGTAATCCTGATCGTTGAAGGTGTCGATGTAGGGCAGACCGTCCGTGCCCGTGCGATAGGCGTTGACGAGGTTCTGCGAGGGCTTGTAGAAGTCGCAGCCGCCGTCGGTGACGTTGGGGATGCTGGGCGGGATGAGGCCGTAACTCCAGTTGAGGTTGCCGTAGGTCGAACCGTCGTTGCGGGAGTACTGTATGGCCCAGATGCTCTCTCTGCCGTTCTCGTAGGCCTCTTCGGGGCGGAAGTTGTTGTGGATGTCCTTCTCGAGGCCGTAGTTGCCGTAGTATTTCGGGTCGGAGTATTCGATGACCTTCTTCAGATCGTCCTGGTTGATTGAGGTCACCTGATTCGTCTCGGGGTCGTCCTGACGGTAGGCCTTGTAGAGATACACCTTGGTCAGGAATGCGGCGGCGGCGCCCTTGGTCGGACGTCCGAGCTCCTCCTGCGTCTCGGGCAGCGTATCGAAGGCCTCCTTGAGGTCGTTGATGATCTGCTGCCATCCCTCGTCGTTGGTAAACTGCCTGTTGGACAGGACGTTGTACTCGTCGTAAGTGAGGTTGGGGTTCATGATGAAGGGAATGTTCTTGTAGAGTCTCTTCAGCAGGAAGTGTCCGTAGGCTCTCAGGAACTTCATTTCGGCGATGCGCTGCTGTTTGGCCCCGAAGCTGTCGTCACAGGATTCGAGCACGGAGAGTGCAATGTTGACGCGCGAGATGCAGTTGTAGAGGCGCACCCACATGTCGTTGATGTTCCAGTTGGTGGTGAGAACACCCTGCTCTATCTCCAACTGATGGAAGACGTCGCCGTCGCTGGTGCCGTTGCCGCCTTTGTAGGCGTCGTCGGAGCGCACGTCAAAGTTCCACATGGAGAAGGAGGAGTTGATGTCTTCGGCAGAGGTGAAGATGGCATAAGCCGCCACCACCATGCTCTCTACGTTTTTGGGATCCTTCACCTGATCCTCGCTCAGCGCTGCCTGCGGCACATGTTCTTCGAGGAAGTCGTTGCATGAAGCCAGGGCGCAAAGAAGAAGCGCAGCACCGAATATGTTGAATATCTTTTTCATGATTACTTTCAATTTATAATGTAACATTCAGACCAAAGGTTATGTTCAGGGGAATGGGGTAGCCGAAGTTGGGGTTCTCGGGATCCACTCCGGAGAAGCTGCTGCTCTTGATGGTGATGAGATTCTGTGCGGACACATACAGGCGCAGGCGTTCCATACGCATCTTGTCGCACATCTTCTTGGAGAAGTTGTAGCCGAGCTGTATGGTGCGGAGCTTGGCGTAGGAGCCGTTTTCGACGAAGTAGCTCGACACGCGCTTCTCGTTGTTGTTGTCCATCGTGCTGACGGCGGGGATGTTGGAGCCGTTGTTCATCGGTGTCCACGCGTCGAGCATGCGGTCGCCCTTATTGAGGTTGGAGATGTTCAGACCGCTCCAGAGGTCCGTCTGCTTCTTCAGGTCACTGATGACGTCCTTGCCCTGCTCGCCCTGCCAGAACATGTTCAGGTCGAAGTTCTTATACTGCAGGTTGATGTTGAGGCCCCAGGTGAAGTCGGGCACGGGATCGAAGATCCAGGTCTGGTCCTTCTCGGTGATCATGCCGTCGCCGTTGAGGTCTTTCCAGCGCATGCGGCCGACGCCGGCGCCGTTCTGCACGGCGTGGTTGTCCACCTCAGCCTGGCTCTTGAAGATGCCGTCGTAGACGTAGCCGACCTGTGCGCCCATGGGATGACCCACGACGCTCTCCACGCCGTTGCCGCCGAAGGTGCCGCGTGCGGCAATCGTTTCGGGCAGTTTGGTCACCTCGTTGCGGTAGGTGGCGATGTTGCCGGAGATGTCATAATGGAAGGCACCCACGGCGTTGCGGTAGCCGATAGTCAGCTCGACACCGGTGTTCTTCATCTCGCCGGCGTTAATCCACTGTGTGGTGCCTTCGCCCATGGCGGCGATGGCCGGCATCGGCACCAGGATGTCCTTCGTCTTCTTGTAGTACCACTCGAAAGAGCCGTAGAGCGTGTTGTGGAACATGGCGAAGTCGAAGCCGAGGTTCGTCTGCGAGGTCGTTTCCCACTTCAGGTCGTCGTTGCCCAGCTGATCGCGCTTGAAGCCGCTGGGCAGGATTTTGCCGCCGTTGGAGCCGGCGATGTCGTAGCTGGTGCCGTAGCTCTGACCGCCGAAGCCGGCCTCGCCGTAGTTGCTGACATACAGGGTGTAGCGGGCCAGGTTGTTGATTTCCTGGTTACCGGTCATACCCCACGAGGCGCGCAGCTTGAGGTTTTCGAGCCATTTCACCGATTTCATGAACGACTCCTCGGTGATACGCCAGCCGGCGCTGAACGAGGGGAAGGTGCCGTAGCGGTTGTTCTTGCCGAAGCGCGAAGAGCCGTCGTAGCGCATGGTGACGCTGGCCAGATAGCGGTCGTCGTATGTGTAATTGGCTTTTCCGAAGAACGACACCAAAGTGTAGCCGCCGCCCGTGCCGTAGGCCATGGATTCGCCGACGCCGGCGTTGGGCCACATGTAGTCCTTGTTATATACGCTGAAGTCGTGCTTCACGGCGCTGAACCACTTGTCGTCTTCTCTGTTGAGCTCGACGCCGGCCAGGAAGTCGGCGCGGTGCTTGTTCTTTTCCAGGTTGTAGGTGGCCACGGCATTCCACATCCACTTGGTCCAGTGCTCCTGTTTGGGCTCCACGGCGTTGGTCGGGTTGGCCACTGTGCCTTCGGTGACGGGGTAGGTGAAGATGCGCTGCTCCTTCTGTGAGTAGTCGATGCCGAAGGTGCTCTTGATGTTCAGGTTCTTGATGGGGTTGATGTTGACGTAGGCATCGCCGAACAGACGCCAGAAGGTGTAGCGGTTGTCCTTGTTGCGGTCCAAGCGTGCCAACGGGTTCTCGCGGTCGGGATAGCCTCCTTCGGGGCCGGCATACTCGCCGGTGGTGGTGTAAACCGGGATGGTGGGGTTGAACTGCAGCACGTTTTCGATGAAACCGCCGGGAGCCTCCACTTCGCTGGTGCGGTTGAAGGTGAAGTGTTCGCCGACGGTGATGATGTTGCGCTCGCCGGTCTTCATCAGTTTGTATTCGGTGTTGATACGGCCGGAGAAGCGCTCGAAGTCGCTCTCTTTGATGATGCCCTTATTCTTGTAGTAGCCTGCCGAGAAGAAGGCCGAGCCGCGCTCGGAGCCGCTGCTCAGCGACACGTTGTACTGCTGTATGATGCCGGTGCGGGTCGTCTCGTCAAACCAGTCGGTGTCTCCGGCGGGCGTCTTGCCTGCGGCATCCAGGAATTTGTTCATCGTGATCTTGTTCAAGACGGGATTGCCCTGAGCGTTGTAGCCCCAGTCGTAGTGATAGCCCAAGCCGTTGGTGTTGGGGTTGAGGCCGTCGTTGACGTAGCCCTGCCACATCACCTGTCCGAACTCCTTGGCGTTCAGCACGTCGATTTTGTGGGCGTAGGTCTGTATGGCAACGCTGGCGTCGAAGTTCACCTTCACCTTGCCCTCCTTGCCCTTCTTGGTGGTGATGATGATGACGCCGTTGGCCGCGCGCGAACCGTATATAGACGCGGAAGAGGCATCCTTCAGCACTTGGATGGACTCGATGTCGTTGCCGTTGAGCTCGTGCATGCCGGCCGTTGTCGGCACGCCGTCGATGATGTAGAGCGGGTCGGCGCCGGAGTTCAGGGTGCCGATGCCACGGATGCGCACCGATGCCTTACCCGAGGGAGCACCGCCGTCGGGGTTGACATACATGCCGGGCACGCGTCCCTGCAGCGCCTTCATGGGGTTGTTTTCGTTCTGCTTCATCATGTCGTCCACGGTCACCACCGAGACGGCGCCGGTCAGGTCGGCCTTACGCTGTGTGGTGTAGCCGGTCACCACGAGTTCGTTCAGCGCGAGGGCGTCTTCTTTCATGACCACCTTCATGCCGTTCTTTGCGGCGACTTCCTGCGGCTGGAAGCCGATGTAGGTGATCACCAGCGTCTTCCCGGGCTCCACCTTCAGCGTGAAGTTGCCGTCGAAGTCGGTGATGGTGCCGTTCTGTGCACCCTTCTCCATGACTTTGGCGCCGATGATGGCTTCGCCGGTGGCGTCCGTCACGTTACCCGTGATTTGCTGCTGTGCGAACGACATCTGACACAGCATGAGAGACAGGAAAACCAATGCTCGTCCTTTCGAGATGCCCGCCAGGGCAAGCAAGAATCGTTTCATGTGTTCCATTTGTTTTTTAGGTTAGTTAAAACGAAAAAATGATTAATAAATTTTAATTTTTCGCAGCAAAGATATTCTTATTCGCACGTGTATGATTAAAAATATGTTTCTTTGAGTGGGAAATATCGTTCAATGCAACAAAAATAAAAGCAGATGAACGATTTTTCTCATTCATCCGCTTTCATTTCCGCTTGCCGTCTGTAGGGAGAGAGGGGCTCTCCGGCGCTTTTCAGCTGTTTCCGCCTCTCACATCTCCGGGCAGTATTCCGTATTCTTCTTTAAAGCATTTCGTGAAGTAGCCCGGCGCGGTGAAACCGACCTTATAGGCCACTTCGCTGATGCTCTTATCCGTGGTCATCAGCATCTGATATCCCCGCTTTAATCGCGCCGTTCGCAGGAGTTCCACCGGCGAGGCTCCCGTGACGGCCTTCACCTTTCTGTAGAGCTGCACGCGGCTCAGGTTCATTGCCGAGGCCAGATCCTCCACGCTCAGCTCGCTGTTTTCCAGTCGGGCCTCCACCACATCCTTGAAGCGTGCGAAGAAGAGCGATGCCGCCGCCCCTCCTTCGTCGTCAGGCGATTCTTCCCCGGCGTCGTTCGCCGTCGCGGCCGGCAACACCGGGAGCTCCTCCTTTTTCAGCTCCCACAGGCTGTTCACCATGCGTTCCCTGCGCAGCGTCGTCTTTCCTAATTTATAGAGGTAAAACAACACGATGACGGCGATGAGCAGCACAAAGCCTCCGAAGGCCGTCCAAGTCAGGGCGCGCTGTGTGTTCAATTCCTTGAGATACGAGTCGGCCATCTCGTGCAGGCGTCCCAGGTTTTCCGTTTGTCTCATGGTCTCCTCGGTCTGCATCAGCAGCACGCGGGCGTTGGCGCGGGTCACGATGGCCGACATCATGAGCGTCTCCTTCTTGTAGGGCCTGCCCTCGAGGATGTCCACGGCCAGTTGCAGCAGCAGGTCGCCGTTGGTGGGATAGATGAACGAGGCGTCGAGCACGGAGTCGTTGACCAGCGTGATGCCGCCGTTCTTTCCCGGCAGTCCGTCGATGCCGCAATACAGCGGTCTGTTGTCGCCGGCCTCCTGGAAGGCCTGCCGGGCGCCGATGGCGGAGCGGTCGTTCATGCCGAAGACCATATCGACGGCCACGTCGGGATGCGCTTTTATCCAGTTCTTCACGATCTCGTAGCCCGTCTCCTCGGTCCAGTCGCCCTGCAGCGTGGCGACGACGTCTATCTGCGGATAGTGCTGCACGGCGTCGGTGAAGCCCTTGTGGCGCTCTATGGCGGGCGACGAACCCTTGAGCCCCATCACCTCCAGCACTTTGCCGCTGCCGCCGAGCCGCTTGGCGATGTATTCTCCCATCTGCCGTCCCATCTCATAGTTGTCAGCGCTCATGAAGGCCGTGTATTTCCGGCTGTTGGTTTTGCGCTCGAACACGATGACGGGGATGCCGCTGTCGTAGGCGCGGTCTATGGCGGGGTTGATGGTGTTCACCTGATTGGGGGCCACGATCAGCAGGTCGATGCCGCAGGCCACGAGGCTGTCGATTTGCTCTATCTGTCGCTGGTCGCTGTCGCCGGCGGCGGCAAAGCGCAGCTCCACGTTGTTGTGGAAATAGTTGCCCATGCGCAGCTCGCCGTTCTGCTTCTCGCGCCAGGTGTCTTCCGAGCATTGTGAGATGCCGATGACGTAGTGTTTCTCCCTGTTGCTGCATCCGCAGCACATCCAGGCACACGCAGCCACCAGTGTTATGAGTAATAGCTCCCGTCGCATATAGAAATCTGAATCTAAGTCGATTTTCGATGCAAATTTACAAAAAATAGTTTAGAGTTTAGTGTTTAGTGTTTAGAGTTTTATTCTAAAAATCCATTTTTAATTATTCATTTTTAATTTAAAACTGAAAAAGCCCCGCTGGTTGTTCTTGCAACAGGACTTTAGTTCTTTGCTCTCATTAGGCGACCGGTACAACGAACCGGGCCCTCAAGCTTTCGCACGACCTAATGACCCCCTAAACATACTCCAGGCAAGCCTTTGGCAAACCCAAAGTGCTTGCTAGGGTTTGCCTAGGGTATGCCAAGGGTATGCCAAAGGTTTGCCTAGGGCTTGCGAACACCTCACAGATGATGCTCCGTGTCGACGACTTGGCCGGAGAGGATGCGGAAGGAGTTGAGCACCGGGCTGTCGCCCTGGAGGGAGAGGATGGCGTAGCGGATGGAGGGATCGTTGGCCAGGCGGAGGTCCTCCTGAGAAGGACGCGAGGGAGAAGCCGGATGGCTGTGCCAGTTGGCCAAAATCTTCAGCCCGCGCTCACGGGCATAGCGCAGAGCGGCAAACTGGTCGCGCGGCGCAAAGGAGAAATGCTCCGGGCTGTGGTCAACATTCTCCATCGGATAGTTTTCGGTGACGAGAGCATCGGCAATGGCGGAGGCCGGACGGCCCAGGAGGTAGCCGCACGACTCGTCGGGCGCCTCGGCGCGAGCCTGCGCCACAAGCTCTTCAATGATATTCTGAGGAATGGTCATCACTGGTCAATGTTTTTTGAGTTCGCAGACGGCCTGCTCGAGCAGGAGGCGACGGTCAGGATGGCTGCCATGACAAGCAGCGCTGTGATAATAGTTTTATGAGACATTGTCTTTTACATTTATTCCACACGAGAAAGCATGAACCTTGTCACCCATCACGCGATGCAGGACGGCAAACACGGCATCGCCCGTGCAATGGCTGGTGTAGAACTGCGTCCGGGGATAGGAAACCGTCAATCTGCAGGCCAGCTCCGACAGTTTGTCTTCGCTCTCATGATTGTCGAGCAGATGGAATCCTCCCACTACGGTATTCACGGGGAAAGGACATGCTGCAAGGATGTTCTCCAAACCGCTGTGGGCACAGCCGGTAAAAAGCAAACCGTCTGTATATAGCGCCAGCTCGTGACGGAAGTCATCGTTCACATAGCTGCCGTCTGCCTTCTCTACGAAGAGATGCTGATTACCCTCCGGCATCGGATGGATATGAGGTATGTGTGCTAAGATTAGGATGTCGTCACCGACGTTTCCGCTGTGTCCGATCGTCAGCAATCGCTCCGTCGGCATCTCCGGCCACTCTGTCGTGATGCTGTGCAGGCCTTGGCGCTTGGAGTAGAACTTCCCTTTGAGGGCGTCGGGCGACACGATGATTTTGGCCTTGTCGTTGATCTTCACGAAATGCTTCAATCCTCCCGCATGGTCGCTGTGTCCGTGGGAAATAAACACATAGTCCACCATGCTGAGGTCGATGCCCATTTTCTCCGCATTACGGATAAAGACATCACTTGCTCCTGTGTCAAGCAGAATCCTATGATGCTCCGTTTCTAACAGGATGGACAGGCCATGCTCCGTTTCGAGCCGGTTGTCATTTGTGCGGTTGTCAGACAGTACTGTCCACTTCATGTTTAAATTCAAACTTCACATAAAACACGCTGCAAAGATAATGTTTTTTTACGGAATAATGGTCCCATGTCTCGAAAATGCTCACGCAAATTACGCAAATTGCAAGTTGCAAGTTGTGGAATAAAAAAAGGCCGTCTATGCATCTCGCACGGACGGCCTTTTTGAACTAAGAGTGAAGAACTAAGAACGAAGAATCTAAGTTACTGCCTTAGTCTCGGCAACATCATCGGATTCTTCACTCTTCACTCTTCACTTGGATTCCATGTGCGCCTAGAGCGCAACATGAATCCATGTCCCTTCATTTATCAACTCCGTATGCGGCAGATGGTCGCGGATGTACGCCAACCAGCCCGGCCTCATCGGGATGTCAACTGCCCTACCCTTTGTGTGGTAGCTGTTGACCGCTCCGCCAACGGCAGCATTGAGTGCCTTGCAGCGGAACGCGCTGTTTATTTTGATAGGTACGCCAAAGTGCGCGCGCAAAGGCTCCAACACCTTCTGACACAAACGTACCAGGTTATCGACTTCCGCAGCATTGATGCGGTTTTCTATTTTCTTCTTCTCAGCGGTGTCGCTGTGAAGCATTTCTTCGAGGGTAAAATGTTCGCTAAGTTTCATAATGGTAAAAGTTTTTAATTTCACACAGAAATCACATTTCTGTCCCCCGGGAACGGGGGAACCGAAGGGGGTCACACGGAAACCTCGTTTGCAGATTTTAAAGAAAAACCGAGAAAACCCTACTCTTGAGCCAGATACTCTTTGCAGAGCTCTTAATGCTGTCAGCAATAAGCCTGCTTGTAAGCGAGCTTCCAGACATTCTTATCACTGCCACCATTAACCCCGTTGGGGCACTCTGTCTCATTCGTAGAAAAACCCCGGCCTTTCGGCCTCAAAAACCGTTTGCAGTTTAGCGTATAGTGCAGATTAAATCATTGTTCGTACTGCCCAATTGAAAGAAATAAGCACGTTGCGGTTTTTAATGTTTTTCTCTTGACTGTATGTTAGGGCTCTGCAGGAGACCAAGATGAGAGTCAATGATTTTTATCTGGATGCTCGCATACAAGGAAAAATATGTGGCTCGCATCGCAAAGGGCTGAAAGCCCGACATACAGACAAGAGGGTTTTCTTTGTTTTCTTTTAAACACACCCGACATTCACTTCTTGATGAGGTCTTTCATCTTGTCGTAGTAGCCGTCTACGCCCAGCAGTGTGGCGGCGAAGAGCAGGAACTGCGCGCAAAGCAGCAGCACGGTGTGGTCAATCTCTCCCTGGGGAGGAAGGAAGAGGGCGGCAGCCCCGAAAAGGACTGCCGCGCCCCAGGATAGAAAAGCAAGTCTTCGTTTCATAGTAACTCAGATTCTTCACTCTTCACTCTTCGTTCTTCACTGCGAAGCTTAGATCTTCGAGAGGTCCAGGAAGCTTGCCGTCACGTTCATGTCAGCGCTGGGCTGAATGGTGCGGGGGTTCTGGCTGTTGCCGTCGCTCCAACTCATGAACTGGTAGTTCTCGTTCTCAGGCACGGCCTCGATGACTACCGTGTCGCTGGCAGAAGCCTGCACAGAGCCACCCTCAACGACGGCGCCGTTCTTCTTGATGGTGACGCTGCCGCCGCCGTCAGAGCCAACACCTACAGCGATGGTGAAGCTGCCGCCTGCGCTGGGATTCTCCGTAGATCCACCATTCCCTGAATCCGTAGATCCGGAGTTGTCCGTAGATCCACCATCGGTCGAGTCGCTGAAGTCGGTCTCGTCGCTGGGTTGTCCGGCGAGGGGTCGTCCGTTGAACTCGAACTGCACGGTCTTGCTGTACTGGCCGTCCTTGATGGTGACGGCGGTGAGTTGGTCGTTGACGACGGCGTAGCGCTTGCCGGCGATGTAGCCGCGCAGGGTGGCGTAGCGGTGCTGCGAGCGGAGGCCCTTGACGAAGCGGGCGAGCTGTGCAGCGTCTTCGGCTGCGGCGCCGGTGGCCTGTGCTGCCTTGACCCATGCGGCGATGCCCATCCAGAGGGCGCCCATCTTGTTGTTCTGGGCGATGTTGGCGTCCTTGAAGCGGTCGCTGGTGTAGGGGTTACGGAGGGTGACGAGGAAGGTCTTGCCCGTGATGCTGTTCACCTTGGCGTAGGTGTTGCTGGTCTTGTCGGCGCGATGAGAAAGAGAGCGGCCGAACCAATCGATTTTAAGATTTGCCATGTTGTAGTAAGGGTTAAAGGTTAATGGTTAAAGGTTAAAGATAATCAGTCAAAGGCTATGTCTTGGGGGCTCCTGTTTGATGCGACGTCTTTCATCCAACATTTACCCTCTTACATCTTCATGAAGCTTCGCTCCATAGACATCCTACTCGCCTCAGCAGAGTTGAAACAAGCTTCACTCTGCGTTCAGCTCGGTCGGATGTTCCCTCTTACATCTTCCGTTAATTTTGAACCCTCTGACGACAGTCTGAGAACAGTCTGAGGACCCCTTGACTTTCAAATCCGGTGCAAAGATACGACAGCGACATTGCGGTCTAAAATTTTTGAGCAACTTTTTTCAAAAATTTTTTTTGAGGGTGGTCAAATTGGTCAAGGTCAAATTGGTCAAATTGAAAATCGGATGTCGTTTTCGGCTCACAATAATAATAAAATATTTTTTATTATATATTGTGGCACTTTTTGCCTTGCGGAAACGAGTTTGACCAAAATGACCATGACCAAAATGACCGCATGAACTTTTCTGGAGAATTAGGGGCATTAAGTCGGAAGATTTTCGTATCTTTGCCCTCAAGAAACCTGAAACCTGAATCCTGAATCTTGAAACGCAGTTACATGAAGTCCGGCCGTATCTATCGTCAATATCAGTGGATCATCAAGACGCTCCTGGAGCGTAAGAGCGTCACCTTCGATGAGCTCAACCGCAAGTGGGTCGAGGACGACGTCGCCGACGGCAAGCCGCTGCAGCGCTCCACGTTCAACCGTCATCGCGACAGCCTGCTCGACATCTTCGGCATCGTCATCGAGTGCGACCTCGCCACCTATCGCTACTACATCGTCAACCCCGAGGTGCTCCGCAGCGACAGCATCGCGCGCTGGCTCCTCTCCACGATGTCGGTGCATGCCGCCCTGTCGGATTGCGCCGCAGTGAAAAACCGCATTGTGCTGGAGAATGTGCCCGCCGCCGACTTCCTCCCCATCATCATCAGCGCCATCAAGGCGGGCCGCAAGGTGGTGATGACCTATCAGCGCTTTGGCGCTCCTCCTTACGACAAGACGGTGGCACCCTATGCCCTCAAACTGTTTCATCAGCGCTGGTACATGCTGGCCTTCACGGGCAACCATTACGCCACCTATTCGCTCGACAGGATGCAGGCCGTGCGCCTCTCGGAGGAGACGTTCACGATGGCCGAGGGCTTCTCGCCGCACGATTTCTTCTCCGAGTATTTCGGCGTCCTGACCAACGACACGCCGATGGCCCATGTCGTGGTGCGCGCCTACGACTTCACGCCCAACTACCTGCGCACGTTGCCGCTCCACGACTCGCAGCGCGAGCTCTCGTCCGGGGATGACTATACGGATTTCTCTTTCGACATACGTCCGACGGACGATTTTCTGGGCCAGCTGATGTCGCACGGCGCCGGCATTGAGGTGCTCGAACCGGCCGATGTGAGAGAAAAAATTCAGGAAATGATAAAAAAATCACTGAAAAGATACTGATTTTTTTCAGCTGTCCTCGATTTTGGGACAACCTCGCGCTATCTTTGCATCCGTAAACTGATTGTTTAACCTTAAATTATCGGATGTTATGGTAGCAAAGAAACTCTATTTTATGGATTGTCACCTCGCCGGTCGCAAGTATCACGACGCCGACGAAGTGTGGGAGAAGCTGAAGGTGGGCACCGTGCTTCAGCTGCAGCGCGACGTCGACAACCGCCACGACGCGGACGCTGTTGCCGTGATGTTCCACGACGATGACGACAGGGAGGACTACTGCCTCGGCTATATCCCCCGAGGCGAGAACAAGACCATTGCCGCTCTGCTGGAGATGGGTTGGACGGACATCTTCGAGTGTCGCATCAGCAAACTGACGCCTGACGAGCATCCCGAGAATCAGGTGCAGCTGACCGTGAAGATTAAAAGAAACGGGAAAAATACATCAAAATGAACTGCGTTATGAAAAACAACGGAACTGTTAAGGTGACCGGCAAGGGCAGCATCCACGTGGTGCCCGACGTCACCCGTTTGGAGGTGCGCATTGAGAGCGTCTTCACCACTTATGAGAAGGCCTATCAGCAGGCTAAGGAGAACGCCAAGTGGATGGCCAACATCCTGGAGTACAACAAGAAGAGCGGCAAGCTGGCGAAGACCATCCGCCTGGATATCTCCGACCACACCGTCAACGACTACGACAAGAGCGGCCACTACATCGGTCAGCAGAAGGACGGCTTCGACCTCGACCAGCGTTTCAAGGTGGATTTGGGGATAGACCCGGATTTGGTCAACAAGATTGTGCGTGGCGTGGGCAAGTTCATCCCCGACGCTCAGATCAACATCGGCTACACCATCCTCGACCCTCGTCCCTGCGAGCTGAAGATGCTGGAGCGCGCCGTTAAGGACGCTCGCGAGAAGGCCAAGATTATGGCTGCGGCCATTGATTGTCAGTTGGGTGCTGTGGTCAACATCAACTACGGCCATCAGGACATCTATATCTATTCCGAGGCCCGCAACATACACTCCAACCAGGAGGCTATGGCTTGTGAGAGCAGCAGCCTTGAGATCACGCCTGACGACCTGTCGATGAACGACACCGTCGAGGTGGAATGGGAATTGGTCAGCGGCTCGTATTGAAAAAGGAAAACCGCCCTGCTCATCACGAGTGGGGCGGTTCAGGTAATTAAACTTTCTTTTTTCGGGTGCATGTTTTAGCATGCGGGTGCTGCCTCGCTTTAGCGATGCGGCCGAGGTACAACCGAAGGCAAATAACCCCCACCGCAATGACGGGACAATAGAGCAAAACCGATGGTAGGGGACACCGCACAGACGATAAAAATGCGTAGAGAGTTTCGCTGGGGGTAGAACAAATTAATGGAACAAGACCGATAATTGAAAAATATTTTGTATTTTTGGGGCGAATTTCAGAACAACTGGACTATTTCCAGCTGACTAAATCAAAGAAAATGGCAAAAGCAAAACCTTTTATCAAATGGGTTGGAGGTAAGTCCCAACTCATAGAACAGCTGGACGCACAGCTGCCTGCGAACTTCGAAGATTGGGATGATGTAACGTATATAGAACCCTTTGTGGGAGGAGGCGCTATGCTCTTTTATATGTTGCAACAATACCCAAATATCCGTCACGCAGTCATCAATGACGTAAACCCTGACTTAACCACCTGTTATCGCACAGTAAGGGATATGCCCGAGGAGCTAATTGCGTCCGTGACGGAAATGCAGGATGCGTACAACGCGCTTCAATCAGAGGAGGCACGAAAGGATTTTTATCTTGCGGTGCGCGACCGCTACAACGAAAAGAATCTTGACCCGTTGGAGAATACTACCAAGTTCTTCTTCCTCAACCGCACCTGTTTCAACGGTCTTTATCGCGTGAACAAAAAAGGATTGTTTAACGTGCCTTTTGGTAAATACACCAATCCTCAGATTTGTGACCCCACTACGATTCGTTTGGACAGCGAACTTCTGCAGCGTGTAGAGATACTTACCGGAGACTTCGAAGAGACTTTCGATTACGCTCATGGAAACACACTGTTTTACTTCGACCCGCCATATCGCCCTCTAAGCGATACATCCAGCTTTAATGATTACGCCAAAGAGTCGTTCAATGACGATGCACAGATTCGCCTGAAGGAGTATTGCGACCGCATTAATGAGGCCGACTTCTGTTTTATGCTCAGCAATTCTGATTGTAAGGGCAAGAACGAAGAGGATAATTTCTTTGATGTGCTATATGGGGCATATCCCATTGAACGAGTATGGGCATCTCGAAGCATTAACTCCGACGCAAGCAAACGCGGAAAGTTGACAGAAATCCTCGTACACAACTATGATGCCACTAAGGCAAATAACCGCCAAGAATAT
>Ga0256404_1000611_pt1 | contig 92664 bp, 79 predicted proteins | sample RumenRJG_01DNA_FD_185990 | JGI IMG/M metagenome (GOLD analysis project Ga0256404, IMG submission 185990) | Bovine rumen microbial communities from Lethbridge, Alberta, Canada - RJG_01 | ecosystem: Host-associated > Mammals > Digestive system > Stomach > Rumen | place: Canada: Alberta | collected... | reverse complement strand
AGAAAGCTCAGAATAACCCGGAAGGTCAGCAAGGTCAACAGGGTCAGCAAGGCCAGGAAGGTCAGCAGGGCCAGGAAGGTCAGGAAGGTCAGCAAGGCCAGGAAGGTCAGCAGGGCCAGCAAGGCCAGCAGGGTCAGCAGGGCCAGCAAGGCCAGGAAGGCCAGCAGGGTCAGCAGGGCCAGCAAGGCCAGCAGGGTCAGCAAGGCCAGCAAGGCCAGCAGGGCCAGCAAGGTCAACAAGGTGGTGAAGGTCAGCAAGGTGGTGAAGGTCAGCAAGGTGGCGAAGGCCAGCAAGGTGGTGAAGGTCAGCAAGGCGGCGAAGGCCAGCAGGGTCAGCAAGGCGGCGAGGGCCAGCAGGGTCAGCAGGGCGGCGAAGACCAGCAGGGCGGCGGACAGAGCAATACCGGCAGCGGAAATGGCCCGAACGGATACAGTGATGATTATATTGTTATAGATAAAAATCTTCAGGGAAAATACGGAGATAACAGTACATCCGAATTTTCCAAGGAACAGAACGGACTTACCTGGGAAGGCGAGAAGGTACCTTACAGTTCGGTTATAGGACAATACCAGGAAACAGCTTATGAGGGAATCGAACAGGGCAAGTATCCGGATACAATGAATGAAGTTATAAAAAATTATTTTGGAGGTCTAGGGGAATGATTAGTTATGAACAGGGAGTATCTCTTATATCAAGGGTGAGACAGGAAATATCGAAAGAGATAATCGGTCAGGGAAATGTTGTCGACAGCGTTATCATTGCCCTTCTGACAGGTGGAAATGTGCTGCTTGAAGGTATGCCGGGTCTTGGAAAAACCAGACTGGTTCAGACCATAAGCAAGGTTATGAGCATGTCTTTCAAGAGAATTCAGTTTACTCCGGATCTTATGCCTGCGGATATCACAGGTACAAATATAATGGTAAAGGATGAGGCGGGAAGTTCTTTCAAGTTTGAGCCGGGACCTATCTTTGCGAATATCATTCTTGCCGATGAGATTAACCGTGCAACTCCTAAGACTCAGTCTGCCCTGCTTGAAGCAATGCAGGAGCATACGGTAACGGTAGGTGATACATCTTATCTGCTCCCGAAGCCGTTCTTTGTACTTGCTACACAGAACCCTATAGAGCAGGAGGGAACCTATCCGCTTCCTGAGGCACAGCTTGATCGTTTCAGTATGAAGGTTCTTGTCGAATTCCCTACAAGAGACGAGTTAAAGGGAATTGTCGGACTTACAGAGAGCTTTAATCAGGCACCTGTTGAGCCGGTTCTTGATGGTAACATGCTGCTTGAACTTCAGCAGATAGTTCAGAGTGTTCCTATAGCCGATGCAGTTATGGAAAGAATAATCGATATAGTAATGGCGACTCATCAGGAGAATAAATATATCCGTGAGGGAGTCAGCCCACGTGCGGCTCAGAATCTTATCAGATGTTCAAGAGCGAGAGCATTTATGAACGGACGAATGAATGTTGCTTTTGAGGATGTTGATTCAGTGATGTACAGTGTCCTCAGACACAGAATAATAACCAGCTTTGATGCGATAGCAGACGGAGTATCTGAAGATAGGATTATTAAAGAGTTATTGGGATAAATATGAGAACTGTAAATATTGACGGTCTGGCAGGGCTTACCAGACTGAGATTTACAATTAAAAATAAAGTGGTTTCACAGTATGAAGGCGGTAGAAGGTCGAACATCAAGGGAAGATCCACAGAGTTTTCGGGCTACAGAGAGTATATACCCGGAGATGATATGAGGTATGTTGACTGGAATGCTTACGGGCGACTGGATAAGCTCTATATCAAGGAATATATGGAGGAACGTGAAGGCGTGATCAACATTTTCCTTGATACCAGCAGATCAATGGATTACGGATCACAGCCTAAGGATGAGATGATGGCAGGGCTTGCTCAGGCTATATGCTTTGTTGCCGATAAACAGAAGGACAGTGTTACTGTGACGGATCTTGCAGAGCCGACAAAAACTCTGAAGCTTCCGAAGGGAAGGCTCGGAATGATGAGGCTCAAGGCATTTCTTGCAAATTCAGAGATAAGGGGCAGGATCAACCTTGCGGATGCAATAAAGAAAGCAGCGATAGGAAAGCACGGACTAACCTTTATCATTTCGGATTTTTATGATGAAGCATTTCTCTCCGAGGAAGTTGAAATCTGTAAGTATATGAGATATCTGAAGCATGATACGGTGCTTCTTCAGGTTCTTTCGCATGAGGAGCTGGAAATAGAAGAAACAGGTGCAGCAAGAATGCATGACAGTGAGAAGATTGATGATATGGTTACTGCAACATTCGACAGAGAAACCGTCGAAGGATATCTTGAGGCATTGAAGAATTTTAAGAAGGAATTGTCCGGAAAGGCAGAGAAGGCCGGAGCCGGTTATTATCTATGCAGGACCGACAGAGGTCTTGGAAAAGTATTACTTGAAGATATGAGAGGACTCTATGACATTTAGTTCTATGTGGCCGCTGCTGGGTCTGGCGGTCATTCCCTTAATAATCATAATATATATGCTTCGACCGAAGGGAAAGAAAGTGATTGTTCCTTCACTTATGCTCTGGAGAAATGCTGAAGTTAATTCCAGCAGTCTCAGCTTTGTTAAGAAGCTTCTGAAGAATATCCTGATGATTATCGAGATCATCATTGCGATTCTTCTTATTCTCAGTCTTATGTCTCCGTATATCAGGACCGGATTCGGAAAGAATAAGGTGAAGACGCTTATCGTGCTTGATACATCGGGAAGCATGAAGCATGAGATGTCAGATGACGGAAGCAATAAGAAGACGAGATTTGATACCGCAAAGGCTGAGATTACAGACTATGCGGCTTCTTCTGATGGGGTTCTGTCCATAATGACATGCAGTGATACTACGACCCTTGTTGTTACGAACTCGACAGATAAGCTCCAGAATAAGAGAGCTATTTCAAATATAAAATGTACTGATACAGAGGGCTCTATCAATTCTGCGAGAGCCGCGATAGAATCCCTTGAAGCTGAAAAGATAATAATATATACCGATGCAGCAGGTTCTTCGGATATTGCCGAATTGACAAAGGAACTCGGGGCAGAAGTCAGGATAATCGGAAATCCCGTAAATAATGCGTCTCTTGTATCCGTTACCGCTGCAGTAGCCGATGCGGGAACATATGATATAGCTGCGGATATACAGTTCTTCGGAGATGAAGAAACTACTGCGGATATATCTTTTTACGATGCTAAGGATAATCTGTTAACAGTACGTTCAGTGACACTTATGCCGGAATCCGGAAAAACAGTAATTGTAAGAGGAGTGAAGGCAGAAGGAGGATATATTAGGGCCGAACTGACCGGTATTGGAAGTGACAGTATAGTTGATGATAATGTATCATATGCAGTTCTCAATATGAAGACAAGTCTTCCGGCATATCTTGTCGGCAGGGGTAATACATATATAGAGAAAGCTTATAAGGCAGCTACCGGACAGGATATCATAAAGGTCGGAGATATCGGTGAGCTTAAAGAAGCCGAAAAAGGAATCGTTATATGTGATGGCGGTAATTATTCTGCAGAAGAAATGCAGGATATGAATTATATTATCTTTAATAATACAGCAGATGCCGTGGGTACTGTCGAAGGCGGATATGTAAGGGCTTCATCATGTGTACTTACAGGCGGACTTTCCGAATTCTCTTTCGGTGCGGCCGAAATCAGTTATTATACACTTCCATCATGGGCTACAGAGTTTATGTCTATAGATGGAAAGACAGTTGGATACTATGGTATTAACAATAACAGAAAAGTAATAGTTCTCGGATTTGATATAAGAAATACGGAACTTCCTCTTATGGCAGAATTTCCTGTATTTATGGCTAATGCAGTTGACTTTCTGGCAGATCAGAGTCTTGTCGGAAATCCGTATATAATTGCGGGAGAAGAAATCTCCGTAAGTCCTACGATCGGTGACGATGCGAAGATAACCTATCTACCGGAAGGGGCAGATACTTTGCTTTCTCGTAAATCGGAAGCTCAGTATGCGGGTATAATCGAGTGCAGTTCTGAGGGAAGAACTGATTATATTTCGGTCAGATTTCCGCAGTCGGAGAGTGACGGAAGAGCGGCAGCGAATAATGTTGAAGGCGTTGTCGAGAAGAGCAGCGTGAGCATGAGCAGTTTACGCCGTGTGCTTCTTTTTATTGCACTTATACTTCTTATTCTGGATTGGTTCTTATATATAAGACAGAACAGAAGGTTCACTGTTACAGCGGCCGTGATCCGCGGAGTACTGGCATTACTTATTCTTTTGGCACTTATCGGTGTAAGACTTCCCGGAAGAAGAAAGATGACAGCGACAATTTTTGTTGTAGATATGTCTGACAGCTCGTCCGAAAATATAGGCGAGATGGAAAAATATATAACCGAAAAGCTGAAGTCTCTTCCTTCAAATAATGAATATGCAATACTCACATTCGGAAGGAACAGCCTTTCGGATCAGTTCCTGACCGATAATGTTTCCTTCATGAGCTTCGGAACGGAGCCTGACGGAACAGCAACGGATATAGAGTCGGCAGTAAGAAATGCTGCTGCAATGATCCCGGATTCTTATTCGGGTAGAATTGTAATACTTACTGATGGCCAGGAAACACTGGGTGATATAGGAAAGACAGGCGAACTGCTTGATACTGCCGGAATTGAGCTGGACAGTGTTATATTTGAATCCGAAGAGAAGAATGATGTATATGTATCATCCGCGGAAATGCCCGATAAGCTTTATCCCGGAGATAAGTACAGCCTGGTCGTAAACATTTATTCGAATTATGAGACGGATGCTGTAGTAAGAGTAAGACAGGGCGGCGAAGAGAAGATGGCTAATTCCGTTCATCTTAAGCCCGGAAACAACACCTATCTCTTTACTCTTGTTGCCGGTGATAATCCGATAGAAGAAAATGATATCATAGTAGAGGCGGAGGGCGATCAGATCAGCGAGAATGATGTATTCAGTCAGGCATCTTCTGTTGTGATGGCACCTAAAGTGCTGCTTGTTTCGGGACTTACGCAGGACAGTTCCGGACTTGAAGATATAATGCATACCATAAATCAGGATGTGACTTCGGTTTCCGCAATCAATGCACCGGATACTCTTGAGGAAATGCTCATATATAAGACGATTATTCTTGATAATTGTTATAGACCTGATCTGCCGGAAGGCTTCCTGAACAATCTTTCGGATTACGTGAAGGAATACGGTGGAGGACTGATCGTAACCGGAGGAGATGCTAGTTTTGGACCGGGAGGATACAGAGAAACATCACTTGAAGAAGTTCTGCCGGTAAGTATGACACCTAAAGGACTTAATGAAGCTCCGTCGATGGCTATGGTAATGGTAATAGATCATTCGGGCTCCATGTCATCTGAGGTTGCCGTAAATGCTCTTACCGGTCAGGCTGACGGAAGATCCAAGCTTGCGATAGCACTTGCTGCGACAGTCGAAGCGATAAATAACCTGACTCCGGGTGATTATGTCGGAGTAGTTACATTTGATGATTCATATGAATGGACTCAGCCTATTGGAAAGGTTGAGGAAGTTAAGGATTCGGCTATTAAGGCGGTCATGGCAACTCCTGCAGGAGGCGGAACGGTAATATCCCCACCGCTTAATGATGCAGTGGATAAGCTGATCGGTACGGATGTCGGAATTAAGCATATCCTGCTGCTTACGGACGGTGAAGGAGAAACTCGGGATTTTTCTGACGTAATAAAAAAATGTAAAGATAATAATATAACTCTATCAACTGTTGCAGTAGGAAATGATTCCGATCAGTCACTTCTTGAAATGCTTGCGAGAGAGTGCGGGGGAAGATATTATTTCTCGGCATCTGCATCCGAGGTTCCGAGAATATTTGCCGAAGAGGTTTATATGTCCGGTACGGCATACTTTAAGAAGGGTGAGTTCGGCCTGGCAATGAGACAGACCAATGAACTTGTAAAAGGACTGTATCCGGAAGGAACTCCGATAATTACGCAGTATGTAGCATGCTCGGCAAAACAGAATGCTACGGAAGTTATGATCAGTGAAGAGGAAGATCCGATTCTTTGCTGCTGGCAGTACGGACTCGGAAAGACTGTTGCCTGGACGACTACGGCATCGGGAACCTGGAATGAAGGGTTTGCCGGAATGACGGATTATGCCCAGATGTGGAGAAGGATACTCGATTATTCCTGTAACCAGATAAGCAGCTCGGGTGATGATATCCGCGTTGAGAAGTCGGGTGAAAGGCTGATTATCAATTATACAGCCGGTGACTTTGGAGAGAACACAGAGATTGAAGGCGTTATCACTTCACCTTCCGGTGAAACCGAGAAAATCAATTTTACAGCTGACAGTCCGGGACATTATTCGGCGGATGCTATTCCGTCGGAGATGGGAATCTATAACATAAATGTACGACGTAAGAACGGAGAAGACATTGTAGCTGCACAAAATGCAATAGCAACGGTACATTTCTCAGATGAATACAGACATCTTTCAAATGAAAGATATATCAGATATATCAGTGAAAACGGAAAGATACTTACAGTTAAGGATAAGCTGTTTGAAAAGATCCGAGTTAAGAAGAACGGAAGAAGAGACATTACAACGCTTCTTATCCTTATCTCACTTTTTATGCTTCTTGCGGATATAATCATCAGAAGATTTAATTTTTCAATCCCGAAGCATTTATTCCGTAAGGGCAAAAAGGAAATGGCATATGAAGGTGTTAAAGCGGGAGATAGTGAGACTTCAGGCGGAGCGTTGAACCGGCGTACTCAGAAAGAGAAGAATTCTGCAGGAACACCCGTTTCGGGAGGACAAAATGCCGGAGGATTTTCCGAAATGGAATCTATGGGAGGCATGGCCGGAGGATATGTGGGAGCGAGACCTGCGGGAGGTATGTCAGCCGGAGGATTTACGGGAGCGAGACCTGCGGGAGGTATGTCAGCCGGAGGATTTACCGGAAGTGACCCTGTGGCCGGTCAGCAGACAGCTGCGCCGGTTATGAATGATACGAAGGCTATGAAAAAAGCACAGAAGAAGGCAGCAAAGAAAGATAAAAAGGCAAAACAGCAGCCTCAGGATAGTGTACTTGATACATCGCTGCTATTACAGAAAAAACAGGATAGAAATGATTTTAAGAGGTGATGTCGATGTCAACAAAAGATTCAGTTCTTGAGATGCTTGAAAAGAATAGGGGACATTTTGTGTCGAGCAAAGATATGATATCGGAAAATGGCGTTTCGAGAAATGCAATCTGGAAGGCCGTTAATGAGCTGAAGAAAGCAGGTTATGATATTGATGCAGTAACCAATAAGGGGTACCGACTCAGTGCTGATTCCGATGTAATATCGATTCCGTCAATTTCCTCATATATGAATGATAAGGAGATTGCAGATAAGATTATTATCTATGATGAAGTGACTTCAACTAATCAGGCAGCTAAACTCAGTCTTATCATGGAAGATTATGATAAGAGTATAATTATTGCCAGACGTCAGACTGCGGGAGTCGGACACAGCAGTTCGCATTATGATTCTCCGGAGGGTGGAATATATATTAGTATAGTGATAAAACCCGAGCAGTTATATCATGGTAAAAAGCTGAAGGCTGAATCAATAGGAAAAGCTGTAGCACACACGATAGAAAAACTGACATATAAGAAGACAGAACTAGATAGGTCAACTAACAGGATATATATAAATAAGAAAAAGGTCTGCGGTATCCTTACTGAATATATGGCAGACCTTGAAACAGGAAATATATCCTGTTATATAATCGGAATCGGTATAAAAATGAAGGGCATCAGAAAGAATCTGATGATCGCAAAGGTTATTGAAGAAATATACAGATTGTAGTTTATTTAACACGCCGTCAGATTAATTAAGCCGTCCGATATTCTTCAATAAAGCAGTATCGTTTTTAATAGTGGAGCCTGTTGTGGTAAGCATATTTCCTGTGATTGCCGCACTGGCTCCGCTTTTATATGCAGCTTCTCCATTGCCTGAAATAAGGCGCCTTCCGGCAGCAAGACGGATGTCTGCTTCAGGATTGATGAATTTGAATATCGATACGGTTCTGAGAATTTCTTCCTCAGACAAAATCGGTAGATTTTCGAGAGGTGTATTGCGGATCGGTATAAGCACATTTATCGGTATGGATCTGATGCCGAGTTCTGATAGAGTGAGAGCCATATCTATACGGTCATCCATAGTTTCGCCCATACCGATTATTCCGCCGGAACATACAACTAGTCCGGCACTCTGAGCCCGTCTTATATTTTCCAGTTTATCTTCGAAAAGATGAGTTGTGCATATATCAGGAAAGAATCGTCTTGAAGTTTCTATGTTGTTATGATAACGACGAACTCCTGCAGCATAAAGTCTCTGAAATTGTTCTGTAGTAAGAAATCCGAGTGAAGCACATAGAGAGATTGGCAGAGCTTTGCTAAGACGCGTATAAATATCTATAAGCTTTTCAAATTCCTCATCTGTCGGTCCCCAGCCGGAGTTTACGATTGCAAAACGGTTCACGCCCTCAGCCATATCAGATGAAGCCTTCTCGTAGATTGTGTCATAGTCCAGCAGATCATATACGTCGCAGCCTGTATGATTGAAGGCTGACTGGGCACAGTATTTACAGTCCTCGGTACATCTGCCGCTTTTTCCGGAGATTATGGAACAGAGATCGACCGTATCACCCGAAAAATGTTTTCTTAATCTGTCAGCTTCTGCTGACAGGGATTCTAAAGAAACATTTTTTAGAAATTCAAGGTGATCTTTCGATGTGAGACGACGTCCTTCGATTATTTCATTTGTTAATTTATTCAGATCCATATTATAAGTCTCCTGTATTATTCTTCGCTGATCCTTCCGCGGATTGAAAGAAGCGAAATGACAAGTGATACACCCATACCCATAAGAGGCAGGTAAGATGCGGTATTTCCTAAGTATTCCGCAACAGCGGGGATCTTGATCAGATAAGTAGATGTTATTCCGAACAGCCCGCCGAGTATAACTCCCGAAAGCCAGATGACTTTATGCAGGTTTCTTTTGTTGTGGCAGAAGATTGCTACGGTAAGCGGGAATATTACTCCCGGTGTATATATCGAATAAGCGCCGGTGAGAAGACTCATAATGTTGCTCTTTCCGCCGAATGCGAGCAGTGCTGCCAGTATACCTATGATCAGTGTGGTTATACGTACATAGCTTACATTTTCTTTCTTAAGAATATCCTTTGTAAAAATACTTGATGAATTGATCAGACATGTATCTGTGGAAGACAGGATGGCTGACAGAAGTCCGAGGATAAGCAGGATTCCGAGAGGTTTCGGTACAACATTTCTGATATAGAAAAGAGCACTGCCGGATATCTCGTCGGCTGAAGCATTTGTTCTTATCCACATGCCGATCATTGTAATTACGAAAGAAAAAAGAATAAGGAATATTCCACCGAGAAGTGCGGAAATTCGGGCAGTACGTTTATCCTTTGAAATGAAATTACGGGACAATATATCAGGTCCGAGAAAATATACGCCGCCTATTACAAAAAGCTGAGTGAAGAGATTTACGGGAGTGTAATCCTTGTTGAGGAACTCTATATTTCCGATTATCTCACTGTTTGATCCTCCATGCATGGCATACAGGAAGATCATGCATATTATCATGCTCAGAATTATTACGATCGATTGAATCTTATCTGTACGTATTACCGAACGCTGACCGCCGACAAGTGTATATAAAAGAATGATCACTGTAACTGTGATGCTTATAGCAGTGCTGTCTTTACCTGTTGCGAGTGTTATCAGGTTTTTCATGGCAACGAGCTGACCGGCTATTACGCCTACCCATGAAATAACTATAATAAGTGCGAGAAGCATTTCAGCAGCGGGACCTACGGTTTTTCGTGCAAGGTCCGGAAGTGTATCGGCACCTATACCGCGAACTTTTTCGGAAAGAAGAAATGACTGAAGCAGCAGTCCGACTGCTCCGAACATGAGCCACCAGATTCCGGGAAAACCGATTGAATATACAGTGTCTGTGATGCCGATAGTTGTTGATGCACCGATAACGGTTGCAAAAAGTGTCATGGTAACTGCGAGAATACCCTGCGATTTTCCGGCAACTACATAGTCTGAAAAACTTTTGACATTTTTTAGATCAAGAAATCCGAGGATCAAAAAAAGTAACAGGTATATGATGAGAGCTGTGAGAAAAATGCTGTCCATATATATAAGTCCTTTCAGAATCATTTAAATGTAATTTGGTGTGTATCTGATCAAAACCTTACGTAGGATAACATGATGTTTTTTGAATGTCAACATTGTTTGTTTTTCGGGGTGACAATTATCGTTTGTTTGTCAGGGAAGCAAATGCATGGATGAAATGCAGTTTCTTAACCGCGGGGGTGGAGTTTTATCCGTCGGAATGATATAATAACAGCTTACAGATGTTATAAATTCATGATTCATGATAAACGGAAAGTGAAATATATGAAAAGTTTATTTATTGCGGAGAAACCTTCGGTTGCCCAGCAGTTTGCTGATGTCCTTGGTGTCAAGGGCAACAAGGGTGCAGGGTATATCGAGCAGGGTGACAACATAATAACCTGGTGCGTGGGACATCTTATAACCATGAGTTATCCGGAAGCATATGATCCGAATATGAAGAAGTGGGCACTTGCAACAATCCCGTTCATTCCGGAAAAATATAAATATGAGGTTATAGGTGCTGTTTCAAAGCAGTTTAATATAGTTAAGAAGCTTCTTACAAGAGACGATGTGGGAACTATATATGTCTGCACCGACTCGGGACGTGAAGGAGAATATATATACAGACTGGTTGATGAAATGGCAAAGGTTCCGAAGACTAAGGATAAGAGAAGAGTCTGGATCGATTCCCAGACCGAGGAAGAAATCCTCAGAGGCATCAAGGAAGCAAAGCCGCTCTCGGAATATGATAATCTGAGTGATGCGGCATATCTTCGTGCAAAAGAAGACTACCTTATGGGTATAAACTTTTCCAGAGCATTAACACTTAAATATTCGTACGGAATCAAACAGTATCTGAATACAGATAAATGTGTGATCGCAGTAGGCCGTGTTATGACCTGCGTACTCGGAATGATAGTTAAGAGAGAGCGTGAGATAAGGGAATTCGTTCCGACACCTTTCTACAGAGTTCTGGCCGATATATGCAAGAAATCTGATGACAGTTCTGATGAGAGTCTTCAGAAGATATTTGAAGCTGAGTGGCATGTTTCCAAAGGAAGCAGATATGAGAACAGTCCGCTTCTTTATAAGGAGAATGGATTCAATAAGAGAGAGGATGCGGAAGAGCTGATAAAGTATCTTTCCGATCCGAAGCCGATTGAGATGAAGGTTAAGTCGGTTACAAAGAAAACGGAAAAAAAGAATCCGCCAACGCTTTATAACCTTGCCGAGCTGCAGAATGACTGTTCAAGATTATTCAAGATAAGTCCGTCCGAAACACTTGCGGTCGTACAGGAATTGTATGAGAAAAAACTGGTTACTTATCCGAGAACCGATGCGAGAGTTCTTTCTACAGCGGTTGCAAAGGAGATAGATAAAAACCTTAAAGGTCTTATGAACTATAATAAGGAAAACCTGAATGCATATGCTGCAAATGTTGTAAATCAGGGGGCTTATAAGGGACTCGCAAAATCAAAATATGTTAATGATAAACTGATCACAGACCATTACGCCATTATCCCTACAGGTCAGGGACTCGGTGCGCTCGGAAGTCTGGATTCTCTGAAGAACAGTGTATATGAACTGATTGTCAGAAGATTTCTTTCGATTTTTTATCCTGCAGCCGAATATCAGAAGGTGGCTCTGGTTCTTGAAAGAAACGGAGAAGAGTTTACTGCTTCCACAAAGCAGCTTGTAAAGCCCGGATATCTTATGATAGCTGATAAGAATTTCGGGAAGAAGGCCGCTTCCGATACAGGAAATGATTCCGTAAAGAAGGATGATTCCGACGGACAGGACGGAAAGGATGATCCGTCGGGGGAAAATGAAAATACTGTAATGAGTCAGGATGTTATAGATTATATTTCCGCACTCAAAAAGGGTGCAGTTCTTATGTGCGGCGGCTTTGATATTAAGGAAGGAAAAACTACGGCACCGAAGAGATATTCTTCCGGTTCGCTTATTCTTGCAATGGAGAATGCCGGACAGTTGATCGAGGATGAAGAGCTGCGTGAGCAGATTAAGGGAAGCGGTATCGGAACATCTGCAACGCGTGATGCGATTATTACGAAGCTTGTAAATAATAAATATATAGCACTCAATAAGAAAACGCAGATTCTTACACCTACATTTCTCGGAGAGATTATTTATGATGTGGTATTGAGATCTGTAAGCGGACTTCTCAGGGCTGACCTTACGGCAAGCTGGGAGAAAGGTCTTACGGGTGTTGCCGAAGGTACTATATCCGAGAAAGAATATATGGATAAGATGACGGACTATGTAACGAGAAATACGAATTTCGTTAAGGGACTGAATAATCAGTATCAGATGAATGCGGTTTTTGATCAGACAAAACCATTCTATAAAACAGGACAGAAAAAACAGGTTAAGGAATAGAACAATAAAGTAATGAACAAAAGAAGTATAATATTCGGCATTCTTTCGATTGTTGTGATGATTGCGATTTTCATGTTCTCCGCAAAGGACGGGAATGAGTCTACAGACCAGAGCCTTAAAGTCGGAATGACAATAGGACGGATTACTGTTAAAAACTTTGAGGAGCTTCCAAAGGAAAAACAGATATCCTTTGCAAAGAAGATTAACTATGCAGTGCGTAAATCGGCGCATTTTACAGAATATATGATGCTTGGTTTTATGCTTGCAGGATTCTTCACGGGCATTAAAAAGCTGAAGCGTAGAATTCAGCTTCCTTCAGCCTGGATAGCCGGTACGCTATATGCATTCACGGATGAACTGCATCAGATGTTTGTTCCGGGCAGAGCCTGTCGGCTGTTTGATGTAATGATCGACAGCTCGGGCGTCCTTACGGGTGTTCTGGTTATGACTGTGATCTTATTCATTTCGGAGCTGAGAAGGAAAACAGTAAAGAAAAATAGTAAAGAAAAAACAATATAGAAAAACGATAAAATACACAGTGAAGAAAAATAGAATAGAAACGGTGTAGAAAAACAGGATATAGAATTGCACTTGCAGAATATGTATTAAAGGAGACAGTAAGTGAGATTTGTAGTTCAGAGAGTAACCTCAGCGAAGGTTGAGGTTGAGGGAAAGACAACAGGAGAGATCAGACTTGGATTCTTCGTTCTGATCGGAGTTGAGGAAGCTGATGATAAGGATATCGCGGATAAGCTTATCAGTAAGCTTATCGGACTCAGAATATTCAGTGACGAAAATGATAAGACGAATCTTTCCATAAAGGATGTAAATGGCGATCTGCTTCTTGTATCACAGTTTACGCTTTATGCCGATTGTAAGAAAGGAAACAGGCCAAGCTTTACGAGAGCCGGCAATCCTCAGCATGCGGAAGAACTGTATGATTATATAGTTGAAAAGTGCAGAGCGGAGCTTGGAGAAAACAGGGTAGGAACAGGAATGTTCGGTGAACATATGACCTGCAGTCTGGTGAACCAGGGACCATTTACGATCATCCTGGACAGTGCGGAGATCATGGCCAGATAATGCTCAGGAAGCGGACAATCCGTGTGGGGCATTTGTAATTTTGAAAACTGAATTGATATATGAATTGTGAATTGAAATGGAGTTGTTATGTATAAAAATGTAGTATTTGATGTGGGAAATGTACTCGTGCATTTCAGATATAAAGAATATATGAGAGACCTCGGCTTCAGCGAGGATGTAGTGGAGCTTTTTTCCGACAAGGTGGTAAATTCCGCACATTGGAGCAGACTTGATGAAGGAGTTGCAGATGAAGATGAGGCAGAAGAATTCTTTAGAGGAGAGGTTCCGGGGTATGAGAAGGAGCTTGCCGAATTCTGGAAGCATCTTGAAGATATAGCAAGAGAATATGATTATTCGGAAAAGCTGATGATTGATCTGAAAGCCAAGGGATATAAAGTATATCTTCTTTCAAATTATCCGGATAAGCTTTCCGATATGCATTGGTCGAAATTTAAGTTTCTGAAGCAGATGGACGGATATATCATTTCTTCCAAGGTTAAACTGATAAAGCCGAATCCGGAAATCTATAAACTGCTTGAATCCAAATTCGGAATCAAGCTTTCCGAGTCGATATTTGTTGATGACAGGCAGATAAATGTAGATGCTGCTGAGAAGCTCGGAATGAAAGGAATTCTCTTCACAGGTATCGATGATCTGACTAAAAAACTAATTTTTTGTTAACTATATGTAAATATTCTGTAAATTGAACCAAAAATCTTGTATATAATTGTACAAATTTACAAATAAGTGTGTTACAATATGATTTAGTGTTATTTAGTTGCACGAGGAGAAGTCAAATGATACTTATAGACACACAAAAAGAAGAGTTTAACAAACTGAAGCATGTACGAATTTTCAGTAAGGTTGAGAATGAGAACCGCTTCAATGGCGATCTTCTTGTAATAGGACTCGGCGGCGTCGGCGGAAAAGTGGTAACGGCACTTAAACGTATGATGATGGGAAATATCAGCCGCGAGGACAATATCAGTTTTCTTCTGATGGATTCAGATATTCCAGCAATGGAAGCGACAATTAAGGATAGTAAAGAAGGTTATGGTCTTAATGCGCTTGAAGTGCTCAGTATTTACAGACCAAATCTCGGAGATATCCTTACAAGAGGTTTCAACAGCATGCCTGTTCAGGAGTCCCTGGCTAAGTGGATGAGTCCTGATTTTCCGAGGATTTCAATCGGAACTACAGGTGCTGAAGGAAACAGACAGATAGGAAGACTCATGTTTTCAAACGCTTACGAAGACATGAGGATTTTGCTTTTTGAAAAGCTTGAAGAGCTTTACAGTAAATCAAAGGGCGGTAAGCTGGATGTAATCATCGTTTCGAGTACAGCCGGCGGAACCGGAAGCGGTATTATCGCTGATGTAACATATAATATCAAAGCATACGGAAAGTCCAGAAGATGGACTGATTTTCGTGTCGGCGGATGTCTTATTACGCCGGATGCGCTTTTTGCAAACAAGTCTATTTATGAAAATGAAGATAAGAGAACATTGCTTCTCGCAAATTCACATGCAACACTTGAAGAACTGAGTCAGTTTATGCAGATTGCATATACAGGTGAGAGCTATAATTTCGAAAGCACAACTCACAGACTTACAATGAAAGAGAATATCTTCGATGCATGCATGCTTGTTTCCGGAAAGAAGGATGAACAGGGATACATCCCGGAGCATGTCATTTTCAATGATGTTGCGTATTTCCTTCAGAAGCTAGCAATCAACAAATATATAGATGATTCCGATAAGAACGGAAATCGTATGCTTATCAGAGATTCGTTCTTTGAAACAAGCAGCGTCGGTCTGTTCAAGGTTGTTAACGAATCTGATTATAAGATTCCTATCCGTGAGATTGAGAATATCTGCGAACAGGATGTATACAGCCGTGCCGAGAAGAAGCTTAATGAAATGCCGGAGCAGGATGAGAACATCAAGAAGGATGTGGATGATACCTTCGGAGAGCTTAAAACATTTTTTGCGGGTGAACCGGGCGATGAGATAAATCTCAGCGTTAACGGACTTATAAAGGTCGGACAGTATTCCAAGCAGCCTTATAAGCTTATCAAGAAGGGAACGGATGATTTCAGTACCATTCTTCAGAAACAACTTGAGACCATTAAGACAGATATACCTGTAATTGTTAAGTCCATAAGAATCAAGCTTACGTCAACGCTTGACGGACATATAGATAAATATCTGAGACAGTTTGGTCCTTTTGTCACAATGAAGATGATAGGAGCCAGAAACATAGGTGGATGCGAAGAGGACGGAGGAATGATCCAGGAGGTAAAATCTCTTGAAACGGCCCTCAGTAATTACAGTCCTTTCAGCGAGTTTGAAAGAATAAGAGAATCTATTCTCGCAATTGTAAAGAAGAGATTCTTTACCTTCCCAAGTGCCAAGAGGGAAACCGAAAACGGTTATTATGAGGCCAGCATCAAGGATGCTCTTGCGAAGGAAAGAAATATGCTGATGGAGGAAATGAACCGTCAGGATGTTCTGGGTGATATAGTCCGTCAGTTAAGACACAGAGCTGAACAGATGGAAGATATCTATTCGCAGTTCGGAGTTGACCTTAATTCTGCAATCAACGGCCTTGCAAGTGACGGTAAGAGAATCGTCGGATTTATGATGAAGCAGGCAAAGCGTACTGAGTTCCTTCCGAAGGATTACATTACTGACGAGAAGGTGGATCAGATGAAGTCGGGACTTATCAACTTCATGGTAAACCATGAGAGTGATCTTGATAATGACAGACTGGTTCCGGTAAGTCAGGAGATGGAAAGAATATATAAGAACTTCCTCAACGGAATCGGAGTATATGCTCCGGAGAAGCTTATATATAATGCATTTGCGGATGAGCAGCCAACTATGTCGGAATGCAATTTCGTATTTGTGGGTAAGGATAACGATCTTCGCCGTGCAACCATGAAGAAGGCTGCAAAGGCATTTGTAGACGGGGCATTTGAGAAGACAAAGAAGAAGAAGCTCTGCGAGCTTGTTCCGGGATTTGAGAATCAGGTTCTTAACAAGAAGTTTATTTCGCTTCCGGAATCAATGCCATTCTTCAGTCAGGCCGTTAAGGAAATCCTGATAGGAGCACCGTACAATGAAGATCCGGACTCTATCACAATGAACCCGGGTGAGCTTCAGATTTCAGTAGATAATTTCTTTATGGGAATACGTCCGTCAATGCTTGCTTGTGCCGAGGAAATGAAGGCGGCATATGATAAGGTGACAAGTGGAGGAAACTATTTCGGACTTCATGCGGATGAGTCCCCTAAACCGAAAGCATAATATGAATTATTTTATCTGCATCGGATATTTATATCCGATGCAGATTTTTTCTATATCGTCAAAAGTTTTGAGACGGAAATTATTAACAGCTGATTAAGTTTGAGATAGCTAACTAAAATAGTTGTTAATTGACGTTTTATAGGTTATAATATTATTCGCTGAGCTTTGGGAACGTTCAGCGGATTTTATGAGTAGTCTGATTTCAGACAGTTAACGAATTAATAATTAATTACACGGAGGTAATATATCATGTTAGTTTCTGCAACAGAAATGCTTAAGAAGGCAGTTGAAGGCCACTATGCAGTAGCTCAGTTCAACATCAACAACCTTGAGTGGACAAAGTCAGTTCTCCTCGAGTGCGAAGAGCTCAAGACACCGGTTATCCTCGGGGTTTCAGAGGGTGCAGGTAAGTATATGACAGGCTTCAAGACTGTAGCTGCTATGGTTAAGGCTATGGATGAGTCTCTCGGAATCACAGTTCCTGTAGCTCTTCACCTTGATCATGGTTCATATGAAGGTGCAAAGGCTTGTATCGAGGCAGGCTTCACATCTATCATGTTCGATGGTTCTTCACTTCCACTTGAAGAGAATATCGAGAAGACTAAAGAGCTTATCGCTATCTGCAGAGAGAAGGGCATTTCTCTTGAGGCAGAAGTTGGTGGAATCGGCGGTGAGGAAGACGGCGTTGTTTCTACAGGTGAGTGTGCTGATCCTGCTGAGTGTAAGCAGATCAACGATCTTGGTGTAGATATGCTTGCTTGCGGTATCGGTAACATCCACGGAAAGTATCCTGATAACTGGGCAGGTCTTCAGTTCCAGGTACTTGAGCAGATCAAGGCTGTTACAGGCAATACACCACTCGTTCTTCACGGTGGTTCAGGAATTCCTGATGAGCAGATCAAGAAGGCTATCGACATGGGCGTAGCTAAGGTTAACGTTAATACAGAGTGCCAGCTCGTATTCGCAGCTGCAACACGTAAGTATATCGAAGAAGGTAAGGATCAGCAGGGTAAGGGATATGATCCACGTAAGCTTCTTGCTCCTGGTGCTCAGGCAATCAGAGATGAAGTTAAGGACAGAGTTGCTGTATTCGGTTCAGCTAACAAGGCGTGAGAATATAATAAATTGGATTAAAGAAATCGGGCCGGGGAATGATATGTTCCCCGGTCTTTTTTCGTATATTTTTGTGGTATTATAGCCTATTTTATAGTAAAATAAAACGGATTATGGAAAAGTATATTCTGACAAATGACATAATTAAAAATCATACGGAAAGAATGTTGAATCTCAGGAAATTTTTTCCGTTTTTCAGCATACTTGAGTCAGGGATAAGTGCGCCCTCTGAGAGCGGCAGCACTTCGCTTGATATGGGCTACATCACCCTTGCGGTTTTGAGATTTCTGATAAACGAGAATAACTTCAATGAACGCGAGGTTACGAGTCAGGAGATCAGGAAATTCATTGCGGAACTGCTCACAAGAGATTTTGAACTGTCGCTTTCGAAAGGCGATATGGAGTCTCTGACCGAGAACATTTTCGACAAGCTTACAAACGGCGGGAGAGCCTTTGAGATAAGTTTCTTTGATCCTGCGGACAGAAAGACGAAAGTGATCAGAGTAAGGCTGATCGAGGCGAATGTACGTGAGGCTGAGGTTACCTATAGTATTACCGAAGAGGGAATAGAGTTTTATCTTTCAACGAAGGAGATGAAAGATGAAAGCAGGATCAGTACAGATCAGCTGCTTCTTGAAAAACTGATCAAGGCGGAAAACTATTCCGGCGGTATTGATGTTATAAGCCGCATTAATCTTGAAGTGTCTTCTCTTCATAAGAAGCGTGATGAAGCGGTAGCCCTGCTTCTTTCGGATGTCCATGCCGGTACCGTGGCTGTGGATGAGTTTATGGAGAGTACTTCGAAATGGTTTGAGGAGGAAAGAAAGTCCTTCACAAAGAGCCGTGAGCTGGTTGATAAGGCTGCGGCAAGAATGGACAGGAGTTCCGGGGGAAAAGCGGTAAGAGATATAACAAGACTCGAAACACTTCTTAAGCAGGCTATTGACAATCATAGCAGACTTATCAAGGCGTCGGCGGAGTTATCAAGGTTTGCGGATGAAATGGTAAGCCGTAAGAAGATGCAGATCCTCAGGAATACATTTGATTTTGAAGAGGCACTGAGTTCACTGGAGAGAGTAGATAAACCTGACAGACTTGCGGCACTTATAAGTCCGCTGCTTACGCCGAAATGTGAGAAGAGCTTCCAGATATCCATGATAGATTCTATCGTCCTGAAGAAGATAAATCAGGATGATATGGCAGAGAAGGTTGAGAAGGAAGCGGCTGATCTGAATTTCAGGTATGAAGATGAGATACTCTCCGAACAGACCGGTAAAAACTTTGCACTGCTCTTCAGGGAACTGCTGGAAAGACTTGAAAAGTGGGAAAAGCTCACGCTTCGTGAATATAATGCGATTCTTGAAATGAAGTTTACCGGAGACATTTATAAGAACAGAGATTACTTCGCGTATCTGGTACATTTATCAGAGAAAGACAGCTACAGTATAAGAAGCATGATCGATCAACAGGAAACATTCCTTGAGGAACTGGCTGTTAAGTATATGTCAGATGCGGATCTGGAAAGATTTTCGGATATTAGATTCCGGATAGTTTTCGGAGACGAAGAGGTGGAGATAGAGGATTCATCCGTTACGGATATAACATTTGAGAGGATGTAGAGATGGAGGACAGAAGTCTGAACAAAGCGCTGGATATATACAGTGCACTTATAACCGGGCAGAGCATATCTCTAAAGGATAAGGCAACGGCGGAACTCTATAATGAGTTCTATGCGGATTCTGAGGTTTATGACATAACTACGAAGATTCTTGCCAGGCAGGGACTTTCAATCTATGAATATAACGAATCGCTTTTTGTGACAGCGGGAAGCGGCAACAAGGTATTCGGTTATACGAACGATGAATTGAAGCGTATTCTCGGACTCAGGCTGAATGTAGAGCTTTATCTGGTGTTCTTTATAACTTATCATGCACTTCTGTATTTCTACAAATCTTCGGATACCTATCAGGTAAGGGAGTATGTGAGAGTTGACGATGTGATAAACAGCGTGAACGATGATCTCAGGAAAATCCTCGGAGATGCGGCAATAGCTGAAGACCATAATGAGAACAGCTTTAAGTCGATAGCTTCACTCTGGGAAGGACTTCCTCCGTTTCTGAATGAGGACAGGGATCGTAACAAGGCATCCCGTGGTTCAAGATACGGAATGACAAAGCTTACTTTCAACTTCCTTATTGCCGAGAAGCTTTTTGTAAATGTGGACGATCGCTTCTATCCGACGGACAGGATGCATGCACTGGCAGAGAATTATTTTGAGGAAAACAGGAGCCTGATCAGAGAATATCTCGAGCAGGAAAAGGACAATGCCTAATATAAACAGAATCAGAGTAAACAATGTTAAATATAATTTCGGTACGCAGAGTTATGATGATTTCATAATGAAAATGTACGGCAGAAACACCTTGTATGACCTTGCGAACGGAGGCGGCAAGTCTGTTCTTATGCTGCTTCTGATGCAGTGCGTGATTCCGAATTCCACGCTTGATGATAAGCAGCCGATAGAGAAGCTTTTCAGGGGAAATGATAATACCTGCATACATTCTCTTATCGAGTGGAAGCTGGATGACTGTGATATAACAGAAGGACTCCGTTATATGACAACCGGCTTTGCGGCAAAGAAGGCAGGAGGCGGAAAGGATGCTGATCAGGTAACTATCGAAGGCGTTCAGACCGAGGAAGTATCTGCAGATGATGAGAAGACTACTGCAGAGATAGAGTATTTCAATTACTGCATTTTCTACAGAGATTACAACAAGAATGATATTATAAATCTTCCGCTCATAAAGGGTGAGGAGAGAATAACATATAAGGGACTTAAGAATTATCTGCTCGACCTTGCCAGAACCGACAAGAATATAATTGTAAAGGTTTTTGACAGGAAGGGCGAGTATCAGAGGTTTATAGCGGATTACGGACTTTATGAAAGTCAGTGGGAACTGATAAGAGGTATCAACCGTACAGAAGGTCATGTAAGAACGTACTTTGAAACTAATTTCAGAACAACGAGAAAGGTTATCGAGGACCTTCTGATAGAAGAGATAATAGAGAAAGCCTATGCTGTAAAAACAGCAGCTGCATCCGGAAATGCGGGCAATACCGCAAGTCTGCTCATGACTATTCAGGAAGAGCTTAAGACTCTTGCCGAAAAGAAGAAGAGGATAGCTGATTACGATCATGAGAAGGAACTGGTTCAGCTTCTTGCGGACAGAATAGGAACATTTGAGGAGCTTTTCAGAGAGAAAGAAAAGACTGCCCGTGGCTTTGCTGCCATCTACAGAACAATAGAGACAGAGAAGAAAAATGCGGACGAAGAGCTTGCAAAGCTTGAGAAGGAGCTTGAAGAGCTTTCGAACGGTTCGGACAGGATAAATCATGAGATCCAGCAGCTGAAGATCGAGATCACCAAGAAGGAAAGAGACGAGGCAGAAAAGAGGGCAGCACTTCTCGGGGAAGAACTTGAGAAGATCGAAGCTCTTATATCCGACAGAAGGAAGGATCTTAACGAGAGAATAGCAGCAGGCGAATATATAGATCTTCTTGATGCAAGAGAGAAGCTTGCCGCACTTGAGAATGAAAGACGTGCTGCGGAAAACGCACAGGACGGAAAAGTTGATAAGGGCTGTATAGCATATAATATCAGACTCCGCATGGAGGAAAAGGCTGCCGAGATAACAGGCAAGGAGCAGAAAATATCGAATCATATACACAAGCTTTCGGAGGAAAGAGATTCGATAGAAAGACTTCGTGATGCGGCAGTTCAGAATCTTGCGGTTATAGAAAGTAAGCTTCAGGACAGAGATGAGAAGTTTGCCGAGTGCCGCAGAAAGACCGAAGAACTCGGGGAAGGTCTCTCGGAGAGAAAACTTCTTCCACCGAGAGAGCTGCTTGACGAAGCATCAAGGAAGAAAGTAAAGACTAAGGCGGATATTGAACGTCTTACTGTCGAAGAAAACAGAGTATCGGCTGAACTTCAGCAGCTTACACAGGAGAAAAATCAGCTCGAGCAGAAGGAAGCTATCCTGAAGGAGAATGAAGCCGGATTTAAGCTTAATATAGATAAGCAGCGTGAAGAAGCCGGAAGACTGAAGAGTCTTGCGGGCATTTACGGAATGAATGATGATTACAGTGGAGACAGCAAGTCTGTTGAGAAGCTTGCGGAACTGATCCAGTCTGCAATCAGAAAGGACTATATCAGAGTCCATGAAACAGGAAAAGCGGCAGAGCTTTCCGAAAAACGCCTGAAGGATATCGAGATGGGCGTTGTGCTTAAGCGTTCTGAAGATATTGAAAAGGTAAGAGAGTATATTATTACACGCCACAGTCATAGTGCGATAACGGGAATAGACTATCTTTCCGCTCTCGGAAGTGAGAAGCGTGCAGAGCTGCTTAAGGTAAATCCGTCGTTTCCGTATGGAATAGTCGTAGAGGACCTTGCAGCTGTGACAGACGATCCCGGTCTCAGAGAGATAGAAACTTCTACGGAAGTTATGCTCTATGATAAGGAGAACCTTGACAGTGCTCATAATATTATCGGTGAAAATGTATTTGCAGTCAGACGCGGAAGTGACTATTTTACCGACGAAGAAACCGTTAATCGATTAAAGAATCTTGAAACTGAAAATCTCAGGAATCTGAATGAAGAGAAAAGAGCAGTTCAGGATATGCTTGCTACAAAGCAGGCAGACCTCGCATTTACGGAAATATATATCGGAAAGGGATATGATACCCTTGAAGAAAGAATAAAGGAAAATGAAAAACAGCTGAGAGCTGTGGAGGATAGTCTTCTTGAAGCTGAAGAACGTGAAAGACGCCTTCTTTCCGAAAAAGAAGAGTTCGAAGGTAAGCTTAATTCATGTGAAGCAGAGCTGAAACTTACAGACGCAGATATAGTCATTCTTCGAGAGATGGCGGAAATAGCCGAGGAAGAAAGACATCTTACACGTGATACTGCAGAGCTTAAAGCTTCAAAGGATAGTACTGAGCAGGCACTTTCTTCAAATGAAATGAAGCTCAGGAAGATTTCATCCGAGATGGCAGATTTGGAAGCTATGAACAGTCAGCTTCGGGATGAACGCCGTGAGATGGATTTCAACTGGGACAAGAAGTATTCGGTTTATTATACGGATACGGTAAGACCAGACCTTAATATGTCACTTGCAGAGCTCGCATCATTATTTGACAGGCAGGCTGCTGACGGAGAGGGCGAAGTGTTCTCGAGAGAGAAAGAAAAGCTTCTCAGAGATACTCTTTCCGACAGCGTGAGAAGACTGGAAAAATCAATTGAAGATAAAGAAGTTGAATGGGCAAGGCTTGAAGAAAAAGCCAAGTCAGGACAACTCTTTAAAACTCCGGAGCAGGAACTCGGAAGTATCGAGGCTGATATAATGAAGCTCTCGGAGGATTATAAAGTCAAGGCTGAGCAGCATTCGGCTGTGAAAACGGACTTTGAAAGGATCATGGGAAAGCTCGAGTATGCAGAGAAGGCACTTCATGATAAGTATGGTGAAGATATAGAACTTCCTCAGAATCTGGATCATGATAAGGAACTTCTCAGAAGACAGCAGGAGCTTACGGAACTCGAATCGAAGATTTCGGAGGCTGATAAGAAGCTTAAGAGTTTCAGAAGAAGAGTAAATGACAGCGAAGAGCTTATGCGTTATGCGGGACGTATAACCGAGAAGGAAGCTATAGATACATCGGGAGCGGAAATACTCGGACAGGACAGGGATCTGAGAGTGATGTTTGATGATCTCCTGCTTGATTATGACAGAATTAATAAGAATATAGATCGTATCAAGAATGATACACTTAAGGTTAAAATGATGGTCGTCGATTCTCTTCAGACAGTTGGAGCTTTCCAGCTGGCGAATTCTGTAAGAGATGAAGTCGAGCTTCCGTCAACCAGAAGAGAAGCGGATGAACTTCTTAAGAAGCTTAACTCTGAGGCCGAGCTTATCACTCTCGAGAAGGAAAGGATAGAGACCGGACTTACAAGTATGGAGAAGCTGCGTGAGAGTTTCATCGATCAGTGTATAGAGAGATGTCTGGATGTTAAGACGGAACTCGGAAAGCTGCAGCATTTATCTGAGATAACTCTCGGAGATGAAGATATAGAAATGATCAAGCTGTCGATTCCTTATGTAAAGGATGAATTTATGAAAGACAGAATGTCAGACTATATCGACAGGATAGTTGCCGAGCTTGATAAGAAAGCATCAGAAAGTGAGAGACAGAAGTTCCTGAATCAGAGTCTTTCGATGAAGAAGCTTTTCAGTGTTATCGTAACCGATATGAACCGTATCAAGCTTTCGCTTTATAAGAGAGAGCGAATCAAGGAGCAGAGCAGATATCTGAAGTATGAAGAGGCTGTCGGAAGTACGGGACAGTCACAGGGTATTTACATACAGTTCCTGATCTCTGTTATAAATTATATTTCGGGAATGTACTCTTCGGGTGATGGTCAGAAGAGAACCAAAACACTCTTTATTGATAACCCGTTCGGAGCAGCGAAGGATATATATATCTGGGAGCCGATATTCAGACTTCTTCAGGAAAACTTCGTACAGCTTGTGGTTCCGACTCGAGGCGCCACTCCGGAGATTACAGGAAGATTTGATATTAATTATATACTCGGACAGCAGAAAACAGGAAAACGCTCGACAACAGTTGTTGTTAATTACAGCAGCAAGACTGATACAGAAGAACTTGAATATATCCAGCTGGATTATGAACAACAGACTTTCGATTTTGTCTAAGATAAGCGGTGAAATACATATGCTTTCCTGCTTGCAGGAAAAAGCATATGTATTACCACCGCAAGAAAGCATGAGGATGGAGCGATTTGTGTAAGCAAATCAGCGGAATCCGAATGCTTTCAGGATTGCGGGAGCAGCGAAGCTGCGCAGCAATCCGTATATCTTAGACATAGATATAAAGCAATAACCCAGCCACTAAAGCAATCCACAACCTGGAAAAGAATAGATCACACTCCCGGAGGATTTCTATGTACATTATCGATTCCAAAACAATAGTCACGCCTCAAAACGGACTGAATATATATCGTGGACGTACCGAGTCGAGCATTATCAGTATGGAACCGGAGATAACGGATATAGGTGTGAAGCCGGAAGCCGATATTCTTCTTGCGGGCACGCTTAAGAAGCGTAAGAGTAAGGGAATGATACTTGCGGGTAACATGGGTGATCCCTATAACGACCTTGAGAAGGAATACGGACTCATGCGTAAGAGTCTCAGGTATATCAGCTTCTATGATTTCGGAATAGTGATCACGACAAGAAGAGAACTGCTTCTCAGAGATATTGATCTTCTGAAAGAGATAAACAGGAAGACCAAGGCAGTTGTAGAGATACCGATTCCGTCGATAGAGATAGAAAAACTTAAACTGATAGACGGAGGCAGCCTCGGAGAGAGGATTGCACTTATGGAGAGCCTTTCAAAGGAAGAAATTCCTTTTATCATAAATATTTATCCGTTGGTGCCGTATGTTAATGATGATCCTGTAGTATTGAAGAGTATGCTCGGAGTACTGCAGTCATATAAGCCTGCGGCAATAGATCTCGGTGGGGCAAAAATACCGCTTATCAAAAAGCAGATGGATTTCTTCTATCTTGAATATCAGAAGAGATTTCCTGAAGAATACGGCAAGTATATTGATGTGCACGGACGTTCAAAGGAAATTATAATTGATTCCGAGATCGAACTTCGTGACGAAGTGAGGCGTACGGCAACAAAGATAGGAGCACTCTGGAGTCCGCCTGAAATTCTTGACTGGAAGAGAAAATACGAGAACAAGCAGATGGGCGATCAGATCACATTTGACTTTGGGACAGAGTAGTGAAATAATGTGTGTCCGTAGAGAGTTAACTATCCGGTATGTGATATAGCACTGCCGGTTGATAATAGAGCATTTAGAGAAAGAGGAGAAAAATTATGAATTACAATGAAATGAGTTTGAAGCTTCATGAGGAAAACAAGGGAAAGATGGAGATTGCACTCAAGTGTCCGCTTGAGAACAAGGATGATCTTTCCACAGCGTATACACCGGGTGTTGCGCAGCCTTGTATCGAAATACATAACAATCCTGATGATGCTTATAAATATACACTTAAGCAGAATACAGTTGCCGTAGTTTCAGACGGAACAGCAGTTCTCGGCCTCGGAGATATCGGACCTCTTGCAGCAATTCCTGTTATGGAAGGTAAGTCAGTTCTCTTCAAGAGATTCGGTAATGTTGATGCATTTCCTATCTGCCTTGATACTACTGATGTAGATGAGATAGTTGAGACAGTAAAGAGAATAGCTCCTTCATTCGGAGGAATAAACCTCGAGGATATTTCTGCTCCGAGATGTTTCGAAATAGAGGAAAAGCTTAAGAAAGAACTTGATATTCCTGTATTCCATGACGATCAGCACGGAACTGCTATCGTATGTACAGCAGGACTTACAAATGCACTTAAGATTGTAGGAAAGAAATGGGATGAGATCAGCATCGTTATAAACGGTGCCGGTTCTGCAGGTATTTCAATCTGCAAGCTGTTCCAGAGCTTTGGAGCTAAGGATGTTATTCTTATAGACAGCCAGGGAGCTCTTGTTGACGGTGATCCGAGACTCAATCCGGCTAAGCAGGCAATCGCTGCAGTAACAAATAAGAATAAGGAAACAGGTAAGCTTGAGGATGTTATAAAGGGTAAGGACGTTTTCATCGGCGTTTCTGCACCTGGCGTTCTGACAAAGGAAATGGTTGAGACTATGGCAAAGGATCCGATCATTTTTGCTATGGCAAATCCTACACCGGAAATCATGCCGGATGAAGCAAAGGCAGGCGGAGCAAGAATAGTTGCAACAGGCCGTTCGGATTTCCCAAATCAGATCAACAATGTGCTCGTATTCCCGGGAATCTTCAGAGGTGCGCTGGATGCGAGAGCTACAGGTATTACAGAGCCTATGAAGGTCGCTGCCGCAAAGGCAATCGCTTCAATTGTAACAGATGAGGAATTAAATGAGGATTACATTATCCCTAATCCGTTTGATGATCGTGTAGCACCTGCAGTTGCAAAGGAAGTTGCCGAAGAAGCGAGAAGATCGGGAATAGCACGCGCATAATATAATCACAGCCTTCCCATCACGGGGAAGCAGAGAATTGAGAAAATCACAGCCTTCCCATCACGGGGAGGCAGAGAATTGAGAAAATCACAGCCTTCCCTTCTTAAGGGGAAGGCTTGATTAAAGATGAAGGTTAACTAAATTACGGAGGAACATAAATGGGTGACATACAGAAGCTGACAAATGTTCAGAATACGGTAAACACTGTAATTAAAGGTAAGGAACACGTTGTAGAAAGTGTGCTTGCTGCAATAATTGCCGGAGGCCATATCCTGATGGAGGATATACCGGGAGTTGGAAAAACAACGCTCGCAATGACATTTGCGAGAGCTCTCTCGCTGGATTATAAGAGAACGCAGTTCACACCGGATGTTCTTCCGAGCGATATTTTGGGTTTCTCAATGTATAACAGTGCGACTAAGGAATTCGAGTATAGACCGGGAGCGGTATTCTGTAATCTCTTCCTTGCAGATGAGATCAACAGAACAAGCCCGAAGACACAGTCGGCTCTGCTTGAGGTTATGGAAGAAGGAACAGCTACTGTCGATGGAGTAACCAGAGCACTTCCGGACCCATTTACTGTAATAGCTACGGAAAATCCATACGGTTCATCCGGAACACAGATGCTTCCGGAATCACAGCTCGACAGATTCATGATCTGTGTATCTATGGGATATCCGGAACATGAAGATGCAGTAGCAATCCTTAAGGGAAATGCATACAATCCGGTAAGTCATGTAACACCGGCACTTGGTCTGCAGGAGCTTAAGCAGTTACGTGATGAATGTAATAATCTTTTCATCAGAGATGAGATATATGAATATATAGTTGACATTGTAGAGGAAACAAGAAGAAACAGCCTTTTCTCTATGGGAGCAAGTCCTCGAGGAACAATAGCTATCCTTAAGATGGCAAAGGCAATGGCGATAATAGACAATCGTGATTTTGTTACTGCAGAGGATGTGCAGAAGGTTGTAAGAAGTACACTCGGACACAGAATAAAGCTTGGACAGCGTTCCCGTGCCGAAGGTATAGATATGGATAAGGCAATCAAGCTGCTTCTTGAGACAGTCAGAGCTCCGAGAAGTTAGCATATTATATTTCGGATAGTACAAGAGGGTAGTACCGGAATCCGGAGATTTAAATGGGGTAACTGTTTCAGGGTTTTGGAAATAAACAGGAGAATTAAATGTCTATATCAGAATATGAAAAAGCGAAGAAACTCGGCGATAGAGCCTTTCGAGCAGATATTTCGAAGGGTGTTCATCCTTATCTTCCGGTTCTGGATGATATCCTGACCAAGGAGGATATAGTCGGAGAGGTAAGTCTCGGCTTAGTAAATATTCCGCTCGACAGAGTTATCGGAACAAGTACGGCCTCGAGAACGAATACATTTGCCCGAAATTTTATGCCTGTTATGGACATAAATACAGAGTTCGGTCTAAAGTGGTCATCACTTTGTGACTCTCATCTGGCAGAAGGAATTCACGATCCTATCAAGGTTTATGAATTCATGAATTATTATTATGTCATAGAAGGTAACAAGCGAGTCAGCATATTAAAATATTTTATGGCTGATTCGATATCGGCTTTTGTAACGAGAAAGATACCTAAGCTGAGTGATCGTAAGGATATAAAAATCTATTATGAGTTTATGGATTTTTATAAGAAGACAGGTGTGAATTATATCTGGTTTTCAAATGAAGGCAGTTTTGCGAAACTTATCAGTCTCGTGGGTGAGGATAATGCGCCGGAGGATATGAGTGTCAGCTCCTTTGGAAGTGTTGCCGAAACCGCTGGTGAGGTAAAGGTGGTCACCAGAACCGAGATCGGAAAGGTATGGAGTGAGGATAAGATCAGAGAATTTAAGGCCTCATACTACAGATTTGAGAAAGCCTTCAAAGAACAGAACGGAGGCAAGCTGGTTCATATAACTCCGGGTGATGCATATCTCGGACTGCTTGAGCTGACGAGCTTCGACAGACTCGCCGGGATGACGTATGATGAAACGGTAAAGGCCATTAAGTCGGTATGGCAGGAATTCCTGGTAATGGAAGAACATTACAAGGTTGAAGTGTCACTCAATCCGCCTGAAGCAAAAAGGTCGCTTATATCACATATTCTTCCGGCAAGCTATTCGGCAGCGAAGCCTCTCAAGATCGCATTTATCTATGACAGAGAGCCGGCACAGTCTGACTGGCTGTATGCTCATGAGCTTGGACGCAATCATATCAAGGAAGTTTTCGGAGACAGGATAGTTGCTCTGAAGATCACATCTGCGGCAACCGAAGAAGAAGCCATTGACGCAATGACGGAACTTATAGAGAAGCAGGGCGTAGAGGTTATTTTCACGACAACGACAAGACTGCTTGATGCCAGCCTTAAAACTGCCATAAAGTATAAGAACATAAAGATATTAAATTGTTCGCTCAATACTTCACACAGATATATAAGAAATTATTATGCAAGACTTTATGAGGTTAAGTTCCTTTCGGGCATGCTTGCGGGAATCATGACTGAAACAGGGAAAATCGGTTATATAACAGATTATCCTATTTTCGGAAATGTAGCTAACATCAATGCTTTTGCTCTGGGTGCAAGTATGGTGAATCCGGGATGCAAGGTTTATCTCAAGTGGACTACAATGAAGGAATCGGGCGGTATCAGTGAGATATACAGATCTCTTGAAGAAGATGAAGGCGTCGATATAATTTCTGATCAGGATATGATCACACCGAACAGGGCATCGAGAAGATTCGGATTATATAAGGTGAAGAATTCGGAACCCCTTAATATGGCGATGACTGTATATAACTGGGGAGTCCTTTATGAGAAGCTTATAGATCTTATAATAAATGATTCGTGGGCAATTGCTGATTCAGAGAAGGAAAGCACACCGATAAATTACTGGTGGGGACTTTCATCGGGAGTTGTAGATCTCATCTTATCAGAGAAGCTTCCGATGCAGGTGGAAAGAATTGTAAGTACTCTGAAGGGACTTATGATACGCAACAGATTCGTTGCCTTCTCGGGCGGTATAGTATCGCAGGACGGAACCGAGCGTTGTAAGCCTGATGAAGAAATGAACATAGACGACATTATCAAGATGGACTGGTTATGTGAAAATGTTGTCGGAAAGATTCCGTCCAAGGATGAACTCAGAGAAAGAGCGCGTCCGATAGTTGAAATGAAGGGTGTTATTAAAGAAGATAATGAAGATACTTCTGTTAGCTGATCTTGAATCAAGGTATATATGGGATTTCTTTGAGAAATCAAAGCTGGAGGGTATAGATCTCGTGCTTGCGGCAGGAGACCTTGCACCACAGTATCTGTCGTTTATTGCCACATTTACGACAGCTCCGGTTTTATATATTCACGGAAATCACGATGCGTGTTACGATGATACTCCGCCGGAAGGCTGTATATGTATAGATGATACGATCTATAACTTTCAGGGTCTCAGGATTATGGGGCTCGGAGGAAGCATGGCATATAACATGGGGAAATACCAGTATAGTGATAAGGAGATGAGAAACAGGTATTTAAAGCTGAAACCTAAACTGTTTCTTTCCAAAGGAATAGATATTCTGCTTACGCACAGTCCGGCTTACGGTATCAACGATCAGGAGGATATACCTCACAGAGGTTTTAAGGTGTTCAATACAATCCTGGATAAGTATGAGCCAAAGTATTTTATACATGGCCACGTACATATGAATTACGGAAAAGGAATCAAGAGGGTTGATACCTACAAGAATACAACGATAATAAATGCATTTGAAAGGTATACGTTGGAAATATGATTGACAATAATGAGATAAATATTCTTATAGACAAGTATGTTGATTTCTGCGGAGACAGCGGACGGATCGATCAGACACTCTATCAGAAGTATGATGTTAAGAGAGGACTGCGTGATTCTGACGGAAAGGGAGTTCTTACAGGTCTTACCGAGATATCCGATGTTAACGGTTTTAAGATGATCGACGGAGAGAGAACACCGATCGAAGGTGAACTCTATTTTCAGGGATATAATATTAAGGATCTGGTTGAAGGTTTTAAGGGAAGCTGCCATGGATTTGAGGAAACTATATTTCTTCTGCTCTTCGGTGAACTCCCTACGGAAACACAGCTGACAGAGTTCATGAAGGTACTCGGTGAAATGCGTCCTCTGCCTGATAATTTCAACAGAGACGTTATCATGAAGGCGCCGAGTCATAATATAATGAATGCGCTTGAGAGATGTGTTCTTACACTTTATACATATGATGAGGATCCGGATAACATTTCCATAAGACATGTGCTTGAACAGTCGCTCGGACTGATCGCTCGTTTTCCGGTAATTGCTGCTTACGGTTATCAGAGTTATAAGCATAAGTTCCATGATTCGAGTCTGATCATACATAGACCTAAGCCGGAGCTTTCAACTGCCGAGAATATACTTCGTCTTCTGAGATCCGATCCGAAGTATACCAAGCTTGAAGCGGCAGTTCTGGATATATGCCTTGTGCTTCATGCAGAACATGGTGGTGGTAATAACTCTACATTTACATCGCATGTTATTACAACCTCAGGTACAGATACATATTCAACAATAGCAGGTTCTCTCGGATCACTTAAGGGACCTCGCCATGGTGGTGCAAACCTGAAGGTTCAGCAGATGTTTGCCGATATGAAGAGTACAATATCCGATTGGGAGAATGAAAAGGAGATATCCAATTATCTTCAGGGACTTCTGGATAAGAAGGGATTCGATCATTCGGGACTTATATACGGAATGGGTCATGCAATCTATACACTTTCGGATCCTCGTGCGGTTATCCTCAAAGAATATGCCAGACAGCTTTCGGAAGAGGAAGGCTTCGAGAAGGAGTTTGCACTCTATGACAGAGTTGAGCGTATCGCGAAGAAACTCATAATGAAGAATCGAGATATGAAGAAACCGGTATGTGCGAATGTCGACTTCTACAGCGGACTTGTATATACAATGCTCAGAATTCCTATGGAACTCTTTACACCGATCTTCGCTATAGCACGTATAGCAGGATGGTCGGCTCACAGGATCGAAGAGCTGGTTAATAACGGAAAGATTATCAGACCTGCATATAAATATGTGGGAGAGCATAAAGAATATTTACCTATTGAGGAGAGAGATTGGTAATATGTGGTTGGCAGACAGATGGAAAGATTATGAGGTTATAGATACATCCCGTGGAGAGAAACTTGAAAACTGGGGAGGTTATATACTTCTCAGACCTGATCCTCAGGTTATATGGAATACCGAAAATGCTGCACCGGAATGGAAGAAGCTGAATGGACATTATTTCAGAAGCAGTAAGGGCGGCGGTGAATGGAAGACATATGATCTTCCGGAAGAGTGGAGCATCAAGTATGATCTTAAGATCGGAAAGCAGCTGACCTTTAATCTGAAGCCTTTTGCTTTTAAGCATACGGGAATATTTCCTGAGCAGGCAGCTAACTGGGACTGGTTCTCATCACTGATTAATAAGGCAGTTACGGAAGATGGCCGTACAGCAAGCAGTGAGAAACCGATCAGAGTTTTAAATCTTTTTGCTTATACAGGCGGTGCGACACTTGCGGCTGCAGCTGCGGGTGCACGTGTTACTCATGTAGATGCATCCAAGGGAATGGTCGGATGGGCAAAGGAAAATGCGGTATCATCCGGACTTGGCGAAGCTCCGATAAGATGGCTTGTAGATGATTGCAAGAAGTTCGTTGAGCGTGAAATCAGACGCGGCAACAAGTATGAAGGAATCATAATGGATCCTCCATCATACGGCAGGGGCCCGAAGGGTGAAGTATGGAAGATAGAAGAATCTGTTTATGAGCTGGTTGAGCTTGCAGCACAGCTTATATCTGACGAACCACTGTTCTTCCTCATCAGTTCATATACTACAGGACTTCAGCCGGGAGTACTTACATATATGCTCGACAGAGCAATCGTTGCAGAACGCGGTGGTAAAGCAGAGGCTTCCGAACTCGGACTTCCGGTACGCGAAGCAGGGGCACCGCTTCCGTGCGGAGCCGCAGGAAGGTGGACACGGAAATAATGTAATTTACAGTTTATATTTTCTATAAGAAATGGTATAAGTCTATCAGGATAGAAATAAATCATAATGTGTTCAAGTCGAAATCCCCGATAGTTGACGGCTAACGGGGATTTTTTCACGATATTATAGAAAGAATATTATAGAAAGATAGGTTGCAAATGAATAATAAGAACGGATTTTGGACGCTGCGATATACGCTGATAAATGCGTTGTATTTCGCGGCGTTCTGCACGATACATGCACTTGCTGCAGTGTATCTTCTTGCTAATGGATTTTCAAATACAGAGGTTGGGATACTTCTTGCGGTTGCTAATATCACATCAGCGTTATGTCAACCAATAATTGCAGGTGTGATCGATAAGCCGGGCTGGCTTACAAACAGAAGATTCATAATCATTGCGGTTACAGTCATAATGGCGGGCTCGATGATACTCATGGTATCGCATGAGAATAAGATACTGATATTCATAGTATATGCAATCATCTACATGATCCAATTTGCATATCAGCCTGTTATGACCGCACTGTATTTCGAATACGAGAAGGCCGGATGCAAGATTTATTATGGACTCGCAAGAGGACTTGGTTCTGCCAGCTTTGCAGTTACATCGGCTATAATGGGTGGAGCGGTTGCTAAAAGAGGAGTAGGAATACTTCTAATAATAAATGTGATCACTATGCTCCTTTCTGCAATAGTTGTATTTACATTTAAGAAACCTGGCGAAAAAGAAGGCGGAAATAATGACAGTAAGAAAAGTCTCGGCTCCGGGAGCAGTGATGCTTCGTCGGAAAAGGATGAATCGGAGGCACATAATAACTTTATTGACTTTGTTCGTACCTATCCCGCATTCGCGGTATTTCTTATTGCGACAATATGTTTCTACTTTGCCCACAATATGATCAATGATTTCATGATCCAGATAATCAGGAATCTTGGAGGAGGAGAGAAGGAACTAGGATATTCGAATTTCCTTCAGGCTATTCTGGAACTGCCGGTAATGGCACTTATAGGATTTGTACTAAAGAAGATATCTTCAGGGAAAATGCTTGTCTTCTCGGGAGCGGCATTCTTCGTAAAGATACTTATACTTATCTTTGCAACAAGTATGGTTGGAATGTATACAAGCCAGTCATTCCAGCTTTTTGCTTATGCGGTATTTATACCTGCGGCAGCTTACTATGTAAATGAAACGATGAGTGAGCATGATCAGGTGAAGGGCCAGGCGTACGTCACCAGTGCGATAACGATAGGTGGTGTATTCTCGAATCTGATCAGTGGAGTAATACTGGATCATCTTGGTATCAAACCTATGCTGATAACCGGAACTATAGTTGCGGCAGTCGGAGTGGTTATCGCATTTTATGCCATGGTGGTCATGAAGCAGAAGAAAGCCTGACAGAAAGAAGAAACGACTCACATAGAAATTCTGATGGAAAGAAGAAACGGCACACAAAGAAAGTCTGACGAAAAGAAGAAAAGATTCATAAAGAAAGACTTGTATAGAAATTGCAAAATCCCCGGAACACTGATTTGGTGTACCGGGGATTTGCTATTTATAAATAGGATAACTTAAAAAGCTTAGTCTAAAAATAACTTGTTCATATATTTTGATTTAACTTTAAGAACATAAGCTGTCTTCTGTTCAAACGGATCATCCTTCTCATGGATAGAATATGGAATGTTTTCGCTGACAAGCTTATCGATAAGGCTGTCTCTCTGATGCTCAGAATAAATAATGATACTCTTACTGTAAATTCTTGACATAATCTTTCCTCCCCTTATGTCTTTCTTATAAACATTTAATTTTCACACGATGCCAAGTATAATACGTTCGCGGATTTCGATTCTTCTCGTTTTTCGACTTATTTTTTATCAAAATTTGACATGTTATTATTTATAAGATCTGATCGGAAATATTATTGTTATAAAAGATAAAAAAGTGAAATATGGTCATTATTAAGAGAATTATAAAAGGAATCAGGCCGGGTTTATGAAAGAAGGTATTATAGACAATTTTTCTGCTTGGATTCTTGATATATGTCAAAAAAAGTGGGGGGGGTAACGTTGACATAACTCTTTTGTCGTATTATAATAAAAAATGGTTTTTTGTGTTGTGGAAAATGTACAAAAAGACCAAATATTATACTAGCAGACCATACGAATGGTCGGATATCTGATAATGTAACAGAGGTATTCCTTGGAAGATAATATAAAATCGGACGAAAAACAAAAGACGGACGTTAAAGCAGAAGAGAAGACTAAGGAGAAAACAGGCAGGAATGGTAAACGTAAGAGAACAGCTGCGTCTTTCATGATTGAGTTCTTTATAAAGATTGGTATAACAGCAATTGTTATTGCTGTTCTTTTGACGTTCATTTGCGGAGTATATGTTAATCATAGCAACTCGGCGTATCCGATGCTCAAAGACGGAGACCTATGCATAACCTATAAGCTTGCGAATCTCGTTAAGGGGGATGAGATAGCTTATATCAAAGATGGTAAGATCAGATTTGGCAGAATAGTAGCCATGCCGGGAGACAAGGTTGATGTAAGCGAAGATGTGATTACCGTAAACGGACTGGGTACTTTTGAAGATACCGTATATCCGACCACATCGGAAGGCTCAACAATAGAATATCCATATCTGGTGTCTGTTGATACTGTATTTGTACTTAATGATTACAGGGATGATATAGCAGACAGCAGAACATATGGAAGCATACCGCTCTCTGATACAAAGGGTAAGGTGGTGCTGGTTCTGAGGAGAAGGGGAATATAGTTTGTTATATAGAGAAATGCTTCAGAATCTGTTATGAAATTGGTTCCAACTGTAAGAAATTGCAGTCAGAATATAAACATTATATTAAATGGAGGTATTTAATAGTGAAAGGAAAGAAATTCAGAAAGTTGACGTCGCTGGCAGTAACGACGGCTATGGCAGTCATGATGATGACCGGTGTAGTAAGTGCAGCGGCAGGTAATGGAAATCCTTATGATCCTGTTACAGGTACTTCATGTACCTTTAACAAGTATCTTATTATGGATGAAGGTGATTCGGTTCCTAATGCTACATTTTCATTTACCGTGACACCTGGTACAGCTTTGACGGCAGATACTACCGACGCGAAAATGGAAGTTCTGGCCGGAGTCGGAAACCCGACAATTGCCAATGTGACATTTGCACCCGGAGATGCAACTGCGACTACTGCAGGTGCCAATACTGATGTGAAACGTTCTAATGCAGACAGAGGCGGAACCGCAGGAGATACTGTTCAATTGGATGCAGGCGAAAAATATGCAACCAAGCAGGCAACGATTGATTTCAGCTCCGTACAGTTTTCTGAGCCGGGAATATATCGTTATGTGGTTACAGAGACAGCTAATGCAGATCATGCAGCAGCCGGAATTATACATGATACAGATACAGACCGTATTCTTGATGTTTATGTAACAGATGACGGAACCGGAGCACTTGTTGTTTCGGGATATGTAATGCATACAGATGCCAATGAAGTAGCTATGGGAACATCGAACGGTTCAGCTGATGTTACGGTTGCCGGTGCTGAATTAGCAGATAAGACTGATGGATTTACAAATGAGTATAGCTCAAAGGATCTTAAGATCGAGAAGGAAGTAACAGGTAATCAGGCTTCACGTGATAAGTATTTTGAACTTACTGTAACAGTAACTGATGTTGCAGATGCTGATTCTTATACGGTATCGCTTGCTGATGATAATGATGCTAATACAAATGATGGTAATGCAGATGCTACATCCGGTGCAGAAAAAGCAGGCGGTACGATTGCAGCAAATGCCGAAAAAGCTAATCCGACAACAGTAACGGGTGCTCAGCTTAAAGCTGGAGTTAAGTTTTATCTTCAGCACGGCCAGTCGGTTGTAATCCGAGGTCTTGCTCCTAATGCAAGTTATGAAGTAACAGAGAATGCAGAAGATTATAAGTCGGATGTTAAGACAGGTGATACAAACAGTGGCGTTATCGGAACTGTTGCGGGAAATAATAAGATGGCAACAGCCGGTTTCACAAATACTCGTGACGGTCTTATCCCAACAGGCGTTATTGTTTCTGTTGCAGGACTTCTTGTTGTGGGTATCATTGCAGTGATAGGATTTGTATTCTTCGGTATCCGTTCAAAGAAGAGATATGATGAGGATTAATCAGGCTGTCTGATGACTATATAAACTCCGGATCTCGGACAATTCATTATAGCAATGAAGGATGTTCGAGGGCAGAAGGGCTATGATATGAGGCGTTTTTGGATAAGAATGAATATATTATATGAGAAGCTTATGTTTTTCATATTTCTTGTTGCGCTTCTTATAGTCAGCTGGGGGCTTTATGATGCCTGGTATGTATATAACAAGGCGAATGATGACAGTTATCTGAGGTATAAGCCTGTACCCGGTGAAAGCGTGGCGGAAGACATGCCGATAACCGATGACATGGTTGCCTGGATAACGATTGATGATACGAATATAGATTACCCTGTTATGCAGGGCGATAATAACATGGAATATTTGAATATTAACCCGTACGGCGAATATTCTCTGTCAGGAAGCATTTTTCTGGACAGTAGAAATAGCGCAGATTTCAGTGATGAGTATTCCATCCTGTATGGACATCACATGGAACACGGTGCAATGTTTGGCGCACTGGATGATTTTCTGGATAAAAGATATCTGGAAAATCACAGTACGGGAACTTTGATAGTAGGACGAGACGGCAGTAAGGTATATGATCTGGGTGTATTTGCATGTGTGAAGGTCAATATATTTGACAAGAAGGCTCTTGATCCGGAAGCATTGGATGTTGCAAAGGAACTGATTTCCAAAGAGACTTCTGCTATTAATACCTCCATAACAAAAAGCAGTCATATACTTGTTCTTTCTACGTGCGTTGAACCGGTATCTACCAACAGACTGCTGGTGTTCTGCTATGTATATGAATAGTTGTAGGGCATGCTTGCCGGAATACTGTTCGAAAATCTATAGATACGGATTTGATATATGTTTAAATATACATTTCTAAAATCGAATAATAGATTTCATTCAAGCTCTGCTATGAGAAGGCTGGTAACAGCCTTCGTCATAGTGATGAGCTTTTTGTGCGTTTTTATAGATAAATGTACGGTTTATGCAGACTATCTTTATAAGCCGGTTGATGCACATATTACATTTACATGTCAGGGGATTGAAGGTATAAACGGGGGAAAATACCAGATCAGTATCAAGGCAGGATCAGTTGAAGGACCGCTTCCTGCAAAAGATATAATAACTGTTGATGAAAATGGAAAAGGAGAGTTTGTTCTCCATATTACAGAACCGGGTACATATGATTACCAGGTTTATCAGATTAAAGGATCAGATAAGGATGTCATATATGACGAGACAAAGTATGACGTTCATGTTTTTGTAACATCAAATGAGAATGGAATGTTGGAATATACAGTAGCTGTAAATATCTCAAATACGGATCAGAAGCCTGATGCGGTTGAGTTTAAAAATGTTGCTGTTGAGATTCCGACTGAGAATAAATTGGTTCCGCCGGATAAGAGTGTCGAAACCGGAGATGATTTTGGTTCAGGTCTTATTTTGCTGATGCTTCTTACAGCAATGGTCGGAATTGCAGTTATACTAATTCATAAAAGGAGCAGCAAGGAAAGTTGAATTATACGCTGAAGAAAAAGTTCATAAGCGTACTCATGGCAATATTTATTGTTTTGTCATTCTCTTTTTCGAATTCTTATTCTGTTGTATTTGCATCGGAGATAGGAGACGAGGTGGAGGATACAGGTACTTCAGACGGTCAGGATACAGAGTATTCCGAACCTGAAGACTTCACGGGCATAACCGAAAAGCTTGATGAAAATGAAGTGCCGAGTGAAAACGGTGATACGAGTGAGGCAGATGTAAATTCCGAATTATCAGGGGAAGAAGATGCTGATGAATCGGAAAATGTTTCGGATACGACAGAGCAGGGAAATTCAAACAAGAGTTTTGAGAATCCTGTTGATGTAAATCAGTCCGGAGCAGAACAGACTACTGAAGCAGGTAAAGAAACATCATCCGTGACAAAAGATAATGAGAATGAGGGCTCAAAGACAGACAACTTGGATTCACATGAAAAGAGTGATGAATCTGAGATTTCTTTGCATGCTCTTATTACTGAGAAGAACAGTACAGCTGAAGTAGCAGTCCTTACATCGGCTGACAGTTCGGATATATCTGTCAGACCTACAAGAGGAACCGGAATCGAGGCGGAAGAAGGCCTGGAAGTTATCAAGGCATATCTGTTCGCTGACAGAGAAGAAAATTCAGATGAGGAACTCTGGATCAAGGCTGACCCGAATGAGAAGCTTTCGCTTGAAGAGGGTGAAACACTTTCGCTCTATACGGTTAAAGATAATACGGCTTGCGATGTCATAGTTGAAGACATATCCGAAGACAGCGAACCTTATGCAATAGATGAAGATGTTACCGGTGTTGCACTGGTAAAGGATACCGGATACCGTCATCTGAATCTTGAGCTTGATGCATCCGAAAAGAAGGATGATGCATCCGATGAAGAAATTGAAGTTCATTCAATTACTGATGCAGAGCTTCATTCGGGAACTGATGCGAAAGAAAAAGATGATGATGAAATTCAGGATAAGGTAGTTACCCTGGACGGTATGATGCCGAAGGCTGTATCAGCGGTTGCGGTAGATGTAACTGAAAAGAGAGAAGAGGAAGAACTTAAAGAAAAAGAAGAAGCGGCTACGACCACTGATGCAGATGTTGAAACATCATCTGCAACTGATGCAAAGATGATTGTAGCAGCGTATGATATATCACTTACAGATGGCGATTCGGATTATCAGCCTGACGAAGAACATCCTATCGATGTTGAAATCCTGGATAAGAGAATAGCGAAAGACAGTAATCTTGAACTGTGGCACATTAAAGATGATGGTGAAAAAGAGCAGATAACAGACTTTACCGTAGAAGACGGTAAGGTCAGCTTCAGTGCGTCCGGATTCAGTGTATATGAGATAGTAGAAAAGTCTATGACAGCGGCTGATGGAACGGGCTGGCAGAAGGTCGGGGATTATGATACGTTTTTTGAATATGCAGCAAGAGGATTGTATATCGGTCATTCAGACGGTTATTACTTTACAGATGATACATATTTGGTAAAAAAAGGAAGCAATATCGGCCCAAGAACCGGAATTGTAAAAACGAAGCCGGCAAATAAGGCGAATCCGCCTGAAGATGCAGTTTTGTATTATTTTGAAAGAATAGATAATGCCGCTGAAAATGATGATACGGGTTATAGTTTTTATGTTTATTGCCTGGATGATGGTGGAAATAAAAAATATCTGACAAATAAAGCAACAAACAATAATGATAAAAACTGGCTTAGATTTACAACAGAAGATCAAAAAATGGCATTTACGGTAAAATTAGAATCAACTGATACTTTTACTGTTGTAAACGGAGGGTATTATTGGAATCAGCAGGGTGATGGACCTGGAGAGGGATTCGCCTCATACAACGTAAATAATCAGGGAAGTAAGATTCAATTCTGGTATTACGTTCCTTTGAATGATGATCCGTATGGACTCGATGGCGAAAAGTACAGCATTATGAATTATTCACACGGTAATGTAGGAAATGCTATGGTAGCGGATGCTGTACATAATTCTGTCGTAATGCTTCCTGCAGTGGTTCGTTCAGGTTCGACTAACCATACCTTATATGTATCTGAAAATGATGTTTCTGTCTGGGAGTTTGAAAATGAATCAGAAGATAATTATTATTTATCTTCCAAGGTTAACGGAAATACAAAGTATCTCAGTGTTTCCGAAAGTGGAATTAGTCTTGTTGATTCCAAAGAAGCGGCTTCGAAGATTAAAGTGGTTCCGGGCGGCGGAAACGAAAAGCGCTTTAGATTATTAGTTGATGGGAAAAATATTGTTTTGGACGGAAGCAATTATAAGATTGACACAGGAACAGAAAATGCATGGTTTACATTTGTTAAGCCTTCAACAGTTGATGTGGATGATCTGATAACCTATTCGTCTACAAAGGTGAGTGTTTCCGATGTAAAAACAGGCGATGGCGTGATTGTTTATACGCGTGTATGGGATGAACAAGCAAAGAGATATGATTTTTATGCTGTGGATCATAACGGATCGCTTCGCCCTTGCTTTGAACGTGGAAATAATATTATGTGGGTTGGTGACCAGATAAGTACGATGCTCTGGGAATTCACGGAGTATACTTATGATGACGGTACACCGAACGGTTATTATGAACTTCAGAATCAATATTCAAAGAAATATCTGGCGCCTCAGGTACAAGACGGCCAGACTCTTTCTGATACTACAATTGGAATCAATATGCCGGGAAGAATCGATAATGAGTATTATTCGGATATTTTGGCGTGGGATGATCTGAATTATGCATATGCCGGACTTAAGGCAGATGTAGAAAATTCAAGAGTTACATCTTGCCCTAAGGCTCAGGCAGATACATTCTATTTTGCAATACCGGAACTTCGTGAGCCTGAATTGACAACAGTCGAGACTATTTCAAATGCTGATTTCGGTATTACAATGAAAATGTATGATTTCACAAACAGAAATGATATGAAAACCTATATGGGAACGGATAATTCCGATGTTCAGCTTAAGCAGGGGTTATTATCAAGGGAATTAGTCGGTGATTATCCTTTAACAACATATAGAGCTGGCGGTTCGCTTGGGGATCTTTTTACTGCTTCAGGTGGTTGTACGAGAGATTATAGAGAAGTAGACGGATTGTTTATTAAGAGTACTTATGAAGCGAGTGGATATCTGGAATTTGACAGCTGCCAGAATTTTGCAACACTAAAAAATCCGGATGGAACGCTGAAGAATACATTTACCGTGTATAAGGAACTTGGAACATCGAATAAAGACAATAAGTCTACACTTAAACATGGACAGTTTTTACCGTATGATACTATTAAGGCGGGTGTATATTCTGATAAGAATCCTCAAAATCTTTATAATACATCAGCATCTTTGGATGATCCAAATGCCGGAAAGCTTAATGAAAATGATCCTAGAAAATATGAACCTTTACATGCTGTTTCGGGAGGCGCTGATCCTAACTATTATAACGGATTTGAAATGAGTGCATCTTTTTCTCAGACACCTAGTGGAAAAGATGCGTGGGGACATGATATTATCTTTGAATTTACGGGAGATGATGATTTCTGGTTATATGTAGATGGTCAGTTGGTAATCGATCTCGGTGGAGTTCATTCAGCACTTCCGGGTAAAGTAAACTTCTCTACAGGAGATGTTGAAGTTAATGGTGTGGCTACTAACCTGAGAGCTGTGTTTGAAGATAATTATAGAACTACTCATAGTGGTGCAAGTGATGCAGATGTTGAAGCGTTTTTGAATCAATATTTTGAGCCTGGTGAAAATATTTTCAAAGATTATTCAAATCATGAGATGAGAATATTCTATATGGAGCGAGGCGGAGGCGCATCAAATCTTCATATGCGATTCAACCTCAGCTATGTAACACCGGGTAGTGTAATGCTTACCAAAGATGTGGAGATACCTGATGATGCAGGATTTGATAAGTCGGATTTTGATCTTGCTGAGTATCCGTTCCAGATTTATTATGTCGATCCGGCTACGAATCAGGAAGTATTGCTGACAAATGATGATCAGCATGTAAATGTTAAATATCAGAATTCTACACAGAAGATTCGTTATGAGAATAGTTATCATCCGCCGGATGCCGATGAGAGTACGGTTTTTAATTCGGTATATTTTCTGGATCCGCAAAAAACAGCCGAAATTCATTTTCCGATTAACACGATCACTTACAGAATAGTGGAGTGTGGTGTTGATAAGGATGTTTATTCCGGAGCCGATGTAAATAAAATAGAACTGTCTCCGACTCCGGTTGATGAAGAATCTAACAGAGTTAAATATGACTCCGGTCAGATGACAGTAGAAGAACGTCCTAATGTTGTATTTACTAATCATGTAAATAAGGAAGGCTTGAGACCGTTAACATTCCAGAAGAAACTGTATGATAAAAATAAGAATGCGATTCATTCAAATGAGGATGAGACGGTATTTAGTTTTCGCTTACAGTTAACAAATGGAGCAGATTATAATCTTAAACCTGCAAATATGGTTAAATATCATGTAAGGGATGAGGCTGGAAATTATTGCGAATGGAATGCTCAAGAACAGAAATTCGTACCTTCGTCTTATAGTAGTTTGGATGGACTAAATATTAGATCAACTGACACTGATGAGGAAAAAGCGTTTAAGAGAGCTGAAAAAGCGAAAATTACTTTTGAAACTTCAATGAATGGATCGATATCCAAAATACCGCCTTGGTATAAGGTAGAAGTTCCGAATCTGCCTGTTGGTTTAATGTTTAAAGTTGAAGAGCGATTCGGAGAGACACCGATCGGATATGGACGAATTGATTATGAATGGAGCGAGGGTACATACTTCAGAGTTGACGGAGAAAAGGATAATGTTGGAATTGTAAGACCTAATCAGTCGCCTTCGTTATCGGTTACAAATCAGAGAGGATATGGTATTCAGGCCAACAAGATATGGAGCGATAAGCAGTATACTAAGGGACATGATGCTATCTATACTGCGGTATATATCGACGGTGAGACAGATCCTGTTCCGGGAACGGTTCGCCGTATTACTCATCCCGATACCTATGTGAGATATTTCTTTGAAGACCTCGAAGATGGAAAGAGCTTTGAACAGTATAAAGTCTATGAAGTAGCGGTTACAGATCCTGTTGTCACTCATCTTGATGAGAGTGATGGAGTTGTATCGAGCTATTCAAGCGTTGAGAAAATTGACGTTAGCAACATAACAAATAGCGGATTTATTCAGATAGGTGCCATAACTACAGTTGGTACAACATATGAACCGTTTAATTATTCCGTCGGATATAAACAGGGTGATCCTGAAAGGAGCGTTCCTTCATTGGATGAGGCGAACACAAGGAAAGATACAATTACCAATGTCAGAACAGGTGGAATCGTAATATCTTTATATGATATGAAGGATACTACAAAGAGGCTTCCGGGCGGTGAATTCACACTGCAGAGAATTGACAGTGCAACGGGAAATTATATAGATGAGGGAACATTTGTTTCCGATTCAAACGGACGAATAACTATACTTTACGATTTTGTTCCGGATGAAACATATGTTCTTTCTGAGAAGGTTGCGCCGAAAGGATATATAGGCCTTCCGAATGATGTTTCGTTCGTTGTTGATTCAAGCAATAATATCACTATAAATGCTAACGGAAATGAATCAAAATGGCAGCGTGGTGATAAGTTTGATGTAAATGCTGAGCAGCTTATAGCATATTTGGATGTATTTAATAAACCATATACAATTCAGGTTTATAAGTATGACGGCGAGAAGATCGGAGGAAATTCGGAACTTTCTGATGCCAGATTTGCATTATATCGAGGAGTCCCTAGCGGATTTGCGGGATTGACTAAGGATAGAAATCCGATTTCGGGATATGAAAATCTGGTTACAAATGATGATGGTCTTATTCCGGCTATCAACAGTCAGCTTGAACCCGGACAGTATTATCTGGAAGAGCATACGCCGCCGGATGGCTATATCGGACTTTCGGGAGATGTTGTATTTGAGATTACTGATAAAGACGGATTGCGTCATATAAGCAGCCCTGCCGATTCACATGTTGAGTTTATAGAGCATTCGGATGAAGACTCTTATACATATGAACTCAGAATTCCGAATATAAAATCAGAAGTCGATCTTACAGTTACGAAAACGGTTGTGGGAAATCAGGGCAGTAGAGATAAGGAATTCGAGTTTACATTTACTGTGGATGGTGAAAGCAATCCTGAAGGATATTTCTGGTATAAGAATGACGTTAAACAGTCAACCAAGATATTATCAAACGGCAAGTTCTATCTGAGCCATGGTGATAGTGTTAAGATTAAAGTTCCTTCGGGAATAAAAGTCACGATTACCGAAAATCCGGATGGTTATAAGTCTGAGTTTAAGGTTGGATCCGGGACTAAGCAGGCTGTAAATACAGTGACTCTTGATCCGATAATTGCCAATACGACGATAGAGGTTACAAATACCCGTGACGGATTTATTCCTACAGGAGTTTGGATGTCCTATGGATTTATGGCATTTGCAGGTGTTGCGATCATTGCATTCATGTTGAATCTCAGACGACGCAGAAGACGTCTTGAGGAAGAACTGAAGAAAATGAAATAGTGTTCTGCGGTTTTCAAAAGCAGTAAATAACAAATAATTATATAGCGCTTCTCTTCATTAATATGTATAATGGAGAGCGGCGCTATTTTACTTTATTGTCCTGCTTTATTTTATGCAAAGCGAAAACACTCCGCATAGGAGCCTCGGCGTTGTAAGTATATAGCTGCCTGCGATAAAGGATCGGAGAATATGCGGATGAGAATTTCGGAAAGCTGTGCAAAGTGTCTTTATGATAAACAGAAGAATAAGACTAATGATGATGCATATCTGGCAGAAGTGAAACAAATTATAGATAATAGAAGAGAAAATGATACGAGTCCATATTTGGTGTATCTTTTTAATAAGGTACATACACGTATGTTTGGTCATGGTGCGGACTATAAGGATATTAAAAAGAAGTATAATGATCTCGTCCTCAGTATGGAGGATAAGCTTCGCTCGGAGATAGAAGCGTCGCCGGATCCGCTGGCTAAAGCACTTATGATCTCCAGAATAGGGAATTATATCGATTTCGGAGCCATGAATCATGTGGATGAGGATACATTTCTCGGGTTGTTCGGTGAAACTGAAATGCGAGACGGTGATATCCGAACATACAGATCATTTAAGAAGAATTGTGAAAATGCGAAAAACTTCCTATTAATATGCGATAACTGTGGAGAGATAGTTCTCGACAGACTGCTGCTTGAACAGATCAGTAAAGTATATCCGGATATGAAGATCAGGGTTCTTGTAAGAGGCGATGACGTGCTGAATGATGCGACGGTTGAGGATGCGGAGTATACAGGCATGACTCGGGTTGCCGAAGTTCTCGGTAACGGAGAGGCGATAGCGGGAACGGTTTACGATATGCTGTCACGGGAGGCGAAGGAAGTGCTTGACGGTGCGGATGTGATCCTTGCCAAGGGACAGGGAAATTATGAATCAATGTACGGACAGGGAATACATGCATTTTATATGTTCTTATGCAAATGTGATCTGTTTGAGAGGCGTTTTGATGTACCGAAGCTTACGGGAATATTCGTTGAAGAGTAAATATTTCTAAAAAAATCATAAAAAACCTCTTGCAATGTTCTTTCAGATGTTATATACTACCCATTGCTGTGACGTTGATAGCGTTGAAGCGAAAGTTGCTGAAAGTAACCCTATGGCACATTAAGTCGATCACATATAAAATGGTCGACGGGTTAGAACAGGTAATTTCGTGGAGCGAAGGTCAAGTCTAAGATATTTGACGGCAAGTCACTGTACCGATAACCATCTGACAGAAGTCAGAGATGACGGGTGTTATGGGCGTATATCGCCCTATTTACTTGCAAAGAGCAGGAAACACTCGGGAGAGTTGTACAGTCACCGCTTGTCGTACTCATTAAAAAGTGCGAAAAGGAGGAGACTTTTTTTATGTCTAATCAGGTAATGAGAATCACATTAAAGGCATATGATCATACACTTATTGATCAGGCAGCTAAGGAAATCGTTGAAGCTGTTAAAGGAACAGGAGCAAAGGTCAGCGGCCCTATTCCGATGCCAACTAAGGTTGAGAAGGTAACAATCCTCAGAGCTGTTCATAAGTATAAGGATTCAAGAGAGCAGTTCGAGCAGAGAACCCACAAGAGAATTATCGATGTAATCAACCCTAACAAGGCTACAACAGATATTCTTAAGAAGCTTGATATATCAGCCGGTGTATACCTTGAGATCAAGGCTAAGTAATTCATAAGCTGAATGTTGATTTAAGTTTTAGTTACGTAAGTACCTAATCTTTAGAATGATTATCCATCATGTGCCGGGATAATCCGCTGTAATTATAATTAGGAGGAATTTAACAATGAAGAAAGCAATACTCGCTGAGAAAGTCGGTATGACTCAGATCTGGAGCGAAGAGGGACAGCTTATTCCTGTTACTGTTTTAAAGGCAGGCCCTTGCAACGTACTTCAGGTTAAGACAGTAGAGAACGATGGATACGAAGCAGTTCAGGTAGGCTTCGGTGAAATCAAAGAGAAGATCGTCACAAAGGACGGATCTGGCAAAAAGATTATCAGAAATCCTCACGGTGCTACTAAGGCCGAGGCAGGACATGCAAAGAAGGCAGGACTTGATACAGTTCCTAAGTTCGTAAGAGAGTTCAGATTTGAGAATTCTGCAGAGTATGTTCCTGGTGAGTCTGTTATCAAGGCTGATATCTTCGCTGAAGGAGATAAGGTTGATGTAACAGCTAAGTCAAAGGGTAAGGGATATGCAGGTGGTCTCAAGAGACACGGCCTTCATTCCGGTCCTTCAGGTCATGGTTCAAAGTATCATCGTCATGCAGGTTCTAACGGATCAGCAACAACTCCGGGCCGCGTTATGAAGGGCAAGAAGATGCCTGGTCAGATGGGTATGGAGCAGGTTACTGTTCAGAACCTTGAGGTAGTTAAGATAGATGTAGAGAACGACTTAATCTTAGTAAGAGGAGCTGTTCCGGGAGCTAAGAAGTCACTTGTTTGTATAGCAGAGTCAGTTAAGGCTGGCAAGTAAGCTTTACCGGAAGGAGGAAATAAAAAATGGCAACAGTATCCGTTTATAACACCGATGGTAAAGAAGTTGAGAAGATTGATTTATCAGATAACATTTTCGGTGTCGAGATAAATGAAACACTCGTTCATAAGGCAGTTGTTACATATCTTGCAAACAATCGTCAGGGAACACAGAGTGCACTTACACGTTCAGAGGTTAGCGGAGGCGGAAAGAAGCCTTGGAGACAGAAGGGAACAGGTCATGCAAGACAGGGTTCTATCAGAGCACCTCAGTGGACAGGCGGTGGTGTAGTATTCGCACCAAAGCCAAGAGATTATTCAAAGAAGATGAACAAGCGTGAGAAGCAGATCGCTCTGTTCTCAGCACTTACATCCAAGGTACAGGATGAGAAGTTCATCGTAGTTGACAGTCTTGATATGGAAGCACCAAAGACAGCAGCATTCGCTAAGGTTCTTGGAAACCTTAAGGCTGATAAGGCTCTCGTAGTAACAAGCGAGAAGAATGATAATCTGGTTCTTTCAGCAAGAAATATTCCGGATGTAAAGACAGTACCTACAAACGCAATTAACGTATACGATATCCTTAAGTATGATTCACTTATCATCACAAAGGATGCCGTTAAAGCTATCGAGGAGGTGTACGCATAATGGCAGATCTTAAGTATTATGATATTATCAAGAAGCCTGTTCTTACAGAGAAGAGTATGAACGCTATGGCTGAGAAGAAGTACACATTTCTTGTTCATCCTGATGCAACAAAGTCTCAGATCAAGGATGCAGTTGAGAAGATGTTCGAAGGAACAAAGGTAGCAAGTGTTAATACCATTAACTACGATGGTAAGAAGAAGAGACGTGGTATGGTAGTTGGTAAGACAGCAAAGAGCAAGAAGGCATATGTTCAGCTTACAGCTGAGAGCGCTGACATCGAGCTTTTTGAGGGTCTGTAAACTGTAGGTAATTGAAAGGAGACTTTTACAATGGGAATCAAAGTATATAATGCATATACACCTTCGCGTAGAAATATGACAGGTCTTGATTTCTCTGTAATTACAACAGATAAGCCTGAGAAGTCACTTCTCGCTAAGAAGAAGAAGACATCAGGTCGTAACAATCAGGGTAAGATCACAGTTAGACATCATGGCGGCGGAAACAGACAGAAGTATAGAATTATAGATTTTAAGAGAAATAAGGATGACATTCCTGCAAAGGTTCTGACAATCGAGTACGATCCAAACAGAACAGCTAATATTGCTCTTATCTGCTATGCAGATGGAACAAAGACATATATCATCGCTGCAGACGGAATCAAGGTTGGTGAGACACTTATGAACGGTGCAAATGCCGAGATTAAGCCGGGCAACTGCCTTCCGCTTTCAGCTATCCCTGTAGGTACAGAAGTTCACAACGTTGAGCTTGTTCCTGGTAAGGGTGGACAGCTTGTAAGATCTGCTGGTAACACAGCACAGCTTATGGCTAAGGAAGGAAAGTATGCAACACTTCGTCTTCCTTCAGGCGAGATGAGATATGTTCCGATTGAAGCAAGAGCAACAGTTGGTGTTGTAGGAAATATCGAGCACGGCCTTGTAAAGATCGGTAAGGCCGGACGTAAGCGTCACATGGGAATTCGTCCTACTGTTCGTGGTTCTGTTATGAACCCTAATGACCATCCACACGGTGGTGGTGAGGGTAGAGCACCTATCGGTAGACCAGCTCCTTCAACTCCTTGGGGTAAGCCGGCACTCGGTCTCAAGACAAGAAAGAAGAAGAATAAGTCTAACAAGATGATCATACGTAACAGAAACGGAAAGAATTATAAGTAAGGAGGAAGATCATGGCTCGTTCATTAAAAAAAGGACCATTTGCTGACGCAAGCTTATTAAAGAAGGTAGCTGAAATGAACACAAAGGGTGACAATCAGAAGGAAGTTATCAAGACATGGTCACGCCGTTCAACAATCTATCCGGAATTCGTCGGTAATACAATAGCAGTATATGATGGCAGAAAGCATGTTCCTGTATATGTTACAGAGGATATGGTAGGCCACAAACTTGGTGAGTTCGTTGCAACAAGAACTTACAAGGGACATGGCGATGACAGGAAAGGTAAGTAAAAGGAGGACTAGAAAATGTCAAAGGGACATAGATCTCAGGTCAAGAGACAGAGAAATGAGAATAAAGATACAAGACCTTCGGCTACCATTTCTTACGCCAGGGTTTCAGTTACAAAGGCGTGCTTCGTATTAGACGCCATCAGAGGTAAGGATGTTAACACAGCTCTTGCTATTCTCCAGTATAACAACAGAGATGCTTCGAGAATTATCTATAAGCTGCTTAATTCAGCTATAGCAAACGCTGAGAACAATAACGGTCTCAAGGCTGAAAACCTCTATGTTGCAGAGTGCTTTGCAAACAAAGGACCTACAATGAAGAGAATTCATCCAAGAGCTCAGGGTAGAGCATATAGAATCGAGAAGAGATCAAGCCACATTACAGTTGTGCTTGATGAGAGATAGGAGGTTAGCATGGGACAGAAAGTTAATCCACATGGTTTAAGAGTCGGTGTCATCAAGGATTGGAACTCAAAGTGGTATGCTGATACCAAGAACGATGAGTTCGCTAATAACCTTGTTGAAGACTACAATATAAGAAAGTATCTTAAGAAGAAGCTTTATAATGCAAATGTAGCTAAGGTAAACATCGAGAGAACACCTGATAAGGTTAAGGTTATCGTATTCACAGCTAAGCCTGGTATCATCATCGGTAAGGGTGGTGCTGAAATCGAGAAGCTTAAGAAGGATGTTCAGAAGCTTACAGCTAAGAAGCTTTTCATAGACATTAAGGAGATCAAGAAGCCTGATACAGATGCTCAGCTTGTAGCTGAATCAATCGCTCAGCAGCTTGAGAACCGTATCTCTTTCAGACGTGCAATGAAGTCATGCATGGGAAGAGCAATGAAGGGTGGAGTTCTTGGTATCAAGACAAGCGTATCCGGTCGTCTCGGCGGTGCTGATATGGCTCGTAAGGAGACATACAGCGAGGGTACAATTCCTCTTCAGACACTTCGTGCTAACATTGATTACGGATTTGCAGAAGCAGATACAACATACGGCAAGGTTGGCGTAAAGACATGGATTTACCATGGTGAAGTACTTCCTAACAAGGGAAAAAAGGAAGGAGATAAATAATTATGTTAATGCCAAAGAGAACAAAATTTCGTAAGCAGCAGCGTGGTTCAATGAAGGGTGTTGCCACAAAAGGTAACAAACTTGCACATGGCGATTTCGGTATTGTCGCTATGGAGCCTGCTTGGATAAGATCAAATCAGATAGAGGCAGCACGTATTGCCATCAACCGTCACTTCAGACGTGAAGGTAAGGTATGGATCAATATCTTCCCTGATAAGCCTGTAACAACAAAGCCTATCGGTGTACGTATGGGATCCGGAAAAGGTTCTGTAGAGTACTGGGTAGCAGTAGTTAAGCCGGGCAGAGTGCTCTTCGAAGTAGCAAATGTAACAGAGGAGAAAGCTCGCGAGGCTCTTCGTCTTGCGACTCATAAGCTTCCGCTTAAGTGTAAAGTTGTTAGCAAAGCGGATCTGGAAGGAGGTAAGTAAGCAGTGAAAACTAAGGAATTTTTAGATGATCTTAAGGCAAAATCTGTTGAGGAGCTCAGCACAGATCTTGTAACTGCTAAGAAGGAACTCTTCAACCTCAAATTTCAGAATGCTACTAACCAGCTTGAAAACACAAGTCGTATCAAGGAAGTTAGAAGAAATATAGCAAGAATACAGACACTCATTGCTGAGAAGTCTAACGCTTAAGGGGAGGAGAAAAGATAATGGAAAGAAATCTTCGTAAGACACGTATCGGTCTTGTAACAAGCGACAAGATGGACAAGACAATCGTGGTTTCAATCGTAGATAACGTAAAGCATCCGCTTTATGGAAAAATCGTAAAGAGAACCTACAAGCTTAAGGCTCATGATGAGAACAATGAGTGTAAGGTTGGAGATAGAGTTAAGGTTATGGAGACAAGACCACTCTCTAAGGATAAGAGATGGAGACTTGTTGAGATTATAGAGAGAGCTAAGTAAGGAGGCAAAAGAGATGATACAGCAGGAAAGTAGACTCAGAGTTGCCGACAATACAGGTGCTAAGGAGCTTCTTTGCATCAGAGTACTTGGTGGCTCTACAAGAAGATATGCCAACATCGGTGACATCATCGTTGCTACTGTTAAGGATGCAACTCCTGGTGGAGTAGTTAAGAAGGGTGATGTAGTTAAGGCCGTTGTAGTTCGTACAAAGCACGGCGCTCATCGTAAGGATGGATCTTACATCAAGTTTGATGAGAATGCCGCAGTTATCATCAAGGATGATATGAATCCTAGAGGAACTCGTATATTTGGACCGGTTGCAAGAGAGCTTAGAGATAAGAAGTTCATGAAGATTATCTCACTTGCACCTGAAGTACTGTAAGGAGGTAGAATCGTGGCAACTTCTAAGATAAAGAAGGGTGACCTTGTAAAGGTTATCGCCGGCAAGGATAAGGATAAGGAAGGAAAGGTCCTTTCAGTTGACGTTAAGAATCATAAGGTTCTTGTAGAAGGCGTTAACAAGGTATTCAAGCATGCTAAGCCAAGCATGGCTAATCAGCAGGGCGGTATCATTGAGAAGGAAGCACCAATCGATATTTCAAACGTTATGTACCTCTACAAGGGTGCAACAGTCAGAGTAGGCTTCCAGGGCGAAGGCAAAGATAAGAAGAGAGTAGCTAAGGTCAATGGAAAGACCGAAGTTATTGATTAATCGGAAGGAGGCTGAATACTTTGAGTAGATTAAAAGATTTTTATAAAGATACAGTAATGTCAGCTATGACAGAGAAGTTCGGTTATAAGAACGTAATGCAGGTTCCGAAGATCGAGAAGATCGTCATCAACATGGGTGTTGGTGAAGCTAAGGAGAACGCAAAGGTTCTCGAGTCAGCAGTTAAGGACCTCACAACTATCGCTGGACAGAAGCCTGTTATAACAAAGGCTAAGAAGTCAGTTGCTAACTTCAAGCTCAGAGAGGGCATGTCAATCGGATGTAAGGTTACACTTCGTGGTGAGAAGATGTATGAGTTTGCAGACAGACTCATCAATCTTGCACTTCCGAGAGTACGTGACTTCCGTGGTGTAAGTGCTAATTCCTTCGATGGAAGAGGAAACTATGCACTTGGTATCAAAGAGCAGATCATCTTCCCTGAGATCGAGTATGATAAGGTCGATAAGGTAAGAGGCATGGATATCATTTTCGTAACAACGGCTAAGACTGATGAGGAAGCTCGTGAGCTTCTCAGACTCTTCGGTATGCCGTTCCAGAAGTAAGGAGGACATGTAAAATGGCAAAGACTTCTATGAAGGTTAAGCAGCAGAGAAAGCAGAAGTTCTCTACAAGAGAATATACACGTTGCAAGATCTGCGGAAGACCACATGCATATTTAAGAAAATACGGAATCTGCAGAGTTTGCTTCAGGGAACTTGCATACAAGGGTGAGATTCCGGGCGTTAAAAAGTCCAGCTGGTAGAATAGAGGAGGAACTAAAATGTCAATAAGCGATCCAATTGCAGATATGCTTACAAGAATCCGTAATGCAAATACTGCAAAGCATGATACAGTAGATATACCTGCATCTAAGATGAAGCAGGCGATTGCAGATATTCTTCTCAGTGAAGGATATATCAGTGCCGTTGAAGTACTTACAGATGAGAAGTTCCCTGTAATGAGAATTACTCTTAAGTACGGCAAGGATAAGAGTGAGAAGGTTATCAATGGCATCAAGAGAATTTCCAAGCCGGGACTTCGTATATATGCTGATGCACAGAATCTTCCAAAGGTTCTTGGCGGAATGGGAACTGCAATCATTTCAACAAACAAGGGCGTTATCACAGACAAGGAAGCTCGCAAGCTTAATGTCGGTGGAGAAGTGCTCTGTTACGTATGGTAAAATCCGTATAGAGATTTTTACGTCGTAGGGATTTCCGGAGCGAAGCGAAGGAGGGTTCCCTACGCATGTATATATATTATAATTTAGGAGGAAAGGCGAAATGTCACGTATCGGTAGAATGCCTATCGCTGTACCTGCAGGCGTTACTGTAGATATAGCAGAAAATAATAAGGTGACTGTCAAGGGACCAAAGGGAACACTCGAGAGAGCACTTGCACCTGAAATGGAAATCACCCTTGAAGGAAATGAAGTAACAGTAAAGAGACCTAATGATCTTAAGAGAAACAGAGCACTTCACGGTCTTACAAGAACACTCATCAACAACATGGTTGTAGGTGTTACAGACGGATACAAGAAGACTCTTGAGGTTAACGGTGTTGGTTATAGAGCTCAGAAGCAGGGTAAGAAGCTTGTTCTCTCTCTCGGATATTCACATCCGGTTGAGATGGAGGATCCTGAGGGACTTACTACAACTGTTGAGGATAACAAGATAATCGTTGAAGGTATTGACAAGGAAAAGGTTGGTCAGTACGCAGCTGAGATCAGAGCTAAGAGAGCTCCGGAGCCATATAAGGGCAAGGGTATCAAGTACGATTATGAAGTTATCAGACGTAAGGTCGGTAAGACAGGTAAGAAGTAAGGGAAGGAGAGAGTTAGCATGATTAACAAGGAATCAAAAAGCGTTATTCGCAAAAAGAAGCATTTAAAGATTCGTAACCGTTTCAGCGGAACTGCTGAGAGACCAAGACTTGCAGTTTTCAGAAGCAACAATCATATGTATGCTCAGGTTATCGATGACACAGTAGGCAAGACTCTCGTTAGCGCTTCTACTGTTGAAAAGAAGGTAGCTTCCGAATTAGAGAAGACAAACAATGTTGATGCTGCAGCTTACCTTGGAAAGGTAATTGCTGAGAGAGCTAAGGCAGCAGGCATTGAAGAAGTTGTATTTGACAGAGGCGGTTTTATCTACACAGGTAAGATCAAGGCACTTGCAGATGCTGCAAGAGAAGCCGGCCTGGTATTCTAATAAGGGAGGAGATCGTAAATGAAGCATACAAAAGTAGACGCAAGCGCACTTGGCGAACTTTTTGACAACGTTGTTGCTATCAAGCGTGTCACAAAGGTTGTTAAGGGTGGTCGTAATATGAGATTCTCAGCACTTATCGTAGTTGGTGATCGTAACGGTCATGTAGGTGCTGGTGTTGGTAAGGCTGCAGAAATTCCTGAAGCTATTCGTAAGGCTAAGGAAGATGCTATCAAGAAGCTTATCGAAGTACCTATTAACGAGAACGGAAGTATCCCTTATGGATTTACAGGTGAGTTCGGAAGTGCAAGAGTTCTTCTGAAGTCAGCTCCTGAAGGTACAGGTATTATCGCCGGTGGTCCTGCACGTAGCGTGCTTGATCTTGCCGGATACAAGAACATCCGTACAAAGTCACTCGGTTCAAACAACAAGCAGAACGTAGTTCTTGCTACACTTGCCGGTCTTGCAAGCATTCAGGATCCAGCTGAAATTGCAAAGAAGAGAGGCAAGACTGTTGCCGAGATTCTCAAATAGGAGGCGATGAAATGGCAGATACAATTAAGGTAACACTCGTAAAATCACCTATCAGTGCAGTACCAAAGCACAGAAGAACTGTTGAAGCACTTGGACTTACAAAGATGCACAAGACAGTAGAGCTTCCTAACAATGCTGCAACTAAGGGTATGATTGCTCAGGTTAGTTATATGGTAAAGGTTGAGGAGTAAGGAGGACTATAAAGATGGATTTATCTACATTAAAGCCGGCTGATGGTTCTGTGACACGTGATGATTTCAGACGTGGTCGTGGACACGGTTCAGGTAACGGCAAGACTGCAGGTAAGGGACATAAGGGTCAGAAGGCTCGTTCAGGTGCTCCGAGACCTGGTTTCGAAGGTGGTCAGATGCCACTCTTCAGACGTATTCCTAAGCGTGGTTTCAAGTGCAGAAACACAAAGGAAATCGTTGCAATTAACGTATCAGAGCTTAACCGCTTCGATGATGGTGCAACTGTAACAACAGCTTCACTTATCGAAGAAGGTATAGTTAAGAACCCAAGAGATGGTGTAAAGATTTTAGGAAATGGAGAGCTTACAAAGAAGCTTACTGTTCAGGTAAGTGCAGCAAGCGCTAGCGCAGTAGAGAAGATCGAAGCAGCAGGCGGAAAATTCGAGGTGATCTAATATGTTAAAAACCCTCAGAGATGCACTCAAGGTTAAGGAAATCAGAAGTGGTCTGATCTTTACATTATTCATTCTTATAATTGTAAGACTTGGATCAAACATTCCTACACCTGGAGTTGATACAGCAAGAATAGGTGATTTCATTAATAATGCACTTGGATCATCTGCAAGCAATCTGCTTAATTCACTTACTGGTGGATCAATTTCTCAGATGGCACTGTTTGCATTATCTGTTACACCATATATCACATCATCCATTATCATTCAGCTCCTCACGATTGCCATTCCGGCACTTGAGGAAATGCAGAAAGATGGTGAAGATGGTCGTAAGAAGATGACAGCTATCACAAGATTTGTGTCAGTTGCTCTCGCAATCATTCAGAGTTCCGGTCTTGCAATAAGCTTTAGAAATGCAGGACTTCTTTATAGCAAGTCGGCGTTGACTGTTATAATCGTAATCATTTCACTTACAGCCGGATGTACATTTGTTATGTGGCTTGGTGAAAGAATTACAGAAAGAGGAATCGGTAATGGTATTTCCATTATCCTCCTCATCAACATCGTTTCAAGAATGCCTCAGGACTTTATGAGTCTCTATGAGATGTTCGTTAAGGGCAAGGATGTTGTTCACATGGTAATGGCTGCTGCAATTATCATTGCGATAGTTGTTCTTACAACAGTACTTACTATATTACTGAATGAAGCTATCAGAAAGGTTCCTGTATCATATGCACAGAAGATTCAGGGACGCAAAAACGTAGGTGGTCGTCAGACACATATTCCTATCAAGGTTAATACAGGAAATGTTATGCCTATCATCTTTGCTTCAACACTTATGTCTATACCTACAATTATTATTAATTTCTTTAATATCAGGGTAGAGAATCCGGTTGGAGCTAAGATACTTGAAGGACTTAATCAGAATAACTGGTTCAGACCGGGTTACCCATGGGCTTATATCGGACTTGCAGTTTATATCCTTCTTGTTCTGTTCTTTGCATATTTCTATACATCGATTTCTTTCAATCCGATGGAAATTGCAAACAACATCAAAAGAGGTGGTGGATTTGTACCGGGTATAAGACCTGGAAAGCCGACACAGGATTACCTTAACAATATACTTAATTATATCGTCGTTATCGGTGCTGTCGGACTTATATTAGTAGCTATTATCCCAATCTTCTTCAACGGAAGATTCGGTGCAGATGTATCTTTCGGTGGTACATCACTCATCATCGTAAGTGGTGTTATAATAGAGACTATTAAGCAGATGGAATCTAAGATGATCGTAAGAAATTATAAGGGATTCTTAAGTTAAAATATTAGCCGCATCGAATGGAGGGCGGAAATCCGCTCTTCATAGAGGCGGCTTAAAGTCGTTATTGTTCGAAAAAGGAGACATCTTATGAAAATAATAATGCTTGGAGCACCTGGTGCCGGAAAAGGTACACAGGCTGACATGATTGCTAAGAAGTATAATGTGCCACACATTTCCACAGGAGATATCTTCCGTGCAAATATCAAAAACGGTACAGAACTTGGCAGAAAAGCAAAGGATTATATGGACAAGGGACTTCTTGTTCCGGATTCACTGGTTGTAGATCTTGTTATTGACAGAATCCATGAGGATGATGCAAAGGACGGTTATGTTCTTGATGGTTTCCCAAGAACTATTCCACAGGCTGAAGCTCTTGACAAAGCTTTAACAGAAGCCGGCGAGTCGATTGATTATGCCATAAATGTGGATGTTCCTGATGAGAATATAGTAAGACGTATGTCAGGAAGACGCGCATGCCTTAAATGCGGAGCTACATATCATATAGTATATAATGCTCCAAAGACAGAAGGAGTATGTGATTCCTGTGGATCTGAACTTGTTCAGAGAGAAGATGATAAGCCTGAAACAGTTCTTAACAGACTTTCGGTTTATCATAAGGAAACACAGCCACTTATAGATTATTATACAGAGAAGGGCAATATCAAAGACGTTGACGGAACAAAAGATCTGAACGATGTATTTGCTGATATTGTAGCAATTCTCGGTTAATAACATAGATGACTGATTTAATGAGGTGAGTGTATGTCTAAAGCAGATGAAATAGAGTGCGAAGGAGTTGTAGTTGAAAAACTCCCAAATGCAATGTTTAAGGTTGAACTTGAGAACGGACATGTGATCCTTGCACATATAAGCGGCAAGCTCAGAATGTACTATATCAAGATTCTTCCAGGAGATAAAGTAACTGTAGTTCTTTCTCCTTATGATCTTACTAAAGGAAGAATTGTTTGGAGAGCTAAGTAACTCGAAAAGTCATTTTAAAAATACACTTGCATTTTGTCTATTTATTTGATAGAATGTTGCTTCGCAAGCCAACGGGATAACTATGCGCTGTTTTAGGTGCATTTCGTAGGCTTGAATGAAGTGAGGAAAAAGTGACTTCTCATGGAAAGGAGAGTATTTTAATGAAGGTACGTGCATCAGTAAAACCAATTTGCGATAAGTGCAAAGTCATTAAAAGAAAAGGCAGAATACTTATTATCTGCGAAAATCCAAAGCACAAGCAGCGTCAGGGCTAATAACCCGGCCGATTCATGAGGAGATATACCAGGCGATTAGCCCGCCTAATAGATATATCCCTTTGGTGCAAATACTGATATTATTCCGTATCAGTTCTTTAAGTTAAGCGGCTGCAGCAGTGAGAGCTGCTGTTCAAGGACTATACGTATCATTATTACGTATATGATCATATATGGAAGAATGTATTTAAGGATATACATTTCACCTTCTGATTCCATACAGAAGTTATCCCGCGAATACATCAGAGAAAAAATCATTTGTAAGTAGAATTTTGGAGGTAGAATTAATGGCTCGTATTTCAGGTGTAGATTTACCTAGAGACAAGCGTGTCGAGATAGGTCTTACTTATATTTACGGTATTGGTCTTTCAACATCTAAGAAAATTCTTGCAGATTCAGGCGTTGATCCTGATACAAGAGTTAAGGACCTGACTGATGATGAAGTAAGGAAAATCAGTGATATCATAAATGAGTCACTTACTGTTGAAGGTGATTTAAGAAGAGAAACAGCGCTTAATATTAAGCGTCTGCAGGAAATTGGCTGCTATCGTGGCATCCGTCACAGAAAGGGTCTTCCTGTACGTGGACAGAATACAAAGAATAATGCCCGTACACGTAAGGGTCCTAAGAAGACAGTTGCTAACAAGAAGAAGTAATTTGAACCGGAGGAGTAAAGTTAATGGCTAATAATAAAAGTGTAAAGAAAGCTACTAAGAAGCGTAGCAGAAAGACAGTTGAGCATGGACAGGCTCATATTCAGTCTTCTTTCAATAATACAATCGTAACATTAACAGATGCTGAAGGAAATGCTCTGTCTTGGGCAAGTGCAGGCGGACTTGGATTCAGAGGATCCAAGAAGTCTACTCCTTATGCAGCACAGATGGCAGCAGAGACTGCTTGTAAAGCAGCTGCTCCTTATGGACTGAAGACAGTTGATGTTATGGTTAAGGGACCGGGATCAGGTAGAGAGGCTGCTATCAGAGCACTCGCTGCATGTGGTCTTGAGGTTCTGTCAATCAAGGACGTAACACCTGTACCACACAATGGTTGTCGTCCACCAAAGAGAAGAAGAGTCTGATTAGGAGGTATAGAAGCAAATGGCAATTAATAGAACACCTGTCCTTAAAAGATGCAGGAGCCTTGAGCTGGAGCCTCAGTATCTTGGCGTAAATAAGAAATCACGCAGAAAGAATCCGAGAGCCGGCAAGAAGGTCAGTGAATACGGAATGCAGCTTCGTGAGAAGCAGAAGGCTAAGTTTATATACGGAGTTCAGGAGAAGCCTTTCAGAAACCTTTATAAGAAGGCTGAGAGAATGCAGGGCCTTGTAGGTACAAACCTTATGCAGCTTCTTGAACTCAGACTTGATAATATCATTTTCCGTCTCGGACTTGCCAGAACAAGACGTGAAGCAAGACAGGTCGTAACACACAGACATGTACTTGTTAACGGAAAGATTGTAAGCATCCCATCATATAAGTGTGAGCCGGGTGATGTAATCGAAATCAAGGAGAAGTCAAAGTCTCTTCAGAGATTCAAGGACATTCTTGAGGTTACAGGCGGACAGTCAATCCCATCATGGCTTGACGGCGATATTGAGAAAATGACAGGAAAGGTTATCGAAGTTCCTTCAAGAGAAGTAATCGATGTTCCTGTAAACGAGACACTTATCGTCGAGTTGTACTCTAAGTAAGATATTAACATTTCGTTGGGTTATGCTTTTTGCATAACCTGCGGAATAGTTAGGATAAATATAGTTTTTTTAAGTAACTATTGATCGAGATATGATTCGGGGGTATTTAAATGTTTGAATTCGAAAAGCCTAGAATTGAAATCGTAGAAAAGTCTGATGATAATAAGTATGGAAGATTCGTCATCGAACCGCTTGAGAGAGGATATGGTACAACACTCGGTAATTCACTCCGTCGTGTTATGTTATCATCTCTTCCGGGAACTGCCGTAACTTTCATCAAGATTAAGGGCGTTCTGCATGAGTTTAGTTCACTTCCTGGAATCAAGGAAGATGTAACTGAAATAGTTATGAATATCAAAGAGCTTTGCATCAAGAACAACAGTTCAAGTGATGAAGCTAAGGTTGGATATATCGAGGCATCCGGTGATTGCACAGTTAAGGCTTCTGACATCAAGGTGGATGGAGATATTGAAATCCTTAATCCGGATCTTGTTATTGCAAATCTTAACGGACCAGAGGCTCGTCTTGAGATGGAGCTTACCATCAACAACGGTCGTGGTTATGTAAGTGCTGACAAGAATAAGGAAAACGATAACGCAGTAGATGTAATCGCAGTTGACTCTATCTATACTCCTATCGAGAGAGTTAACCTGACAGTTGAGAATACACGTGTTGGTCAGATCACAGATTATGATAAGCTTACACTTGATGTATTCACAAACGGAACACTTGGTCCGGATGAGGCTGTCAGCTATGCAGCTAAGATCCTCAGCGAGCATCTTGATCTGTTCATTAACCTTTCTGAGAATGTTAAGGATAAGCAGATCATCACAGAGAAGATTGAGGACAAGAAGGATAATCAGTCAGCTGATATGAGCATTGATGAGCTTGAGCTCAGTGTTCGTTCATACAATTGTCTGAAGCGTGCCGGCATCAATACAGTTAAGGAGCTCTGCAACAAGACTCCTGATGATATGATGAAGGTTCGTAATCTCGGACGTAAGTCACTCGAAGAAGTACTTGCTAAGCTTAAGGAGCTTGGTCTTGCACTTAAGGACAGTGAATAATTATAGTTACCACTCACGCTGAAGTTTTTGAGTTATCGCTCAATGGAGTAGGCACAGTGAAGACCACGGGATACCGTAGGTAAGGAGGAAAGTCAAAATGGCAATGTATAGAAAACTTGGAAAGAAGTCAGATCAGAGAAAGGCACTTCTTCGTAATCAGGTAACACAGCTTATCTATCATGGTAAGATCAAGACTACTGAGGCAAGAGCTAAGGAAGTTCGTAAGATCGCTGAGCATCTTATCACAATGGCTGTAAAAGAGAAGGATAACTTCGAAGAAATTACAGTTCAGGCTAAGGTAGCTGATAAGGATAAGGATGGTAAGAGAGTAAAGGTCGTTGTAGACGGCAAGAAAGTTACAAAGTACCATACAGAAGATAAGAAGGTTAAGAAGGATAATCCTTCAAGACTTCACGCTCGTAGAGAAATGCTTAAGGTTCTTTATCCTGTAATGGAATCTGCTGAAGGTTCTAAGAAGGCTAAGAAGGTTGACCTCACAGACAAGCTTTTCACAGAGATTGCACCAAAGTATCAGAGCCGTAACGGTGGTTACACACGTATCGTAAAGATCGGTCAGAGAAAAGGTGACGGAGCTATGGAAGTAATCCTTGAGCTCGTATAATAGATCATACTGATTTTAAGGCGGTATCCGTGAGGATATCGCCTATTATTTTTGTATTATGAGACAATATATAAAAATCAACAACTTAACAGTTAAGGGCTTGCCGGGAAGTGCAATCTCTATGGAGATTTCGAGAGGCGAAGTTGTAGCGATAACCGGAGAAAACGGTTCAGGTAAGACAACTCTTGTCAGCTGCATAGCCGGTATCAGAAGGCCGGAAAAAATCGGTATGGTTCTCGTGGACGGACTTGATCCGTTTTCCCAGCTGGATGAGAGAAAGATTCATAGACTCTGCGGTATAGTTCAGCAGGATCCGGATGATGATATAGTTTTTGATTCCATTATCAGAGATGTTGCATTTGCTCCGGAAAATATCGGACTTGAGAAACAGCGAATTTCAAAGAGGGCACTCAATTACTTTAAGAGTCTTGAACTGGTCGGAAAGCAGAAAAGAAGATATGATGAACTTTCCCTTGGCGAGAAGCAGAGAGCCTGTATTGCAGGTGTTCTTATTATGCATCATGATATTCTTGTAATGGATGATGCCTTTTCCATGATGGAAGAGGAGAAGGCCTGTAAGCTGCTGAAAAGTATTATCTCGTCAGCTAAAAAGAAGGGGCAGACGGTTATTTATACATCCAATAAGTATGATGAGCTGGCTCTTGCGGACAGAGTTATACAGATCAGCAGGGGAATTGCGACTCAGAAAGCTTTGAATGATATAGATGGTGTTGTCCCTGCTGCGGCATCAGTAATTAAGGATACTATTCCGGGTGCACAGTTTGGAATCAGAGCTCTTGGGGCTGATGGTAATCCTATCTACAGTGATCTTACAGAAGACAGTATTACTGCTGTTTTCAGAGATTTGAAGTTCAGCTATGGAAGAGAGCGTATTATCTCAAATATGAGCGGGGCTCTTGGTCGAGGAAGGTATTATAGGATTTCGGGTCCGGCATCATCAGGCAAATCTACATTTTTAAAACTTCTGGCCGGATTGCTTAAGCCGACCGGAGGATCGATCGATATCTATGGCAAGCTGGTTTGCGGATTTCAGCTGCCAAGCAGTCAGCTTTTTGACGATACGGTAATTGAAGATGTTATGTATCAGCAGAGAGCACTCGGTGTATCGAAGGCAGATGCACGTGAAGGCGCTGAAGAAATATTAACTAAGCTCGGAGTTTCCAAAAAACTCTGGGAGAGACATCCGTTGACACTATCTATGGGAGAGCAGAGGCTTGTAATGCTTGCGGGAGTTTTTGCGGCTGATGCAGATATAATTCTTCTCGACAAACCTTTTACAGGACTTGATTCGGAAGGGTATTACAGAGTCAGAATGTATATAGATGAATTGCTTCGTGAACGTAAATGCGTGGTTGTAGTGGAGTGATGTTAAATAAATGAAAATTATTGATCCAAGACTAAAGATATATCTTGTAATAATAAATGCGGTTCTTGTTCTTGCCATAGCATCACCGGTTGCACTTGGAATTGCTGTCGCATTCACGATCGGTGTGCTTTATATGTCACGAATTAAACCATCAGCATTATTGAAAAGTGTCGGATTCGTTCTTTCGGTAGTGCTGCTTTTATTTCTTATTTTGATGATATGGATAGAACCCAAAACTGCACTGTATGGATTCCTGAAATGCAGTATAATAGTTTCCTCTGCGGTCGTTTTTTCGAAGACTACAGAACAGGTGGATGTATTTGACGGACTGGTAGGAGCATTTTTCCTCAGAGCGTCGACCGCAAAATGGGTTTATCTTGCTATAGATTTTCTGCCACAGCTCAGATATGAACTTGACAGGATGAAAACTTCCAGAGTTGCCAGAGGTGAACGTCCGGAAGGAAAGGGATGGTTTAAATCCTTTATCGGAGATGTAAAGGTTTTCGGTCCGGCATGGAAGAATACAAATGTAAAATCCAAGCGTACCGCAAAGGCTATGGATGACAGATGTTATGATGTTTCTACCAGGCGTATCAGGACGAAGCCTCTTAGATTTAAGGCAATAGATTTTATGTGCATTGCCGTTACAGTGATATATGCAGCGATAATTGTTTACCTTGAAGTTCGAATCAGATTCTACGGAAAACTTATATGAGAAGAATAATGCTTAGAATTTCATATGACGGAACGGATTTCTGTGGCTGGCAGCTTCAGGAAAATGAAGTAACTGTAGAAAGTGAGCTTAACAGAGCACTGAGTGAGGTTACAGGCGAGGAGATAAGGGTTATCGGTGCCAGCAGGACTGATTCCGGAGTGCATGCTGAAGGGGCGGTCTGTGTTTTCGATACAGAGTGCAGAATTCCCGCGGAGAAGATAAGCTATGCAGTCAATACAGGGCTCCCCGGTTCTATAAGGGTTTGGGAGTCGGTTGAGGTCGATAAGGATTTTCATCCGAGACATTGTGACAGTGAAAAAACGTATGAGTATCATATCTGGAATGATACATTTGACAATCCGCTCGTTTCGAGATATGCACATTTCATATATAGGAAGATTGATGTGCCTGCAATGAACAGAGCTGCACAGTATCTGCTCGGAGAACATGATTTTAAGAGCTTTTGCTCCGAAAAAGCTGAAGTCCTAACTACAGTGAGGGAAATCACGGACATTTCAGTTTCGAGAGATGATCGTGATGAAAGAAAGATAACTATCAGAGTAACCGGAAAGGGATTTCTCTACAACATGGTCCGTATTATTTCCGGAACATTGATAGAGGTTGGAACGGGACTCAGAACAGTTGAATCCGTTAAGGATACACTTGAGGCCTGTAAACGAGAAACGGCGGGACCGACTGCACCGGCAAAGGGGCTCGTTCTTAAAGGAATCATATTTAAGGAACCAGTTCTTTAAATATATAATAGGCCTTTAATGCAAGAAAAAAGCCTATAAATGCGAAGGTATGTGTTCAATTTTATGAGGTATGAGAAAAAGTAAATATATAAAGAGTTTTAGGACTTGTTTAGAAATTTATTCTAAGCAGGTCCTTTTAATTATTTAAGGAGAATACATGGAAGAGATAAGGACAAAGAAAGTTAAGATTCATTCAACAACAAAGCAGATTATGAAAGCTCAGGATTCAACTCAAAAACATGAAGTTGATACAAAGCTTGTTAATCTTTCAAATAAGGATATAAACAGACTTACAAAACAAAGCCTAGGTGATATTAACAGTCTTTCGTTTCAAATTGTCAATATTAGTAAGCAGATGGAATCAATTAAGATTCATCTTATTGATCATGCCGGCGATAAGGTAGCAAGGCAAAATCATAACAAATTAAATAACAAAAGACTGAAACTGTTAGCTCAGCTTAAGTTGAGTGATCAGCAAGAATACGAGAAACTTGTAAAGATACTGGGAATAAAAAGATTGAGTGGAACGTTGGAATTCACGACAGCACTTTCTACCGGAAAAAGATTATCTCCATATAATCGCCCAAGGAAAAAGCGGATACCAGCTGAAAAAATGATTGGTCATCAAACTTCTGGTGCCAGTGGCACCAGAAGTTAAATGGAAATCAGGAAACAACTTCTGGGGCCACTGGCACCAGAAGTTAGATATAAATTATTCACATTTATTCTAATCGAGGAGGGAATAAACGATGGGAAAAGTTATTGCAATTTGTAACCAAAAGGGTGGTGTAGGTAAGACGGTAACCACAATAAATCTTGGAGCTGCGCTTGCAGAGGAAGGAAAGAAGGTACTGTTAGTAGATATTGATCCACAATCAGATACCACGAAAGGACTGGATCTCTATAATCCACCTAATATTGATTATGAAGATCTTAAAAAGATAGTTGGAAATCATAGACCGGATTTAACTGAGATGATGGGAGTATTCAATGTAATAAATGCCAGTGGGAATGAGGTGACATTGTATAACCTGTTTATGAGAGCTATTAACGGCGAAGAACTTAATATAAGGGATGCAATAATGCACCATGATGAAGGGATAGATATTATTCCGAACTGTGGATTATCAGCTGGGTTCGATCAGATACTAACTACGGTATATGCCAGGGAATCAATACTGAAAAGAATAATAAGTGAAGTAAAGGATGACTATGATTTCATTATTTTGGACTGTCAGCCCTCTCTCGGCCTTTTGACAGTCAATGCTCTTGTAGCAGCTGAAAGTGTAATCATTCCAGTCGAACCGGCTTTCTTTGCTTTCGATGGTATGAGTATGCTGATACTGACTATGACTAAGATAAAGAGGTCTATTAATCCAGATCTCGAAGTTGAGGGTGTACTTATAACAATGAAAGACAATAGGACTAATAATTCTAAAAATGAAGCAAAGCTTACAAGAGATATATATGGATTATTCTTCGACATATTTGATTCAGAAATTCCAATGGAAACAAAAGTTAAAGAGTCAAACAGAGCGGGAAACTCATCTTTGAAATATAACAGCCGGGGAAAAGCTTCAGAAGCATATAGGAATCTGGCAAAGGAGGTCATAAGAAATAATGAATGCTCTTGATTATTTAAAGTTAAGTGCGGTTGATAACATGTTTTCATCACAGGAAGAAAGAGATGCTGAGAAAATTGGAAAACTTGCAGAGGTTGACATAGTTCAACTTGTTGATTTTAAAGAACATCCATTTCCTGTTGTTGAAGATGATGAGATGAACGAACTTCGCAAATCAATATCTGAAAATGGTGTTTTGGAACCTGCAATAGCTTTCTGGAATGAAGATGGAAATCTCGAACTTGCTACAGGGCACAGGAGGAAATATTGCTGTAGTACCCTCGGCTTTAAAACTATGCCGGTTCTTATTAAAAAGATAAATCGGGATCAAGCTACAATCATAATGGGAGAGTCAAACTTTAAACGCCGAAAGGATACACTACCTTCGGTTAAAGCACGTGCATATAAGATGATGCTGGATGCTTTTAATCATCAGGGAAAGAGAAATGATCTTACTATGGCTGCAGAAGAAAATGAAGATAAGATGTCTTCACGAGAGAAACTGGCCCAAGTAGCCAATGAGAGCATTGATAATATCAAAAGATATCTTCAGTTGAATAAGCTTATCCCACAGTTATTAAATCTTGTTGATAAGAAACGAATAGGTTTAAGGCCGGCTTGTAAGATGGCTCAATTGCCAACAGAAATACAAGCGGTGATATACAACTATTATATGGATAATGAAGTTACACCATCATATGCTCAGGCAAAAGAAATGGTTGACTTATATAAAGAAAATCAGAATGGAAATTATGAAAACGGAATCCTTAATGCTGAAAAAGTAAATTCGATTTTAGAAGAGAAAAAAGGTAATCAGAAGGAAGATACTATTTCGATAACGAAGAGTTTTTGCAGGAAGTATTTTCCAAATTGTGACACGCAGATTGAAATAGAACAGGCAATTATAAAACTATTTAATGAGCTTAATCAGTTCAGAGACCAGGGCAATTCTGCTGAACATGGAATGAATTAAGCATATTAATTTCAGCCGGTAAATATATCACAGAATAACGGAGAGTTTTAACAGAAATAATTTCGAGGAGGATTCATATGAACAGCATAAACTTAATTGGCAGGCTCACAAGAGATCCGAAAATACGTCATGAGATGTATGAAGGTACAGATATAGTGTATGCGGATTATACGCTTGCGGTTGAACGCCGCCCAAGAAGTAACAAGCCTGATGCTCCGACAGCGGACTTTATTCCTTGCGAAGCAAGCGGCAAATCAGCTGAGTTTGCCGAAAAATATTTAAAGCAAGGAATGAAAATAGGAATAAAGGGACAGCTGAGAACAAAACTTAGCACGGACAGAGCAACTAACCAGAGTAGATTCTACATGTGGGTTAAGGTTGAAGACCAGGAATTTGCTGATGGTAAGAAAGAAGCTACTGGGAATATAACAGGTGGTGGAGCTGATAACATTCAACAGCAGCCTAACAATGAACAGCAGAATTTACAGTCTTCAGATCAGCAAAACAGCAGCGTAAGTGATGCGGCAAGCATCAATGATACTCAGGGATTTATGAATATTCCTGATGGCTATGGCAGTGATCTTCTTTTCAAGTAGATAGTATGGAAGAGAAGGATAGACTGTATATAATACTAAGCTTATTTTTTGAAGCTTATCCAAATCATAAAAATCAGGACTGGTACAAAGCTTTATCACCGGCTGAAAAGAAATATGTATCAGAACTTGAAAAAAGTTTTATTGAGGGGATAGAACAAGGCTTCAGAGAATGGCAGAAAGGAGGTAGACATGGGTGATATAAGTAAGGGCATTCAGGAAGATGTTCAGGAAGCTTCTGAGAAAAAATTGGAGAGACTGAAGGCCTATAAAGAAGCAGTCGATAAGATGAAAAAAGAAACCAGTGACAAGAAAGAGAGCCAGTAAACAAGAGATGAATTAAAAGGAGAAAAGGCTATGGAAAGATTATTTGATGATGGTAATGAGTTTGATGCAGCTTTATCAGAAGCAATGAATAGAGCTTCTGTTGAAGATATAGCATCCAAGATGGATAGACAGTTTGTCCTTGATAATGTTATTCCGGAACTTATAAGTGTTGAGGAATATGATGATTTTAAATTCAAGGTTCCGTACCTTAATACTCATGGAATTGAGAATATGGAAGGTGTTGTTGCTATTCCTACAATCGTATTTAAGGATGAGCCTGTATGCAGAGCATCAACTAAGGTTACAGGCGATATGATGATGAGTTTTGATATTTCCAAGAAGGAACTGGAAGAGGCAGCATTTACAAATCTCGAAAAAAAGCCTTATAAGCTTCAGGGAATGACATCAATGTTGTTTTCCCTTGATCCTGATATGGCAAGAATGTTCGGAATGCCTGAACCAGAGACAGATCGTATGAGTCCTGATGAGTTATATGTGGTAACCAATGAGAGTGGTGTTAAGGGGGCAAATTCAATTCTTAATACTGAACTTCAGACAAAACTTGCGGAGAATTTTGGAAACTACTATGTACTACCGTCAAGCAAACATGAAGTAATTATAGTGCCTGAACAGATGGCAGAAGCAATAGGACATGATACGTCAAGTTTATGTGATATGGTTTCTACTATCAATGCCACAGTATTAGAACCTAAGGATAAACTTACAGATAATGTATTCAGATATGACTCAGAGACTGAGTGTATTCAGACAGTTAGTGCAGATTCTGAATCTGGCCAGAATATAGAAAGGGACTAACCGGAAAGGAGGATTCATATGTATAAAGTGAAAGCGATTAGAGTTGAATCCAACAGCCCGGTTATAGGTCTTGCATCAGTTGTAATTGATAACCGCTTTAGAATGGACTCTATAAGGATTGTGAAAACTGACAAAAACGAAAGGGGCTTCTTTCTCGCTATGCCGTCCTATCAAACCAGTAAGAGGGATGCAAATAATAAACCGATATATAAGGATCTCTTTCATCCTATCAACAAAGAGTTCACGGAAGTACTGAATAATGCAGCAGCTGATTCATTACGAACCGGTGAGGCTGTGGAGATATTTAGAGACAGAAGTGAACATATAGGAGTCAAGGTTGTTCCAATTGAAAATGACAATACAAATATTAAAGGTGATGTAATATTGTTTATATCTCCGGAGAACAGCAAAGAATATACTATGGTTGTCGATTCAATCAAAGTTCGTCTTAGTGAAAGCGGAGAAAATGCCGGAAAGAATTTCATTGCAATGCCTTCCAGAAAAACTAAGGATGGCGAATATAAGAATATATGCTATCCAGTAACAAAGGAATGTCGTGAGGAATTATTTGGGGAAATATTTACAAAGCTGAGTAATTCAAAAGACCATGATAATATTCAGGATGGCGGAATGAATATATCAGATGCAACAGAGCAAGATATAATGATTAAGTAAAGTTTATTGTTATATTGTTAAAATGATATAGAGACTAAATTTGATATAATATATAATATATTTTTAAGAGGAATAGATAATATTTCCGCTATTTGATTGGTAATAACTGTGGCAGCTGTTTTTACCTCTCCTCGAAATTGTAGGTTTGAACTGCTGCTGCAGTTGTTATATTTTCAGAGGGTAAAAATTATTTCAATTGTAGTTAACATATGTTGTGATAGATGATTGGAGGGGCTATGAATCAAAACGAATATTTAAATGCTCCAGGACAACAGAATTATTCCGGACAGTATAATCCATCTCTACAGCAGGGGCAGATGCAGGGAAACTCAGGTTATGGACAACAATATCAGCAACCATATACACCATATCCCAATCAACAGTATTATGGTCAGTATCCGCAGGTGATATATGTTGAAAAACAGTATCCGACAGGTATGGCACATGCTTCAGCTGCATGTGGAGTGATAGGATTACTTACATGCTTCATTCCATTATTCTTCCCTATTATATTATCTGTTATAGCTGTAATTCTTGGGCTTAAAGTATTATTCAGCACTCGACAGGGAGGAAAAGGTTATGCGGTATTAGGATGTATATTGGGAGGAATAGCATTACTGCCGTCTTTATCGTTGCTGTATGTATATTTGGCAACGAATTATTAGTTACTGCCGGTAAACGGATCTTTATAATGGTCAAATATATTTTTACAGGACATATTATATTGAATAATCTGTGAATTGTTATGAAAAAGAAATATATACCATTTACCTATAACACGCAATGCGTTATAATATATATAAGAAGAAAAAGAGCTTTGATAACGGAAGAAGGAGGTAACGTGTTATGAAGAAAAGGACAAAGATTATCATTATAGTTACGTTAGCAATAATTCTTATAAGCGGAATAACGGTTGCCGCTTCTAAGATGTGGTGGGGTGATAGTTCAGATACAGCCCAGGCTGATACTGTAACATCTGATTCCAGAGGAGAAAGTAAAGAGGATGCTACAGAATCGGATAAGACTGAAATAAAGGCTGAATATATTGATCAGGATAAATCTGAGATTGATACATTAAAGGCCATAAATGAGGCTTCAGCGAAGTCTGTAGATAGTGATAAAACTTCTAAGAGGGAATCCAACCCTAAAACCGCAGATAATATGAAAACTGAAAATGGTCAGTCAAACAAAGCTGACAACTCCACAAAAGAGTCACCTGCTGAAAAGAAAACTGACAGTGCTTTCAGATCAGAAGGAAATACTGAAGCAGCGACTCAGCAGAAAGCTGAAGTAACTACAGAAACGAGAACTGAAGCAAAGACAGAGAAGCAGACGCAGGCAACAACACAGACAAAGGTTGAACCGACAACTCAGAAGAAAACTGAAGCAACGACTCAGACGAAGGTTGATCCAACGACTCAGAAGAAAACTGAACCGACAACTCAGGCTCCGGCGCAGCCAAGATCTGAAACTCCAACAGAAAAAAAGACCGAAGCTCCGACTGAGGCACCAAAATGTAGTCATAACTGGGTTTGGAAGACACATACAGAAACTGTACATCATGATGCTGTAACACATACAGAGTATTACTACAGTGACGCATGGGATGAAACAGTATATGTAACAAAGGTAAGATGTTTTGTATGTAATACATATTACAATGATGATGCCGATTATTATGCACGTGATAATTGTGGTGGTAGTTTTGGTGGTGAACAGGTTGTAGATCATTACATCCATCATGAGCCACAAGTTATAGATTCTGAAGAAATAGTTGATCAGCCTGCATATGACGAATACGTTGAAGTTAAGGACTATCAGTATTGTTCAAAATGTGGAGAAAGAAAATAGAATGAATTCAAATATTTATTAGAAAGCACTTGTCATGGGCAGGTGCTTTTTTGATGGGATAAAACTTACCGGATATCCGGTTTTTGTTTATTGAATATTATTCCCGCTTTCAGTATCGGTTGTTTTTCAGCCGGTACTTTTTTATATGAAAAAACATAAATCAGGAGGAAACGAAGTTGAAGAACAGGGTTAAAAAACTTACTTCACTGGTCATTGCTGTAGCAATGGTATTTTCATTTATTCCTGGTTCAGTTAGTCCGGTATATGCAGCAGACGATACAACAGTGATAACGAACAGTGGTAATAATGATAACACCGAAGAAAAAACATCAGAAAAGCATGAGAATTTAGAGTATGAAGAGAAATCTTCAGAAATAGATATTTCTGGTTCTGAAAAGGATACAGTGATCCAGCAGGCTAATGAAGATGTTACAGAGGTGTCTACAGAAGAAGTAACAGAAGCAACTTCTGAAGAAAAGAAAGAAGAAGTAACAGAAACTAAGACAGAGGAAAATACAGAAGAAAAAACTTCAGAAAAAACGACTGAGGAGAAGATTGAAAAATCTGTAAATACATTTGAAAAAATGTATAATGTAGCAGACCTTTCTAATGATGAAATCAATGCAATAGATTTTTCATCTTGTGAACTTCTCATAGCTACTGAAGATGAGAGTATTTTTACAGCTGATACAAATGTAGTATCAGGATATGATGGAGTATATCTCACAAAATACGATAATGCTGAAATGACAAAAAACGCTTTTACATATTACTATGACAAAGCTGATTTTGTTGAAGCAAATATCGAATTTAAAGTATCTGATAATGAAACAGATGAAACATCCGACACAGCAGATCTTTCAGACATCAATAATGGTGATGATGCCATTTCTGTGCTTAATGACATAGTTGATGAAGGAAAATCTGCTAAAGGTACTATTGCTGTCATTGATACAGGCATTAATGCCGATGAATTGGTTGATAAGGTGTCACTCTTGGGTGATGATGTATCCGATGATAACGGTCATGGTACAAAGATGTATAACTATATCAGAGAAGAGGACACTGATGCAAAGATACTATCCATCAAAGCTATGGATAAGAATGGTAAAGGTCAGGTATCTGATGTTTATGCGGCAATCCAGTATGCTATCGAAAAGAAGGCTGATATTATCCTTCTTTCAATTTCTGCGTACAGCACACAGGATAGTGAAATAATCAAGGCAGCTATTGATGATGCGACAGATAAAGGCATTATCGTGGTAGGTGCAGCTGGTAACTATGGCAAGAAGGTTAAATACTATATTCCGGGAAATATTGAAAATGCAGTGATCGCAGGTTCAGTAGATAAAGACGGATATAAAAAGGATTTTTCAAACTATGGAGATACAGTAGACTACTATGTAGTTTCTGAATCTACCTCAGAAGCAGCAGCAAAACTTAGTGGCATCATTTCTAAAGATGGAAAAAGTTTCAAGAATGATTCAGTAATCCTTCCTGATAAGGTTAACTTTGGAAAGCCTGAAGAGAAGAAGGATGATGAAAAAGAAGATAAAGATAATAAGGAAGATGAAATTCCACTTGAAGAAAGCATTGACACATTTAAGGTTCAGCAATACGACGGAAATGGAGATGGACAAGCCTATCTGACTTATATAGGTGATAGATATGTTACATGGGGTGGTGATGAATACAATGTAAGCGGTGGATGGAGTAAGGCTACAAGAAAATTCTTCATCTGTGATGGTAATGATTACGCAGGTGAATCTTGGAATGCATATTGTGTAGATCCGAAATATTCAAAACCAGACAAAGGTATATATAAAGTATATGAAGTACAAGATTATATAGGCCATGTATTGTACTATATGTATGGAGCACCTGGATGGGATACTCCTCTTAGTATTTTAGGAAATAAATCATGGCATCAGTATGTAAATGAAAATCTTGGAAGTAGTGAAGCTGCTTATGTTACAGCGTGTCATTATTTATTAGCAACAGTAGCTTACACACAACAATTAGGTGGTGCAGGATATGATGGCCGTCCAGAGTCTGGGTATCCAACACCAAGTTGGATTGTCGATAAGGCAGTTCCTATGGTTCAGCAGGCTCCGTCAGCACCAAAAGGATTTCACTGTTATTTTGCATTTTCTTATGAGAAGAATCATGAATGGCAGAATGTTTGGGGATGGAAAATGTCACCTCCTCCATATATGGTAACTCTTGAGAAGAGCAGTACAGTAGCATCTGACAATCGTTCATTAGATGGAATAAAGTATGGTCTGTATAATGCAGAAAATAAACTTATCGCAACGTATACTTTAGGTGCTAACGGAAAAACAAAGGCAATAGATATTTATAAGGGTGTAGGCTCTATAGCGGGTGATGACGATGCAGTAGTTACAGAAGATGGTGCTATATGGTTAGAGTGGTGGTCATCACTTTCATCACAGAAATGGTATTTTAAGGAGTTAAATACTAACTCCAATTACGCTGTAAAGTCATCTGGAATACTTGAGGGTGGAAACTGGAATTCTGAAGTTCCAAAGTATAATATCACTGTAAAACAGGGCGAAAATACTACAGCCAAGGCTTCAGACACACCTGTTTATGGAATGATCGAAGTATTCAAGTATGCCGATAAGGATAAGACAAAGCCTCTTTCAGGAGCAGAATTTACAGTCTACAGTGATGCAGATTGTACTAAGTCCGTTGGAAAGATGGGATATAATGATGGTTCAGGTCGTCATGAATATACAAATGCAAAGGGATACGCTACATTAACAGGACTTACACCAGGAACTTACTATGTAAAGGAGACCAAAGCTCCTAATGGATATACTGCAAGTAAGCAGACATATACTGTTCATGTTAAGGTATCTACCGGACAGGTAAGCTGGGGAAATGCATATATGGGATATGTTTTTGATCCTGTATATTATTTCAACAATTCACTTACAACAGCTGAAAGAAATACTCTTGGAATTAAGAGTACATCAGCTGATAATCTTTCAGCAGAAGATATTGATATAATGTTCAGACATTATATTAAGTATGGGTTATCAAGAGAAGTAACATCTCGTATAGGAACGCCTTACTTCCGTGCAGATCAGTATCTTGCAAACAGACCTGACCTTGCAACAGCATGGGTATCATCAACAGATAAGGCAAACTACAACAATAGCATCAATGTATTTGCTGCTTATCACTATGCACAGCACGGTGCAAGAGAAGGTGCTATGGGAAGAAGTCCTGAGTATTATGCAGGATTAAATGAGGGTGTAAATCATGATAATCAGATAAGTGTAGCTGTTCTCGTTTCAAATGAACAGAATCATGCATACGTTGCATTAAAGAAGGAATCTTCAAATCCGTCATGTTCAAATAATAATCCTAACTACAGCCTTGCAGGAGCTGAATACAAGATATTCAGATCTAATGCAGATGCTACAGCGGCAAAGAGTAGTAAGGATTATTCAAAGGCAATAGGAACATTTACAGTTAAGGCAGATGGAACAAGTAATGTAATTGATGTTACAGATTACATGGGAATTAAAACAGATGGTTCATTAAGAAATACAACTTTCTATGTATTTGAAACAAAGAGCGGTAAGAATTATCAGTTAGATACTGGTATTCATGAAGTTATAGTCTCTTCAAGTAACAATAGTACAGCCAATGCAAAAGTTCTCTCTGTATCTGATACGCCAATAGATGATCCTATTGATATTACGGTAGTTAAACAGTTTGCAGATGGACATACCGAGCCTCTTCAGGGAGCACAGTTTACAGTTAAGTACTATCCTGAAGATACGGCACAGAATTATACTTTTGAACAACTTCAAAGTAAGACTGCTGAAGAAACAAAAACTATCACTACAGATGTAAACGGAAAAACAACAATATCTCTTGATTTTGGACATAGATTTCCTCTTGGTTATATAACTATTGAAGAAACTAAAGCTCCAACAGGATTTAAGCTTGATGGAAGTACAGTTACTGTAAATAATAAGAGTGCTTCTGCTAAGATGGCATTTGTACTTACATCAAATGGAAATGCTACAACAGGTTATTCAGGAGCAGGAGCTGTTCTTGTAAAGGATGATGGTACAAGAGATGCATCTGTAGCTCTTAATATCAATGTAACTAATCAGATCACATATAACGATGAAGAAATAAGAGCTGATTTCACTATCTACAAGGAAAATGGTACTACAGGACAGAGAATAGCAGGCGTTAAGTACGAAATTGTTAACGTTGATACAAATGAGAAGTATGAATTTGTAACAGACAGCAACGGATACTTCAGCTCACAGGCATCATACAAGTCACATTCAGCTGAAGGCGGTATGTGGTTCAAGAAGGGTGTTCAGAGTACATCTCAGGATACTCCTGATGATACTATGGGAGCACTTCCTTATGGTACATATAAGGTAACAGAAATTGATTCAAAGGGGCTTCAGAAGGAAGAACCTTATACATTCAATGTACGTGATAACGGAACAGTATATAGAGTATTTGACAGATCAAAGACAAGTACATCACAGGTTAACTCAAATATGCCACTTCCGACACTTAAGACATATGCAGCAGTAGTTGTTAATGAAAATGGACAGACAGTTGAAAGTAAGATAGTTCCTGCTTCAGCCGGACAGACCATAAATGATGTATGTACATATACCAATCTCAGATGCGATACAGATTATACTCTGATGGGTACTCTGATGAAAGTTGACAAGAATGGTAATGCGACAGTATTTAAAGATAGTAACGGTAATGATGCAGTAGCAATCAAGACCTTCAAGACAAAGGCAACTTACGAAAAGTCACTTTATGAAGCATCTGGTAAGGAAACCGTTGTATTTAGCAATCTTGACTTTACAGATATCCAGGATACAAGCTTCGTAGTATATGAGAGACTTTATATCGGAAAGCTTACACTTGATGATATTAAGAATAATAGCTTTGATACATCATATGTGGGTTCAAACAACGATACAGTTAAGTTCCCGTTAGTACATGAGGATCTTAAAGACAAGGATCAGACAGTTTCTACACCGACTATCGGTACAGAAGCAACATCAAATGACACAACAAAGACAGTTACAAGTGTTGGTGAGATAACCATAGTCGATACAGTTGAATTTAAGGGGCTTGAGATAGGAAAAGAATATCTGCTTTCAGGAAAACTCTATCGCCAGCCGGCTGATCTTACAAAGCAGTATACAGAAGCTGAGATAGAAGCGATGGCTGTTAAGGATAAGAATGGTGACTTCATTACAGCATCGCAGCCATTTACTCCGAATACTTCTGAAGGCAAAACAACAGTAACATTTAAGTTTGATGCATCAGATGTAACTACAGAAGCTGTTTCATACGTTGTATTTGAGACACTTTATGATAAGAGTGGAAAGATAAAGTTTGCAAGTCATACTGATATATCAGATGATTCACAGTCAGTACATCAGCCTAAGATCGGTACTACAGCAAAGGGCACGGAAGGACGCAAGGAACTTCTTTATACTCAGGGTGAGTTTATTGATACAGTTAGTTACACAAATCTCGAACCAGAAACAATATATAAGCTTGTCGGAATCGCAATGGATAAGAAGACTGGTAAAAAGCTTGTTCTTAACGGAAAAGAAGTTAAGGCGAATAAGGAATTTACATCAGTAAAGGCAAACCGTGATAACGGAACAGCTGAAGGTACATGGGATTTAGAGTTTAAGCTGACTGAAGACCAGTATGAGGATTTAAGAGGTAAGGATATAGTCATATTCGAGGCTCTTTATAATCAGAAAGGTACTCTCGTTGCAACTCATAATGATATCAATGATATCGGACAGGAGCTTGTAGTTCCAGATATTCATACAACGCTTACAGATAAGAAGACCGAAGATCATATTGCATATCCTGAAGAAGAAACAACGCTTATAGATAAAGTATCCTATACAAACCTTCTTGAAGGAAAGAGTTACGTAATGAACGGTACTCTTATGGTAAAGAATACAAATAAGCCACTTCTTGACAAGGATGGAAAAGAAGTCAAAGCAAGTAAGCCATTCACGGCTGCAAAGGGTGGTACAGGAACAGTTGATGTTGAGTTTAAATTTGATGCATCTGTGCTTAACATTAAGGGTGAGACACTTGTAGCATTTGAGGAGTGTGTTCCATCTGACGGAAAGATTCCTGTAGGTGTTCATATGGATATCAGTGATATAGAGCAATCGGTTAAAATCCCGGATGGACATACAACAGCAACAGATGTAAAGACAAAAGACCATATAACATTTGCTGAAGAAAATGCTGTTATAAACGACGTAATTACATACACAAATCTTATAGCAGACGGAAAGCATGAATATGTAGCAAAGGGTGTATTAATGGATAAGGCAACTGGTAAGCCGGTTCTGGATAAAGATGGTAAGGAAATTACTAATACTGTAAACTTTACACCTTCAGAATCAGATGGAACAGTAACAGTACCATTTGAATTCGATGCAAGTGTTCTTAAAGGACAGAAGATAGTTGTATTTGAAGATGTTTATTACAATAACAAAGAAGTCATAATTCACCACGATATCAATGATGTGGATCAAACAACAACTATCCCGAAGGGACATACTGATGCAGATGATGCACAGACGCAGATTGGAATGGGAAATGCAGCTCCTGAAGCACTCATATATGATTATGTATTTTATGATGGCTTATTAGTCGGCAAGGAGTACACATGTGTCGGCACATTAATGAATAAGGCTACAAATAAGCCGTTCCTGGATCAGGACGGAAAAGAAATAACAAGTACAGTTAAATTTACTGCTGAAGAAGAAAGCGGACATATTGTTGTTCCATTTAAGTTTGATGCAAGTCTGCTTAAAGGCCAGAAGGTAGTAGTATTCGAGGATGTATATTACAACGAAAAAGAAGTTATAATTCATCACGATATAACAGATGAAAAACAGACTGTTGTATATCCTGAAGTGACTACTACAGCTACACTTAAGAATAACAAGACTTACAAAGCAGGTGAAACAGTAACTGTATTTGATGAAGTTAAATGTGACAATGTAATCGCCGGCGAAACATATCGTGTAAAGGGTTGTCTAATGGATAAGGCTACTGGAAAGCTATTTACTGTTAATGGCAAGGTATTTACTTCTGAAAAAGAATTCGTTGCCAAGAATACATCTGAAACGATAACAGTAGAATATACATTTGATTCAAAGAATGTAGGAAACTTTGATGTGGTTGTATTTGAGGAACTGTATGTTGTAAGAAATATTAATGGTAAGAAGACAGAAGTTCTTGTTGGCTCTGAAAAAGATATTGCTAATAAGAATCAGACAGTATCCGTATATACAGTACCGCAGACAGGTGATAGCATTCCAGTACTTCCGGTTGCCGGAACAGGTGCAGTTGCGCTTATTGGAATGGCAGCTATAGTAAACAAAAAGAGAAAGAAGAGAGAAGATTAATTTCTTTTTTCAGCTGGTAAGGAAGGAGCAGCTGCGGCTGCTCCTCTCCATACAATAATTCATATGGTAATAATACAGAAGTATGTGCTATAATCGCTACGGGTGCTATCAATATAACGGTAGGCGGTTAGTCCTTCTTCGGAGGGACTGTGACCCTCCAAGTATAATAAACACAGGGTGACTTGTTGTTCCTTCTCCGGAAGGCTTGTATTGGAAAGGAGGGCGTGTATATGCTGACAATAGATGGACTTATCGCGGTCATTGCATTGTGCATTGGCTGTTTCAGTCTCGGATATATGATCGGACACGATAAAAATAAACCACAAAAATAACCGCCCTGACCTGAGAAATCAAGCGGTTATTTTTTAATCAATTAATTTTAAGGGCTAACCGTCTACTGGTAGCACCTTTTTCTATAATATAACAACAAGAGAGAGATTTGTCAAATCATACAGCAGCCTTGATCCGGCTGCTTTTTTAATGGGAAGAGGCTTATTTATGGAAAATGAATTCAGATATATAACAAGAAGTTTATTTCTGCTGAGTCTTGATCAGGTAGTAAAGCTCCCTATAGAATTTAGGCGTATAAAGGCTTCAGAAGGATTTAATGGGGACATAGACAAAAAAAGTGGAACGGTATATTGGTGGACAAATACAGCATTGAAGAATCCAATCCAGAAGAAAGGTGTTCATATAGTATTTTCGGACGGTAGTATATGCAGATGTGTAAGTCAGTCATCTGAATACTGTAACAAAGGAACAATGTGTGATGCAGAATGGGTTGGAGTAGTTCCGGCAATGCATGTATCAATTCGGGAAATTAATACCATGAAAAGGGATGAAGAAGGACATATACTTTATGGACTGAAAGCATCCGGAGAATATTATAAATGGAATGATATATCTGAATACATGGATAGAACTACAATACTTATGGCTGAATGTCTTCCGGAGGCGATGAGGTTTGATAAGAAGTTCAATGATTATGATAAATCTGAAATAAAGAAATATCTGAGTCAGTTTACTTTTAAGGAGTTGTAACTGATGCCGTATACAGCCGATAGGCTGTTTTTTTGATAAATGGGGGTGATTGATTGGAGAAGAAGCAGCGTAAAAGATATATGATGGAGGATGCATTATATAAGAGAATCAGAAAAGCGGTATTACGTTTTGTAATTACAGTCTTATATAGCGTAGAGCTGATATACGAAATTCACAGATATATCGGAAGTCATGACAGAAGGCTTATAACTGGTATTATTCTGCTTTTTATCATATTCGGAATACTCATATGGTTTCTGTTTGTTTCAGTCTATAGCCTTAAGAAGACAATGGAGCTGCTCTTTGAAGAAATCTATGAAACCGGAAACTTGGACGGAAGACAGGAAGGGGTAAAGGATTTTATTAAGGAAGTTAATAAAGGTTTTGATGAAGCGTTCGGAAGGAGTGATGAACTATGATCATAACAGGAAGGGAACTGGTTAAGTATATCAATGAAAATCCGGATAAAGAGTTTGTGGTTGAACTGATACAGAAAGAGGAGAATGTCACGGTAAACAAGAGAAGAAATAAAAGGAGAGTGATAATTTATGAGCCTGAGTCTAAACCAAAACGTGATCTATAAAGATGAAGACGATATGAAGCTTGACGTGGTGCAGGTAAGACTTGTAAAGGATGCACCTATACTTTCTGATTTCAGGATCAATAGTCCGGAGGCAGCAGTAAAACTTTTGGGAGAGGAAATGTCACAGCTCGATAGAGAATATGTCTGCGTGATCAATCTGAGGAGTGACGGGACACCGATAAACTGTTCAATAGTGAGTGTTGGATCCATAGATAAGTCGGTAGTGTCATGTTCGAATCTATTCAAAACGGCGATACTTTCCAACGCATCATCAATCATCGTGCTGCATAACCATCCTTCATCATCTCTTGAACCATCAGATCAGGATATAAATATAACAAGAAGGATTATGATAGGTGCCAAACTCATGGATATACAGATGATGGATCATATTATCGTTGGAGCAGGAAATACGGAACAGTATTACAGCTTCAGAGAATTTGACCGCATGGATTATATCGAGCGTGCAGTTAACCGGGAACTTAATGGAATTATATATACGACCGGATCGCTTGATAGTGTGGCTGAAAAATCAGAAGAGATTCTTGAAAGGTAGGTGTGCAGGTATGGAGAATAATTATGATGATGTGATTGAAAGATTCTGTGGATATATAAATAAAAATATTATTCCATCTTTTAGGGATTATCATCCTGAAATCGACAGACTTGTTGTCACCTTAAATGAAACTTTAAAAAATGCATCGGCGTATGAGCCATATATGCCAGTAAAGGACAGATACGATATTTTAGACGCTGCGCTTGCTTTTATGGAGAATAATCCGGGAATGGAGATAACAGGGGATAATGTTAAAAAAAATATGGAAACATTATCCGATACATATATTATTCTCCAGCTGAAGAAGGATATGCTCTCAAATATAGGTTTTGAAAGTATGACTTTCCTGAAGCGTAATAATATTGATGTAAAGCTGGATAACTATGATGTTACATATTCTGGAAAGATATCATCGTTAACGGATAGTTATGGGAAATTAACCAGGGATCAGGATTACCTGGATACTATATATGGTAAATTCAATGTAGAAAGACCGCAGGATTTTAAAGGCAGATCTCTATCTGTAAGTGATGTAGTAGTCTTATGCAGTAATCATTCATTTAATGCGTACTATGTGGATAGTATTGGCTGCTATAAGCTCGATGAGAATTTTATAACGAGATCCGAAGCGGTAGGAATGGTTGATAAATGGCTTCTGAATAAAAAGGAAATGAATAATTATGATGAAGCAGGTAATGATACAGAAATGACCGGAAGAAAGATAGTAAACAGCTTTTATAAGAATATGGCTGAAGTTTATAGGAATCGAGCGGAAAAAGGATTATTCAGTAAAGATGAAATGTTGAGTAAAGCAAGAATATATGATTTCCTAGCAACCTGTACTCGTGAAGATATAATTAATATTTATAACAGTGGAGCATTTAATGATATAACTGAAGCTTATGCACGAAAAGCTTTATTCTTTCAGCAGGTAGACTATAATACAGCAGGTAATGTTATAGCGGAGATAAAAAGTCTGCATGATCTTGAATCAGTCAAAAGTGTAACTGATTGGAATAATGAAACAGACAGTGAAAAGAAATGGGATGAGGGAATCGAAATCTTTAATGAAAAGAGTGATGAATACGAATTATAGAAACCGGTAATTGTAGGGAATGTAAACAAGGTAAGAATTATAAGGAGGATCCCAATTATGGCTTACAAAACATCAGAGGAAAAGTTTTATGAGGTTCAAAGACTTAGAGACAGAACTCTAGCAGGTCTTACATCATCAGCAGATATATGGAAGGATTTCCTGAAGACTGCATGTAGGGTGTACAGATATAAATTTGATGATCAGGTTCTTATTTATGCGGAAAGACCTGGTACAGTAGCGGCCACTTCATATGATAACTGGAACAATGTGCTTCATTGTTACGTAAAAAGCGGTTCAAAGGGAATTGCACTTATAGATGACGAGGAAAAACATAAGCTGCGTTATGTATTCAGCATGAATGATGTTGTTCCGGTAAGAAATATAGGTAGACTCCCACATATATGGAATGATTTATCAGAAGAAGACATACCCAGAATTATAGGTGTTATTGAGGAGAAATACGGATATAAACTCAGTGATTCTGATTTCAGCAGTAAGATAATGGAATTGGCTGGAAGAATTGCAGATGATATATCCGAAAATCTATATGAGGAACTCCGAGAAGATACGGTAAGCAATCTTTGGAATCTTGATGAAGAAGAACAGCTTCGTGCAGTAAAGACGACATTGGCATCAAGCATTGCCTGGTCTGTATTATACAGATGCAATTATAATACTGATGTTATTACTGGCGGTTTGATAGATTTCAGCTATCTCGGAAGCTTTAATACCCCAGAATCTATTACTATGCTCGGTATGACAGTGCAGGGGCAGAATGAAGAGATACTTAGGACTCTGACAAGTGAGATAGATCTTATCAATGCCGAGATAAAGACCGGGAATGAAACAAAATCACGAGATGAATCTGAGAATATAACCCAATTACGAAGTATAAAAGATATTGCTGCTGATTTGGATGAATGGTATCATGGTTATGATCTATATGGATATAATGATGCGGTTGATAACAGAGAAGAGAATGTAAAAAATCTCGCTGAAGCAATTAACCATGGTAAAGTTGATAATATTATTTCATTCCTTAAAGAAGCTGTTGAAAATGAAGAAGGATCAGATGAAGATATAAAGACAGCAAAGACTCTTCTTGAGGAATTAAACAGCATTCAAAATGGAGGATATGCTAATGAAAGAAGGAATGACAGAAGTAACTCAGGTTACGGAAGAGCAGAAAACGGAAGAACCGATGGAACTGACATACAGGCAGGAAGGGGACTATCTGATACCAAATCTTCTGATAGGTGGACTGACAGAGGAGGAAGCAGAGGAGAAGGACAGAAAGCTGATGAAACAGATCCGCAAATGGGGATATCAGAGGAAGGAATATCTGAAGTACTACAAGCACCATTTATTCGTGGAGTATCTGATGGAGGGAATGCTCCTGGAACACTGTCTGGAGGTTCAGAAGACAGCTTACGAAGCGGAAGAACGGATGATAGAGGAACTGAAGAAGAAAGAAGGAGTGACAGAGGAACTGAAGCAGTCAGACTGGATGACATACGTTCGGAGGTTGAACTCGATACAGAACAGGGTAGAGGAGATAGTGAGGAACGAGTACATTTACACAGAGGGGTATCCGGACGAATCGAAGAGATGGAAGTCGAGGGAGGAGATAAATCAGGAGATAGAGGACGATCCGAACCTGACGAGAGAACAGAAGGACGATATGAAGGCAATGCTAAAGTAGCAGGGGAGGTGATTGAGCATTCCCCAACAACATCTGAATATAATAACGGAATAAAAGCAGAGGTATCATATGAGCAGATGTCATTGTTCCCTCTGATGTCCGAACAGATAGGAAACATCGAAGCAGCAGCTTCTGAGATTAAGACTCAGATACCTGCTGCTTTTTCAATGTCAAATGATAGTGTGGATGAAATTATCAAAACCGGAAGTGGGAAGAAGCATAGCCGTGATAGGATATTTGAATATTTCAGCAGAAAGCATTCCAATGAGGAGATATCAGAATTCCTTAAGAATGAATATGGTAACGGAGCAAAGGGATTCCTTATAGATGGAAATGATATTTCTGTCGGATTTGATGAAGAAGGAATGAAATTTGCTTACGGAAGACAGGTGCGTGGGCATATTTTTAAGGAACTATCATGGGATGAAGTAAGGGAACACATTTACTGGATGATGGTAAATGGCGAATATATGTCAAACAGTGAGACTTATCTTGTAGATGAATATATCAGGACAGAACTTGCTGATGAGCTATACTTTTACTTCCGTGATCAGATAGACGAATATCCTGATACAGATTTCAAAGCTAACAATTATCCGGAGACTGTAGAAAAATTAAAAGAAATACTTACAGATGCGTCCAGGGCAGTAAATATCCATGCGTTTGTTTTAAAGACCGTAAGCGAAATAAATGAAGGAAGTAGAAGCGTGAAATGGAGACTTAGGACGTCACCGGATGAATTATACAGAAAGCTTGATGATTATCTCACTCTCAGAAGGACCGAGTATGTACAGAAGGAAAATGTTGAAGTTATCCAGCAGGCATTTATAACCCAGGATGAGATAGACAGTGTACTTACAAAGGGAAGCGGTTTCTCGGAAGGAAAGATGCGTATATATGATTATTACACATCCGGAGAACATTCAATACAGGATAAAACTTCTTTTCTGAGACAGGAGTATGGGACCGGTGGCAGTACGTCGGCTATTACAGGAGCAGATAACAGTTATCAGGATCACGATTCGAAGGGCATAAAAATATCCAAGGGAAATATAATGGAGCCGTATGCGACCGTAACGCTTAATTGGACAAACGTCGCAAAGAGGATAGACAGTCTTATATCTGAAAACAGATATATCAGACCGGCTGAAAAAGAAATCTTTGATAGGTGGAAGATACGTAACGAGGACAATAAGAAGCTTCACAGCTTTGAAGAAAGAACTGCTGAACTCATGAATTATGAATCTTTCGGAACATATTCCGCATATGATCTAAAGAATAATATCTGGACTATACTTAACAGCAAGTTTGACGATACAGATGTAAATCCACTTAATGATATAGATATAAAGAATATTGCCATCTATGGAAGTCGTTCGAGAGGTCTTGAGAGAGAGGATTCAGATCTTGATGTAGTTGTTCAGTATGAGGGAGATATTAAGGAAAGTGAAATATTTAATCTCCTTAATTACTCTGCAGATAACTATATAAGTAATGTAAAGGTGGACTTCAATCCGATAAGAGAAGAAGAAACGGGACTTATAGGTGATTATCTTGAGAAAGCGGAAGAATATCTGAGAAATAAACCACAAGAGAATATTATTGAATATACTCCGGATCCTTCATATTATGTTCGGGATTATGTAGAGAATCTCCTGGAGAATAACGAATTATATGTAACACTTAACTACATTATGAATCAGCCTATCATGTATGCTGAAGATATAAGGGAAGTGTTTAAGGGGGCACACTTTACTGAAGGCCAGGGCGGTGAAGTATTAGGTGCCCAGGGACCGTGGATACAGATGTTCAGCGATAAGATAGTCATACAGGCCAAAACAAGAGTTTCAGGAAAAGTTGTAAGTAGTAATGATTATGAAGTATCATGGGATACCATCATTAATACTGCAAAGCAGATATTGGATGATAATAGGTTGTTCGATTCAGAAGGGCTGAAGCTTAAGGAACGTAGTCTTATGGCAGATATGTTCTTTGAGTTTTATAGTCATGTTCCTGAAGGAATGAGATTCCCTGATGATATATGGGGAATTAACCCTGAAGAAATGGTTGGAATGGATCAGCATGCCTTTCTTACAGAATTTATTCACAGACCGGATAATGCAAAGGCTATAGCAGCAAGATTGAATGAGGATCTGGCACAGATTCCTGAAAGCTTTGCAGCATCATATCAGAATAAAGGAAAGGATATTCCTTACCATGGTGGAACATATGCTGATAAAAAGATAATGGCAGATATATTCACAAGATGGACAGAAGGAAAGTATTCGTTCTTTACAGACAGACCTTTTATCTTTGATTTCAGCAGGTTCTATAATCGTATTCTCGATAAATATGATGATGAAAAGCTTGAAACAGCTGAAAAAAGAAGCTCTGAGAGGACTGAAAATGATGTTCCGGAGTATAATAATAGGGATGAAGGTTCTGAAAATGCGTCTGACAGCCTTTTTGTAGATGATATAGTAACCGGAAATGATGCAATATCAGAAAATACTGAAAACACAGTAACAGAAGAAATAACAGAATATGATATAGCTTCAGAATCGGAAACAGATGAAGAAAATAAAGACAGAACTGAAACTAAGGAAAATGCTTTACCGGCTCCGATAGGTAATTACCATATCAGCGATAACCATATAGGTGAAGGTTCAGCAAAAGAGAAATTTGTAAATAATATAACAGCTATAACGCTTCTTAAAACACTTGAATCTGAAAATAAGATAGCAACAGCAGATCAGCAGGAAGTCCTTGCCTGTTATGTAGGATGGGGCGGCCTTGCAGATGCCTTCGATAACACTAAGGAAAACTGGTCAGCTGAAAACAAGCAGCTAAAGGAGCTTCTTACAGAAGAGGAATATAAGGCTGCAAGAGAAAGTACATTGAGTGCATTTTATACTGCACCTGAAGTTATAAGTGGAATATATGATACCCTGGGAAGACTTGGATTTAAAAAAGGAAATATACTTGAACCATCAATGGGAATCGGAAACTTTTTCGGAATGCTGCCGCCATCGATGGAGAAGAGCAGACTCTACGGTGTAGAGATTGACAGTATATCCGGAAGGATAGCAAAGCATCTGTATCCGAAGGCAAAAATATATAATACAGGTCTTGAACAGACGAACTTTGCAAGTGACTTCTTTGATGTTGCAGTCGGAAATGTTCCGTTTGGAGACTTTTCAGTATATGATAAGGAGTACGTTAAGCAGCATTTTCTAATTCATGATTATTTCTTTGCGAAGACGATAGATAAGGTGCGTCCCGGCGGTGTTATAGCACTTATTACCAGTAAGGGTACAATGGATAAACAGTCTGAGAATGTACGTAAGTATATATCGGAGCGTGCTGAGTTTCTAGGTGCAGTCAGACTGCCAAATACTGCATTTAAGGCAAATGCAGGAACTGAAGTTACATCAGATATCATTTTCCTGAAGAAACGTGACCGTTTAGTAAGTGAGGATGAATCATGGCTTCATATAAGTACAGATGATGCAGGGATTGATATCAATCAGTATTTTTCAGAACATCCGGAACAGATTGTCGGACATATGGAAGTTGTTTCGGGAAGATTCGGGCCGGAATCAGCATGTGTTCTGGATGATAATGAAGACTTCAGTACGTTGTTCGAAAGGGCGCTAAGTAATATAAATGGAGAATATGAAGATCTGGAAAAAGAAACGGAACTGAGGGATATAACTATACCGGCAATACCGGGAGTCAGAAACTTCAGTTATACGGTTATCGATGATAAGGTATATTACCGGGAAGATTCGGTGATGCGCCCGATAGATGAGAGTTCATCCAAATTAGACAGAATCAAAGGAATGGTTGAGCTGAGGAAAATCACAAGAGAACTGCTTGATATGCAGCTAGGGGATTATTCCGATGAACAGCTTACTGATAAAAGGAAACAGCTTAATGATAAATATGACAGCTATGTAAAGCAATATGGTCATATCAATACCAGGAGTAATAAGCAGGCGTTCTATGAGGATGCAAGCTACAGTTTGCTTTCGTCACTAGAGAATACCAATGAAAAGGGAGAGTTTCTGAGCAAAGCAGATCTTTTCACTAAGAGGACAGTTAAGAAGGCAGAAGTTGTTGAGAGCGTAGATACTGCATCAGAAGCACTTATCGTATCCATAAATGAGAAGGCAGAGGTTGACCTGGAATATATGTCGCAGCTTACCGGTATGGATAAGGATAAGATCAAGCAGGAACTGGCAGGTGTTATATATGAAGATCCGATTACAAAGGAATATCTTACTGCCGAAGAGTATCTGTCAGGAAATGTTCGGGAAAAACTTAGGACAGCAGAGATATTTGCTGAAAAAAACAGCAGTTATATTGTTAATGTAAAGGCACTGGAGAAAGTTCAGCCGGCACGACTTGAGGCATCTGATATAGATATAAGACTTGGTGCTACATGGATACCGGTTGAAATGGTCAATCAGTTTATGCTTGAAACGCTAAAGACACCACGGCATCTGTCATATAAATATCAGTGGCAGAAGGAAGCATATGTTGAGGTTCAGTTATCACCTTCAGGAGAATGGAATGTTAAAGGAAAGAACCTCGACAGAAGGAATCCTGTGGCTAACAGCACGTATGGAACAGAAAGGGCAAATGCCTACAGAATACTTGAAGACAGTCTTAATCTTAAGGATATAAAGATATATGATACGGTAACCGAGGATGGGAAGGAGAGAAGAATCCTCAACCGAAATGAGACTATGGTAGCACAGCAGAAGCAGGAAGCTCTGAAAGAAGCATTTAAAACATGGATCTATGCAGATACAAAGAGGAGAAATATTCTGGTAGATATATATAATGAAAGATTCAACTGTATTCGTCCAAGAGAATATGATGGTTCGTATATGACATTTCCGGGAATGAATCCGGAGATTGAACTTAGACCGCATCAGAAGAATGCAGTAGCTCATCAGTTATTCGGAGATAATACACTTCTTGCACATTGCGTTGGTGCAGGAAAGACCTGGGAAATGGCCGCAGCTGCTATGGAGAGTAAAAGACTCGGACTCTGCAGGAAGAGCCTGTTCGTAGTTCCGAATCATCTTACTGAGCAGTGGGGCAGCGAGTTTCTTCAGGCATATCCGGGAGCACATATACTTGTAGCTACAAAGAAGGATTTTGAACCGGCTAACAGAAAGCGTTTCTGTTCAAGAATAGCAACCGGAGAATATGATGCAGTAATTATCGGTCATACCCAGTTCGAGAGGATTCCATTATCAAAGGAGAGACAGATCTATACCATGCAGCGCCAGGTTGATGAGATAACAGAAGCGATTGCTGCTGCGAAGGCTGCTGATGGTTCAAAATTCACAATCAAGGATATGGAAAAGACCAGACAGAAACTTGAAACAAGAATAAATGAGCTGAGTGATGACAGTAAGAAAGATGATGTAGTAACCTTTGAGCAGTTGGGTGTAGACAGATTATTTATAGATGAAAGCCATTTCTATAAAAATCTTTATCTTTACACGAAAATGAGTAATGTTGCCGGAGTACAGGCTACCGCAGCACAGAAGTCTCAGGATTTGCTTGCAAAATGTATGTATATGGATGAAATCACAGGAGGTAAGGGTATAACATTTGCAACCGGCACACCTATAACCAACAGTGTAACGGAGATGTATACGAATATGAGATACCTTCAGTATTCAAGGCTTGTCGATATGCAGATGACACAGTTTGATTCCTGGGCATCAACTTTTGGAGAAACAGAAACAACTGTGGAGCTTGCACCTGAAGGAACCGGGTACAGGGCAAAGACAAGGTTTTCAAGGTTCTATAATCTGCCGGAGCTGATAAGTGTATTTAAGGAAGCTGCAGATGTACAGACATCAGACATGCTGAATCTTGATGTTCCTGAAGCAGAGTACGAGAATATAGTACTTCAGCCTTCCGAATTGCAGAAAGAGATAGTACAGAGCCTTGCAGAGCGTGCCGAGATTGTCCGGAATGGAGGTGTGGATCCGTCAGTCGATAACATGCTGAAAATAACAAATGACGGGCGTAAGCTTGCGCTTGATCAGAGACTTATTAATCCGGATCTTCCGGAAAATGAAGACTCAAAGGTAAAGGCATGTGTAGAAAAAGCATATCAGATATATGAAGAAGAAGCAGAGATGAAGGGTGCACAGCTTATATTCTGTGATCTTTCTACACCGAAGGGCGATGGCTTCTGGAGTGTATATGATGATGTAAGGGACAAGCTTATAGCAAAGGGAGTCCCGAAGGAAGAAATAGCATTCATACATGATGCTAATACGGAGGTTAAAAAGAACGCACTGTATGCCAAGGTAAGATCCGGCGAGGTGCGTTTTTTACTTGGTTCAACACAGAAGATGGGTGCAGGTACAAACGTTCAGGACCGACTTATAGCTCTGCATCATCTGGATGTACCGTGGAGACCTGCAGATATCGAACAGCAGGAAGGACGTATAATCCGCCAGGGTAATCTGTATAAGGATATAAAGCCTGTAAAGATATTCAGATATGTTACAGAGGGAACATTTGATGCATACTCCTGGCAGGTTATCGAGAATAAGCAGAAATTCATCAGCCAGATAATGACATCGAAGGCTCCGGTGAGAAGTTGTGACGATTTAGATGAAGCAACGCTTACTTATGCAGAAGTTAAGGCTCTCTGTACCGGAAATCCATACATTAAAGAGAAAATGGATCTGGATATCCAGGTGACGAAACTGAAGCTGCTTTATTCAAGTTATAAGGCTGATCTGTTCCGCCTGCAGGATGATATATCAATACGTCTTCCGGCACAAATCGCAAAACTTACAGAACGTATAGATGGTCTGGAAAAGGATATTGCATCATATGAATTGCATTTGGCTGAAATGATTTCTTCTTCTCAGCAGGTAGAGCAGATATCTATGGCTGTAGATACAGAGGTGAAGACTGAAATAGAAGAAGATAAGTCACCGTTCTGCATTACAATAGGAAATAATACTTATACGGAACGTAAAGAAGCAGGACAGGCATTACTTGTAATGTGCAAGAATGTAACACGTACACCGAATACATATGTGCATATAGGTAGTTATATGGGCTTCAGCATGGATGCAATGTTTGATACATTCAATAAGACTTATAACGTAAAACTCAAAGGAGCAGTAAGCCATTATGTTGAATTAAGTACTAATGATTACGGTAATATAATGAGAATAACGAATAAGCTCAAGAGTCTTCCAAAGGAACTTGAAAGACATAAGCAGACTCTTGATACCCTTACAAATGAATTAAATAATGCGAAGGCTGAAGTAGAAAAGCCGTTTGATAAGAAAGAGGAGCTTGACAGTAAAATGAAAAGGCTTGCTGAATTGAACATACTTCTCAGTCTTGATTCTGATAAGAATGAAGGCGTGGAAAGTGAAGGTTCTGATAATTCCGGGTCAGATTCAGAAATAGGAAGCGGTAATGGAAATACAAATGGTGATTCCTATATTGATATGGTATCAAGATAGACACAAATATACAAAAAAGCACTTGTCATTGGCAGGTGCTTTTTTAAATGGGAGGAATCAGATGGGAGAGATAATTAGGTATAGCAATGGAAAGATATATATCCCACCGGATGAAGTGGAGAGAGCAAGACAGATAGGATGCCTGGAATATTTCAGACGTTCAAGAAATGCGGAGCTGAAAAGAGTAGGAAGAGATTACTGCATAAAGGATCATGACAGCTTCAGAATGTCCGAGAATGGTAAATGGGTATGGTATTCACGTAATGAAGGTGGTAATGATGCAATATCATATCTTATGAAGATAGAAGGAAGAACATTTCAGGAAGCTTGTATAGAAGTTCTAAATGCCGTTCCGGTGAATAATGAAATTAGAGCACGTCAGCCACAAGATGATCAGCCTCGTAAACTGGATCTTCCATTGAAGGATGATGATTCGTCCATGATAAGGAATTACCTTATTGGTAAGCGTGCAATAGATCCTGAAATAGTAGACTATTTTATCGCAAAAGGAGATATTTACCAGGACAAGAAATACAAATCAGTATGTTTTGTAGGACGTGACAAGGATGGAATTCCAAGAATAGTAAATGTAAGGGGCATAAGCAGCTCTTTTCAGAATACAGCACCGGGATCCGATAGATCATTTG